>Ga0222632_1000039_pt1 | contig 122184 bp, 97 predicted proteins | sample AntAcemetageno46_FD_179828 | JGI IMG/M metagenome (GOLD analysis project Ga0222632, IMG submission 179828) | Saline water microbial communities from Ace Lake, Antarctica - #46 | ecosystem: Environmental > Aquatic > Non-marine Saline and Alkaline > Saline | place: Antarctica: Ace Lake...
ACCAAAATTGCAAGCTTTAGTCTTCAATATAAGGGTTCTTCTGCAATTTAGGACTATCCAAACCCTCTACTTTTCAACATATTATACTGAATAACAAGGTGTTGAATTGTTTTTAAGGAGCGACTATTTAAACCTGAATATCTCTTTTAGAATTTCTTCAAGTTTTAATCCGCATTGCATATTGGGAATTCTATTCTAGATTTAATTTGCTGCAAATCATCCAATGCGTTTTGTTTCTCACCATTGTAGTTCTACGATATTGCGCTTTCGAAACGAAATTTTCTGATTTAAACCTTCATTGCTATGTCTAATGAATAATGGGGGTTTAATGTATGACTCCGAACCCATTAGCGGCCAAAACACTATTCTTGAACATACTGTTTAATCTCCCTTTTTGTCTTTATGCTTTCAAGGTAGAATCGGGTTCTTTCCCAATAATCTTCCCAATGAGAGCGTAGTCCGTGGTTCCCATTTGGGAAGGTCTCTAAAAGTGAATGAATGCCTTCCTCTTTTAAATTTTGATGCAGTTCTACTGCTTCTTCATAGAATGCTTTTTTGTCCTCAGTTCCATGCATGATGACTATCGTTGTGCCTTTTGAAAAGGAAGCAGTCCAAAAAACGGCGGAACGCTTGTATAGGATGGAATCTCTATTATCCCAATAATTTGGAAGGAAATGGGGAAGGACAATATTCTCCATTTCAGGTCTTTTGCTCACATTGAGATAAAGGTTGAATGGACTATACATGAGAATAGCCAGCTTTATTCGATTGGTTTTTGTGATCGCCTGACAGGTGTTTATGCCTCCTCTACTAGCGCCAATCATCACTATTCTTGAAGTGTCAACATGGGGCATTCTATCTATAATAGGAAACAGATTCATCACATCATTTATATCTCTTCCACCTAATTCATCTTTCCCTTCACAACTAGGACAACCGCCTCTCAATTGACTTGCAATTACAATAAAGCCCATTGAAGCGTATTCAATGAGCCTAGCAGAATAGGCATCTGTCATTTCTCCTACTTCACCATGTCCGCCTCGATTAAAGAGTATACATGGATATAAACCGGGCTCCTTGGGTTCAATTAAATAGCCTCTTACTTGAATCGAATCACTTTGATACACAATTCTCTTGCAAATCACTTTTTTGCAATTTTCTCTGAGCTTCGGATAATACTTTATTCTAGATTCAATAATGGAATCGCTGAGATCATAGATCTCTTCTTCAAGTAGAGTCCCGTTTTGTGAAAAAATCGGATTACTAAAGAGTAGAACGAATAATAAGCCCATTGCTTTAATGAAAGGAATCAATGGATATAGCCTTTTATAAAACACATTTTCATATGTGTGTTAGAGTGATTATAGATTAGTGTTTCTTCATTCTATGCGCAAGGGCGTGCACGTTTTGTCTTTCAAGTTTACACCTATTTTCAATGGTCAAATTCACATTTCCTAATGCTATTTGATACTTGTTTTCGAAGAGGAATTTCTAAGTATGCATCGCTAGGGTGAGAAACCGGAAACAAATATTAAACAGACGAATACGGTCTCGCTCATTGTATTTCTAGAGGAGAGAAAGATAGATGTTAAGAAGGAGATTGGACAGAAGCTGCGATTAACTGTTCTGAAGTAGGAGTTGCTGCGGCTTTTGTATTCCTTGGGGTACATAGTATGCCTGCCACTATCTGCGCTTATTTGCTAGCTGCAATCGTCCTCCATCTGTAGAGTATTTAGCATCATAAGGAGTTCAGCTCTCAGCCAGCTGCATATAGTGCAGCTGCTTGAGGCAGCCATTCTTCCCCTAGCGGGAGGGGAGACGCCTTATTCATAACAGCAAGCATATTATCTGGAAAGACATTCTGAAATAAGGTCAATGCCTATAGATTATAAGGCAATAGATCACAGTTTATTTAGACTAGATATAGAACCCCATATTCCTGCTGTAGAGGCTATTTGAGGTAGCGGTTTATTTGGATTTAAAAAGCTTTAAACCCGTTTTTATTCCGCCTTTTTTTGCAAAGTCTCAATTTGCTTAAGAATTTGATCCGCTTCTGTCGCTTTGATGTCGCTTAATTTTCTGTCAGTGGTAGACAATTGATATGCTTCTTTTAATAGCTTTTTGTAGGTATCATCAAGCTTATCGATTTCTGATTTCTTTTTAAATAGTCCAAACATATATTCTGGTTTTAAAATCTCTTAATAAAGTACTGAACATCTCAAGATTGGCATTTGTTTTTTTTAATTAAACAGGATGAGTTCAATTCTTGAAAATATCAGTCTGTATACTGCACATACGATTGGCAACATTCGCGAAAAAGGCTAGAATGGCCTCCCTGAAAGAAGCTCTGAAGTCTTGTAATTGCTTTAAATAAAACGAGTCAATGCCATTCCATTCTAGAATAGTTGTTTGGAACAGTCTGTCAAAACTATTTGGAATTTAGTCTTCATTCATTATTGCCATGGTTTAGCATATTAAAATACGCTTTTTTATAATTTTTATTTAGCTTACCAGAGAACGTTTTTATTCCGCTGTTCTTTTATAGTACGTAACTATACTTGCTTTTGCCAAGGTGTTATTCCATAAGTAGTAACCAACAACAGCTGCGTTGGTACTTTCTGTTAGCCCAAGCTTGTCTGTTTTCAGAGCGTAAACGGTAATGATATATTGGTGTATTCCATGACCTTCTGGAGGACAGGGTCCACCATATCCATTTGCTCCATAATCTGTGATGCTTTGAATAGTTCCTTCGGGAGTTAAATTTAGTTTTATGTTTCCCGCACCGGATACTAGTTCATTGGTGTTTGATGGAATATCAAAAACGACCCAATGCCACCATCCACTGCCAGTTGGTGCGTCTGGATCGTACATCGTTATTGCAAAACTCTTTGTTCCTTCAGGCGCGTTTTCCCAAGACAATTGTGGAGATTGGTTTTTCCCTGCGCAACCAAAGCCATCAAACTCTTCATTGATTGTTGCTTCTCCACCTAAATCATTACTGGATAGGGTAAAAGTATTTTGAGCAATCAATGTGCTCGATATCGTTAAAAATGCGCCTAAAATAAAATGCGTTCTTTTCATGGTGTCCTTTGTTTAGTACAAAATTATGTGTGATGAAATAGCTGTTGTATTCGAATTAGGTCAAAAAGTATTGCTAGATGTTTATTCTAACTGATATTGTTTGGGTGTTATTCCAAATTTGGTCTTAAAAGCCTGAATAAAATTTGAAAGGTTTCCATACCCAATCTCTTCAAATATGTCAGAAGCTCGTGTTGATTTGTTTTTTAATAGAAAGGCAGAATGTTCAAGCCTCTTCTCTTGGAACCATTTACTTGGTGAAGTGTGGAAATGTTTTTCAAATTCTCTTTTGAAGGTAGACACACTCATATTCGATAGAAATGAAAGTTCTTTTAGGGTTAGCTTGTTCAAGGTATTACTCTCAATAAGCTGAATAAATTTTTGTTTTTGATTATCGCTATTGCGAACCAAGGAATACAGAAAGTCTACCCCTTTGGTCTCAATTAGGTATAGCATTATTTCATGAAACTTTGTGTCTAAGATGGTGTCTCGAATGGATTTAGAAAGGGTAGAAACATCTAAAATACTTTTTACAAAGGTTTTTATAAAAGAATCATATTCAAATGAATAAGTAGATAAATAGGGGCTATTGCTTGAGGGGTTGAGTTCAAACTTTCTTATGAATTTGAATACAGCTTCATTCGAGAAGAAGAAGAGCACACTCCTATAGTTATCTTGAAGATTAGAAAGCTTTTCTGTCATTAAACAATGTCCGGACTTCATTAATAGAAATTGAGCATTGTTAATGGAGCAAGAAGAATTGTCAAAAAAGACCTCCTTCGTTCCTTCTTGCAGAAAACTAAAAGTGTTTTTATTGAGTACGATTTGTTGTTTGGAGATTTCCGGACTACTCACGTAATCATAAACCTCAATGGAAAGAGATGAATTTAAACTCAATTCATCGGGTAAAATAATGGTCTTCATTCATTTTTAATTCCACCTAAGGTCTAGCTAAACTTTGTTATTCGTGCAGATTAAGTTCTGTTGTCTGCCGTTTTTTATTCTTTTCAAATGTTCGATCAGCGAAATACACTTCCATTCCTGCTTTGTCTTTCACTTAAATCGATGATGGATTTCAAAGTAAATTATGGTTTGCGCCTCAAGAGCGTATGGGGAGTGCTTGACTGATTTTCATTTGTTTGACTACACCAGAATATTCCATTTGACGAGCGGTGTTTACTGCCTTGCCCGCACTATTGCATTGCATTGGAATGGTATAGTACCTATAATTCCTGCTAGAATAGGATTTGCATGAATACCCGAATACATTTCAAAATGGGGTAAAAACTTTTCGTTCACATTGGCTTCACTGCGGCGGCTGATGAAAGCGTGTATGTCTAATTCCGCCTAAACGCTATTCTCATCTCCGATGGTTTTTATTTTATTGCTGTTGCATATTTCCATGATGCAGTTAAAACCTTTGAAGTCGTTCTTAATCTTATTGACTCCTTGGACTGCACTGTATTGATTTGGTAACGAGCTAGTTGTTATGTTTCATTGCTTAGCAGTTCCTTTTCTTCTGCTAGATGTTGTTGACTGCCAAATGGCAGTTGTTGTATTTGAATTCGAAGCTATTGGAAGCGAGATGGATTGATAGGTTTTGAAGTGAAACTATACAGAACGGAAATGAAACGATCGAAGCGCGAAGCCACTCAGGAGGGATTTAAGATGGAAGGAGTTGAATTTCAGTTTGAAATACTTGAACTCGAATTGGAACAGATTGTAATCTAGCTTGAAGGGATTGGAAACCAAATGGAACCTATTCAATTTGGATGTGGGTGAAGCCTAAATGGAACTACTCAGAACGGGAATGGAGTAAATCAGATCCGAAAAAGAGCGAATGGGAATGGCATTTTAACTATTCAAAGCTCCATTATACATAGGATGGAGGCATACAGCCACTTTTGCAAAGCGGATTGAAGTTCCGTTTCCCTGGCTTTGTCAAATGATTCGCAAATGGATGAGTCGCCCAAAGGGAGTGAATCCATTGCCTTTTGAGTCCTTCTTTCGCTTTATTGAGAAGAGGCAATTAGGGTAGCTCATTCCCTTGCTTATCAAGGGATTTCCTTCCATCTGAATTAAAAACGTCGACTTTCCCATTAGCGCATGTCTTTACTGAATGGCACCGACAAGCTATCACCTCCTTTCCTTCGGAATGAATAAATCTCCAGAGCTTGTCTTTCTTGGCGAGAATAGCATCTGCATTTATCCATTTAATCTCTCCGTATTCTGCTCGAATGACTTCTTAGCCTTCTTCATTTATATAACCCCATTTGTCTTCTCTTAAAACAGATGCCAATCCGTTTGAAAAGTTCCCTATGCCTTGATACATAAAGGGGATAACAACTTCTCCGCTTGCCGAATAGCCACCCAAAACGCCTTGCTTACGCACAATAATAAGATCTGAAAAGCGCATACTGCGGAAGAAAAAGTCATCGGCTTCTTCGTTCTCGCATGGAATAACGATCTCTCCTTTGCGATTGATAAATCCATAATAATCTACCCAATCTATTCTTTTGGTCACTCTTGCCACTCCCTTCATTAAGGGTTCGGCATCGCAGAAAGTGGGCCGACAGAGAATAGTGCTATTGCGGTCTAGATAGCCATATAAATCACCTTCGCGGTAAGAGGAAATACCTTCTCTGAAATTGCGTATCGTATGAGTACTTCCTTTTACTAAGAAGCTCCGAGAGGCTAAGTCATAGCTACCTTCTATTTTTCCCTATACCCGAAATGGGTAGACTTATAAAGGCAAGAGCAAGAACAAAAAGCCAGGCTGATTTAGATGGCTGTAAGAAGAACCATTGTGGATAGTCTTTTCTTTTCATACTCTTTCACCGCTATTGAATGTTTGCTAGCCGTCTAGCTTTTAAACGAACTCAATCGTGATCGTAATAAATGATTTTCGATCCATCTTTATCGAAACTGAACTTAAATTCTTTGAGCGAATGGAGCTCTGAGCGCAATTTTGCCTGCCGTTCTTTTGGGCAATAGAACAACATAAATCCTCCACCTCCAGCGCCTAATAGCTTCCCGCCTAGGGCTCCAGCTTTCATGCCTGCAGAGTATATGTCGTCGATCATAGGATTGCTGATTCCGCTTGCCAAGGCCTTTTTTAGCAACCAATTCTGATGCATCAGGCTTCCGAAATTTTCTAGATTGCCTGCATACAGACTATTTCTGAGTTCATAGACCAGCGAAACCATTTCTTGTAAGATTTTGGCCTTGTCTGCTTGTTGGGTATTTTTCTTTTGTTCGGTGAGAATGTCGGAAGCTTTACGCTGATTGCCCACATAAAACATAAGAAGGTCGCTCTCTAATTCTTGGCTATTGTCTTTTGAAAGATGGATGGGTAGAACACTCACTCTGCCATCTTTATGAAATTCAATAATATTGAGTCCGCCATATGCAGCGGCATACTGATCTTGTTTTCCAATGGGTTCGCCGAGTTTCTCGATTTCAATGGCACAAGCCTGTTGAGCCAATTGTTCTTTAGAAACAAACTGATTGGTATAGGCATATAAATTATGCAATACACCAACGGTAAAGGAAGAGGAAGAACCCATACCCGTACCAGAAGGCACATCGGCAATTGAACTGATTTCTATTCCACCTTTAATACCTGTGAGCTTCAAAGCTTCCTTTAGTATAGGATGCTTTAGTGCATCTACATTGTCTACGGTTTCGGTAATGCTATACTTGGTTCGAATCTTATCTTCTTCAAAGAAGCGATGAGAAGAAATGTACATATACTTATTGATGGAAGTACTGAGTACGGCCCCGCCAAACTGTTCGTAATAGGCCGCCAAATCGCTTCCTCCGCCTACAAAGCTGATGCGGAATGGAGTTTTACTAATAATCATAGAGGGTAAATGTATGGAATCACTTAGGTCTGAATGTGTAAATCGGCATGATAGGCTTCTTTTTCTATGAGTTGGTATTCATTTTCTATACGGCTTGAATACAATTGCTCAAATGCACTTTCCGAATAGCCCTTCCAATCGTAAAAGACCTTCATTCTCGCTTTGCGTTCGGCTTCTTCGCAAAAGACAAATACCTTAAGGTCTGCCAGTGCACGAATTTGCGGACTGCTCAATGCCACTACACCTTCTATGAGAACGATTTCTTCGTTCTGGTATTGATAAATAACTTCTTGGGCTTTTCTTTTTGGATGTCTGGGATAGCCTGGAAGAACCACTTTCTCTCCTTTTAGTATGCGGAGGATGTCTTCTTCCAGTCTTTCAAAACGAAAGTTTTGAAAGACATTCGAATCTTTTATACGTTCTTCTTTCGGAAGAATCCAATCGTCTAATTGAATCTTGAAGACTGCGCGGTCTTCCTTTTCAAGTTCCCATTGCAAGCACTGACTTAAATGACTCTTTCCGCTTCGGCTATTGCCTGCTATTAGGACACATTTTTTACCTTCGCCTATGGCTTCCATTAACTGATTTACAGCAGATTCTAGCGGTTGATCGAGAATGAAATCTACCGCCTCCTTGAGGTTGGCAAAGAAAAGATCAGGTTGTAGTATGGATGGAATAATTCCATGGCCTGTTTTTACAGCAATGGTTCGAACGCCGGCCGCTTTTCCAGCCCCCATATCTCTTTCCGAATCGCCAATCATCCAAGCGTTTCGCAGATCAATATTAAATCGTTCTCTTGCTTGCATAATCATTCCCGGCTTGGGTTTTCTGCAATCGCACACTACTTTAAAGAGCGGATTTTCTCCTAGAAATCCACCATGTGGATGATGTGGACAAAAATAGATGGCGTCGAGAAAGGCTCCTTCGCGACCCAATTCTGTTTCCATCTTATCATGAATGCTTTGCAGTCCATCCAGATCGGTCAGGTTGCGCGCAATGATACTCTGATTGGTAGTAACAACACTTAGATAGTCTGATTTGTTAATCCGCTGAATGGCTTGGGCAGCAAAGGGATAGAGTGTAAAGTCTTCGGGTCTATGTATGAGATCGGTATCGTAATTAATAACGCCATCGCGATCTAAGAAAATGGCTTTCTGTTTCGATTGGAGGTTCCTTCTTTCCACCTTTCCTGAAAGAATATCGTTGCCCACCTTTTCAATCCGATCTAGTGTGCCCATATCCTTTACATATTCGCTTGTGCTGTATCCGTATAGGGCATAGTTGCTCAGCGCTTTAGGGAAAATGTCTTTTCCGAAATCAGCAGATACATTGGGTTCAATGGCATCCACCAAATTCTTGCTCATTAGATAGAGTGCGGCATTTACAAGGTTCCGATAGTTTCTATTTTCATCGTGCGGTTTCGAGTGGAAGGAAGAAACCCGGCAGTCTGCGTCAATTTCCAACAGATCAGAATCCTGAGGATGATCGTTGGGATGGACGAGTAGCGTAGCATCTGCTTTTTTCTCGAAGTGGAAGTCGAGCAGCTTTTTAGCATCAATGTCAAAGATGACATCGCCATACAACAACCAGAAGTGATCGTCTAGTTGATCCTTAATGGCAGGCAGCATTCCGGCTGTGCCTAAAGGAATGGGTTCTTCCACTATTTGTACTCTGGGCAGACTGTATTTTTCTGCTCTCTCTTTAACAAAAGAGCGAATACGACCGCCCAAATGGTTTACGATAATAATTACATCGCTTATTCCATTTGCAAAACACCACTGCAATTGATGTTCTAGAACGGGCTTGCCCGCCACTTCTACCATGGGTTTGGGAATTTCTTTGGTTAGATTTCCCAATCGCGTTCCTTTTCCTCCTGCTTGAATTACTGCCTGTTGCACCATAGGTCAAAGATCAAAAAACAAGGGCATCAATTGTGGTAATTTTGCGTTGAATTTAGATTATGAAGATGAGTGCTCGCCTTTTTACCCTTTTTCTCTTATTTTTTTCTTTGTTTGTCGATGCACAAATAAATCAGACCGACGCGAAAGGACGTAAGCAAGGGGCTTGGGAAAAGAATTATGCCAATAATAGCCTTCGCTTTAAGGGACAGTTTAAAGACGACATTCCATTTGGCAGTTTCCAATATTATCATCCAAACGGACAAAAAAGAGCGGTAAATACCTATCGCAAATCTTCGGGTGTCTGCTTTTCAATGCAATACGATGAAGAGGGAAGGCTCATAGCAAAGGGAAAGTACATAGTAGAAAAGAAAGATAGTGTTTGGAACTTCTACGACGCCAAGGGTATTTTGATTTCAACCGAGACCTATCAATTAGATCAAAAGAAGGGTCTTTCTAAAACCTACTTCGACAATGGGAAGGTAGCAGAAGAAATGAGCTTTGTGGAAGAAAAGAGAGAGGGCGTTTGGATACAGAGAATAGAAGATGGAACCGCAGTGGCCAAAGCCCATTATATAGGAGGGGTATTAAATGGTGACGCAAAGTATTGGGATACCAGCGGAACGCCTGTAGCCAGTGGGATGTATACCAATGGTCTTCAACATAAAACATGGATAGAGTACAATAGTGAGGGTAGGCCTAGCGTCTATGTTAAATACCATTGGGGGAAAGAGATTTCGCGAATAGATGTAAAATGAAAAGAGTTGTAGTAGGTCTTTCAGGTGGAGTAGATAGCAGTGTAGCAGCCCACCTTTTAGTAGAACAAGGCTATGATGTTATTGGTCTCTTCATGCGCAATTGGAACGATGAAAGCGTAACCATTAACAATGAATGTCCGTGGATAGAGGATAGCAACGATGCCATTGCCATTGCAGAACAGTTGGGTATTCCGTTTCAAGTACTGGATTTAAGCGTCATATATAAGGAGCGTATCGTAGACTATATGTTTTCTGAATACGCTGCCGGGAGAACTCCGAATCCGGATGTGCTTTGCAATAGAGAGATTAAGTTCGATGTGTTCTTAAAAGCAGCGATGCAATTGGGTGCCGATTTTGTGGCAACGGGGCATTATGTTCGAAAGAATACCATTGAGAAGGAGGGTCAACCCATTCATCAATTGCTTTCGGGTCTTGATGCAGGCAAAGATCAGAGTTATTTCCTGTGTCAATTAACGCAATACCAGCTTTCTAAAGCCTTGTTTCCCATAGGGCATTTGCAAAAATCAGAAGTTCGAGAGATTGCAGGAAGCATCGGTTTAATTACGGCAGAAAAGAAAGACAGTCAGGGATTGTGCTTTATAGGAAAGGTTCGCCTTCCCGACTTTTTACAACAACAGCTGCAACCGAAGAAAGGTAAAATACTCGAAGTCTCGCCTGATTTGCCCATGTTTAGGGAAAAGGAAATGCAGGAGTTGCAAGACTGGGTAGATCCATTTATGTATTCAGAGTTGGAGGCAGAAGAGGTTGGAGAGCACAATGGAGCACATTATTTTACCATCGGACAGCGGAAAGGCTTATTGGTAGGAGGGAAGCCCCTTCCACTATTTGTATTGGCCACCGATGTTGAGAAAAACCTGATTTATACCGGACAAGGAGAGAATCACCCTGGACTTTATAGGCCCGGTCTTTTTATTCAATCTTCTGAGGTTCATTGGATTCGTGAAGATCTCCGCATGGAGGTAGGAGAAGAAAGGCCCTATGATTTGCGCATTCGCTATCGTCAGGCTTTGCAAAAAGTTACGATGCTTTGCCAACCCGAGGGCATATATATCCGTTTCCGTACTAAGTTGAAGTCTGTAAGCCCGGGTCAATTTGCCGCTTGGTATTCCCAAGGAGAGTTGATAGGCAGCGGGGTTATCAATAGATAATACTATGTATAAGAATACTTTAGTTCTGCTTTTAATCTGTTTTGGTTTTGCGTTGAATGCGCAGGAGACCTGGGTGTATTTTACAGACAAACCCTTTGCCAAAGAGGCCATTCTGAATGCAGATGTTGCATTGTCGGAACGATCGATAGACCGCAGAATTCGTCAGGGTATTTGGTTCGACGAGAAAGATGTAGCGGTATCCTCAGACTATATACGACAGTTAAAATCCTTGGGTTTTGAAGTGCAAATGCAAAGTCGTTGGATGAATGCAGTGGTAATAAAAAACAGCGCCAGTCTGCCCTTATTAGACGGACTGCCCTTTGTGCAGAAGTATGCGCCTGTAAAGAAGCTTGATGTCTTCCTTGCCGATCATACAGCAAAGACCAGTATGCTCAATTATGGAGCATCAACAACGCAGATTCAATTGGTGAATGGAGATCATTTGCATGCATTGGGCTTTACGGGAAGTGGAATGTGGATTGCCGTTTTAGACGCGGGCTTCATAGGAGCAGATACCCAACTTTCTTTTGATTCGCTTATAAGTGGACCGAGATTCAAGGATTCGCGCAATTTCGTGATTCCAGCGAATACGGTGTTTCAAAGTGGAGGAACCCATGGCACAGCTGTTTTAAGTACAATGGCAGCCAATAGTCCTGGAGTATTTGTAGGTACAGCACCGCATGCGGATTATAGTTTGTATTCAACAGAAGACATTGGTTCGGAGCGGAGAGTAGAAGAATACAACTGGCTCGCTGCAGCAGAAAGAGCAGATAGTGTGGGAGCCGATGTGATTAATTCTTCTTTGGGCTATTACGATTTCGATATCGACAGCGAGGATTACAGTTTTGCTCAGATGGATGGCAATACAACGGTGGTTACACGGGCTGCCGACTGGGCAGCAAGCAGAGGGATAGTAGTGGTAGTGAGTGCAGGAAATGCAGGATCAAGTGCTTGGGGGAGAATAGCCGCCCCATCAGATGGAGATAGTGTTTTGGCAATCGGTGGAACCAATATGGTAGGTTCATATGTGGCATTCAGCAGCCGAGGGCCAAGTGCAGACGGAAGAGTGAAGCCGGATGTATCCGCAGTAGCAGCAGATGCCCAAGTAATACAAACGGGCGATCAAGTGATTGCCTCGAATGGTACCAGTTTCTCTTCGCCACAAATAGCAGGTTTGGCGGCATGTCTTTGGCAGAAGTATCCGAATCTCAATTCGGAGGAGATTTCAAATGCCATTCGTCGTAGCGCACATCAATTTGCCAATCCGGATTCTTTAATGGGATATGGAATCCCCAATTTTGGTACGGCAGATGTGATTCTTTCAAATAATGAGTACCAACTCATTCAAGGAGTACGGCTATATCCAAACCCGGTACTAAATAGAATACTTACCATCGAACGCAAAGAGATTACCACTGCCAATGTCTTTATTTATAATCTAAACGGTCAGTCGGTCTTTTCTAAAGAGATAATGGGAAGCAAGCAAAGTCTCGAATTGCCCTCCGGGCTGGCAAGGGGTACGTATGTACTTCATCTTTTAGAAGGCAAGAAGGTCTTTCGCTCTAAACTGATTATTCAGTAATACAATTCTAAAACCTTAAACTTTTAAGCTGTATCATCATAGACATTCAGTTGTAGTAGACATCTCGTTTTATATTGAATTTATAATCAAAAAAAATCTCACAAATGAAATCATTCTTTACTTTTTCTTTGATTCTGTTCTTACTCTTTCAATCCAAAGAAACTAGGGCATCTCATATCATGGGTGGTGAAATTACATGGGAATGCTTGCCGAGCGGATTGTTTCGCTTTGAGATGAAGATTTATAGAGATTGCAGTGGAATATCACTTAATGGATCGCACGAGACCCTAGCAGGTCACAATGGCGCACCCAATATCCATGTAACACTAATTAGTGTTACAGACATTTCACCCAATTGTGCCGCTGGGGCTGGCATACCAGTGTCTTGCGGAACTGGGCCTCCTTTTACTGGAATGGGAGGAATTGGTGAGGGAGCGGTACAAGAGAACATCTATCGTTCAGGTCCTATTATGATTTGGGGAACACCGCCACTAGGAGGATGGATATTTACTTGGGATTCTTGTTGCAGAAGTCCTTCTATAGTGAATATTATTGGTGCGAGTGGAACAGGACATACACTTCGCGCTATCATGCATAGGTATGCTGCTCCAGGTGCTGGAATAATCTCAAATACATCTCCATGCTACGACTCTTCGCCCAAATTTCTAGAGTCACCTCTATCTATCACTTCGGCGGGATTGCCGTTGGTAGAATCCAATGGTGCTGTAGATACCGATTCAGACTCTTTGTATTATTTCTTTGCTTTGAGCTTAGATGATATGGGTTTTGGTACTTTCAATCCACCTACCAATCCGAGCGTTGTAAACTATGCCTCTGGATTTTCAGAGAACTCTCCCTTTCCAGATACCTCTACAAATCCTTTAAATAGTCCTGTACAATTGAATAGTGAAACGGGAATTATGGAGTATACTTCATTTGATATGGGAGCATATATATATGATATAGGAGTTAAATCGTATCGCGACGGACAGTTACTCTCAGTTATCTACCGAAGTTTCGCGAAATCAATTGGCCCAAATCAGACCAACGCAGCACCATCAACTTCATTTTCTATTGGAGCCTCTTCTCTTCCTATAAGCCAAGTAGGGGGTGCTTATTATGCTATGGCTTTACCCGGAGATGCCATAGATTTTAATTTGAGTTCTAGCGATACAGACTCCTTAGGCAATAATGCGGGACTGCAAAGTATAGAGTTGAAAGCTTCGGGCTTCAACTTTGCCAATCCTATTGATTCCACGAATTCGAATAATTGTCCATTTCCACCTTGCGCAAGCTTGAAACCCATACAAGGACAAGTCGGTTTTATAAACCTAGGCAGCAATAGTGCAGATTTTAACTGGACTACAGATTATACGCATCTAACTGGAAACAATACGAATGGATTATACAGTACGAATTATAGTTTCATATTCGAGTTTCTCGACGATTATTGTCCCGTTCCTGCTCGGACTGCACTTTCCTTATTAGTGAAGGTTCAATTGAGACCAGCGGGTCCACCTCAATTCGATTCCATTATACTAAATCCCAATAATTCTGTATCGCTTCATTATGTCCCTCCAACCGATACGAACGATATTTTTGGATATTACTTATTGTATCATAAATCAGCATTTGGAAATCCTCAGACGTATAGCGTATTAGATACTATTTATTCGCATTTGAGTACACAATCGGTTTTGGCAATGATACCCGCAGGAAGAGATGGCTACTATTATATTCAATCCAATAATAAACACAACTTACCTGGTTTGACTTCCGATACACTTGCTTTTGGCGTATCGGTAGGGCTTTCTGAGTTTTCGATGAATGCCCTTTTTGTTTCAATGCAAAGCAGCGCATGGATTGTAGGTGGTATTCCCGAGGGGCTGAATGATATTGAGATTGTGGCTTTAGATGGAAGAATAGTGCATTCCGTCAAAGGCTTTGAAGGAGAAGAATATATATGGAGGCCGAATGCAAGTCTAAGTAAGGGCATGTACCTGATTCTTGTTAAAGGAGAACGAAGCATGGGACATTTAAAGAATATAGTGCCTTGATGATTAGGAATAACTGAAATATGATAATTGGATAAATAGAATCTCGCGAAGAATCATTTTTGTGAGAACGAACAAAGACATTTAAGTAAATTGGTGTTTATAAATTGAATGCCATGAGAATATGCTTTGTCTTTTTGTTGCTGTTTAGTCTATTGATTTCACCAACAAGTGAGCTCAGCGCTTCTCATAATATGGGCGGTGAGATAACTTGGGAGTGCGATATTAGTGGGGATTCGACTATTTTTGAATTAACGCTTTATAGAAATTGTAGTTCCCATATAGGTTCTTCTCCATATGAGGCCATAAATATTTATGGTCATTCTACACTCAATTTCATAGCGGTGAACTTAGTAAGTGTTAGTGATATTTCTGAAAGCTGTAATAGTGCAGGGCCTTCAATAAACTGCGGCGCTGGACCACCTTTCAATAATCCAAATGCAGGATTGGGAGCTTCAGAAAAGAGAGTTTACAGATCGAACCCTATTTCTTTAGGCATACCTAGTAATTCGCGATTTATTCTGAGCTGGGAGCTTTGTTGTCGCGTTTTAAATATGGACAATATTAATGGCTCAGGCAGCACTCCTTTTTTCATAAGGTCTATCATGTATGCTCCTGTAAGTACCTTAGGCACACCTATTCCTGGATGCCATGACAATTCACCTAAATTTTTAGAGAAGCCTGTTATTGCTACTCAGGCAGGCATTTTTTCCTATGAATCACTTGTTGCAATGGACAAAGATGTAGATTCACTTTATTATTTTATGGCACCTACATTACAGAGCTTTACAGGAACAAATGTTGGTTCGTATCAGGAGGGTATTGATCCACCCTATATTAGCTATGTTTCAGGCTATTCACCCCTATCGCCCTTTCCCGGCAGTCAAATTAATCCACAGAACATCGCGTCTCAGATCGATAGGAAAACTGGAGTCCTCACCTATCTGTCCAATGAAGCTGGAATCTATGCTTATGATATTGGGGTAGAAGCATACCGCGGAAATGAATTGACAGCTGTAGTATGTCGCACCTTTCATCGTTATATAACAGCTAATACAACTGCAAATTTTAGCCCAAGTATCCAATTGACAAATATCGCTTCGAGTGTTCCAATAAGTCAGATAGGAAATCACTCTGAGGTTACTGTTTTGCCTGGGAGTAATTTGGAATTCAATCTAAGCTCCTTTGATTTTGATTTTCTTTTGAATAGCTTTTCACCTCAAAGTATTCAACTCTCAGCTAAGGGCAGCAACTTTTCTAGTCCACTCGGTAGTACGAATAGCAATTGCCTTCTTCCACCTTGTGCTTCTTTAACACCAACTTTACCCCAAACAAGTTTCTTAAATCCAGCAAGCAATAGTTCCGATTTTCTTTGGCAGATTGATTTTACACACCTAACAGGAAGTCAGGTGAATGGAGTTTACAGCAATATCTACAATTATTCATTCACTTTTACAGATGATTTCTGTCCAATTCCAGCTAGAAAAGTGACTTCATTAGCAATTAAGGTAAAGCTTGTGCCTACCGGCCCTCCACGCCTAGATTCTATTGGTATTCTTGCAAATAATGCATTAGTTTTGAACTATACACCACCAGCAAGCAGTGGAGATCTATTTGAATTTTTCCTTATTTATTATAAGTCATCGGATTCTAGTTCAAATGGATTTAATGTAATAGACACCGTATTTTCATTAACAGATAGGGTAGCTATTTTGCCGATACTGCCCAATGGAATAGGAGGGAAATTTTATATGCAGTCGGATAATTCTTATGGACTAAGTGGAATGCCTTCAGATACCATACTGTACTTGGAGTCGATAGGAACACCCGATTATGTTATGCGCTCGCTTACGGTTTCAATGGAAGAAGCGGGTTGGATTATTAAGGGATTAGCCCAAGGTAAAAATGACATCGAAATATTCAGTCTAGATGGAAGGACAGTACATTCAGTTAAGGCTTTTGAAGGTGGAGAATTTAGTTGGAAGCCGAGTATAAGTCTAAGTAAGGGTATGTATCTGATTTCTATACAGGGAGAACAAAGTATAGGACAATTAAAAGTTTTAAAACCGTAGGTCGCTCGAATCATCCAATACTAAAATGCTAGCTTTGACATTCTAACAAAATGGAATGAATCAAAGAATAACCCAACTTTTTGGGATTGAATATCCTATAATTCAAGCGGGAATGATTTGGTGCTCTGGATGGGAGCTTGCCTCAGCAGTATCGAATGCGGGTGGATTGGGGATTATTGGTGCTGGGAGCATGTATCCACACATATTAAGAGAACATATTCAAAAGTGTAAAAAGGCTACTAATAAGCCTTTCGCGGTCAATATTCCACTTCTTTATCCAGACATAGACAAGCATGTAGATATTATTATCGAGGAGAAGGTTCCGATTGTATTCAGTTCGGCGGGCAATCCAAAGACCTGGACAGCTAAATTAAAATCTGCAGGTATTCGAGTAGTGCATGTTGTCTCCAATATAAAGTTTGCACTAAAAGCAGAGGAAGCGGGAGTAGATGCTGTTGTGGCAGAAGGCTTTGAAGCAGGAGGGCATAATGGAAGAGAAGAGACCACCACAATGGTATTGATACCAATGGTAGTTGATGCCGTACAGATTCCAGTGATTGCCGCGGGCGGAATTGCAAATGGAAGAGGCATGGCTGCTGCTTTTGCCCTTGGAGCAGAAGGGGTTCAAATTGGATCGCGTTTTGTGGCCTCAAGCGAATCTTCTGCACATATTCAATTTAAAGAAAGTGTGCTTAATGCAAAGGATGGGAGCACTACTTTAACATTAAAGGAGCTCACACCTGTTCGATTGCTACACAATCCATTTTATTTGAAATTAATGGATGCGTATAGCGAAGGAGCGTCGAAAGAAAGGCTTTCAGAGATTCTAGGAAGAGGCAGAGCGAAGAAGGGGATGTTTGAAGGAGATATTCAAGAGGGAGAGCTTGAGATCGGACAGATTGCTGCTGCATTATCGGAAATTAAGCCAGCAGGGCAAATAGTGGGAGAAATTTGGTTGGAATTCAATAAAGTGTGCGAGAAATTAGGATCTTTAAATTGAAAATAGGGCTCATTGGCTCATTGTAGTATATTGGAGATGCAAACAAAAATTAGGTAGGATAATGTACAAGCCCCTTTTAATCATTAATAATAGGAATGAAATAAGGTGAGCGACTTGAGACCAAGTGTAGAGCGTACATTTGAAAAGTTTAAAAATTGAAAGCATGAAAATTGTTTCTAGAATATGCCTATCCCTGATAGGGTTTTTATTTGTCACTCAGTTGTCTGCCTCACATATTATGGGAGGTGAGATTACATGGGAGTGCTTGCCAAGTGGAATGTTTCGCTTTGAGATGAAAATTTACAGAGATTGTAATGGAATATCACTAAATGGAAATAACGAGACTCTAGTGGGTCATTATGGCGCACCCAATATCCCTGTCACTCTAATTAGTGCAACAGATATTTCACCCGATTGTGCTCCAGGTAGTGGAGTGGAGTTGTCGTGTGGCGCAGGCCCTCCTTTTGTTGGATTTGGAGGTAATGGCAGTGGTGCGGTTCAAGAGAACATCTATCGTTCAGTTCCTATTATGATTGCAGGAACGCCTCCCGCTGGAGGATGGATATTTACCTGGGATTCTTGTTGTAGGAATAATTCAGTAGATAACTTAATAGGTCCTAGCGGAACGGGTCACACATTACGTGCAATCATGTACCGTTATATTCCGCCAGGGGCTGTTACGCCTTTAAATACAAGTCCTTGCTACGATTCCTCTCCGCGTTTCACTGAAACAGCAAATACGGTTATATGTACAGGCTATCCTTTCACATACAACCACAATGCCGTAGATAACGAATTGGATTCTTTGTATTATGATTGGGCTGACCCCTTGGATGATATGGGTTTTGGATCTTTCAATCCTCCCACCAATCCATCTGTTGTGAATTGGGCTACAGGATATTCTACTACGAGTCCATTGCCAAGTGCTACTCAGAACCCTGCAAATGTTCCAGCGGCCTTAGACTATACATCAGGACAGATTAGTTATACCTCTTTCACTAGCGGCAATTATGTTACCTGTATTAAGGTGGAAGCTTGGAAGTGTAATCAGTTGGTAGCTGAGATTTACAGAGATATTCAGATTACTTTAATTGCATGTACTAGTGCAAATTTCCCTCCTAGTTTAATTGTAACACCCACACCAGGATCGGTTCCGATCACAATAAATGGAAGGGTTATTAGTGCTACTGCTATTGCCGGAGACAACGTTTCCTTTAGCATGAACGCTACAGACTTTGACTTCCAACCAGTGACTTTCTTGCCACAGAATATTCAGTTTGCCGCCTCTGGGGGTCAACTAGGTGTTCCTTTAAGCAATGCCAATGCTGGATGTTTAAATCCTCCTTGCGCAACCATTACTCCAGGTCCAGGTCAGACTGGCTTTGTCAGTCCTTCCAATAATCAGATTAATTTCAACTGGGATACAGATTGTAATCACCTCGCGGTTTCCAATGGGTGTGGATCTTTTCAAAACACATACACTTTTGCACTGCGAATGCAAGACGATTTCTGTCCTGCACCGGCAATTAGTATTGCAACATTGAAAGTAACAGTTGTTGCCGATCCCTCTGATGCTCCTTTAATGAATTGTGTGGGAGTCGGAGTTTCAGGAGATATAGATCTTTCATGGACCGCTCCATCTGATACGGGCTATCGTTTCAATTATTATGTCATTTATTATAAAGACAATTCTGCAGGACCAACAGGAGTCTTCAATCCAATAGACACGGTTCAAGGATGGGCGAATACTACCGCTACTCTTGCCGGATTGCCAAACAACGGTGATGGTCTGTATTATATTAGATCCAATGGTATGTGTGGTTTCTTGAGTGCACCATCGGATACAATAGGAATTATGTTCTTAAATGTCAATGCACCACCACCACCTAATAATAATATGGCCACTCTAACATGGACAGGTCAGCCAGGTGGAGCAAACTATGAGGTTTGGGCAGAATCGCCTCCAAGTGCTGGTAACTGGGTTCAAGTGAGTAGTACAACCGACACCAGTTTTGTAGTCAACTCGAGCTTTTGTAATGCTGAGGTTAATTTTCAAATCCGAATTCCTTTAAATGGAGTGATTTGCGGATCCTCTAAAGACAGTGCCTTATTCTTTGATGGCAGTAATACAGATATTATGTCTATCGATAGTGCTTCCGTAGGAAGTGGCGGCTTGGCAACCTTGTCTTGGGGCGCTTCGCCAAGTGGAGATGTAATAGAATACTATGTTATGCTTTTCGACAGAACATCAGGCTTGTTTAATATTATTGATACTGTTGCAGTGGGAACTCCTATGCCGTATATCAATTTGAATTCTACGGCGGATGTAGGCCCAGAGACGTATAGAGTCATATCTATAGATAGTTGTGGAAATCAAAGTGATGATTTGGCTGTAATCCGACATAAAACAATGCACTTGAGAAATTACCTCGATAAGTGTACTGGGGTGAATAGCCTCACTTGGTCAAGCTATGATGGTTTTAATGTAGATGAGTACCGAGTCATGGTAGAGGTAACACTTCCAAATGGAACGGCCCTTCCACCTGTATTGCTTAATCTTCAGAATGGAAATGATTCTACATTTACGCAGACAGGGTTGATTAAGGATTATACATACTGTTATTATATACGAGCAGTAGACACTATAAATGATGTTACGACTATTAGCAATAGAATCTGTTTTAAGGCAGATGTTCCCAACCGATCTAGATTATTGTACTTAGCTCAAACATCTGTTGTTCCGGCGGGTATAGAGACGTATACTTTCTTAGATGGTCAGGCCGATGTAGTAAGTTTTGATGTCGAAAGAGCAGACAATCCAAGGGGTCCATTTATAAGTTTAGGTACAGTTCCTAAGCCTGCCAATGCTCCGTTTGTCTTTTCATTTACAGACTTTAGCGCAAATACAGAAGGAAGACTGTATTGGTATAGAATTTCGGCACTTGATTCTTGCGGACTGAGAGATACCGTTTCTAATGTGGGAAGAAATATTTTCCTTGAGGTAAGCGCAGAGAAGGATCTTTCGAATCGTTTGAAGTGGAATCCATATCAGCAATGGGGTGGAACAGTTGGTTCTTACCGCATATGGAGAAGCGAAACCGATAAGAATTTTGGCTACCAATTGGTTGCTACCATTCCTGGAACGGACACCACCTATAGTGATTATTTCAGTTCAACAGATGGAAGCGGTTTATTCTGCTACTACATTGAAGCAGAGGAAGTGAATAATCCACTGGGTTTTGTAGATCCTTTAGGACAGCCATGGAGATCTAAATCAAACAATGTTTGCGCAGTTCAAAAGGCCCGTTTCTTTATGCCAAACGCCTTTAATCCTGCGAGTGATATTGAAGAGAATAGACTCTTTGGTCCAAGAGAGGTATTTGCTCAATCTGCGAGTTACCGCTTTTATATTGTGAACCGATGGGGTGAAGTTGTTTTTGACACAAGCGACCCAGCAAATAAATGGGATGGCATGTATGAAGGAAGTGATGCACCAACCGGAGTATACCTCTATTATGTAACCTATCGTTCTTTAGAAGACATACCGGTAGAACAAAGAGGCCATATGACTCTTATTCGCTAGTCGAATTCGGATTATATAGAATTAGAAAAAAGTGCGGCCTATGGCCGCACTTTTTTTGCTATATAAATAAATTTAGATCTCTTATTCCATTGTATATTTGGGCGCAATCTAAAAGATTGCGAAATGTCCATTACTTCATCCCTAGTTATTTCCGAAGGTCTTACATACGACGACGTATTATTGGTCCCTCATTATTCGGAAGTCCTTCCTAGAGAAGTTTCTATTACTTCCCACTTTACTAAGAAAATTATACTGAATGCACCCATTGTAAGTGCTGCAATGGATACAGTTACAGAGTCTTCAATGGCAATTGCTATTGCGCAAGACGGAGGCATAGGTGTATTACATAAAAACATGACGATCGAACAGCAAGCAATGGAAGTTCGAAAGGTTAAAAGGGCAGAGAGTGGGATGATTCTAGATCCGGTTACTTTACAACCCGATGGGTTGATTGGAGATGCATTGAAGATGATGGCCGAATATAAAATTGGAGGTATTCCGATAGTTGATGATAATCGTATTCTAAGAGGTATTCTAACCAATAGAGATCTACGTTTCGAAAGAGATCACTCTAGAAAGATTATAGATGTAATGACGAAAGATAATCTGGTCACAACCCATGAGAATACTTCTATGGATGAAGCAGAGCTCATTCTTCAGAGTCATAAAATCGAAAAACTACCCGTTGTAAAAAAAGATGGAACGCTTATCGGTTTAATTACGTATCGAGATATCAGTAAGCTGAAGATTAAGCCCAATGCGAATAAAGATCAATATGGAAGATTGAGAGTTGCCGCTGCAGTAGGGGTAACTGGCGATATTCTTGATCGAGTGTCTGCCTTGGTAGAGTCTTTTGTAGATGCTATCATAATCGATACAGCCCACGGTCATACGAAAGGAGTAGTAAAGGCCCTAGAAGCAGTTAAAAATGCCTATCCAGAACTAGAAGTTGTGGTCGGAAACATAGCAACTGCAGAGGCAGCTAGAATGTTAGCAGATGCGGGAGCAGATGGTGTTAAGGTTGGAATTGGCCCAGGATCTATTTGTACTACTAGAGTAGTAGCAGGTGTTGGAGTTCCGCAACTAACGGCTGTTATGGAAGCGGCAGAAGGACTAAAAGGAACGGATGTGCCGATTATCGCAGATGGAGGGATTCGCTATACAGGAGACATTGTAAAGGCTTTAGCCGCAGGCGCCAGTTGTGTAATGCTCGGCAGCCTTTTGGCAGGAACCAAAGAAACTCCCGGTGATACGATAATTTATGAAGGCCGGAAATATAAGACCTACAGAGGTATGGGCTCAATAGAAGCCATGTCTAAGGGCAGTAAAGACCGCTATTTTCAAGATGTTGAAGATGATATAAAGAAACTTGTTCCCGAAGGAATTGTAGGCAGAGTTCCGTATAAAGGAGAATTGAGCGAGGTTATGTATCAGTTTATAGGTGGATTGCGCGCTGGAATGGGTTATTTAGGCTCTAAAGATGTTGCTACACTTCAGTTACATGCACGCTTTATTAGAATAACATCCGCAGGTGTAAAGGAGAGCCATCCACACGATGTAACCATTACATCAGAGTCGCCAAATTATAGCAGATAAACTATTGCCTTTACAAGGTCTGATTGACTATTTTTGGGCAGCAACAAAGTAATGGTATGAAGAAAATTGTTTTATCACTTTTGGCATTAGCCTTAATTGGTCCCTTAGGAGTCTATGGCCAGCAAGATGTGCTTTTTACAGTGGATGGAAGACAGCAAGTTACAGCTGGAGAATTTAAAGCGGTATTCAATAAAAACAGAGACATAGGCGATCAAATTGATCCCAAAACTCCGGATGAATATTTAGCGCTATATGTAGATTTTAAACTGAAAGTTTTAGAATCTATCGACCTTGAGATGGATCAACGAGAATCTTTCTTGCTCGAGTTTGCTGGGTACCGAGACCAATTAGCCCGACCCTATCTTACCGATCAGGCTTCAGAAGAAGATTTGGTTAAGGAGGCTTATGATCGTATGAAATACGATGTCAATGCCGGTCATATCATGATTGCCCTTGAGAGCGAGAGTACTACGGATACGGTGGAGGCTTGGAATAAAATTCAAGCGATTTATAAGGAACTCAATAAGGAGGAAGACTCTTTTGAGGTTATGGCTGCCCGCCATTCGGAGGATACCTATTCAGCTGAACAAAATGGCGCTTTGGGATATTTCACTGCCTTTAGTATGGTTTATCCTTTCGAATCGATGGCCTACAAAACAGAGGTGGGAAAGATTTCTCCAGTTTTCCGTACCCAATTTGGGTATCATATTTTGAAAGTGTACAATAAACGACCTGCACGAGCAAAAGTTAAGGTGGCTCACATCATGCTTATAAGCAATGAGAATAGCACTCCTCAAGAAAAGACAATTGCAGCTCAAAGTGTTCAAGAAATTCATCAGCGCATTAGTTCTGGCGACGCAACTTTCGATCAGATGGTTATTCAGTTTTCTCAAGATCAAACCAGCGTTAAGAGTTTGGGTGCACTTCCAGAGTTTGGAATAAATGAGATGGTTCCATTATTTGAAGAGACTGCCTTTTCATTAAATACGCCAGGTGAAATGTCAAAACCAATTCAAACTGAGTTTGGATGGCACATCATTAGGCTTATTGAGAAAAAGTCCGTTCCAACCTTTGAGGAATCAGAAAAACAATTGAAGCGTAGAATTCAACGCGATCAGAGAGCAAGTGTCGGAAGACAGAATTTGATTAAAAAACTTAAAAGAGAATATAAATACCAAGAAGATGAGATAGCTTCAAAGAAGTTTATCTCTCAGTTTACAAATGATGTGCGCACAGGCGATTGGATTCCATCTGAGAAACTGTTGGTAGATAAAACGGTTCTAGCCTCTTTTGCAGATGAAACTATTCAGTCTTTTCAGCTTGCGCAATACATCCAAAATAATCCAGCTAGATCATCAGAATCGTATCCCTTCAAAGATATTTTTAGAAACTTCTTGGATACATATGCTCAGCAAAGACTGCTTCTGTTTGAAAAAGGACAGCTTTCGGCTAAATATCCAGACTATAGACTTTTGCTCAATGAGTACAAAGAGGGGATTTTATTGTTTGATTTAACACAAGAGAAGGTTTGGAATAAGAGTATTGCGGATTCTGCAGGATTGGCAGAATTCTATGAAAAGAATAGTGCTAACTATCAGTGGAAAACGCGCTACTCGTACTCTAATTATGATTGTGCAGACAAGAAGACTGCGAAAAAAGTGGCGAAAATGGTAAAGAAGGGAAAGTCGCAAGAAGATATTTTGGCGAAATTTAATTCAGAGAGTAATCTAAATGTTCGGGTTTCTTCAAGTTATACTGAGAAACCAGATTCTGAAGTTCTTAGCTTGAATAAGGATAAGCAAATTTCTGAAATTAGGGCGAAGAATGAGCGCTTTACTTTTTTCCATCTTTCGAAAATAATTCCTCCGGGCAATAAGGATTTCAATGAGTGTAGAGGCTTGGTAGCAGCAGATTATCAAAAACTACTAGAGAAGAAATGGTTAGGAGAGCTGCGCGAAAAATATCCTGTCGTAATAGATCAAACTGTGAAGAATAAATTATTCAATTCACTTTAATTGAAGCTTAGAACCCTATTTAGTTGTGTTTCTTTCACTATTCTTCTATCATGCGATTTCAAATTGCCTTGGAACGAGCAGGAGCAAATCGCAATTGCTCGGGTGCATGATGAAGTACTCTATTTAGAGGATTTACGTCAAGCTATGCCTGCTAATCAAAATGAAGAAGATAGTCTCATGCTTTTTCAACAGTATGCAGACAGTTGGGCAAGAAATCAATTATTGCTTCATCAGGCTGAGTTCAATCTCAGTGAAGACATGAAAGATTTCAATAAGCGAGTAGAGGATTATAGAGATGACTTATTGAAATACGCATATCAAGAAGCAATGCTGCGGAAGCTTTTAGATACCCTCGTTTCCAAGAGGGAACTGGAGAGCTATTATGTAGAAAACTCAAGTAATTTTGAATTAAAAGAGAATATTTTACAATGCTCCTATTTGATATTGAATGTAGAAACTCCAAAGCTAGAAACGGCTCGAAAATTATTCAAATCTGAACAAAAAGAGGATTTGGAAGAATTAAAACGATACGTCGTACAGTACAATGGACGTTTAGTCTTAGTAGATTCAAATTGGATCTCAATGGAACAGTTGGCTAAAACTATTCCGATTCAGACCTATAATCAACAAGAATTTCTTTCCCGAAATAAGTATGTAGAAGTAGATGATTCTTTAAATGTCTATATGCTGCAAATCAAGCAGTTCAGAATTACTAACGGACTTTCGCCTTTGACGTATGTACAAAATACAATTCGCAGCGTTATAATCAACCAAAGGAAGCTACAGCTTCTTGAGAAATTAGAGCAAGATCTTTTAGATGAGGCTCTCAAGAAAAACTATTATGAAGTATATGCGAATTAAAAGCATTCTGCTTTTCGCTTTGTTTGCCTCGCAAATGGCAATGGCACAACCGGTTTTTGTAGATGGAATTGTAGGTGTAATTGGTAGAAATATTGTCCTGAAATCCGACTGGGACCTTCAAGTGCAATCTGCAAAGCAACAAGCACAACCCGGATTTCCTGTGCCTTCGACATGTCAGGTTTTAGAGGATCTCTTTTTCGAAAAATTGCTAATCCACCAAGCCGGCATTGACTCAGTTGTAGTTTCTGAGGATGAAATTGAAGGAACGATGGACCGACGCATTGGCGGTCTGGTTCAACAGATTGGCTCAGAGAGAAAGCTCGAAGAGTATTATAAAAAGTCGATTATTGAAATTAAGGAGGAAATGAAAGAGTTGGTTGAAAGTCAGCTGCTCGCTCAAAGAATGCAGGGTAAAATTTCAGATGGCATCGAGATTACACCTACAGAAGTCCGTAATTATTATTCAAAAATTCCTCAAGATAGTCTTCCACTTATAAATACAGAGGTTGAGTTAGCTCAAATCGTAATTTATCCAAATGTAACCGCTGAAGCGAGTCAGGAAACAGTCGATCGCTTGAAAGAATTGAAGGAACGGGTAAATACAGGTAGCAGCTTCTCAACTTTAGCGATTCTCTATAGCGAAGACCCTGGTTCTGCTAAGAATGGTGGAGAGTACAAAGGGATCAAACGAGGGCAGTTCGTAAAGGAGTTTGAAGCCGTTGCCTTTAATATGAGAAATGGGGAGGTGTCAGATCCGTTTAAAACAGAATACGGTTATCACATTGTTCAATTAATCACAAAAAGAGGTGAAGAATTAGATTTGAGACATATACTCATTAAGCCGAAAATATCAGATGTGGACTTAAATAAGTCAAAAGCAAAGTTGGATAGTGTAAGACAGGAAATTCTTCTAGAAAGAACTTCTTTCGATCAGGCAGCTTTTAAAGTTTCAGACGATGAATCAACCCGTTTTAACAACGGACTCATGATGAATCCTCAAAGTGGAGATTCTAAATGGGAAGTGAATCAACTAGAACGTAGTCTTTTTTATAGTTTAGAGAATTTGGGAGTAGGTGAAATTTCAAAACCAGTTTTATTCAGAACTCCAGACGGTAAAGAAGGATTTCGACTGGTTCGCTTATTGGGGAAAACAGAGCCGCATCGAGCCAATCTCAATGATGATTATTCACGAATTCAAAATGTGGCACTAAGCGAGAAGAAGCAATTGGCAGTTGAGGAGTGGATAGACGATAAATTAAAGGACACAGCTGTTCGAATCAATATGGAAAATGTAGACTGCACTTTTCGTTATAAATGGCTGAAAGAAGAAAATAATGATTCCAAATGATGAAGTAGCAGCTGTTCAAAGGTTGCAGACGAAATATATCGATTTAAAAAAGGAGATATCTAAGGTAATTGTTGGGCAAGAAGAGGTTGTAGATCAATTACTTCTATCTATTTTGTGCCGGTCTCATAGCTTGTTGGTAGGTGTTCCTGGATTGGCAAAGACCTTATTGGTTAATACGGTTGCCCAATCTATAGGTCTTAGTTTTAATCGAATTCAGTTTACTCCAGATCTCATGCCTTCAGATATAGTGGGCTCAGAGATTTTAGACGAAAGTCGCAAATTTAAGTTCATCAAAGGTCCCATTTTCGCGAACATTCTTTTGGCAGATGAGATAAATCGTACGCCTCCTAAAACACAGAGTGCTTTGCTTGAGGCCATGCAGGAGAGATCGGCTACTTCAGGCGGACATACGTACAAAATGCTTGATCCTTTCTTCGTTCTAGCCACTCAGAATCCAATCGAACAAGAGGGAACCTATCCTCTTCCAGAAGCACAGTTAGACCGATTTATGTTTAACATTCAAGTAGATTATCCCAGTTTTGAAGAGGAAGTACAGATAGTGAAAGGAACCACAGGAACAGATAGTTCTACTCTTAATACGATACTATCAGGAGAAGATATTTTACTTTTCCAGAATCTCATTCGTAAAATTCCAGTTACGGATACGGTATTTCGTTATGCGGTGAAGGTTGTTTCATTGTCAAGACCCAACAATGTGGATGCTCCAGATTGGGTTAAAAAGTATATTTCATGGGGTGCAGGACCTAGAGCAAGTCAGTTTCTAGTTCTAGGAGCGAAAGCTATCTCCGCAGTAAATGGAAAGTTCTCACCTGATTCTGACGAAATTAGAAAGGTGGCGATGCCAATACTACGTCATAGAATTATAAGAACATATCAGGCAGAGGCCGAAGGGATTAGTGTAGAAGAACTAATAGATCGCCTTTTAAAGGAAGGAGCGGTTTAACCTAGGTTGTATTTCAATATGCAGTAAATAGCACGGAATCCATCCTTCCAACCTATTTTTTTGCCCTCTTCGAAAGTGCGTCCATAATAGGAAATCCCCACTTCGTAGATGCGAATTCCCTTGATCTTTGAGATTTTTGCTGTAACCTCAGGTTCAAACCCAAAGCGTTTTTCCTTCAGTTTAAGCGATTGAATGGCCTCTCTTCGGAAAAGTTTATAGCAGGTTTCCATATCTGTTAGGTTCAGATTGGTAAAAGCGTTTGAGAGAAAGGTCAAGAAAGCATTTCCGATTGAATGCCAGAAGAAAAGAATCCTATGTGGATTTCCACCTATAAATCTAGAGCCATAAACAATATCTGCATGCCCATCTAAAATAGGTTTAAGCAGAATATTGTATTCTTTTGGATCGTATTCTAGATCGGCATCTTGGATTATAATAAAATCTCCAGTCGCTTTTGCAATACCTGTATGTAGCGCAGCTCCTTTCCCTTTATTCACTTCATGGGCAATGTAGCAAATAGATAATTCCGGATTTTTTTTAATGTATTGTTCGATGGAACCTTCAGTATTGTCTGAAGAACAGTCGTTTACGATAATTAATTCTTTTTTAAGATTGCCAATAAGATCAACAGATTTGATTTTATCAAGAATGAGGTGAATCGTTTTTTCCTCGTTAAAGGCCGGTATGACAATCGATAAATGCAAGCGAAGTAAATTAATGTGCAAATGTACATAATCGTATATTCTCCTAGAAAGGGCTAAATCTCCTTTCTTTGCAGCAAACCTTATATAAGTTATGGAGTCAATTTTTAATGGGAAAGGCTTTTTGGGCAAGCTTGAAGACAAGATTGCAGGAATGAAATGGGATATATGGATTATATCTACTCTCTCATTTTTAATCGCTTTTTTACTCTATGATTTTAAAGTAAGTGAGGGTGGAGACGATTCCGCCTATATTTTCAGGGCGTTCGACCTTGTAAACCAAGGAACGTATCCTTCTTTTCAAGGGCCTCTTTATCCCATGTTTTTGGGATTGATCATTGCGATTTTTGGATTGAAAATTCAACTGCTAAAAATTAGCTCACTCCTTTGCATGGTGCTCTTTTTCTTTCTCACCTATAGGGTGTTAAAGAACAGAGTTCCCAAATTGGCACTACTAGGCAGTCTCATAATTGCGGCTTTGAGTCCAATGTTTATGTATTTCTCTTCTCAAACGTATTCCGAGGTTTTCTATTTGTGTATTCAGACTGGAATGATTGCTTATTTTCTGAAGCATTACATAGAGAATACATCTGCGCCTAGTTGGAAAGCACATCTGATTATTGCCCTTTGGATCTGGATAATGGGAAATACTCGAACCGTAGGATATGCGGCCTTACCTGCTATTTGGCTTTTCCTTGCCTCTAATAAAGAATGGAAGTCACTGGCATGGATAACAGCCAGTTTTGCCGCTGTGTTTGCCTTTTTACAATTTGTCAAATCAATGATTTGGAATACAGGTGACGTTCAATTTGCAAGTCAAGGAAGTACACTTCTATTGAAAGATCCTTATACGCCTACCAATGGCAATGAAAATCTAATGGGCTTTATTGAACGGTTTGGAAGAAATGCAGAACTTTATTTGAGTAAACATTATTTAAAATTTCTTGGATTAAAAGAGACCTTGAATAATGAAACATCTTTGGTGGTAACCTTATTGGTCGTTTTTCTTTTACTGGGTACACTAGTTTATACATGGAAAAAGAATCCAGCTCTGCGATTTATTAATCTTCTCATATTAGCCAGTGTTGGACTAACCTTATTTGCAGTTCAGACTAGATGGGATCAATTCCGGCTTATCGCTCCCTATTTGCCTTTCATAAGCTTGATTATATTAAGTGGCTTGACATATCTATCTTCCGATAAACGATTCAGCTTTCTTCAATATGGAATTCCATTGGCGATTGTGATGCTCGCCTTAAATGTGTTTTCGAAGGGAAGAGTTGAGATTTCAGAAAAACAAGTAGAGTTTAAGCAAGCGATTGGAGGAGATGTGCTCGCTGGTTATACTCCAGATTGGCAGAGTTTTATTCAAATGAGTGAATATGCTGCCGAATTCGCCCCTGATAGTGTTATGATTGCTTCCCGCAAGGCGGGCATAAGTTTCATTTATGGAAAAAGGAAATTTAAAGGCATAACACGACTTCCATTTACGCATCGAGATAGCATAGATTGGAAAGATTCGGATTGGATGATTGTTGAAGGCAATACCTTAGATAGTGACCTTTTACAGCTGCAGTTAACGAGGAGTTCTATTCGTTCGCTTGTATTTGGTGAGGCACCAAAAGATACGGAACAGGGTAAAGGGCAATTCTATATTCTTTTGGAAGTAGATAAAAAAAATCTGGCCATGGCAGATAGTTTACAGATTAAGCATTGGACAGATATTAATTCCTTCTTAGACGGATATACGGAACTAAATTTGGCTGAACCTGATCGAATGGTCAAGTTATTGAAAGAATACAGAATAAAGTATGTCATTCTAGCCAATTTGCGCAGAAATCCGCTCCAAAAAACACAGTTTACCATCAATACGATTAGTCGTTTTCTGTATTATATTCAGATGAAATATCCAGGCGCTTTTCGCGCAGTTTACAGCATTGGGACTTCCGAGCCAGCACAATTAGTGGAAGTTAATTTCCAAGCTTTCAAAAGCTGATATAGAATTATATTTACCTGTTAGAATTGAAGAAAATGGATTATTCCGTTCAGAAAAAAGAGTATTACCACAGTTTTTTCGAGAGCACGGCTAGAAGTCGCGTTTCTTACCGAAAAAAGCATTCCTATTATTGGGATTCTATTACTGATTATATCAACTATTACGTCCGCGAGGACGATAGTATACTTGAAGTAGGTTGCGGTACAGGTGAGCTGCTTGGAAGAATTGGTGGGCAAGATAAAATGGGGGTTGATTTCAGTCAGACTATGATTGAGGGCGCCAAAGCGCAATTCCCAGATATTGAGTTTGAGCTTATGGATGCTCATTCATTGCAGATTGATAGGAAATTCGACCTCATTATCTTATCCAACCTCGTTGGTGTTGTAAATGATATTGAGCAGGTATTTAGAGCCTTACATTCTGTTTGTCATCCAGAGACGCGCATTATTGTTTCTTATTATAATTTCGGATGGCAACCATTTATTAAGCTTTCTGAAACTATTGGATTCAAGAAGATGGCTCCAGAACAGAGTTGGTTGAGTAAACACGATATTGAAAATCTACTATACCTTGCTGGTTTTGAGGTGTATCGTCAGAATTCCGATCTCCTTATTCCGTATAAAATTCCGTTGGTTTCGCATGTCTTCAATAAGTATTTAGATAAGTTTCCTATTCTCAATACAATGGGAATAAATCAATTTTTCTTCGCTAGACCAATACCCGAGAAAACAAACGAAGAGTGGAAAGAAAAGTATTCAACCTCTGTTGTTATTCCTGCTCGTAACGAAAGCGGCAATATTGAAAATGCCATCCTACGACTACCGAAATTTGGGAAGCATGTTGAAATTATGTTTGTTGAGGGCAACTCTACTGACGATACGTGGGAAGTAATTCAGCAAATGCAAGAGAAATACAAAGACACTCACGATATTAAAATTCTTCGTCAAGATGGGAAGGGTAAGGGCGATGCAGTTCGAAAAGCATATGCTACTGCAAGTGGTGATATTCTAATGATTTTAGATGCAGATTTAACAGTTACACCGGAAGAAATTCCGAAATTTTATAATGCTTTGGCTTCAGGAAAAGGAGAGTTTATAAACGGATGTAGATTGGTTTATCCTTTAGAAAAAGGAAGCATGAGGCCTTTTAATATAATGGGAAATAAGTTTTTTAGCTATTTATTCTCTTGGTTAATGGAGCAGCCTGTAAAGGATACTCTATGCGGAACCAAGGTGATGTTTAAGAAGGATTACTTAAAACTGATTGCCAATAGACGTTATTTTGGTGAGTTCGATCCCTTTGGAGATTTCGATTTACTCTTTGGTTCTTATAAATTGAATTTGAAGATCATCGATTTACCCATTCGCTATCAAGAAAGAACCTACGGCAGTACCAATATTTCACGTTGGAAACATGGAATAGTTTTGCTCAGAATGTCTATGTATGCTATGCGGAAGATTAAGTTCAAATAGTAGGCAATTTGCCCTTTGCGCTTTACCTTCGCGATTGAATCTCTAAAAATCATTTCAAATGAAAATCAGTGTAATAGGAGCTGGAAATGTGGGTGCAACTTGCGCCGATGTGTGTGCTCATAAAGAGCTCGCAAACGAAGTAGTTTTACTGGACATCAAAGAGAATTTTGCGGAGGGAAAGGCGCTTGATATGTGGCAGACTTCTCCCATTAATCAATACGATTCTAGAACCATTGGAGTCACAAATGATTATGCTGCGACTGCGGGTTCAGAAGTAGTTGTAATCACTTCTGGATTGCCTCGTAAGCCTGGTATGAGCAGAGATGATTTAATCGAAACGAATGCTAAAATCGTAAAATCGGTTACCGATCAAGTTATAAAGCACTCTCCCGATGCCGTAATTATTGTCGTTTCCAATCCGTTGGACGTAATGACCTATTGTGCATATTTAACGGCCAAGATTAATCCAAATAAAGTTTTTGGAATGGCAGGTATCCTCGATACTGCTCGTTATAAGGCGTTTATTGCAACTGAACTGAACGTTTCTCCAAAAGATATTCAGGCCGTATTAATGGGTGGACATGGAGATACAATGGTTCCACTTCCGCGTTATACTACGGTTGCAGGTATTCCCGTAACTGAACTTATTGCTGAAGATAAGTTGAACGCTATAATTGAAAGAACCAAGAAAGGGGGAGGTGAAATTGTAAAGCTTTTGGGTACCAGCGCTTGGTATGCTCCTGGAGCTGCTGCAGCACAGATGGTTGAAGCAATAGTACGCGATCAGAAGCGTATTTTCCCAGTATGTGCTTGGTTACAAGGAGAATATGGATTGAGTGATATTTACTTAGGTGTTCCTGTGAAACTCGGTAAAGGAGGAATAGAGGAGATTATAGAATTGAAATTGAATGAGGCTGAAAAAGCCTTGCTAGATGATTCTGCAAAAGCAGTTAAAGATGTTATGGGCGTACTTGACACCATGAATATTTTCTAAATAGAAAATAATTTTTGAATATTTAGTCTATAGTCAATTTATAACATTGACTATAGACTTTTCCAAATAAATTGGTAAGGTGACTTAAATGCGATTATTTAAAATTGTCATCACTCATAAATTAACTTTAAAAAACATTAATTTTTGTCAAATGAAAAATATATTATTTATCGCCATTGTATTGTTGCTTTTCTCTTGCGCAAAAGAAGATGAAAAATCAGGTACTCTTCAAACGTATCCAATAGTAGAATATCGCGCGTACTACAATACGAACGATGGATGGTGGGAAATGTACGGTCAGCATTTTGATACAATACAAGAAAATGCGCCTCTAAATTCACTTACTTCTGAATTCTTATATAGCGCGCCATCTCCTTTTGGGGGTGAAAATGAGCATTATAAGTTTAGATTTAGTCCCGTCGATTTTTTATATGAGGAATATAGCGAGACTAATCCAAATTTGGTGGTGCTTTCTTATAAAACGGGGGGAGACACTTTGAGGACAGCACAAATGATTGCTTATGACTTCGCCGTATATGCAAATTTATGGCAACAATGGCCAACTCGATGGTGCGATACATCTGGTACTTATTGCTACACCTATCTTCAGCCTTAAATTGTCAAATTCTAGTTAATATTGATGCTTGCTGTAATTTGGTATTTCAACCCAATTAAGATTTTCTTTTAAAACTCCATTCAATATGCACTCTTGTAACGACTTCTCCATCTTCATTTCTTCCCTCACTAGTCATCAGTAGCTTCTGACCTTCGCCTGTTTCTATGGCTTTTGAAATACAATCAAAAGCAGCTTTTCCTTCATTGCAATGGAAAACAATTCGCCCCGTGGCTTTTTTTAGGAAGGTGCTTTTCATCTCGGTTACCAACATGGAAACCTTTCCTCTTCCTTCAATAGCAATAAGTGCTAATACACCTGTTGATAGCTCTGCCGCTCCGGTTTGGGCAGCAAAGTAGATCGATTGAAAAGGATTTTGTGTATTCTTTATAAAGGGTAGGCTAACCGCGGCTCTTTCTATATCCAAATAATCCAACCGGACCTTCCAAAAGTAAAGGGAGGGCAACTTGGTCCAAAAGAACCACTTTAATTTCCAGCTAGATCGTAGATTTTCCATTTGCTTCAATGCTTTTGGATGCATTACTTCTTTCATTTGCCTTTTATATTAAGTTTTGTAATGGTCTAGATTAATGGCGATTGTCGCAGTAGATGACAATAGAGTGATCTGAATTTTTCAAGAAATCAATCCCTTCACAGCCAAAGGAATGATATAGGAATCCAAATAGTACCTTTGGTTTATTTCTGAATAATTCGCCAGTCCATTGTTCATTTTCATTACTATCTTCAATCGAATTCAATGGTTTATAGGATGCACTTTCGCCTGCAAAAAGAACCTTATTTAAGACATAGGATTGAAAGGGGTCCTCAATATTAACTACAACAATATGTCGACCCACGATTCGTCCATTGGCGCGTTTATCACGAAGGTAGTATCGGAAGCTTCCAAGGCTATACGTATAAACGGTTCCCGACTCTAAAGAAGCCATCCGATCTTCTATTTCAGAAGAAGGATAATACTCTGGAAATGGATTGACTTCATCTCTCTCCCATTTAACAGCATGCATCTTACTCTTGATAAATGGGTTTGATGTTCCGGTACAAACCAATACGTGTTCAAAATACTTTCCGAATCCTATGATTAAATTTGGGTCTATTTCAAAACCAATCATATAATCGTTTTGAAATCGCAGATCATCATTCCCACTTGAATAAATATTCAAAGCGGCAATCACTTTCAAGTCTTGGATGCTAAAGCTTATCAAAGAGTCTCTCGTGTAATTATATAAGTATAGGTGATCAGTCTCTTGAATGTCGACTCCAACTAAGAACCGAGATCGGTATTGATCTTTTAGTTCGAGATATTCTAGTTTTGAATATTCTAAAAGAGTATCTGGAACGGCTGATGAATCTGGATGTTCACTTAAGCGATAAACATCAGAAAATGAGGAGAAAATGAGCTGTTCATAGTTTTTATCTTCTATTACATATAAATTAAAAACGGCTAAATCCTGAGCAATCGCGAATTTCCCAAAAATAAAAGACAATAGAATTAGATAATTCTGAAGTGAAATGAACTGAGCTTTCATTTTCGAAAGATAGCACCAATGATAGAAGAATAACTTGAATCCTTGATAGATATGATTATGAATACAGGCAAAGTATCAGTTAGAAAATGAAAATATTGGTTTTTAAACTATGCTGGGTAAATCAATAAAATTGCAGGTAGAATACCTAAAAAAACAATAAGATATACTGGATTAATTGTGGGAGAATGCTAGATTTTGTTTGCTTTAAGCTTCTGAACCAGAAGTATATCATATTAAATAAATCTCAAACCGAATTTGAAAGCGATAAGTAGAAACCACACAGCTAATACCAGGTCGATATCCTAAACCAAATATGCCCCAATCGGCATGCTTTCTTTTGGTTTTAAGGTATTTACAAATTCATCTCTTTTTATTGGAGAAATATTTTTATTAAATAGGCCGATGTTGAAGTCAATGGAGTCAGGTTGATTACTCTTGAGAATTTTCAATAAAGGATCTGCTCGGTAGCGCGGCGATTTACTATTTACAAAGGCATTTTTTGGAATAGCCAAGCGCGGAAGAATGACAGTTTTAAATCCATAGACTTATCGGATACTCTGCGAAACGGAATCTATTTTGTCGGCATGAATATCGCCATATGCCAGAATACCCAATCTAATTTCTTAGGGTCTCTTATTAGTACAACTGAATTGTATAAGAAGGATTAAAACAAAAAAAACAGAGGACAAGCTGCTCTTCATAGAATGTTCACTTCATTTGATAATGAGTGTGTTGACGAAAAGGAAGGCATTTAATAGTGGGTGGCAAAAGTTAAAATGATCTTACTGTATTTGAGCATTGAAAGACAAGAAGTGCAAGAGCGTTTTTTATTGTGGATAGGTTTTATAGTCAAATAGGAATGTTTTCCTTTTACCATTTTAATAGTATGCGAATGCAGCTTAATTCAGTTGGAAGGGGTTTTCTTAGACTGTATTGGAAGAAAGCTTGGGATAATTAATTCAATGTTCAATACTATGAATGGAATTTTATAAGTCTTGACCTTCATTGATTGAAGGTGAAGTAGGATTTAATTTGGGACACATTCTGCCTGTTTTAGCTTATTTCTCCATTGTATCCAATATTCTTGTAAGCCTTCTTTTGTTGTCTTTAAATCACTGATATAAAGATCTTCACCCTCGAATAAGGCCTTCTGTAATTGTCTCTTTCTAGATTGGATGGTAGGTTTGTGGTTCCATCCACCGCAATGATCAAAGGAGGTATGCGCTTCGCATTTTTCTGAAACTGAAATGAAGGGAATATCGAGAGCATAAGTGACTGTTCCGGAACCCATCCCTTTCGTAGACATTTGGATTTTAGAAAAATCCACTTTAGAATAGTTCGCCTGATCGTAGAGTTGCTTCAACTTTTCTCCAACTCGACGCGCCATTTTATTCGAGAATTGATGCGCAATATCAGCACCTTCCACAAATTCAGCTCCGTTGTATTCGCCTCTGCAGCTCTTTTCATCGCAGATGATTTTGGAATCAATATGAGGATTTTGGAAAACCCCAAAACCTGATGAACGCATAGATATCCCCAAAAATAAAAGCGGAATTGAAAGGATTTTTAGATTCATTTTATGAAAGGGGCTTGTTTTATAAGGGCTCGATTTTCTCCGCAATCCGTTCCATATCTCCCTTTGTTTAATGCAAAGATGGAATGGAGTTGTATATCTTTTACCACTGAATACATTTTCTTGAGAACCGATAGGCATTAATCAGTTTAGACATATTCAGAAAACGGAGCAGTTTCAAGAATCTATTTGGCCTTTTAAGTGATAGATAGAAAAGCACGAACTCGTCTTCATTTCATTTCCTCTCTGCCGTCACTATGCCGAGCAAACCGTCCCCTGTTTCTTTGGTGCACCACTTCTGTTTCTTTCCAAGGCCAACCTCCAAATTGAGTTTTGCCGTATTCGCGCATGGTTTCTCGAATTTCTTCGGCTGTATTCATAACAAAAGGGCCATGTTGCACCACAGCTTCTCCAATGGGTCTTCCTTCTAGAATTAAAAAGAAAGCTTCGCTGCCCCCATTTTTGATGCTGATGTTTTCTTGGGGAATTACTTCAATAATATGGTTGGAAGGAATGGTTTGATCCTCTAATTCTATGTGATCTCCTTTATAAAAGAAGATAGATCGATTGGCCCCTTTGCTCGTAGCTGGAAGTATCCAAACGGCATGGGCTTCCATTTTTACAGTATAGACTCCCACCGCATTTTCAGGATGAGCCGCCCAAGAATTAGGGCTTGGGTCGAGGGCACGAACATCGTTTATTTTTCCTGCAATAATCTGAATTTCAGTAATTTTATTAGCATCATCTCTATGCTTCATTACTGGAATATCTTCATTCCATAACATTTTGAAATGAGGCTCTACCATTTTAGAAACACTTGGCAAATTCAACCAGATCTGGAATACCTCAAGTGGATTGGCTTTTTCTTCGTGGAGAAGTGGAAACATTTCGGAATGCTGAATGCCTTTTCCAGCCGTCATCCATTGAACATCACCTGCCATAAATCGACCTGATGCACCCAGTGAATCTGAATGATCTACTGCTCCTTCTTTATTTATAGTGATGGTTTCAAATCCTCTATGGGGATGGAATGGAAACCCTGGAATAGCAGAACCATGATACATTCTCCATCCCTCTTTCAAAACAAAATCCTGACCAATATTCCTGCCCTTTAACTGTTCTGGAATGACACCCATATTGGCATTGCCTTTTGGATATTCATCTCTGTGATACGCACAAAACAGAAAAGGATCTTGAGTCTCCCAAGGAAAGCCAAGCGGTTTAATGGTTTTAACTTTGCTCATTTATGGTAAATCTGAGTGCCCCAGAAAGGCAATTTTATATTTGATTTTTCAGCTCTTTGGTACTTGCATTTTCGATCGTTATCTGTGGTGAGGCCTTAGGATTGTACACCGTGGGTAAAGTCTTCACACAAATGCCTGCATTTGTGCATTTTTTTGGCTTCTCACTTGACTGTGATTTCACCATTGCTGTATTCTTTCATTACGGTATTTAGCTTTTACAATCCAAAGTCGCTTTGTGTATGATTTTACTCAATCCTCTAAATTAAGAAATTGCGGGGCTAACGGTTGCCTAAAATTTCAGTGTCGCTTTTAGAAATTCATCAAAGTGTATTCTATTTTGTATTGTTTCTGCAGAAATGGAGCACTTAGGCCGGAATTTTATGGTCGGTGAAAAGCAATTTACCAATTGCAGAAACGTTCAGGGCTATAGGCCATTGAGGAAGTAAGCGCTTACAGTAGGGTATATGCATACGAAGGGGTTTCTACCTTGCTGAATGGCTTTTTCAAAGAATGGAAATAAGAATATGAAAGTGTTTATTTACTTGTATATAAGTTATTTGCGTAAATATATTTAGTGTCATGAAAAATAATGCTCTACTATTATATCCCAATAAAATCAGATGAATCTATCGTACAATTTTCTAATTTTATTTTATCGCCATTCCATTTATCGCCTTTGTTGTTTTTAAAAATACATTCTGAGAAAATAATTTTATCATCAAAGTCAGTCCAATTTTGATTGAAATTGAAATCTAGATTTCCAGGGAATTCTGGGAGCTTATTCAGAAATTCACAATCTACAAAGTGTATGTCTTTCGTGCCATTTGTAAATCTACCATATACAGACATTTTTAGGTTGTTATCATGAAAATTGCAATGCTTGAATTAAAAGTCAATGCTTTTCTCAGCAATTATAGTAGAATTAAAATACGCTGGAATTTCTTGAAGAGGCTCAGAATAAAAGGCAGTTATATTCTCCTTTTGCTTGGAAAAATTGTTACTCTTGATCGTATTGAAACTTTTATTTTCATGACAAGAAGAAAGCCATATTGCCAAAAGAATAAGAAAATATTGGGTTGTAGATCTATTTAAGTGTGATGTCAAATTTCGATTTTGTATTTTCAATTTCGCATGAGGTCCTGCCTTCTTCAAGCAATCAGATTTAAAGTCAATTCTATTGAGCAAAACAATAGCTAGGAGATTTCCAAAGGAATTTCAAAGATGAAGAAGACTGCTAAATCTCGGAATACATTCGTTGAGGGCAGTTATTGTTTACCGATGAAAGTATCTAATTTGTTTCTAGCTATTTTCTGAATTTTATTTCTCATAAAAGGGTTCCAGCCAATTAAACAGCCTGCTGTGCCAATGGCTTGTTGTGACCATTTCCATAAATTGAAGGTGTCTATATGCTCGATTATTTTGCTATTTTAAATTGAGAACGAACGCTATTAATGACTTTCCGATTCGACTTCCTATACACATAATTGGCAGTCCAACGGGCCGTTCCACTTGTCTCAGTTGTTCGAATGTGAGTAGAACTAATTTTAGTGCTATAAGTACTTCTAGCCATGAGCATTCCCCATATTTATGCGGCTTTTTCGCCTTTCAATATTCCAAAAACGGAATCGTTAAAGACAATGTTCTTATGATAGCATTCAATCATCTCTTTGCTATTTCTATTTGAAAATTCGGTATAGAATTTCTCTATTAATTCAGTATTATTTATTGTTTTTTCTTTTTCAATTCAGAATTATTGAAGTTAGACCTTGGTGGTTTCAGCAGCGAAACTGTTTATAATGGTCGAGAAGATATACTGTAGATATGTGTCTTTTTAAGAGTGTTTACAATCTGCATATCTTTCTATATCTATGCCATCTGCCGTATTCCGGAATTCTAGAAAGGGTATGCTACTTCTAGATGAATTGTGTTTTAAAGCAAGACCATTTCCAGATGGGCATTTAAGTTAGCGATTGATTGTTGAACCTAAGTTTAATTGAAAAAAAATTATGCTTATATGAATAGGGCCATTTAAAAGAAGTCGTTACTAGCAAATAGAAAAGCGAGCCAAATCCTTTCGGAATTTTGCTTTCTTTTTACATTTATTTTTGGAAGTCAGATTTTATCAATGAGACCTATTGCAAGGAATATGCATTTAACGAGGCTTGCAAATAGAATGGAATATTCTGTCTTTGTTATTGGATTTAAGTTCATAATCGCTCTGATACAAAATCAAAACAGCCCCTTCACGCAAATGAAGGAGTTGTCTGTAAACTGGAAATAAAGTCTTAGGTGAAACAGAATTTTAAATCACTAAAACCATAAGAAAGTGTTATCCATTCTACTCAAGCATTTCAACCTAAGACTTATTTCCTTTCGGGAATGGACTGAAGTTCCTTCCAGGGATCGTTCGATTTACTATCTGGACAGTCCATGCAGCTAAGTCCATTTTGTGTCATTATCCAATTATGGGCTAACATTCGATAATCTATCGTATTTGTTATATTCTTAATATCATAGATGGTTCCATCTAAACTCTCGTCGAGATAAATAGCCTGACCTATAGGTAGTTTCAGTATAACATTTACTTCTTGGCCTCTCCAGGCATTTCGATTAATGAGGCTATAGTACGCAGGAATAATAAGTATACTATCCTCTTCTAGAGGGACATAAACCGCATTTTGAGCATTGTAACGCGCTTCTGTTTTTGATCTTCCACGAGCTTGCTTTTTAATTATTAAATAGGCATTCTCTGCGTCTGTAGATTCTATAGTAAACTCCACAAGGTTAAAATGCGTAGCATTGGACTCTTTGTGCCATCTAAAATCTTTTCCATTCATATTAAAGTCTATATCGAGTTCCTCTTTTCCAGGAATAGGTAGGACTTTTATAAAACGTTGCTTCGACTGATCTTCAAGTTGAACGGTAGTTTCTCTAAATCCATCCGACTTAAACTGATTGGCAATGCGTATTCCGCCATTGACAACCAAAATGAGTCCAATGAAACTCAGAAATAGACTAACACGGTATACTAAGGGATGTAGCTTAGGAAGCTTGAACAAGGCGCGAACAATGGCCATAAGAGCAAGAAGAGTAAGTGGAATAAAGAATAGACCAATTCCCCAAAGCATACCAAGATGCATACTTGAATTTGGGAATAGGATGGATAGAAACTCTACGCCTTCCCATGTGCTGAAATTGTCGCCCCAAAGAGCGAAGTTACCCCAAAAAAGGGTAGAGAAGAGGACAATTAGCACGAGAATACCAATGGTTACACCTATGAATCCTAGGATTCTAAAGAGGGCATTGAAGATCATCTTAAAAAGAGAAAGGAAGAAATTAGAGGTGTCTTCTGCCGCTCTGCGCATTTTGGAAGCAGAGCGCTCGCCGAATTTTTCTGAGCCCAAAGAGTCATCCATTGCTTTTCCAGCTTTATTCATCTCTTCACGAACTGACTTTTGAATGCTAGAGAGGTTCACTTCTTCGCCTTTCATCTGCAACTTATCTGCGGTTGTTTTTGCCTCAGGCATAACAATCCACAGGACGATATAAACCAACAAACCGTTCATTGGAGTGAAGAAGAGTACCACTAAAAGAATGCGCAGCCAAACGGGGTCTATTCCAAAATAGGCTCCCAAACCACCACATACTCCACCTATAACTTTATCGTCTGGATTTCTGAAAATTCGCTTCTTTGGTTTAAAGGTCGATTGGCTTTCAAAATTGTCGAATGAATTATCGTCATCCATTCTATAATCTTCGGGTTGACCAAGAATAGAGATGGCATGTTCTACGTCAGCAATGAGAACGACTTCGCGTTCATCCTTCATCCTAGATTGGAATATTTCAACCAAGCGCGCTTCAACATCGCGAATGATTTCTTCTTTGCCGTCTAGACTGTTTAGGTAGCGTTTAATGCTCTCTAAATAGCCTTTGAGGCGATGGAATGCGTCTTCATCCACACTAAAAACGAAGCCAGCTAGATTGATATTTATGGTTTTATTCATGATGCTTATTGGTTCAAAGTATTGTTAACTGATTCGACAAGTTGTTGCCAACTTCCTTCCAACTCGGTAAGAGTAAGCTGTCCTTGGGAAGTCAGCTCGTAGTACTTTCTTGGTGGACCTGATTTACTTTCTTGCCACTGATAGGTTAATACTCCGCTATTTTTTAATCGGGTAAGTAGTGGATAAAGAGTTCCTTCAACCACTGCTAGCTTGCTTTTCTGAAGTCTCTCCATCAAGTCGGGCACATAAGCAGGGGCCTCTTTAATCAGCGAAAGGATACAGAGCTCTAAGACTCCCTTCCTCATCTGGGCTTTTGCATTCTCTAAGTTCATATTCTTATCTTCATAGTTCTATGTAATCTATGGTAGTAGTTTAAGCAAAGATATATAAATATTATAGTACTATGCAATACAAAGTACTATAATAAATTTTTTTACCCTATTTTATGAGTCGCCTATATGCGAAGAAGTCTTTGAAAGTCAGCATCATAGGCTCGAATTGTGCTCCATTATCTTTTTCTTCTTTTGCAATTCGCACAAGGTACTTCCAATGTTGAAACAGTACTTTTTGCCCGTTGATCCATGAATTTTTAGGTTCATAAATATGGGTTGGCTCCGATGCCACGCCATTTAGTTCAATTATATGACTGTTTTTTCCTGCAATAAGATCTTCTAGTGAATTTGTTTTTATGTCAAATCTCCCATAACGAAAGCCACCAATTTCATTACATAATAGGTTCATTCTATTTGTAAGGGCCTTTGATATCAGCTGATTTCCATCGCGAAAAAGGGTTCCCCTATTATGATTTCCAATGGATTGCACAATGTAATCACTGTTTTTAATAGGTATATATTCAAGTATTTCTGCTTTAATCGCAGGAGTATACTGGGCAGCACGAATATTTTCTTTCAAGAGTTCACGAACAGAAGAAGTGCCGTCTCCCTTTACTTTTAGAAATTCTTTAAAAGTGAGTGAGGTAATCGTAAATAAATTTGAATGGGCCATTTGCACACAAAAAATACCATATTCTTCGGGATACTCTGAGAATTCTTGAATGAGATAGCCTTGTTTTATATGGCTTAGAAATGAACGCAACTCAAGGATTGAATTCATTTTCTCAATTCCTTGTCCACGTTCTCCTATTTCGGGTTTTAGAATGAGGGGAAAATCCAGATGATTTTGCTTTAGTTTCTTTACAACAGAATCAAAATTCTCATTCGGGACAATGCCAATATAGGCAGGAATTAAGTCCTGCGGAAGTGACTTAAGCATCTTAGATTTTGGATAACCAAAGAGTCCACCGTACTTCATACTTGGATTTACAACACTAAACCATGCCGCATTTCTGAAGCGAATGGCTTGAAGAAAATAGTAAATGAAAATCGGAAGATAGACCCATCGGTATGGCCAAAATTCCCAATGTTTAATTGCCATGGATGGAGGGGAAGGAGTAATGAAAAATATGTTGGCGTTCTAGATCTTCGTATTGTATATTCAGATTTTCACCATGGCATTCAACTTGGGTAATAGAAACCGTTCTTAGGTGTTCATTTCGTTGCATTACTATATCGAATTCCTTTTCATCGGTTTTTGATACGGTATGAAACTTCCACAGTTCCGCTGCATTTAGTTCTTCTGTCTTCTGTAATTCAGTAAACCAACCTTCTCTTTGTGCTTGTTTTTCGGGCGGATATAAAGTGGAAGAAGTCCATATTTTAGGAGTCGTGGTTGGAAGGAAGTTCAATTCAGCATTCTCTCCATCCCAAAAAATCTCAAAGAGTTTATTTTGGTAGATACCAACCAAGGTAAAGGGCTCAATATCTTGAAAAGAATAATTGGATAAAAAATCGTTTGGTCCGAGATGAAGTAAGAAGGCCGGAATGAGCAAGCCTCTGCTGTGTTCATAGGTCTCTTTTTGCACGTGTTTAATGCGGCCCCCATTCAGCAAGAAAAGCGCTATGTTGTTTGAAGTCGCAGCCCACCATGTTCCACCTCCTTTGGGATCAATGGGCCAAATAGCTTGTATATTAAATAAATCTCTTAATTCGGGAGCATCTGCCAATCCTCGTAAAACAGATTCATCTCTATTATGGGTAAAAACCCAACCTTTTTCAGTTGGAATGAAACTCAAAGTGCACATTAGGCACCTTGTCCTCTACAGCATTCAGAAAAATAGAGAATGACTGAATTCAAGCCTAGATGGATGGGTTGATATTCTTGTGCTGAAATTGATACATCATTTCCGATTTGAAAACCACGCTTACTGAGATCATAGCAATGCTTTTCTTCCGAATTTTGAAGACTAGCAATTAGGTTGTGCGTGCGCATGAAAAGAGTTTCAATACCATAAGCGTTTCGAAAGCTGCCTTCTTCTTGATAAGTACAGGAATCCACTGATTGAAATATATTTTTACAATCTATGGGCAATTCGAAACAATGCTGAGCTACGTTCATTTATTCTGTAAGAGCTGTAAAGGTAAATTCTTGAGGTGAATAAAAGCATTAATTGCAGAAAGAATAAGAACTACCCATGCCATAATGAAGAGTTGACCTCCATCTGTACTACCGTCTTCTAAGGAAATAGCGATGCCAAGTGGAGTAGCAATATGATAATAAATAGCACCAATCATGAGGCCTACTGCGCCTATGGCTCCATAAACAGTGGTCTTTGGTACAAGTATAAGGATAGCAACAATAATCTCTGCCACGCCAATTCCAATTCTTCCAAAAGGTTCAAGACCGATGGTTGTAAACAGCTTAACACTTACGGGTGAAGCTGAAAATTTAAAGAAAAGGCTTTGCATAAGAATAAAGGCAGGCACTAATCTTAAAATCCAGTGAAGAAGCGGCTTTTTGGTTTGAGCAGTCATTGTTCTAATTTTCATTAAAGATGAGCTCCTGGAAAGGATGAAAGTGTCTTTTGACTGACCTTTCTAAAAAAGACCCTTATAGAGCTACAGGAATGCCGTAACGGTCTATTATTATTTCACAGTGGTGCACGAAGTGTCCAGCATTGATATATACCAAAGCAGCAGCTGAAACCCGTTTTCCATTTGCAGAAATGCTGGAATGAGCATTTTCATTATTCACCTGCATCGCAAAATGCAAAAACTGATGTCCTGAAGATTCCAATCCACTTTTAATAAAGGAGAAATTCATTTGATCGGCGAATGATTTCTCAACAAATAGATTTTCATCAAATCCAGGAAGAACGTTCGTATCATTTCTCAAAATATGGAGGAGTCTGCAAGCGAATATGGTTTCAGAATCGGATAGGTGGACTAATAATTCCTTTACAGACCATTTATCTGGCGCGTATCTATTGGACAATTCTGTATCGGAAAGCAGCTCCAAAGAGCGCATCAAAGCAGCCCTTGATGAGATAAGGAGTTCTATTGGATTTTTCTCACCCACTTTATCTACATATCCTTTGTAGAAGCTCGCGTAGTCTGTAGGCAAGGGTTCAGGTAATCTCAAAGTAATTTGAATGTATCAATAATAGAATCCGTCTATTATTTTTAATTGATTGTTGATGAAGATCGCAGTGTATTGAAAGCGTTCTTCTACCGAATTGCTATCATTTGTCAAGAAAAACTCGACTGAAATACTTCCGTCTTTTTGAGGGATATGAGATTCAGAAGCAAGAACTATATCGGTTTCTTCCCCAAATAATTCTTCTACATAGTCTGCCCACTCTTTTGCCCCAAACACGAAGTCCTTTTGATAGGACGTATACTTTTTGACAGCATCTTGTTTGAGTCTATTTTTTTGATCACTCGGAAAGGGCTGATTATCTACAAAGGCTAGATAATCATTTAGTTTTGGATAGAAATCTGAGAAGTTTTTCTCCGTCTTTATTTCTTCTATCAGGTTTAAATTGAATTGGTGCAACTCCTCTTGCAAGGGCTGACCAAAAAGGCCTATAAGGCCAAACATCAAAACAAATAGAATTGATAAACGCATATATTTTAAGAAGCCATTCGCTCCAAATTGGTTTTTTGAAAAAGGTAAGTTAACGCAGCATCCGTTAAAACAGTGCAATCGTCATCGCAATGGACTGTAACCCCATAAATATTTCTATACTTATTGATCAAACGGAAATCCTTCACATCCGATATAAAACTATTAACAAAAGCAAAACGTTCATTTTTATCTTCCATTAGGCTTAAAAAAGGACAGAGCCAAAGTTGTAAGGATTGAATAGAATCTTGAACAGACTGTCCATTTTTTATTAGGGTCAATTCAGAGTTTAAAAAGCTCCTAATATCGGCTTGGTTGGATAAAGTACTCATTGGGTTTGGAGGGGTTTGTTTGCACTAATTTAATGATTTTCAAATGTTATTAACAATAAGTGAATAAAAATCCCTGAAAACAGGTAAAAAAAGAGCGAGTCATTGGCTCGCTCTTTTAAAACTGATTAAGGCTATACTAATTCGCAGTAGGCAAAAAGCTATAATTGGTGCCGTAATAGAGCATCTGTTCCATGAAATCCATAGGGAAATCAATGACTACATCCTCGATAACTCCATCTGTTTCGATGGCCCGAACTTGCGGATTAATAAATCCAGAATATGGCGCACTATTGAGTTTGGCACTGCGACTTAAGACTTCTTCATGAAGGATAGGATCTACCATAACACCGTAGTTTTCGACAAGTGCTTGACCAGCGGCAAAATCTCCTTCTGACTTAATTCTTTGAATCTCGCGGAGCAATTCACCAAAGAGTATGCGAAGCTTCGCGTAGTCAGTTACAACAAAATAGGTTTTGCCTTCAACCGTTTTCTTTTCGATTATATTCTCTGACAAGCCTTTTTCATATGCCCAACTCGCAACCAATTGACGATTACGCATATGGTCTTCTTCCAATTGCTCGCCTATTTTCAATCTTCTCAATTGAACCATCATTCCATTTCTGATATAGCTATCGTACTCGGCCATTCCTACTTCAAGAGATTCCATTAGCCCAATTTCCATAAGCTTATCGTCTTGAAGGAAATAGAGTGCAACTAGATCTGCGCGAGCTTCTTCCAATGTAGAAGCATAGTTCTTTAGAGACTCTTTTGGAGTACCAACGCCTTTGTTGAGTTTTCCGCTCGCATGGCCTACCACCTCGTGAAGAGCAGTATGCAGCTTGCTCGCTAAATCACCGTATTTCTCTGCACGCTCTCTTTCCTCTGTGCTAAACGCAAATTCTTGTAAAAATCCGCTTCCACCTGATTTGTCATACGCATGCTCAATATTGGCAAGAGATACCGATTTGCTTCCATGATTGGTACGAATCCAGTTCGCATTGGGAAGGTTAACGCCAATAGGAGTAGAGGGTGCAGCATCACCGCTTTCACCCGCAACATTCACCATCTTATAACTCACACCAACCACATTTTCTTTCTTGTGCTCGTTCATTATAGGAGATTCATCCTCAAACCATTGAATATTATCGCTTACCACTTTCATTCTGGCTGAAGCGTCAAAATCCTTAATCTGAACTACACTTTCATAATTCCCTCTATATCCTAATGGATCATTATACACCTCAATAAAGCTATTGATATAGTCTATATCTCCTTCGGTTGCTTCTACCCAAGCAACATTATAGGTATCCCAGGTGCGTAAGTCGCCTGTTTTATAATAGTCAATTAATAGGTCGAGTGCTTTTTTCTGTGCTTCATTTTCACTGACGGTTGAAGCCTTTTCCAACCAAAAAACAATGCGTTCTATAGATTCAGAATACATCCCTCCAAGTTTCCAAACTTTCTCTTGAATCGTACCATCTGGCATACGAACTAGCTTTGAATTTAATCCGTAAGAAATGGGCTTAGCATCTTTCTTGTCAATCATGGCAGCATAAAACGCCTCCACTTCTGCTTGGGTAATATCTGGATCGTAGAAATTGACAGCTGAAGCAAGTATCATATCGCTCTTTGAATCCTTGCTCACTTTTTTAGCATCGATAGAAGGATCGAAAATAACTTCCATTATTTCATCGGAAAGCGTTTGATTGGTTGCTTTCAGAAGGCTCGAGAAATACTCACGACTGAATTCGGGTTCTAGTTTTTGATTGGAATAGTGATGGTGAATACCATTCGAAAACCAAAAACGCTTGGCATATACTTCAAATGCAGTCCACTCTGAAGATCCTTTATCTCCATGATATTCGGCAAAAACTCCTTCAAGAGCTCTTCGGATGCTTAGGTTAAAGCGGTGATTTTGATCGTAGATGATGTCTCTTCCGCTTAAGCCAGCTTGGGTGAGATAGTAAACGAGTTCCTTTTGTTTTAAATCCAATTGGTCGAAACCAGGGACTTCATATCTCAATATTTTAAGATCTGCAAACTGTTCTGTTTGCCATTGAAATTCGGCTGCTTCAATAGGGGTTTCCACTACTTCAGACGCTTCGGGTCCTCCGCAAGCTACCGTAAGTATCATTGCCATTCCACTCATTTGCTTCCATAAATATTTATTCATTCTCATCTAGTTTGGTAATTGTAGCGAAGATAGCCAATGCAAGGTTTATTCTCATTTCAAATTACTCGGAAATAAATCTGTATAAAATGGAAATTTAATCGGCTAAATGCCTAATTTTGAGGAACAATCAACCAATCAACGAAAACCAACTTTACTATGAAAGCATTGAAAATCGTTTTGCTCGTTCTAGTTGCATTAGTAGCCGTATTTGTAATTTACTTAAGTACTATTTCTGGTGATTATAAAGTAACTCGCTCTATCGAAATAGAAGCATCTTCCGAATTTGTTGAAGGCTACATCAATAATCTCGAAGAATGGGAGCGCTGGTCTTATTGGAACTTAGTGGACTCTACCAATGTAGTAACCTATAGCGATGTTACAGCAGGTGCAGGAGCATCTTACCGTTGGGTTGGAAATGAGACAGGAGAAGGTACCATTGAATTGCTCAGTGTAGAGCCTGGTGTAAAAACGGCCAGTATGATTACGTTTATTCAGCCCTTTTCTTCTCAGATGAATAGCGACTTCTTGCTTTCTGAGAATAATGGAATGACAACTATTTCTTGGGAGAACTACGGATCTATGCCCTTCTTCATGAAGTGGATGGCAAATGGTATGGATGCCACATTTGGCAGTCAATTAGATTCCGGACTACTAAAATTAAAAGGAATTGTTGAAATGGAATTACAGCCTGCCGATGGAAAAATTGTTTCTGTTAATGTGGAAGAATTAACAGGTTTTAGCTATTTCTACGTACCGCATCAAATCAAAATCAGTGAAATGTCTACTGATATTTATACAACTTCTTACGAAGCAATCTATGCCTTTTTAGGCGAAGAGGCTTCTAGCGTTTCAGGTGCTCAAACGTGCATATTTGAGACTTGGGATATGGAAACCGGAATGACAAGTTTTAGAGTTGCCCTGCCATCGACGAGTGAAATGAATGGAAATGAAACAATAATGAAAGATGAGTTAGAGAGTGGGAAAGCAGTAAAGGCAGTGTATATGGGTCCTTACGAAGGCACGGGATTGGCACATAACTCAATTGAGGAATATATAAATGAAAACGGATTGGAGATTAATGGTCCTGGGATTGAGATGTATATAACCGATCCTGAAAACGAGCCTAATCCGGCCAATTGGATTACCGAGGTGGTCTATCCAATCAAGTAAAAAACAAACGTTAGTATCTCTTTCAATGGCTAAGCGAATTCCCGCTTAGCCATTTGTTATTTTTGCACCAATAGAAATGAGTCTATGGCCGGCAAAAAGCCTGATGCAAAATCAAATCAAAGTAAATCGTTTGAATCCTCTTGGAGAGAAGCCTTAAAGGATCACACCTTTCAATTGGCAATAGGAGTGTTGTTTATGATGATCTCTTTCTTTCTGTTTGGATCGATGCTTTCCTTTTTCTTCAATTGGCAAGCCGACCAGAGCGAGGTGAGCGGTACTTTCTATGAATTGCTTTCGAATGACAGTTATAAAGTGAGCAATGTTTTTGGCAAGGTGGGTGCCTCATTGTCGCATAGCCTAGTGTATCGAAGTTTCGGTGTTTCGGCTTTTATTATTCCTTTTTTACTGTTTCGTTTTGGACTGTTAATTGGATTTGGATTTAGAAAAAGATTCCTCCGTCAACTCAGACATTCATTGTACTTATTAGGCTGGTTTCCAGTATTTACTGCTTGGGTAATAGGCAGTTACTTTCCCGTTGTAGCAGGAGGATCGGGCATGAAACTCTATGCCTATTTAAAGCAAGTATTGGGTCCTTTTGGGGTAGGTATATTACTGATTTCTACCTTTATTATTTTCGTCATATTCATTTTTAAACTCACATCAGGTAGATTGCTTGATATGCTTCCAAAGTGGAAGCTAAAGGAAGCAAAGGAATCCGAAGTAGCTGATGAAAACGTTCAGAAGACGGCAGATTTATCGGTGAAAGCACCTGTAAGCGAGTCAGAATCTGGGCAGTCTGTTTTTTCGTTGGAAGTAGAAAATCAACAAAAATCAAAACCAGCTAAGCCAGAATCTTTGGCTGAAATGGAAATTGAAGTATTTCAAGAGGAAACAGTAGAGCGAGAGATTGCTTCCACCCAAAAAGAACTAGAAACCAAAGAGGATAAAGAGGAGGAGGAAAATCTCGAATTGAATGTGCAAGAAGTTTTGTCCGAAAATGAATTGGACAATAAGGCGCATAAGAAATTAATGAAAGAGATGGGCGAATACGATCATAAACTCGATTTAGGATCTTTCAGAATGCCCGGTCTCGATTTGATGAAGGATTATGGTTCATCCAATATAAAAATTGACCAAGAGGAGCTAGAGGTAAATAAAAACCGAATTGTACACACACTCGGGACCTATAATATTGAGATTTCAAAAATCAAGGCGACCATTGGTCCAACGGTTACCCTCTATGAGATTGTTCCAGCTCCAGGAGTTCGTATTTCGAAAATAAAGAACTTAGAAGACGATATTGCTTTGAGTTTATCAGCGGAAGGAATTCGAATTATTGCGCCCATCCCCGGAAAGGGAACCATTGGCATTGAAGTTCCAAATTCTAATCCTAGTATGGTTTCAATGCGCTCGGTTTTGGCTTCGGAAAAGTTCCTTCATTGCGATATGCAGCTTCCTATAGTTTTGGGAAAGACCATTTCGAATGAAACCTATGTAACCGATTTGGCAAAAATGCCTCACTTGCTAATGGCCGGTGCAACCGGACAGGGAAAGTCGGTAGGTTTGAATGTTATTTTAACTTCTCTACTTTACAAAAAGCACCCATCGGAGGTAAAATTCGTGATGGTAGATCCAAAGAAAGTAGAGCTTACTTTATTCAATAAAATTGAGCGGCATTATTTGGCAACCTTACCAAATAATGAGGATGCCATAATAACCGATACACGAAAGGTGGTTTATACCCTAAATTCTTTGTGTATTGAGATGGACGATCGTTATGATCTGCTTAAGAATGCAATGGTTCGAAACATTGTAGAGTATAATGAGAAGTTCAAGAATCGGAAATTGAATCCAGAAGAGGGGCATAGGCACCTTCCGTATATCGTTTTGGTGGTAGATGAATTTGCAGATCTAATAATGACCGCTGGAAAAGAAGTAGAAACACCCATTGCCCGATTGGCGCAATTGGCCAGAGCAATTGGTATTCATTTAATAATTGCAACTCAAAGACCTTCTGTGAATGTAATTACAGGAATAATAAAAGCCAATTTTCCAGCCCGAATAGCCTTTAGAGTAACCTCTAAAATAGATAGTCGCACGATACTAGATGCGGGGGGTGCAGAACGATTGATTGGCAAAGGAGATATGCTCATTTCATTGGGAAATGAACCTATCCGACTTCAATGTGCTTTTGTTGATACGCCTGAAATCGAAAGGTTAACGGAGTTTGTAGGAAACCAGCGTGGCTATCCAACGGCATATCAACTTCCAGAATACGAAGGCGAAGAGGGAACAGGTGATCTTCAAATTGACCCTTCGGATAGAGATGTATTGTTCCTAGATGCTGCCAAATTGATAGTACTCCACCAGCAAGGATCTGCCTCTTTACTTCAACGAAAACTGAAGTTGGGATACAATAGAGCAGGCCGAATTGTAGATCAATTAGAGTCAGCAGGAATTATTGGTCCATTTGAAGGCAGCAAGGCACGTCAGGTATATGTGCTGGACGAAGTTGCATTGGAACAACTTTTGAATCGGTAGAAAAAAAATAAGTATGAAAAAGAGTATCGTTGGTTTTCTTTTAATCCTTTTGGCGAGTTTTTCTGTGAATGCTCAATCTTCTTCTACGGAAGCGAAGGCTTTGCTTGAGAAAGCGAGCAGAAAAATGAAGTCCTATGAAGATGTTGGAATTACTTTTTCATACGAATTCTCAAATACGCGTGTTAGTCCGCCGATAAAAAGAGAAGAGAAGGGAGACATTAAATTGAAAGGCGAATTATACCGCATGAATTTAATGGGTATTGAGCAAATTTGCGATGGAAAAATGCTGTATTCTATTCTTCATGAGGATGAAGAAGTTCAAAAAGAAAAGGTGAAAGATAGAGATGGGAAATCACAAGGCTTAAATCCAATAACCATTCTTGATGTGTATAAAAAAGGCTTCAGTTATAAATTAGGAGGAACTGCCAAAATCGGTAGTAAAACCATTCAATACGTTATTCTCAAGCCAACCGTCTCAGAAGAAATAGACTTTATTACGGTGGGAATTGTAAAGGGCGAAGATCGCCTTCATTCCTATGAGCAGCGATCGAAAGACGGAACCACGACCACCTTTACTATTACCTCTATTGAGGTAAATAAGAAGCTGGAAAATAGTCTTTTTGAGTTCAATCCAAATAATTATCAGGGCTATTACATTCCGAAGTGAAAGTATTACATCGCTATATAATTCGATCCTTTCTAGGGCCTTTTATTGCTACCTTTTTTATAATGGTTTTCTTTCTGCTGATGCAGTTTCTATGGAAATACATTGATGATTTAGTCGGCAAAGGGGTAGAGTGGTATTATATCGCAGAACTTCTTTTTTATACAACGGCTGGAGTGGTTCCAATGGCATTGCCTATTTCAGTTTTGCTTTCTAGTTTGATGACCTTTGGTTCGTTGGGTGAGTACAATGAGTTGGCTGCTTTAAAATCTGCGGGTGTTTCGCTTATTCGAATAATGCGTCCGCTCATTCTTTTTATCATTTTCATTTGCATTGGTGCCTTTATATTCTCCAACTATGTTCTCCCGGTTGCCAATCTAAAAGGAGAGTCTCTCTTGAGAAATATTTCAGCAAAAAAGCCGGCCTTGAATATTCGCGAAGGTGTTTTCTATAGTGGTATCGATGGATACAGTATGAAGATTGGAGAGAAATTTGGCGATGGCAATGATCAATTGCGGAATGTCTATATCTACGAACACACCTCTAAAGGAGGAAATGGGAAAGTAATAGTTGCCGATAAGGGCAAAATGTATATGACTGCCTCAGAAGAATATTTGGTGTTGGAATTGGAAGATGGGGTCAGCTATGAGGAAATGATAGCAGACGATCGCAAGGCGCAAAGGCGGTATCCTTTTATGCGTTCTTCTTTCCGGAAATCTGAGATTTTATTCGACCTTACCTCCTTTCAATCCGAAAATCTAAGAGAAGAGAGACAAAAGAGTTTTCAGATGTTGAATACATCGCAACTCCTTACGGCAGTAGACTCTTTGAAGGTTGAATTAATAGAACGAGAAGAATCAATGATTGAAGCCTTGAATGGCAGATATCGCTTCGAAATCTCAAATGAAGATAGCGTCCGAATAGTCCCAAAGAATGAAGATGTTTTGGTTAATTTGGGTGAAGCCATGGAGAGAAGAGCTGTTGAGAATGCATTGCGAACAGCCAGAGCTCAACGAGCGTATCTCACTCAATTGGCTGCAGAGCATGAGTGGAGGCAGAAGGTAATTGTACGGCATAAGCTAGAATGGCATAAGAAGTATTCCTTGTCATTCGCAATTTTGGTTCTCTTTTTTATAGGTGCTCCCTTAGGTGCGATTATCCGAAAAGGTGGAATGGGATTGCCAGTGGTTGTATCGGTCATCATTTTTATTATTTATCACACCCTGTCTTTTTCTTTGGAAAAGCTCGGAAGAGAGTTGGTTTGGTATCCCATTCCTGCCATGTGGGCAGCCTCTGGAATTCTTCTCCCTATTGGTGTTCTTTTAACCTATAAATCTGCTACAGATTCGGCTCTCTTCAATACGGAAGTTTATCTTCGCCCTTTCGAAAGAATGTTCAACCGAATTAAAATTCTAGTTACCAAGACGAAATGAAGATACTTATGCTTGTCAATAAGTCTCCTTTCCCTCCCAATGATGGGAGTAGTCTTGCAATGAATGCTATGGTGCGTGGATTTGTTTTGGCTGATTGGGAAGTTTCTCTGTTGGTAATGAATACTTCCAAACACAGAAAAGACCCAAAAGACCTTCCTGAAGAGTTAAAAGCGAAAGTTGAGATGCGCTTTGTGAATCTCAACAATAAGCCTTCGCCCATTACAGGATTTTTTAATCTTTTTTCTAAAGAATCGTACATCGTAAGTAGGTTCAAACATCAAGGTTACGCAGAAGCACTAGAAAAATACTTGGGTGAAAAAGAATTTGATTATGTTCAAATTGAAGGACTTACACCCTGTCATTATATAGAACAAATTCGTTCTCAGAGCAAAGCGAAGTTGATTAATAGGGCACATAATGTAGAGCATTTAATATGGTTGAGAACAGCCATGTATGAGACCAATTTTCTCAAGGCAGCCTATCTCCAACTTCAAGCCAATCGCTTAAAGAAGTTTGAAATGAGTCGACTTCCTTTATTCGATGCCGTAGTGCCAATTACTCCAATAGACAAGGCAATGTTTAAGAGTTTGGGACTTAAAGTACCAATGATTTCGGCTTATTGTGCTATCGACTTTCATAATAGAGAAGTAGAAAACTGGCAAGGAGAAATCGACTTTTTCTTTGTAGGAGCATTTGATTGGCAACCCAATTTGCAAGGAATGCGCTGGTTTTTAAAAGAAGTATGGCCCATCGTAATTCAGTCGCAACCCAAAGCAGTAATTCATGTCTTAGGCAGACATTGTCCGGCAGATATTGCCGCCATTGAGAATGTTGTTGTTTACGATGATATTTTGGACGCAAGTAAATTCTATTCAAAACATAAGGTTCTCGTTGTTCCACTTCGATCAGGAAGCGGGCTGAGGATTAAAATTGTGGAAGGTATGAGCATGGGAAAAGCGGTGGTTACCACTTCTATTGGGGTGGAAGGAATTAGCGCAGAGCCAGGAGTTGAGATAAAACTAGCGAATGATCCAAAGGCATTTGCCATGGAAATGATTGATTTATATACCAATCCGAAAGTAGCTAAACACATGGGCAAAAAGGCAAGAGAGTTTGCCGAAAAACGCTTCAATCAAAACTCAGTAAGTAAAGAGCTTATTCAGTTTTATCAAAGTCTATGACCGATTGGCTCGATGGCGTTGTAATTCTGATTGTTTATTTAGTAGTGCATAGCTATTTTATCTATCCCATTAGTACTTTTTTATTCTCGAAGCTGAAAAAGCAGAAGGTTCTATTGAAAGATCCCATTCAAGAGCCAATAACGGTTCTGATTGCCGCTCGGAATGAAGAGAGTGTCATTGAAGAAAAAATCTTAAGTATTTTAGAGGGAAATTATCCGCTAAATGCTATTCAGATTTTGGTCGGTTCAGATGCCTCTACTGATAAAACAGATGCGGTTTTAACTCGAATGGCCGAGTCTTGGCCTCAAATTCGAATAATTTGTTTCAAAGAGCGAAAGGGTAAGTCCGAAATACTGAATGCCTTGAAAAGTGAGGTCACAACAGATTGGATTGTTTCTACCGATGCAAACGTTCTCCTTCATCCAGACGCTTTATTCGAACTCATGCATACGGCCCGAAGCAAAGGAGCTGATTTAGTAGGGGCGCATATTCAATATCAATCCCTCGAATTTAGAGGGGTAGCTTGGGAAGAAGGTAGCTATCTGAAGTTCGAGAATATGCTTAAACAAGCAGAATCTGATGTTTTTGGATTGGTAATTGGCATTGAGGGAGGATGCTATCTTATTCGTACCGAGTCTTTTCCTTTGATACCTGGAAATGCATTGGTAGACGATTTCTATGTAAACATGCATGTTCTTTCGAGCGGAGGGAAAACAGCTTGGTGCAAAGAGGCGCGTTGTGTTGAAGATAATGCAGTAGAAGAGGAAGAAGAATTTAGAAGGAAGGTGCGTATATCTAGAGGAAATTTTCAGAATCTAATGTGGTTTAGGGAAGTTTTTTTAAAGCGCTTCATATTGGGCTATACTTTTCTTAGCCATAAGGTTTTAAGGTGGTTTACGCCCCATTTAATGTTAATGGCAGTCGCAATTAGTCTTTATCCTGCTTGGATGGGAGAAACTTTCTCACGAACCTTTGTAACCGCATGTGCTATCGTTTGGGTCTTAGTAATTGGACCCGTTAAAAACAGCCATGCCGTAAAGAGCTTGCGACATTTCTATCTCATGAACTTCGCATTGTTGAAAGGGTTTATATTATATACTAAAAATCAGGGAGAATATGTCTGGGAGCCAACCAAACGAAAGCAGTAGTCCACTCGATTCAGTTATTTCAGCTATCGAAGCAATTAAAGCTGGAAAAATGGTCATTGTGGTAGATGATGAGAATCGTGAGAACGAAGGCGATTTTATTGCAGCTGCAGAGTGCATAACTCCTGATATGATTAATTTCATGGCTACGGAAGGACGTGGTTTGATCTGTGTGCCCCTTCCTGATTATCGCTGCGATGAACTGGGTTTAGATCCTATGGTTCAAAGAAATACGGAGTTGTACCAAACGGCATTTACTGTTTCAGTAGATCTTTTAGGAAAAGGTGTTACTACGGGAATTAGTGCTTCGGATCGCGCTAAAACCATCCAAGCACTCGTCCATTTAGATACAAAACCAGAAGATTTAGCACGTCCTGGGCATATTTTCCCTCTGAGAGCAAGAAAAGGGGGAGTATTGCGCAGAACAGGACATACAGAAGCTGCCATAGATTTAGCGCGTTTAGCCGGATTACAACCAGCGGGTGTAATTGTGGAAATAATGAACCAAGATGGCACTATGGCCAGACTTCCGCAGCTATTGGAAATTGCGCAAAAACATCAGCTTCCAATCATTTCTATAGAAGATTTAGTGGCATACCGAATGCAGCATGAGTCTCTGATAAAGGAAGTAGAATCTTTTGATCTACCCACCCCTTGGGGTGAGTTTAGATTGCGTGCCTTCGAACAAACTACGAATGGACAAGTACATATTGCCCTTACAGTGGGAGAATGGAAAAGTACAGACTCTGTTTTGGTGCGGATGCATTCTACTGGAACCCATAGTGATATCTTTCATTTGCTCACAAGTGGAGCATGGCAAGGATTAGAAAGAGCGCTGCAAATAGTGGGTGAAGAAGGCACTGGAGTAATCGTGTATATGAATCAGGCTGGAAATGAACAACCTCTTTTAGATCGCTTGCGCAGATACCGAGAAACATCAGAAGGGGAATCAAAAATAAAAACACCGATTAGCTTCACAAAAGATCCGAGAGATTTTGGTGTTGGAGCTCAAATTCTGCATTCAATTGGCGTTAAGAATGTTCGCTTGCTAACTAATAATCCAATAAAAAGAGTTGGAATAGAGGGATATGGATTGTACATAATAGATAATGTAAGCATGCAGGCCTGAGAGATTTAAAATAAGCCTTTCAAAGAATAAGATCGCCTCATCAGGCACTCTTTTTCTGCAATGAATTAGAAATTTTCTGTTTTACTCTTATATTCTAGATTAGCTTTAGGGCTAATCTTAGAATATGGCATCGAGCTCTTATAAAACTATGTTGGCTTATCAGCAACTGGGAAGCCAGACAGACATAGCCCAACTCATTCAAGATATTAAGAATAAGAATTCTATTCCTCGTTCTGAAGATCGATTACCAATTGATGAGAATCTCACTCAGTCTGGGGTAGAAAGTCGGCGGGATTTTGTTCGAAATAAAACGAAGAAAGAGCTTAAGCTACTAATGACTGATCCGTCTGGTTTGGATCTCAATAGTTTCGATGGCAATATTGAAAACTATATTGGATTAACCCAAATTCCAACGGGAATCGTCGGTCCCTTGAGAGTGATTGGTTCTGCTGCGAAGGGCGATTTTTTCATTCCCTTGGCCACTTCAGAAGGTGCATTGGTTGCCTCAAGCCATCGAGGGGCAAAAGCATGTTATGAAGCAGGAGGAGCCGTTTCTATTTGTTTGATAGAAGGGGTTCAAAGAAGTCCACTTTTCAAGTTCAATTCGATTGCAGATCTCGGTATTTTTATGGGATGGATCTTGCCTCAGTTGGAGAAATTCGAAGAGATTACAAAAGAAAATAGTCGATTTGCTGAACTCCGAGATGTTCGCAGCCAGATTGAAGGAAACCAGCTCATTTTAACTTTCGAATTCTATACTGGAGATGCTTCAGGACAAAATATGGTTACGCTTTGCACCGATGCCATTTGTCAATTCATTATTGCGAATACACCCATCCAACCTGAATATTGGTTTATTGAAGGAAACTATTCGGGAGATAAAAAGGCAACAGCCCTATCGTTTACCAATGTGCGGGGAAAGAAGGTAACCAGTGAGATTGTTATACCTAAGAAGGTGGTTGAATCTGTTCTTAAAACCAATGTAAAAGCAATAGAAGCCTATTGGCGTTCCTCAACTTTAGGGAATATCCAGAGTGGAGCCATTGGGGCTCAAGGACATTACGCCAATGCATTAACTGCTCTTTTCTTGGCAACGGGACAAGATGTAGCTTGTGTGGCTGAGGCTTCCATCGGAATTACACGCATGGAGGCAACAGAAGAAGGAGACTTATATGCAAGTGTTACGCTTCCGAATCTGATTGTAGGTACAGTTGGTGGAGGAACCTCGCTTCCAACCCAAAAAGAGTGTTTAGAACTCATGGATTGTTATGGGTCGGGAAAGGCAAGGAAATTTGCAGAGATTATAGGTGCATTGGTCTTAGCAGGCGAATTATCTATTGCGGCGGCACTTTCGGCTGGTCATTTTACCGCGGCACATATGAATTTGGGTAGAAGAAAGAAAATATAATTCAATGCCAAAGATTCTCCACTCTGATCCCTTAAATAATAAAAAGGGCTTCTATTATCGTTTTTATATCTACCAAAAGGAGCGGTTTCCTTTTTTAGGGCATGGTATACTGATATCGGTATTTAGCTTTTCGGCCATTTCCTTTGCGCGATTATCTGCTGGCAAATCGGGTTTTATACCCCTAGAACGCTATATAGGTGTTGCCATTATGTGTTTTCTTTTGTTTCTGCTCCTCCGCATTGCAGATGAGTTTAAAGATGAAGAAGACGATATCAAGTATCGAGCGCATTTACCTGTTCCCAGAGGACTCATTCGCTTAAGCGAGTTAAAGGCATTGGCCATCGCTACTTTACTTATACAATTGCTATTGCAACTTTGGCTTTTCCCAAAAATGATCGGACTATATCTAGTGGTTCTGATTTATTTGGCCCTAATGTCTAAAGAGTTTTTTATTCCAGAGTGGCTCAAGAAACAGCCCATTGCCTATGTTGGCTCGCATATGCTCATTATTCCGCTTGTCGATATTTATGCCAGTGGTGCCGATTGGTTTTTAGAAGGTACGGGAGCACCATTCGGTTTGATCTACTTTTTTGGTGTTTCGTTTTTAAATGGAGTGGTTTTAGAAATTGGAAGGAAAATCCGAATACCGGAAGAGGAATCGGAAGGAGTAAAGACCTATTCGAGTATGTTAGGAGCTAAGAAGGCTACGGTTTTGTGGATGGCCTTTTTAGGTCTAACTCTAATGGTTAGTCTCTTGGCCTACCAAACAGTTGATTCATCTCAAATAGGAAAGACTATTTTATATAGTGCTTTTGGATTGTGTGCATTGCCGGCTTTATTTTTTCTTTTTCAATCCAAGAAAATTTGGGCAAAGGGAATTGAGATTACTTCTGCCCTATGGACACTGATCATGTACTTGACTTTAGGCGCCATGCCCATGATTAAAGCGCAGTGGTTTTGAATTTGAGAGTACTCCTTTCCAAGGAAATTATTGATAACCAATTAGAAGTGGGAGGCAAAGCGAATTCATTGGCCTTTTTAACTTCAAAGGGGTTCAATGTTCCTGCCTTTTCGGTTTTACAGATGATCGATTCGAGCAAAGCGTTTCCGAGCATAGAAGAGTTAAATACATTTTTAAATACAGCGGCAAACTGTTTGCCCAATGCAGCACTTTTTGCAGTACGTTCTTCTGCGAGCAATGAAGATGGATCAGAACATTCGTTCGCGGGTATGTTTGAGTCTATTCTCAATGTGACGATGAACTATTTGCCAAAAGCAGTTTTGCAAGTTCTACAGTCTTTAGAATCTGATCGAGTTCAGGCATATAGCAAGGATTCGGGTTCGGCCAATATGAATGTTATAATTCAGACAATGCTTTCTCCTGATTTTTCAGGAGTGGCTTTTGGAATGAATCCCCTTAGCGGATTTAGAGACCAGTATGTAATGAATAGTGTCCGCGGTTTGGGCGATGCATTGGTTTCTGGAGTAACGAATGCAGATTATCATATAGTTGAGAACCATACTATTGTTTCAAAGCAATTGGCTGTGCAATCGTCAAAAGAAAGTCTAGCAGATTCTCAAATACTTGAAGTTGCGCAGGCATTAAGTAAATTGAAAGTGCTTCTTGGACGTCCTCAAGACATTGAGTTTTGCTTTGAAAAGGGCGATTTATTCTTGGTTCAAAGTAGGCCTATTTCTCAGCTCAATAAGAAGCTCGATCCAAAGGGAGAGCGATGTATATGGGACAATAGCAATATCATCGAATCCTATCCAGATATCAGTAGTCCGCTCACTTTTTCTTTTGTAAGCGCATCGTATAAAGGGGCATATACTCTTTTTTCGAAGTATTTGGGAGTGAGTGAAAATGCGGTTCAGAAAAACGATGCGATTTTTTTGAATACCCTTGGTTATGTAAATGGAAGGATTTATTATAATCTAAAATCCTGGTATTTAATGCTGGCTTTGCTTCCCGGATATCGCATCAATGCTGGATTTATGGAGCAGATGATGGGTGTGAAAGAGAAATTCGATTTGCCTTCTGGCGAATCCATTGGTCTTTTTCGTGCCTACGCAGAAGTAATAAAGGTATTTGCGATGATGTTGTACCGATTCACTTTCATGCAACGCATTCGCAATCGATTTGTGGTCTTGTTGGAGACCACTTTAACAGAGTACCATTCTCTACCCTTTACAGAAATGAATGCGCATGAATTGATGTATTCCTATCGTCAATTTGAGCGAAAATTGCTAAATGAATGGAAGGCTCCTTTGCTAAACGACCTCTTTGCAATGATCAGTTTTGGTATGCTGAAAAAGCAATGCGACGGATTAGATATTTCTGATTTTCAGAATATTCATAACGATTTATTGTGCGGCAGTCAAGATATTCTATCGGTAGAACCCATACATCGCACTCTTGCAATAGTGGGTCAGATAGAGGAGTCAGATACCTTGAGGTTACTTTTTCTTGAGAAAACAGCTGAGCAAATTTGGTATGAACTCAATTCGATTCCAGCACCTTACGCCATGCTTTTAAAGAGCATTCAATCGTATCTAACTGATTTTGGTGATCGATGTATGGGAGAATTGAAATTAGAAACCACTTCTTATTCTCAGCAGCCATCCTTATTTATTCAAGTAGTTCAATCTTATCTTAGAAAAGGAATTTCAAAGAATCAATTCAGCGGAGAAAGGGAAAATAAAATTAGGGAAAAGGCAGAAAAGGCTTTGAGAAGAGCTACAAGAAGGAAACCGATAAAACGGATTTTGCTCAATGCTATCGTAAGGAAAACGCGAGACCTTGTTAGTGCACGTGAGAATTTGAGATATGAGCGTACGCGCGCTTTTGGTATTGTTCGAAAGATCTTCCATCAAATGGGCAAACTATGGTATGCCAATCATTTGATAGAGCATGAGAAAGATATTTACTATTTGACAAAAGATGAGATTTTTGAATATATCGAAGGCCGTTCTACCACGCGCTCTATTAAGGCTTTAATTGAATTGAGGAAGTCAGAAAAGCGGGAATTTGAAGCGGAGGAAATACCCTCAGAGCGCTTTAGTACTTTTGGGGTTTTTCATCATGGAAATGACTTCTTCCAAGTTCCTGATTCTGAAATCAATTCAGCGAATACAGAAGGGCGCCTGCAAGGCATTGGCTGTTCTCCGGGCAGAGTAAGGGCAAAGGTGAGAGTAATCTACCATCCGGATGAGGCGGATGCATTGGATGGCGATATTTTAGTGACACGAAGCACTGATCCTGGATGGGTGATATTGTTTCCAAGTGCAGCTGGAATTTTAGTAGAACGGGGAAGTTTGCTCAGTCATTCCGCCATTGTCTCAAGAGAAATGGGAATTCCTTGCGTAGTTGGAATCAGTTCTCTTTTGAAAGAACTGAAAACAGGAGATTGGGTTGAAATGGATGGAGCCAATGGAACGGTATTTAAGATTGAAGGAGAATGATTGGGCAGCAGAAATTAAAGATCAAATACGCCAATTGCTGGGAAGACCCATGGGTGCTAATAAAAGCATTGAAACCCAAGGAAGGATCGAGAATTTTATCGATAGCATCTGCGGGAGATAATTCGCTTTCTCTTCTGTCTACAGGCCCATCGCTTTTGGTGGCTGCAGATCTCAACCAATCGCAGCTCTTTCTAACGGAACTTAAATTGAATGCAATTGTACACCTAGAGCGTTCAGAAACATTAGCGTTTCTCGGCTTCCATCCTTCTAAAAACCGCTGGGAATCCTATTTGAAGATTAGAGAATATATAGGAGAGCCTGCCAGGACTTTTTTTAATCAAAGACCGGAAGACATCCAAAAAGGAATCATTTATACAGGAAAATTTGAAAAGTATTTCCTTAGTTTTTTTCGTTGGATACTCCCTCTTATCCATTCCCAATCTAATGTTGATTTACTCTTTAGGGCGAAATCGGAGGAAGAGCAGCAAAGGTTTTACGAAGAAAAATGGAATTCTTGGCGCTGGAAGGCCTTATTCAATCTTTTCTTCAGCAAGAGAATTATGGGCAGGGCTGGAAGAGATCCGTCTTATATGCAGTATGTTGATGGCGATGTTGCAGAGCGAACCTATTCTAAAGCGGCTTCAGAACTTCGTACTGTGAAGGCGCAAAGCAATATGTTTTTGAGATTCAACCTTAAAGGCTCTTTCACAAATCTCATACCCCATTATTTACAAGAAGAGAACTATTTGAAGATCCGCTCGAATGCAAAATCCTTGAAGTATTATCATGGTCCTATTGAGCAGGCTGCCGAAGCTTTCGGTTCTTTTGATGCTATGAATCTCTCCGATTTATTTGAATATCTCGATGACGAACTCTTTCAATCTTTAGGAAAGCGCTTAGTAGATCAACTAAATTCCAGTGGAAGAATGGCTTATTGGAATCTTATGGTGCCAAGATTTTTATCTAAGAAATTTCATACATTGCTCTGCGATTTAAACGAAGAGGCAAGAGTACTTAAAAGTGAGGATATTGGATTTTATTACGATCGATTTATACTTGAGGAGCGCCGATGAATTCAGAATATTGGACCATTCTAATTTTAGGAAGTAGTTTTTTAGCACTCTTTTTTTCAGGAGAGTTATTGCTAAAACGCTTTCATCTTCCCAATGAACTTACGCGTAATTGGGTGCATTTTGGCACAGGAATACTGACCATGATGTTTCCTCTTTGGCTTCAGAGTCATTGGAGCGTTCTGTTTCTTTGCGCATCTTTTGCCGTTCTTTTATTCTTCAGCATTAAGTTTGGCTGGTTCCCATCAATCCATAAAATTGAACGCAATTCTCACGGATCTTTGCTTTATCCCTTAGCGGTATATGGCTGCTTCTTTCTTTATGAGAAGATCCAACTGCCCTATGTATTTTATGCTCTTCCATTGCTCACTATGGCAATCTCTGATCCTATAGCTGCCATTGTTGGAACCCGATTTCCTTGGATGAAATTTGCAACCTTTAGGGGAACTAAAAGTGTTTCGGGCTGCTTGGCTTTTTTTATAAGTAGCTTTCTACTCTGCGCATTCTTTCTTTATAATTCAATGTCTTTAGGTAGTTTTCTTTGGATTGCATTTGTGGTAAGTCTCTCCGCTACTTTAGCAGAGGCTATGAGCGGATTGGGGATAGACAATCTCAGTATTCCCATTGCTGTCTGGCTTAGTTTGTATCTCTTAATTCCTTTAGTTTGAAGCTGAAAGTTCTTGAAACCAATCCAAACGACTCGAATTGGAAGGACTTTGTGAATTTTCATAAGCAGTTATATAGTAAAAGTGAGATACAAAGAGTAGACACTGTTCCAATTACAGGGGTAGATGGAGTTTGCCTATTGGCAATACTAGAAGATAAGGCTGTGGGCAGGTGCGTGGTTTTTCCCAATCGAAGAACGCAAGAGGCAATAGATTGCTCCGCAACTCTTGGATATTATGAATGCAAGCCCCAAGAAGCCTTTGCAAGAATATTGTTGAAGGAGGCCGAAGCCAAGGCACAAAGTTGGGGATTGAAAAGTATTATTGGCCCCGTAAACGGATTTTCGAGTTGGGATAGCTATCGATTTAAAACAAGTCTGAATGCAAAACCATTTTTTATGGAGAATCACCATTTAGATTATTATCCCTTTCAATGGCAAGAAAATGGTTTCCATTCCATTAAAAAATATTTCAGTCATAGGGTTGATCAGGTGGTATATGATTCTTTTCATTTGAATGCTCTTTCAGCGGAAATGCATGCCAAGGGATTTGAAATCCATCCTTTTTCTCTTTCCAATCCAGAACAAGAGCTAGAATCTCTCTATTCGTTAATATTGGAAGGCTTTGCGGATGGATTTCTATTCCAATCCATTACTAGAAAAGAATTTGTATTGCGCTATCTAAAGGCATTGCCGATGATTAAGCCTGAATACGTATTTCTTGCAAAGAATAAGGAAGCATTGCCCATTGGCTTCCTATTCGCTTATTTAGATGTATTAGATCCATCAGGCAAAACTCTGGTTGTAAAGACCTTAGTTCGTCGTGCCGACTCAGATTTTAAGGGCGTGGGCCAATGGCTTTCAAATGAGCTGATGAAAAGAGCTTCTGTATCTGGAATAGAAACAGTAATTCCAGCTTATATGGCCGAAAATGCTCGGTCACATTTTACCGCCTCTCTTTTCGATTCGAAACAATCGACTGAGTACCGTTTATTTTCAAAAGATGTTTATTAATTATCGAATCCTATTTAGGATCTACCTACTTTGTTCTGTACTGATATGGCTCATAGCCATTCAATCGGTATATAAATTGGACCCATCAGCCCAGACCCCAGAATTAAAGGTTCAAATAGAAATAAATGCTTCAGTGAATGCCGTCTATAGCTATTTGGGAAATTCGGATAACGCCCAAACTTGGTCGGTCTATGTGAGTTCAATTGAAACTTTGAATGCAGAATTATACAGAGATGGAGAGCAAGGCAACATTCGAAGATGTTTTGTAAAAGGAAGTCAGGACGCGCAATTTTGGGATGAAGAGATTTTGCAAAATGACAAGGACCAATTGCGGCAGTTGAGTATTTTCAATTTTAATAACTTTCCAATGAGTGCAGATAATCTGGTTACAGAACAACGTTATTTTCAGAAAGCAGATGGATTTTGTATGCTGGAATTCAGCCTCCATTTTGCAGTTTCGCCACGTTTTTTGGATCAGTTAAAAATGCATTTTGCTTCTCGTATCATAGCAGGAATTTTTCAACAGAATTTGATGAATATAAAACAAGACATTGAAACTAAATCGGGTAATAATGTCTTTTAATGTCGCCGATTACTTTACATCAAAAGCGCTTGAGCATCCTGAACGAATTGCTTTTGTGGCAGATGAGAATAAGTGTATCCGTTTTGGAGAACTCAATGAAAGTGTGGATGAAACCATTGCATTTTTTCATTGTAAGGGCTTAGAAAAAGGAATGAAGGTGATGGTTCTTGAACCAATGACACCCGATTTGTACCGCATCGTATTGGCGCTTTTTAAAATGGGTATAACGGCGGTTTTCTTAGATGCTTGGTCTGGACTGAAACGCTTGGAAGAGTGTTGCGATCAGCTTGAATGCCAAGCCATGATAGGAAGTTGGAAATTGGGATTGCTCAGACTGCTCTCGCCCACTTTAAGAAAGATTCCCTCTTTTTATAGGGCCAAGAATACTGTTCTGAAGAGGGAAAAAAAGAGAATTGAGCTGCCCTTATGTGAAGCGCGGGATCAAGCATTAATCACTTTTACAACTGGGAGCACAGGAATTCCAAAGGGAGCTATTCGCACGCACGGATTTTTAGCGGAACAGTTTAAGGTACTGAGTGAAATTATTAAAAGAGAAGGACCCGAGGTAGATCTCACTACTTTGCCTATTGTGTTATTATTGAATTTGGGTTTGGGAAATACTTCCATACTCACCAGTTTTGCGGTAAAGAAAGCAGCGAACTTTAAGCCAGTGAAGCTCTTTGAACTTTTGGAAAAATGGAAAGTAGAGCGATTGAGTTGCTCGCCATTTTACGCAGTTCAATTGGCAGATTATCTTGAGAAAGACGGGAAAGAACTTCCTGATCTCAAGCGTATTATATGCGGAGGGGCTATTCTATACGATACAGAGGTAGAAAAAATAAGATCTGTTTTCCATTCAATTTCAGTGCAACTCTTATATGGATCTACAGAGGCAGAGCCAATTGCTATTCGCGATTTATTTGAGAAAGAGAAATCACTAAATGAGACACTTCCATTTGGAATTTCGGTAGGTAAACTGCATCCTTCTCTTTCCTTTGGTTTATTGCCTTTAGACGAATCTCGAAAGCGAATGGGGCTTTCAGAGTGGAAGTCTATTCAGTGCGAAGATGGAGTTTTAGGAGAAATAGTAGTGGCGGGAACGCATGTTTTGGAGAGCTATATTGGAGGGGAAGAGGTCGTTCAAAATCAAAAGATTAGAGTAGAGGATACACTTTGGCATCGCACAGGAGATGCAGGCTTTTTATACGAGGAGGAGCTTTTCCTTTCGGGTAGATGTCGAGAATTTGATTCTTTAGAAACCCAAAAGAAAGGGCCCTTTTATTATGAGAACGAACTTCTTAAGTTGGATGGCATTGCGCGTGCATGCAGCCTAATTTGGCAAGGAAGCAGGGTAGCTGTGGTAGAAATGAAGAAAGGGAATAAATTCGAAATGAAAGATGAATTTATGGAGCTATTTCCTGAATTTGGATATTGGATAGAAGTGGATCAAATGCCAATGGATTCAAGACATTTCTCCAAAATTGATTACGCACTCCTGAGAAAACAAATGAAAGTCTTACGAGGAAAGAATGCGGTTTAGAATAACTAAAAAAGGGATGGTGAGGATGGTTTACATAGCGCTAACAGTGGGCAGCACTATGCAAACGGTTCCAAAATTTACTTCATCAATTTTTTGAACTTCAGTCTTTTTGGAGTAGAATCTCCACCTAGACGTTTCTTTTTATTCTCTTCGTAATCGGAGAATCCACCCTCAAAGAAATGCGCTTGAGAATTGCCTTCGAAGGCAAGTATATGAGTGCAAACTCTATCTAAGAACCAACGGTCGTGAGAGATAATAACCGCACATCCGCCAAACTCATCTAAAGCCTCCTCGAGCGCTCTTAGCGTATTTATATCTAGATCGTTGGTAGGTTCATCTAGCAGAAGTACATTTCCACCTTCTTTCAAGGCCATGGCCAAATGCAAGCGGTTTCGCTCTCCGCCTGATAGTACTCCAACTTTTTTTCCTTGATCTCCACCTGAGAAATTGAATCGGCTTAAATAGGCACGTGCATTTTGTTGCTTTCCACCTAGCTCAAACAAATCATTGCCATCGGCTATAATCTCGAAGATGGTTTTCTCTGGATCCATGCTTTCATGACTTTGATCTACATAGGCCAGTTTAACTGTATCGCCTCGATCAAAGATTCCTTCATCTGGAGCTTCAGTTCCCATTATCATTCTGAAAATGGTAGTCTTACCAGCACCATTGGGGCCAATAATACCGACTATACCCGCTGGAGGAAGTTGGAAATTTAGATCTTCATAGAGCAATTTATCTCCAAATCCTTTCGAGACACCCTTTGCAGAAATAACCTCTGTACCCAACCGTGGACCGGCTGGAATAAAAATCTCCAAGCGTTCTTCACGGTCCTTGGAATCCTGACTAACCAACTTATCATAATTCGAAAGACGTGCTTTCGATTTTGCCTGTCTACCTTTTGGATTCATTCGAACCCATTCTAATTCTTTCTCTAAAGTTTTTCTTCGCTTAGAAGCTTGTTTTTCTTCTTTCTGTAAGCGTTTGGTTTTCTGATCCAACCAGCTTGAATAATTTCCTTTCCAAGGAATGCCTTCTCCGCGATCCAGTTCTAGAATCCATCCGGCAACATTGTCTAAGAAATAACGATCGTGCGTTACGGCAATTACAGTTCCTGCATATTGTTGAAGGAATTGCTCTAACCACAAAACCGACTCTGCATCTAAGTGGTTAGTAGGTTCATCTAGTAGTAGAACATCTGGCTTTTTAATAAGCAGACGGCAAAGAGCTACCCTTCTGCGCTCACCTCCCGAGAGGTTTTTAATTGGGGTGTCGCCCTCTGGGCAATTCAATGCATCCATTGCTCTTTCAAGAACGGTATCCAGCTCCCAAGCATTGGTTGCATCTATCTTATCCTGCAATTCGGCCTGACGATTCATGAGCTTGTCCATCTTCTCGGCATTCTCATAAACCTCGGGTAAACCAAACTGATCGTTAACGCTATCGTATTCAGCTAAGATGGCTGTGATTTCTGAAGCGCCTTCGCGAACTACTTCAATAACCGTCTTTGAATCGTCTAATTGCGGCTCTTGTTCTAAATATCCTACCGTATACCCAGGAGACCATGCTACATCGCCCTGGAAATTTTTATCAATGCCAGCAATAATTTTAAGCAATGTTGACTTACCTGAGCCGTTCAATCCAAGTATTCCGATCTTCGCTCCGTAAAAGAAACTTAGATAGATATCTTTGATTATGGTTTTATTATTGCTTGGAAGGGTTTTACTAACCCCACTCATTGAAAAAATAACTTTCTTGTCGTCTGCCATAAAATGATAAAAAATAGAGTTGGTAAAGATCGCAATTCTAGCTTCCTACTAGGGCATTTTCTTTTATGCCTTTTAGCAAGTATATCTGGCCTTCAGGCGCAATTTGTGCCTCCACTTTTTGGAAAAGTAATTGAGGCTAAAAGCGGATTGGTTATTCCCGGTCTGTATGTGGTAAATACGCGAACCGAACAAGGCGTTTTAACCGATAAGAAGGGACTATTTGAAATCTTTGCTGACAAGGGAGATACCCTTATTTTCTCTCACCTTAGTTTTCGCTTTACCACGCATGAAATAACGGGTGAGGAGCCAATTGGAGCAGAGTTTAAAATGTATGAACGAAATTATCTACTCGACGAGGTTGGAATTTACTCTTATGCCTTAACAACCAATAGACCCAAAGAAATAAAGCTTTCCAAGCCGTATGTTCCATCCAATGAAGATATTATTATTCCTCATCACGCTCCGCCCGGAATGTCGAGCCCTATTGATATGCTTTACGAGCGCTTTGGTAAAACACCAAGACAATTAGCCGAGCTGAGAGAGCAGATGAGAAAAGATGCCTTCAAACAAAAACTAGCGGGAAAGAATAGAGAAATTCTTTCTGAAATTACAGGTATGTCTGAAGATGAAATTAGACGGTTTGCCTTTTACTGTCGATACAGCACTTTAACAATTATGTATGCTACCGATTATCAATTGCTAGAGTCGATGATGTCTTGCTACGATATGTATCTTGAAGAAAGAGCCATGCAGGAGTTGCTGGAAGAATACGATTGATCAATCCATTCTTTCTATACGTTTAGTGCCTCGCATATATTCCTCTGGACTTATTCCTTTCTTTCTTTGCAAAAACGCTATTGAAGGTTGCCTTCAAATTAAACCCACTTTCTAATCCAATTCCGAGCAGAGTAAAGCGGTGATACTTTAGATCGGTTGCTCTTTTCTTGAATTCATCTACTCTAAAATTATTGATAAAATCATTGAAGTTATCGAAGGCGCTTTGTTGGATGGCATTGCTTAATTCGAAAGCAGGAATTTGCAAACTCTCTGAAAGCTGCTTCAAGCCTAAGCCCGCATGCAAATAAAGCTTATCGGCTTCTATTTTGTTGGAAATCTGATTGTATAACTCAGTTGTTTCTTTGGAAACAGTATTTCTTCCACCTTTATTCTTAGCTGTTAAGTCTTGATTTTCTATTACTTGAGGAACAATAAAGTTTTCCTGTCCATTATCTCTGGCAAGATGGCAGCACCGATTCTATCTATTTGGCTTCTACCCCCTGAACGTATTGGGTACAAATAAGCACGGATTTTTGCAGCAGCGTGAGCGATACACTTGTATTAATGTATACGTAAAAACCCGAGATTGCCTTGCGAGATACCCTGCTTTGCGAAGAGGAGTTTACCCAACTCACCATCTTTGCGCCATTGTTAGAATATGACTGGAATTTAGAAAGCAGTAGCGGAATGTATTCGTATTCATTGAGATACCATTTTCCCGAAAGTGAGCCCATAGGCTATTCGTTCGATACCGTTCATTACGGACAAATAACATTGGTGAGGTAGGGGATGCATTGAACGAAGAATTATAGATAATGGCATTTAGTCCTGCTCATTCCATAAGGCTATAAATTAGGGTTCAAGACAGAAGGAGTGTTTTTAAGTATTGCGCATTGCATTTAAACGTATTCATTCCATACTCGTTTAAAAGAGTATGACTTGCTTTCTTTTAGGGTATTTGGCCGTACCCCATTCATATTAAAGTTCTACGGTATAAAGCGTTGCAAGCTGCCAGGATCGGAATCACTTAAGAAGCCAGATTGGAAGCGATTAAAGTTCCAATCTTTCTTTCTCCCTTTGCAGAGATATTTATTTTCTAGAGAGAAAGCCAATCCGAGATCGAAAGTAAATCCGCTTTGTCCTATGCTAAAATCGCCTGTAGCAAATTCGGCACCACCAGAAAGAATAAGGTTGGGTGAGACCCTCAATTGGTAAACGGCAGCGATTGCGTTCAAGCTCCATGAACCTGATTCGCCAAATCGAAGGGCAAGATCGGCACTTTGATTATTGAAGCTAAAGCCTCCCGTTAAATTGAGCTGACTAGAAGTGGGAGGTATGAAACTTTCGGGTAAAAGGCTGCTAGACATTATACCAATATTCATATAAACAGGCCGCTTTTGCGCTTCTTTTCTGAATACTCGTTTGTGCCAAAACGCATGTAGATTTAGTCTCTGAGGAATCTCATTCTCCGTATTTAAAAAACTTTCTTTGGGTCTATTAATAGAATACATGGCGGCACCCAATGTGAGGTTGCCCGCGGTCTTTGGAAGCTCCAAGCGAATCAATCCTCCGAATCCAATATCGAGCTGAGACTTGCTGGCATCGCGTATGCCTTGATCGTATACCGCAGAAGTGGGCTTTACTAATCCTAAATAAGGATCGTATTGATCAGAGAAATTAAACTGTCCCCATTCCACACTCTTTTGGCCTAAACCCAGCTGAGCTCCAAAACTGAACATATAATTTAATCCTTGAAGCGATTTTATTCCAAAAGAATTCGAAAAGCTTCCATCAAAACCCCAACCAATATTTAAGGAGCCTTTTATATAGGAATAGTCTCCCGCTCCTTGCTGAGAATAAAAAAGCTGTCCGCCTATACCAAGTTGGTATTTAGGACAACCAATTTCTGCATTGAGTCCGCTTAGGATCATGGCACTCCCGTTGTTATCAGCAAGTCGATTCCATTGTTGTTTGTACAATGAATTCACAAGTAAATCGCCTTGTTGAGCAACAAATGCCGGATTAACAGACGATTTGTTCATGGCCCATTGAGTGAACCCGAATTCTTGTGCATCTAATTTTAGAGACATAAGAATCAGGCATCCTATTAGTAGGAACCTAGCGTATAAGTGTAACCGTACCATAGGTTTGTGTGCGTTGGTTTCCAAATTCTTTTCCTTCCCACTCCTTATTATTCAAGTAGCGAGCTTCTATTTTCCAAACATATACCCCCATGGGTAGAAGTTGGTCTCCATTCATTATACGACCATTCCAGCCTATAGATGGAATCCCATTTACATCTAATTCTGTTGTCTGAAAGACCAAGTTTCCTTCCGGATCGAATACCTCTAATTTATATTCTTTCAAGGCATGTCCTTTTGGAAGAAATACATTGCCATCGCCAACCGATGCAGCACTGAGGTCTGGCGCAAAGGCGTTGGGAACATTGAATCGATATCCGCGAATTACCAAGTCCTTACAGAGGGTACTGTCGCATCCTTCACTTGAAATCACATTTAGGCAAACTTTATACTCTTGATCTGTATCATAGAAATCATCTGTATAAGTATGCTCCGGATTGGGCAATTGACTGTTGTTTCCATCTCCAAAATCCCAAAAGAAAAGAGCGTTTGAATCAATTAATCCACCTGAATAAATGAAGAAATAACTTTCTAGACTGGCAGCTGAAATGACAAAGTTTGGATCGGGTACTTGATAGATCTCAATGGTATCGCCTACTGTCTCATACCAGCAGCCACTCGGCATTTGCGCTCTTAGAATAGGAACATAACTTCCGGCCAAATACGAATGCGTAGGATTGGGATCATTGCTTAACATTCCATCACCAAAATTCCATTCATAATTCACGGCGGTAACGATCTGACCGTTTAGGCGGATGGTATCTGAGAAAGCAATAGGTGCAGAAGAGCAAGCGGTTTCTCTACTGGCAAGCAAATACATTTCTGGAAAAGTGTGCACTAGTATCTCTCTAAATTGAGTGTCAACGCAACCTCCTAGAGTCTGGGCAATGAGCTGTACGGTATAGCTACCCGCTTGAGAAAACGTATGATTTGGATTTGGATCATTTGAAACATTGGATCCCGCTGCGTTCAGGAAGTCAAAATCCCATTGAAAAGCATGTAAACTTGTATCAGTGACAGTGAACTGATAATTTACTGGAGCAGCGCAACTATCTCCATTCATAATGGAATATGTAAATCCACTATTGGGATTGTTTGAAACAATGAGTGGAATGCTTAAGGAGTCTGAACATCCAAAAGAATTGAATTGAACCAAACTTAGGTTGTAGGTTCCAGCTGCCGCATACGTATGAGAAGCATTTAAGCCTGTAAAAGCTTGTCCATCGCCAAAGTCCCAAAGACTATTGCCCAGGCTACCCGATCCTGCCGTTGAGGTATTGGTAAAGTTAAAGGCAGTATTTCCGATACAACCCTCTATAATACTAAATGCAGCGGTAGGCTTGTTGCGCACAATCACGTCTTTACAGAATTGCTTGGTACAGCCTTGGTCTGTAGAAACCTCTAGGCATACAGAGTAGGTTCCTGAATTCGCATATAGATGCGCAGGATTTAAACTAATAGAACTATCTCCATCGCCAAAAAACCATTTAATTCCCTGTATCGTTCCACTGTTTAGAACAATGCTGGAGTTAAAGAATACGCTATCTGAGATACAAACTGGATTGGAATCGCTGAATGATACCTGAGGAGCAGAATATAAGGTTATGGTTTGAAATGCGGTATCTACACTGCATCCGTTGGTTATAAACTGAGCGATCGTATAAGTGCCTGCATTCGAATACGTATAATTTGTTGTGGGTCCTTGTCCAAAACCGTTCAAGCAACTCATATTTAATGTGTCGTAATTGAAGCACCATTGCGTTACAGCGGAACCGCCTGTGGCAGTGCTTACGAAATTGAAAGCACCCGGTGCACATTGCGCTGGGTTAACAATATTAAAACTTGCTTGCAGTGTGCGCTTGTTCACTTGTATGGGGAGGGTGAAAGTAGATTGTCCACAAGAATTTACAGCACGAATACTGAGGTTGTATTGAATGCTAACATTGGGCCCGTTATAGATATATGGATGGGAAAGATTGGGCCATTGCTTATTGGTTAAACCATTTGGCAGCGTTATAATAATTGGAAGAATACTATCTCTCACACTTCCATCTCCCCAATTGACAAGAACATAATCTGGACTCCCCTTGATTTTTCCGTTCAGACTCAGGCTCGTATTGTATGGACTACATCCTGAAGTTTTATTCGCTGTAGCGAATGCAATTGGACTCGGAGAGAAAAGCACTGTATCATTCATAAATACCCTTCCACAACCACTATTCAAAGACAATTGAATAATATAATTGGTATCTCTTAATTCGGAGAGTCCAAGGGCGGGTAAGTTAAATACTTGAGAGTAGGAAGAGTCTATACTTGTCCAAAGCCCATTGGACTGTTGAGCGAGTACTCTCCAAACGAATGATGCATAATTGCCTTGGCTGGTATTGGAATAGCTGCTAGCATTTGCTTGGCAAGCGTCGTAATTTGTTTTTTGGAAAGAAGCGGTTGGAAGCTCTTGGATAAACATTCTTTTGATCGAAGTATCTACACAACCCAGCTGATTTGTAACGTAAAGTGCAACCAAAGTAGAGGCGGTGTCTGCAAACGTATGCTGTGCAATGGGTCCGGTATAGTCTATGATTCCATTGCTTCCGATATCCCACTGCCATTGCGTTATACTGGCTTGTACAAGCGCAGAAAAGGCAATAGCTTCGTTTAAGCAAACTGTATCAGCGCCATAGGTTCCAGTTCCAGAAGCAGTGAAAGATGCCAGTGCTAATTCCAAGACTTCTAGGCTATCGTTGAAGCTCTGAGAGCATCCATGAACATTGGTAACTATGAGAGTGAAATATTTTTTTCCGTTGCTTGCATAGGCATGCGAAGGACTATTTATGCGAGAGCTGTCGCCATCGCCAAAAAGCCAAAGGGCATCTACTATAGAGTCGCTCTGTATATTCTGAAATGTGAATTGAATCGGAATGTTTTGGCAGGCATCGGAAGCTTGAAAGTTTACATCAGGCTGGGGAAATATTCGTATAGTGGTTTGTGCACTGTCTGCACAATTTTGAGCATCCTCTACTGTATGAATAATATCTATAGACCTTGTTATTGCATTGCTCGACCACTGGAAATGCGGTGAGGCGGAAGTAGAGACCAAAACGGAATTGGCATACCAAGCGTGAATTAATGCCGGAGCGCTGCTATCGATTCTACTTACGGAGGCAGGTGAGCAATACACACTATCGCCAAGCTGGAAAGAAGCATCGGGTCTATCGAGCGTTTTAAATTGCAAGCCAAAGGTGTCTGAAGAACATCCTCTAACACTTTGAGCAATCAGGTTTACAATAACAGAATCATTTGCGTTGCTCAGAACGTATCGCAGACTTCCCAAATCAACGAAAGTAGAAATCAAGTTCTGGTTTATTGGATCTCGAATTTCCCATTGATATGTACTATTGACCAAGCTATCTGTATAGATAGAAAGCATAGAAGTGTCAATGACAAATGCTGCGCAGCCAATGACTGAATTCGAAGAATAATGGGCAAAAGCCTTAGGTAGAACCCTTAGTTTTTTACTGCTTGTGTCTTCGCATCCAAAAGCATCACGAACCCGAAGGTAGACACGATAATTGGTATCGCGCTTTTCTGCTGAACGAAATTGAAAACTTGGATTTTCTGCTGTTGAACTATCCCCACTATTAGTATACCACATCCACTGCAGGGGTGCCGAGCTGGACTGAGAAACGCTACTCAAATTCTGCATCTGAAAAGCATCTTTCTGGCAAAGGCTATCTGCGGCAAGCTGAAACTGGGCAATGGGTCTTGGAAAGACAATCACCATTTTATCTAAACTATCACTGCAGCCATTGCTCTGAACTACAATTAAACGAATGCGATAAGTAATTGAATCGTTTGGGTTTGGAATCAATTGAATGCTGGGTTGAGACGTATTCTTTCCAGAAATGCTCAAAGGAGATGGCATTACTTTCCATTCGTATTGAAGACTCGTTCCGCTAGAAGAATCTAGGGGTTGAATCAATGTATTTCCGCAAGACGGCAAGCCGCTCGGAATTTGAAATAAAGCAGAAGGCTTTGCCCCTATATTAATCCAAAGGGTACTGTCTTTTCTGCAACCATCTGCACTGATGCTTATTAAGGTTAAAGGGGCAATTGTATCTCTTACACTAGAGGCGAATTGAAGGCTTGTTTGAGAAGCCAAACTGTCTGCAATGTGAATGAGACTAGAAGAACTTCTCCAGATGTATTGGGCTGGCTGCTTAATACTAGATTGGGCTGTGGCAAAAGAAAATCCATTGCTGCAAGCTGCATTGGCTGATAGAGTAAAAATAGACTTGGGTTTTGGTTGGATGGTCCAGATCTGTGAGAGCGAGTCGGAGCATCCAATTACGCCTTCAATGGTCCAGCTGAGAACCACATTTGTATCTTGGATATGCGAATCATTCTTAATTTCAATTGAGAATGAATCGGCAGTCGAAACCAGTACTCCATTAATATACCATCGGTTATTCGTTGGACTTGGAACTTTATTCGATAACTGAACAAGCATCGGGCTACAGCCCATCTGAGGGGTGTTAAATATGTCTGGACGATTGATTTGTATTGGATAAACCACCGTTTGAAAGCTGTCTACACATCCAAATCGAGTATTGGTTATTTCAGCAAAATAAGTGGTGGTATCGCTTGGACTTACAGAAGGCTGCGCTAAGTTCGAGAAGAATCCTGGGGGACTTGATGTCCAAGCATAATTGAGATTAGTTGTATCTCCTTGGCTAAGAAAGAGAGATTCATTTGAACAGAAGAACTGTGAATCAGGCAAGAAAGCAGATGTTGGCAAACTCATTCTCACCTCAAGACTATCGAGGTAATTACAACCTCTCGTATCGGTTACTCGAAAAAAGAGTTTCAAATCTTCTTGAAGGGGAAGAATGGTGGTATTAAAAGATTGATCTTGAGTAACCTTTGTTGGATCTAACCATTGTACGCTCAATGATAGAGAACTATCTATTATGTTGAGGTTGTGTCTTGCATTATAGCAAATGGTGTCTATTCTTTTGAATTGAAGAAAGGGAATTCTACTCGGTTCAAAAGAAAAGGAAGTGTCTGAACTGCAGCCAATAAAATCGGTAATTTTTAAATTTAACCGCTGCTTCACAACAAATTCTTCTAAGACTAGACTGTCTTGTACGCTTAAAAGAATATTGTTTGTATCTCTCCATTCGTAGCTAAATGGTGCTCGGCCACTTCTGCCTTGGACTTTGAGAATATGGGTTTCATTCACGCAGAGCACACTGTCTTTTATGTCTTTAAATCGTGGTTGTGGTAGAATGCGAATATCCAGACTGTCTTTTCCGTTGAAGCACTCATTTGTAAAATCTAAAACAAAGCGATAATCTGTGGCATTGAGTAATTCAATGCTTGGGAAATGGGAGCTGCTGTCGGTTCCATTTACATAACGGAAACTTCCACTTGACTCTATTCTCCATAAATAGGTATTTAGATTTCCAGAACTAGAATCCAAAGTAATGGGCCATTGGGAGCTTCCAAGATGAACGATGCTCGGACCACAAAGGCTATCAGAGGCAGGGAAGAAAACATGCGGCATGCCCACAATGATTAAGGTGTCAAAACTGCTGCTGATTCCGCAGGGACTTTCTACTTCTTGCTTGACACTGTATTTGCCATTTTCATAGGTAGAATCTAAAAAGATGGATGGATTACTTCCTGAAAAAATTCTGGACTGTCCATTTTGAATTCGGGTAAGAACATATCGAATATCCAGTATTTCACAACCACCGGAGTCACTAAAAGCGTGAATCAACTGCACACTATCTGAAAGACAACTTCGATTTTGAATTATACTAAATCCGCTTGGAGCGATTTCTTCAACACAGATAATATACTCTACACTATCATTGCCGCAGGCTGAATTGCCTTTTACCCATTGTCGAAGCGTATAATTGCCTTTTTGATTGAATTGTATAAGAAGAGAATCGGAACCGCTATTCCAGCTTCCAAGTCGGGCACCTAATTGGCCCGAGACTAAAGTATAAGTGTTGGGCTGAATGTCCCAAACTACTGCAGAGAGACTGTCGCAAACAAAAGATTGAAGACCCGCATCGTATTCGATAGATTCTCCTTTGAATCCGTTGAATGTAAATTTGACTGGAAGCTGAGTACATACCGAATCGGGCAATTCAGATTGAGCAATGGGTTGGTTCGAAATAGACCATCCAAATAAAGAGTCAGTTGCTAATCCACATGGATTTTCGGTTCGAACTCTAATCTCAAATTGATTATCAGAAATGCCTGAACTATTGCAGCTTCCACCTAAAAAAGTGTGTGAATAATGGGCAGGCGGCGGATGGGTAAACACCGTATCAGGCGAGCCATCATTAAAATGAAGGGTATATAAAGTTCCCAATCGATTGCTATCGATATTGCCAAATTGAATGTCTGTACTAAAGTCATTTCCGCTGTAGCAATAGTTGCCTGGGGCAGGAGTGGCAGCTATGCTTACATCGGCACCCATGCCAAAATAGACCCCAATTGGAAGTGAATTTGAGCAACCGTAGGTATTGGTTCCGGTTAACTGAATAATGTACAATCCTGGAGAAGCGTAGGTATGAGGAAGTATGGGAGGGAGGACAGCTCCGTTTATCACAGGACTTCCATCGCCAAAATCCAGTTGATAGCTTACATATTCGGAGGAGCCATCGAATCGGAAATCAAATGAGGTATTATATGCGTTGGTGCATTTGGAATAAATTCGGAGGCTATCTCTTTGAACCGAATCGGTATTAAATGCCCGTATTCGCATAAACGGCACATACTCGGAAAGTATAAGGGTGTCAAAAAGGGCGGTACAATTGCCCGCAGTTAAGCTGTAATAAAGGCGATAGCTCTGTCCGTCTGATAAAGAAGGACGGGCAAAACCTGTTGAATCGATCCAAGGAACCCCACTAAATTTTCCGCCTGAAGGGTAAACCGCATCTGCGAAGGTAAAGTTGGGACTAGAAGTACAATAAAAAGGCAATGAATTTTGCCACTCTAAACCTGAAAAAACCCAGAATTCACTAATTCCAAATCCTTGATTGCTATCTCTCCTATTCTTTACTTGTATTTGATTCCAACCTGGCTCTATAATACTGGAAACGTCTCTATAAAAATTTCTGAGATTGCCCGTTCGCATGCTATCGGATACATACCAAGATATACTTGTGTTTGCGCGAGCCTTAATTACCTGATTGTGCGTGCCCAAAGGTTGGGTCGCATAGACCGATAGGTCTCTTATACGAAAAGTAGAACTCGGACAATGCCAGAAACTATCTGTTGTTGCAATACCAAGATAGCTTGGATTTAAAACACTGATTATTGGGTTGTTCTGCGCTATTCCTTGGAACGATAGAAATAAAAATAAGCCAATAAAGTATTTTTGAATCTTCAAAATTATGATCTAAGAATGGATGTTCAATGCATTAATAGCCAACAGAAAGCATATTTGCTAAACTACCATCTTAGGTCGATAAATTAAAAATAAGTTAAATCTAAATTTACAATAGAAATGAACAAAGCAATTCTCTCTATTTTTTTTACAAAAGAAGAAGCCTTCTCGGCTCCTATTTTTAATGAGTATTAAAATACAATTCGGTATCAGGAGGTATTATTAACAGAGTCATCCTTTAGCTGTTTTAGGAAACAGCTGCCTCATGCTTGTCGGCATTTTAGGTAGAAGAAGCCGGAGCATTCGTTTTGCGAATGTGTCGATTGCCTCCCTATAGCCAGAGCGGAAACGCGCATTGCTGGAATATATCCCTACAATCCAACCTAATGCATTAATGCAAATAAATACCGAATCCTCTAACAGAGTATTGGCATCTTTTCGGAAGCTGCGGGCCTCGGAAATGCGTTCTTTTGGCTTGTTTTTTTAGGGAAGCAAATACCTCTGGTATTGCCCTCTTTTGCTGGAAGACTTCCTCCCCATTTGGGATAGTTTTATGTCTTCGATATACTCATCGGCCAGTTCAACTGTAGACCTACCACGAACCAAGCTTTCTGCAATGCGACCGTCTTTGAGTTGACTGGAAGGAGGTTTCGAGGATGAGATCTATTTGCTCATCCTTCTTGCTCACCTTCATTTGCCGCCCATTCAGGGCTTAGCGGAAGCTGGGTTTCTATTGGAGGGGGCATATAGAGAATTCATCCTATACATTCCATTCAAATCAAAATCCTGCCTATCTATTCATCCTATAAATCGGTGGTCAGACTGGCGAATACAATTGTCCCGTATTTAAACCCAAATCCAAAAGCCAATACAGACAAATTAGAATATCAGATGCTTAACTGTGCTCGAATTATTCTGAAGTTTTTGCAGAGATTCTATGCCTAAATTCAAATGGCTGTTTACAAAGTTCTGTGTAACTGCTTTATCGCTTTCTTCCGTTTTTACTCCCTCAGGGAACATGGGAATGTCGGAGACCAAAAGCAAGGCTCCCGCCGGAATCTCATTTCGGAAGGCAACCGTAAATAGGGTGGCTGTTTCCATATCTATTGCCATAACCCGTAGTTCTTTCAAGTATTTTTTAAATTTTATATCGTGCTCCCAAATTCGGCGATTGGTGGTATAGACCGTACCCGTCCAATAATCTTGATCTCGATCTCGAATGGCGGCAGATATAACCTTTTGAAGCGCAAAAGCGGGTAAGGCAGGCACTTCGGGTGGAAGGTAATCGTTGCTGGTTCCTTCGCCGCGTATAGCGGCAATGGGAAGAATGAGGTCTCCTACTTTGTTCTTGTGTTTAAGTCCACCGCATTTACCCAAAAATAAAACTGCTTTTGGATGAATTGCCCGGAGCAAATCCATAATGGTAGCCGCATTCGGACTGCCCATTCCGAAATTAATGATGGTGATATTATTTGCAGTGGCCGATTGCATAGAACTTGAAACACCTTTTACTTCTACATTGTACTTTGCTGCAAATAGCTCTACGTAGTTCTTGAAGTTGGTAAGCAGAATGTATTTACTGAAGGAGTCTAAACTCTGTCCTGTATAACGCGGTAGCCAATTATCAACTATTTCTTTTTTTGTTTTCAATTTTAATGTATTAGAATGTGAGCATCCTAAAATACAGAATACTTTGAAGCTTACACAATTTGTAGAGTAGAGGCTAAAAATCCTATTTATGAGAGTTTCATTGGAACTACTTTGAGGTAAACGCCTTGAAATAACTGTATTTCTCTTTTATATCTTCTCCTTGAAAATTTGAGGGTCTATTGCCGTAGAAGACTTCTAAACCAAGAACGCCTTCTTCTAGCCAAACGATATCCGATATACTCCAATTTAGACCTAAATCGTAATCCGTAAGTTTCAATTTCTCCAACGTACCCTTCTCGTTGAGTTCAAAGACATAAATCTCTGATCGATAATCGTAGTAATATTCATATTCTGGACCATCATAACTCGAGGCGACTAAAAAGAAATTACCACTTGGGGAGAAGTCCATGCTCAGGACTCCGGAGTCAAAGGAGCAAGGAAGAAAATATCTTTTATCCTGTGAAACGTCTACTAAATAATCTGTACAAGTTCCTGAACCACAATGATTTATTACATGACATCCAAGCAAAGGAAGATAGCCAGCATATTGAATGAAAGAAGAGTATCTATTGTTTGTATCGTTTGAGAAAGTGTAAATCGACTTCTCAGATTGTATTATAAATCCATCTTCAGTGGCTCTATACGTTTCTTCCGATTTTTCTTGGAAGGTTTGAGTGGAAGGCAAAGCCTTTTGAAATTCGGAAAGAGATATTGAGATGAACTTTAGTGTTCCACTGTCTCGCGAGGGAATAGAATCGAACAGAAAATCTTCTGAGAGATTCTGAAAGTATTGGATCTCTTGGCCCTTGGAAAGGTGGAAGGAGAGGCTGAAAATAGCGAAAATACAAAGCGAAGAGAATTTCTTCTTTTCAATTAACATTCCATCGAAAAACATACGTAAAGTCTTCATCTATGACTTACATCTTATAGCAAATAGCGTTGATATTCATTCCAGCTCCAACAGAAGCAAACAAAACCAAATCGCCCTTCGATAAAGAATACCCCTCCATCTGATCTCTCATTACGCAATCGAAAAGAGTGGGAACGGTAGCAACTGAGCTATTGCCTAGTTTATGGATATTCATAGGCATGATATTCTTAGGAATTTCATTTTCACCATATAATTTAAAGAGCTGACGAATAATGGCTTCATCCATTTTTTCATTTGCCTGATGAATGAAGATCATTTTAACATCCTTAATGGAGGCAGATGCTTTTTCTAAGCATTCTTTCATAGCGGCAGGAACATAGCTAAGAGCGTATTCATAAATTTTCCGTCCTTTCATTTTTATGTAGCGCATGCGTGGATCGGAATGAGGAAAATTAGATTCTCCCAGACTGAGGTAAAAGGTTTCGTCCTCGCAATGAGAAAGAGTGGCAGAACTTAGAATGCCTTGATCGTTTCCTTTTTCTACATCGATAAACTCTACAATGGCAGCACCAGCTCCATCGGAGAAAATCATACTATCGCGGTCGTAAACATCCAAAACCCTACTTAGCGTTTCTGTTCCAATTACCAAGCATTTTTCTGCCATTTGGGCTTTCATGAAGGCATCTGCCTGAATGAGACCTTGAATCCAGCCGGGACATCCAAATAAGAGATCATAGGCCACACAATACGGATTTTTAATAGCGAGCTTATTCTTAATCCGAGAAGCCAAAGCGGGAAGAGTGTCTGTTTGATTGCTGTGTTTTATTACATCTCCAAAGTTATGAGCAACAATAAGTTGACTGATTTCTTCTGCATTCACACCACTGTTTTTTATGGCCTCTAGTCCAGCGAGATGACCAATGTCTGAAGCGGTTAAATGGTAATCGGCATAACGGCGTTCCTCAATGCCTGTAATCCTGCGAAACTTCTCAACTACAATACTGGGGTCCGTTTCGATTCGTTTCCTATTCTCATCGAAGAAATCATGTGCGGTGAAATCTCGGTTCTTCTTAACTAATTCTGGAATAAAGCTGCCTGTTCCTGTAATTACGGTTCTTTTCATCTGGTGGAGCAATGCTCTTTTTTGTTTGTTCTATAACTCTTTGGAGGTAGATAAAATTCAAACAAGATATTATATCTATGGTTTTGAAGCCATGACAAGATTGGAAAATAAAATGTGCATTAAAGAGTAATAAATTTAGTGAATAATTGGATGGTAGACCTTGTTATCTTTAATTAATTTAAGCCTGCCATTGCTGTACTGCCATATTCCTGAACGTCTATAGCTCTTGAATACATCTTCATCTTCATACCAGTCGTAAGTAAAATAAATACTGCTCTCTTTTTTGGAAAATTCTAAAGAGCTTATGCCTCCGTCTATTTCAACCAAATTCGAAGTTTGAGCACTAAACTCCCAATTTTTCAATAAGCCTGCGCTGGAGAGTTCCACCAATACAACCTTAGGTCCATGTACACCTTCTATTCCTCTAGGTCGGCCAGAACTTTGGCCAAACACAAAGAAAAAACGCTCAGGTTCCAAAACTACAATGCTGTCGATTTGCATATCAAATAGTTCTACTTCTTGTATGCTATAAGATGCGTCTTTTCTATTTAAAATGGATACAATGCTTATATATAATGGATTGCAATAACCGCCACATTGTTCTCCCAAAAAATGGAAGACTTTGAAACTTTGATCAGCGGCTGTAATTAATTGGAAACTGTGCACAGAGATGCGAGCATCTTCCTCTTGTTCAAATTCAAACTGGATAGAGTCAAGAGTCCATTTCGCTAAGCTAGAATCCGGAACGCTGCCGTATTGCGATCGGATATAGTTTTCGGCATCAAAGTCTTGCGAAAAGAGTAGGCAAGGCCAGAGGATGAGTAAAAAAGAGAAGGTTTTCATCCATGGGTTTATTTCAAAATGACTTTGTCTTTTTTGATTCACTACTCTCTTTCTCTTTTGAAAATTGGTTTTGAGGAGGAAACAATGAACTATTCTAAAAGCGCAATGCGCTCATTCAGCTCATCTACAAATTCGTGAAGAAATACAGGAATACTTACTTTACTTTGATCTATTCGCCATTTGCGAACAACGCCATCTACGGAGAGAATTACGAGTAGACCTCCCTGATCACCGCAATCGGGACAGCCGTAGCGATCTTCATTATCATTCAATAACTCAGAAGGAATATAATCGGTTAAATCACGAGCCTTTTCAAAATTTTCGTTTGTCATGCGAACCATTTCAAAAGGCTCTTGGGCACTATAACTGTCGTTTGAATCTTCATAGAGGTCAGATTCAGTTAACATAAAGGTTTCAACACAAAGCTCTCCCGCACACATTCCGTAGAAATGTCCGAAGACCAAATAATCCGGAGCAACCGTATTCGACTCTTTTTCTTTTGAGCAAGAAGTAACAGACAGCAAGCTGAAAACAAGAAGTGCTGAAAAAATGGAAGAAAGAATTTTCATGGGTTTGGGCTTAAATTGTAAAAGAAGAACGCGTTCTTTCATTCGAAAGTACAACGTCTAAATGGTTTATCTGTAGGAATTTATTCAGCGTCTTTTCTCGAATAGTAATATCGCGCGTTTTGCTTCTAAAGAGCACGGATTTTTTTAAAAAATAAAAATGTTAGAGGCAATATTCTCTGAAGTAAAAGGAGAGCTAATCAAGCAATTGGGTGATAAATTCGAGATGGATGGAGCTCAGATAGATCAAGTTTCGATGAAACAAAAGAGAGTGTGCAGTGGGGCTTAATGAGTGAGCTTACTGCTGAAAATATCAGCGGCTCAATGAGCCTGTTTAGTGGAAAATCAGATTTAGCAAGTAATCCAATGCCGGGTAAAATTGCAAAACAGCGCATAGGCTCTTTGAGCTCAAAAGTGGGTTTAAGTCCGAGTATAGCCTTGTCTATTGGAACTTTTGTGGTTCCGTTTATAATGAATAAGATTTCAGCTGTGCAGCCTTCTGGCGGATTTGATCTTTCAAGTCTTACTGATATGATTTTTGGAGAGGGTGCTTCTTCTTTAGGAGATACTTTGAAGTCGGGTTTAGGAGGATCGCTTGGTAAACTATTTGGATGAAATTTAGTATTCAGATGGATTGCTTAATTGAATCAATCAAAGTCTGGGTTTCCTTTTTTTGAGAGAAGCCTATCTTTTATTGAGGAGGATTTAGCAGATGGGTCTTTAAAGAACAGCTTACTTTCAAGGCCAAGATTGCAAGAGGAGATGCGCACTACAACATATAGAAAGGCGGCTAGGTGTTTATCCCTTATTTCAGTTCAATGGTTTTGAATTTCATACCAGACACATCTTTGATGATCGGGGTAGTCATCTAATTGGGGGTGATTGAACTCGCCCTTAACAATCATTCCTATTTTCTGCATCACCTTTTCTGAGCGCGCATTGTTTGGTGTGCAGACGGAGACAATTCGCTTGAGCTTTAGATCTTCAAATCCAAATTCTAGGCATCTTTTTGCGCCCTCCGTAGCATATCCTTTTCCCCATAAAGATTTCTTCAACCTCCAACCTATATCTGCAGCAGGATTGAATGTAGATTCATAATCTTGAAACGCCAGGCCGATGAATCCGGCAAACTCTTTTGTCTTTCGAATTTCGACAGCGAAATAGCAATACGCGTATTTTTGATAGTGCTTTATTTGTCGATCAATAAAATCGGCTGTTTCTTCTCGAGTTAAAGCTTTCGGAAAATATTCCATCACTGCTGAGTCGGCATTTATCTTTTGAAATGTATCGAGATCTTCTTTTTGCCAAGTTCGAAATCCAAGTCGTTGAGAACAGAATAGATACCTATTTTCAGACATAAGGAGTTTTTCTTTTATTCAGCTCAGGCTATCGGTTTCGGGAATGCCTGAAAATTAATCTTTGTCATTCTATGGTCAAAATAACTGCGTATAATCATCTCTGATTAGAATTAATTTTTCTCTCACTATAATTGGAGTGAACGAAGATGGGCTAATAAAAAATGGAAATAAAAGCTGAATTTAAAGTACGGAGGAGTAAATCCTTCCAATTAAACCCATTGCTTGCTAATGGAGCTTGCAGTCTAGTACTTTTGAAGCTATGAATCTGAAGAATCTTCTGAGATCTTTAATCCCGCTATTTCTTCTTAGGGTTTGGCAAAATTTTAAGCGCCAGCGATATAGAAAACAACTGGAAAAGTGGAAGAAGCAAGGGCGGGTAATTTCAAAAGCAGATTTGCTCATCGATTTTCAGAAAATGGGCATTGTAGAAGGCGATAGCGTAATGATTCATTCGAGTTTGCGCTCATTAGGCTTCTTGGAAAATGCTGCTCAAACTTTCATTGATGCAGCTCTTGAGGCCGTTGGGAAAAAGGGTAATCTTCTGATGCCATCGTCGCCCATTGCCCAACTTCAGCTGCACTATGCCCAATCCAATCCGATTTTCAGTATTGCCGAGACTCCTTCCGCTATGGGACTTATTAGTGAGATTTTTAGAAAGCAGAAAGGAGTTCTCCGTTCTCCTCATCCAACCGAAGCTGTTTGCGCTTTTGGTCCAAATGCAGACTGGTTAACCGAAGGCCATTACCTTCAACCCACTCCCTATAATTCATTTTCTCCCTTTGCTCGACTTATGCAAATGGAGGGTAAGATTCTCTATTGTGGGGTTACATTAGACAATGCGGGAACTCATTTACATACTCTCGAAGATGCAGTTGATTTTCCACACCCTGTCTATTATAAGGAGCCTTTTCGACTAAAGATTCGGGATGCGAATGGAAGGGTGTACGAACACGAAACGCTTGTACATAATCCGGAGTGGAGCAAGAAGCGCAAATGCGATGGATTAATTCCCTATTTCGAAAAGAAGGCCGTACTTACAAGACATACGATCGGACAAGCCGATTGCTTACTTTTGAAAGCAAAGCCTATGCTGGAGGCAATGGTAGAAGGATTCGAGACTTCGGCAAGAACCATGTACAATCCAGAAGGACAATAAGTGAATAAATGAAGAAAAGAGTAATGCTTCTTACGGGGGCTTCGGGAGGAATAGGCTCAGCCTTGATCGATTTTTTTGCAGAGAAAGAATACCAATTGGTTCTACAATACCATACAGACAAAGAAGGGCTAGAAAATCACGTCCATTCTTTAAATCCTACCTATGAGCCTCAAATTTACCAGGCTGATTTAAGGAGCGAAGAGGCTATTGTGCATTTGTGCGGAGAAGCACAGCGATCTTTCGGAACGGTAGATGTACTAATAAATAATGCAGGTGTAAGCGCTTCTTCAATGATCTGGAAGCAACCACTTAAGGAGTGGAATGAGCTTCTGCAGGTCAACGTAACTGCGCCTTTCCTAATGATTAAACATCTTGCGCCCAGTATGCGCTACCATAATTATGGTAGGATAATAAATATTTCATCGGTAGTTGGACAAATAGGAGCAGTAGGAACCTCTGCTTACGCAGCTTCTAAGTCGGCACTTTTCGGACTAACAAAGTCGGCAGCATTAGAGCTGGCACCGAAGGGCATAACACTCAATACTATTGCTTTGGGGTATATGCAAGCAGGCATGATTAACAAATTGAGTGAAGAAAGAGTAAAGAATATTGTTTCAAGCATTCCGGTTGGAAGATTGGGAGAGCCCGAGTCTCTAGGGGCAATGATTGATTTCCTCGCCTCTGAGAAAGCAAGTTATGTAACAGGACAGATACTAAACCTGAATGGCGGAATGTATGGCTGAAGAACTTTTAGTCTATTCGCATAAAAAAAGCGCACGGCTTATGTACGTGCTCGACTTTGTCTTTCGTAGAATTCTTGGTTACGACCTCAAGGTTGTAACGAAGTGGGATGAATTTACAGCTGCAGAAACTAGGCTGAAAATCAACTATTCTTCAAAAGAATCGGAGAGTATTTATACTGTATACGCTCTTGATCTTCTTTTTGAAACGGATTTATTCGAGCAAACAATCCATCTGCAAGAATGGGAGACCATACCTACTATATATGGACATAATTATAAAAGCCAAATTCCATTCGATCTCTTTGCCGCAAGTTTTTATTGTATTTCTCGCTATGAAGAATTCCTTCCTTTCTTGCCGGATGCGCACAATCGCTTTGGGCACAACCAAAGCTGGACAGTAAAATTCGACGTATTAAAGCGTCCATTGGTGAATGAATGGATTAGAGCCTTTCATCAAAATTTTCGAGCCTATTATCATTTGGATGCACCTCCAAAAGTGGAGTCGAATCTGGTATTGAGTATCGATGTAGATAATAGCTATGCATTTCTTGGCAAGGGTCCAATACGCAGTGTTTCAGGTTGGCTAAAAGATCTTTATGAACTGAAATTAGACTACGTAAAAGGGAGATGGAATACCTTAATGCGTGGAAGTCATGACCCTTTCGATAACTACGATTTTCAAATAGATTGTGCAAAGAAAGGAGGGGTTCCGCTCATTTATTTTGTGCTCTATTCTGAATTCTCTGCACACGATCGGAATATCTCACGCTTTAGTCCTCTATTGAAAAAGTCTGTCCGTCATCTTTCAGACTTTGCCCTCTTGGGAATCCATCCGAGCTATCGAAGCAATGAAGATTTTCAAATACTAGAAGACGAGTTCAAAGACTTGGAATTACAGACAAGAAGAAAGATTAGCAGCAGCAGGCAACATTATTTAAAGTTGAAATTGCCCTCAACTTATCGCAATCTCATGCGTTTAGGTATTCAAAATGATTACAGCATGGGCTATTCACAAGCAACAGGTTGGAGAGCCAGCTGTTGTTCTCCCTATTTATTCTACGACCTTGAGATGGAAGAAGTTACTGATTTAGTGGTGCATCCTTTTCCTTTTATGGATTCTGTTTATTTCGACCATTTGAAAGTCTCGGCATCCGAAGCATTAAAAGAAATAGAAGTCTATAGCAATCAGGTGAAAGAACTGGGTGGAGAGTTGGTTGCCGTTTGGCACAACCGAAGCTTTAGCGAAATGGAAGCGGAATGGAAAGGCTGGAAGGAGAACTATGAGACTTTGATTGGATGGTTCGAGCAATAAAGTGGATTCGTCACGCCGATATTGATGTAGAGAAGTGGGATAAATGCGTTCGATCAGACTCCTCAAAGATTCCGTATGCATTTCATTGGTATCTAGATCTCTGCGCCCCAAGTTGGGATGGCTTAGTATTAAACGATTACGAAGTGGTAATGCCCCTTCCGCATGCAGAAAAGATGGGCTTGCATTATTTGTTTAGACCCATTGGAAGTCAACAGTTAGGACTTTTTGGCAAGGGAGACTTACAAGAGTTCTTAGCGGACTTTATAGAGGCTATTCCCAAGAAATTCAGATGGGTCGATTATTATCTAAATGAACGTACAGGGTCTTTAGACCAAAGTACTTTTAAGTGGGATAAGCAGGTAAATCAATGCCTCTCCTTAAAACCATCTTACGAGAAATTGTATGCTGGTTATTCGAATCAAACTAAACGAAACCTACAAAAATCGAAGAAGCACAAATTGCGCATATTCGAATACGATGGCCCAGATGTTTTACTTACTCTATTTAAAGCGAATAAAGGAGACAGCCTTCAATTAAGCGAGAAGTATTATACGCAAATGCGCCGAATTTTCTTTTCACTTATGCATAAGAAAAGAGGCTTTGTCTGGACTGTACACGACGAACATAATTCGGCCAGTGCCGGGGTTTTTCTATTTCAAAACAGAGATCGACTCATTTTACTCTTCACCGCAATAGATTCTTCTGCACGCGAAAATGCGGCCATGAGTTTTTTATTGGATGAGCTCATCATTCGATATGCTGGTGGAAATTACGTTCTTGATTTCGAGGGATCCAATATTCCAGGCCTAGCCCGTTTTAATGCAGGTTTTGGGGCAGAAGAAAGACCCTATTATCGAATTAAGAAAGCATGCTTTCCTCTTAACCTCCTTCCAAAATTCCGCTGATGCTTCAGAATATTGAACATATTTTTTTTGATCTCGATCATACCCTATGGGATTTTGAAACCAATTCGAGGCAAACCCTGCACGAGCTCTTTGATGAACTGCATATAGCTTCAGGCTCGGAATTAAAATTTGAATCCTTTTTTGAGGAATATAAGAGAGTAAATGATTTTCTATGGGCAGAATATCGCTCTCAGAAAATCAATAAAGAAGGATTGAGACAGAGGCGTTTTCTTCAAACTTTTTCGAATCTGGGGATTTCCAATGCGGAGGCAGCTACGTTTATAGAAGAGCAATACGTTTTGCGTTCTCCGCATAAAACAGTTCTCATGCCTGAAACCATATCCACGCTGGAAGAATTGGACAAGCGTTTCAAAATTCACATCATCACCAATGGTTTTCAGGAAGTGCAGGATGTTAAGATTGATAATTCCGGATTGCATCCTTATATATCGCATCGGATTTCTTCCGATCAAGTAGGAGTGCATAAGCCAGATCCGGCCGTATTTCTTCATGCTTTAAAAGTCACCGGAGCGAAGAGAAGACAGTCCGTAATGATTGGCGATCATTTAGAAGCCGATGTGCTTGGTGCCATGCGCATTGGAATGGAAGCCGTTTATTTTAATCCAGAGCTAAAACCCCACGGCAAACAGTTGAAATATGAAATTCAACGTTTGGCTCAACTTCTTCCTCTTTTTGCCTGATTGGGATATCCGTTTTTCTTCTGTTTTTTTGGGTAATTAGGTGGGCTGTAGAATGTATTTTAGCCCTTCAAACCCTCCTCGAGCATGAAAGAGCCTACTCCCTATAAACCAATCAATAAAGTACGTATTGTAACCGCGGCCTCTCTCTTCGATGGGCACGATGCAGCCATAAATATTATGCGCAGAATTATTCAGGCCACAGGCTGCGAGGTAATTCACTTAGGGCATGATAGAAGTGCAGAAGAGGTTGTAAATACCGCCATTCAAGAAGATGCTCAAGCCATTGCAATGACATCTTACCAAGGAGGACACAATGAGTATTTTAAGTATATGCGCGATTTGCTCGTTGAAAAAGGGGCAAGCCATATTCGCATTTTTGGCGGAGGTGGAGGTGTAATCCTTCCCTCTGAGATCAAAGACCTCATGGATTATGGTATTACTCGTATTTACGCTCCAGACGATGGAAGGTCTATGGGTTTGCAAGGAATGATCAATGATCTGGTAGAGCAAAGCGATTATCCTTTAGGCCATGATTTACAGATAGACATCAATACTCTTTCTCCAGATAATCCCGGTGCTACGGCAAGAGTTATTACTGCGCTAGAGAACTTCTACGATCAATATTCAGAACATATTGAGCAGGTTCATGCGAAAGCAGCCAAAGCCGAAGCGCCTGTATTGGGAATTACAGGTACAGGAGGATCAGGAAAATCTTCTATGGTAGATGAATTGGTGCGCAGATTCTTGATCGATTTCCCTGAAAAGAAAATTGGTTTAATCAGTGTCGATCCATCCAAAAGAAAAACAGGAGGCGCCCTTTTGGGAGATCGAATACGCATGAATTCTATCCGTAATCCCAGAGTGTATATGCGCTCTTTGGCAACGCGTCAATCCAATCTAGCGCTGAGCAAATACGTTAAAGAAGCGGTTTGGGTATTGAAGGCAGCTGGATACGATCTGATTATTTTAGAAACAAGTGGAATTGGACAAAGCGATACGGAAATTCTAGACCATAGCGATCTCTCTCTGTATATAATGACGCCCGATTACGGCGCTGCAACGCAACTTGAAAAGATCGATATGTTGGATTTTGCCGATGTTATTGCATTGAATAAATTTGATAAACAAGGTGCTTTGGATGCGCTTCGCGATGTAAAAAAGCAGTACCAACGCAATCATGGCCTTTGGCATGAGGATTCAGATACAATGCCTGTGCATGGAACCATTGCTTCGCAGTTTAACGATCCTGGAACCAACGGACTTTACCGTTCGCTAATGGACAAGCTGAATGAAAAGGTGGTTGGGAAGTTTGCTTCTACTTTTTCTGCTCCAACCGAAATGAGCGAAAAGATATATGTCATTCCACCCAATAGAACAAGGTATTTAAGTGAGATATCTGAAAGCAATAGGAGATACAATGAAAGGTCGGAGAACCAAGCAAAAGTAGCCGATCAGCTCTATGGTCTTTGCCAGGCAATTCTAACGTTTGGAGGTCCGGATATGCTAAAAGCAGAGGTGCCTGCGTCTGCAGATTCTACGGTGCAGACCTTGATTGCTAAATTCAAAGAGCTGCAATTGAATATGGATCCGCATCTATGGGCTATGCTTCAAGGTTGGGATAAAGAAGACCAACGGTATAGCGATGAGTTTTATACCTATTCGGTCAGAGGGAAGGAAATCAAAGTTCCAAACCACTCACTGAGTCTGAGTAATACGAAGATTCCAAAAGTTGCCATTCCTAAGTTTAAAAGCTGGGGAGACAAAGTGCGTTGGGCAACTCAAGAAAACACACCGGGATTCTTTCCTTTCACAGCAGGAATTTATCCGTTCAAGCGCACGGGCGAAGACCCAACAAGAATGTTTGCAGGAGAAGGAGGTCCAGAGCGAACCAATAAACGATTCCACTATGTAAGTTTAGGAATGCCTGCGGCAAGATTGAGCACAGCCTTTGATTCTGTAACACTATATGGTCAAGACCCAGATTGGAGACCCGATATCTATGGTAAAATTGGAAATGCAGGGGTAAGCATTTGCTGTTTAGATGATGCCAAAAAGCTATACTCTGGATTTGATCTTAGCAGTCCTACCACTTCAGTTTCGATGACTATTAATGGTCCGGCACCCATGATATTAGCCTATTTTCTGAATGCAGCTATCGATCAGCAATGCGAATTATACATTGCCGAAAACGGACTTGAAGCTGAAATAGAAGCTAAGATTGCAGCTATGTATGCCGCAAAAGGGCAAGAAAGGCCCGCTTATCAAGGAAGCTTACCAAAAGGAAATAATGGACTAGGATTAATGCTGCTAGGAACCACTGGCGATCAGATTCTTCCCAAAGAAATTTACGATGAAATCCGCGAGCGGACCTTGAAAGTAGTCCGCGGAACGGTACAAGCCGATATCCTCAAAGAAGATCAAGCTCAGAATACCTGTATTTTTTCCACCGAATTTGCCTTGCGATTAATGGGCGATGTGCAGCAGTACTTCATTGATCAGAAAATCCGTAATTTTTATTCGGTCTCTATTTCAGGCTATCACATCGCAGAAGCAGGCGCCAATCCAATCACACAATTGGCATTTACCCTTGCAAATGGATTTACGTTTGTAGAGTATTATTTGAGTAGGGGGATGGATATAAATGATTTCGCACCCAATTTGAGTTTCTTCTTCAGCAATGGAATCGACCCTGAATATGCTGTAATAGGAAGAGTAGCGAGACGCATTTGGTCTAAAGCCATGAAAGAGAAGTACAATGCAGATGTGCGCTCTCAAATGCTCAAGTATCACATCCAAACATCCGGAAGATCATTGCATGCACAGGAAATCGATTTCAACGATATCCGAACCACTTTACAAGCGCTGTATGCTATTTATGACAACTGTAATAGCTTGCATACCAACGCATACGACGAGGCAATTACCACACCAACAGAAGAAAGTGTTCGTCGTGCAATGGCCATTCAATTAATTATTAATAGAGAGCTTGGTCTCGCCAAGAATGAGAATCCACTTCAAGGTTCCTTTATAATAGAGGAGCTCACCGATTTAGTTGAGTCAGCTGTATTGCTAGAATTTGACCGGATTACGGAAAGGGGAGGCGTATTGGGTGCAATGGAAACGATGTATCAGCGAGGAAAAATTCAAGAAGAGAGTCTGCATTATGAGATGTTAAAGCATACCGGTGAATTCCCAATCATAGGTGTAAATACTTTCTTGAGTAAGGATGGTTCACCCACAGTTCTTCCTGGAGAAGTAATCAGAGCTACGGAAGCCGAGAAGGAATACCAAATAAAGATGCTTGAGGAATTGCATTCCTTTAAAGAAGACAAAACCGCCTTTTGGTTAAAAAAAATTCAGGAGTCAGCTATTAAGCATGAGAATTTATTTGAAGTTCTAATGGAGGCAGGCAAATATTGTTCGTTGGGGCAAATGACGCAGCATATGTTTGAAGTGGGAGGTCAGTACCGAAGGAATATGTAACTGCTTTGAATTATTCCGCATCAGAAGTATACGACCTCGCTATTGTTGGGGCTGGACCTGCCGGAGCAATGGCGGCTTATGCCGCTGCTAAGAGAGGTTTAAAAGTGATTTTGCTCGATGCAAATGAATTTCCGCGCGACAAAGTCTGCGGCGATGCCATACCCTATGAAACCTATAAGTTGCTTCAGAAATTGGAGCCAGAATGGGAGAAAGAATTGCTTCAGCACTCTTCCAATCAGTTGATCCGACGTGCGCGAATTCATACTCCAAATGGAAAAAATGTAACAGTTGAATGGAGCCTAAAAGCGGTGAATTCCGCTCGATACGACTTTGACTATTGGCTTCTTAAGAAAGTCTTAGATTCTAATACCCTAATTACAGACTTCAATTTTAGATTGAAGGGAATGGAGAGAGAAAAGGGTGAATGGGTACTTTCCAGCTCGAGCAAACAGATTAAATCAAAGTGGTTAGTCGGTGCGGGTGGAGCACATTGTCCCGTTGCTCGTCAACTTTCAGAAAAGCGAACAGATCGGAAGCATCATTGCGGTGCCTTACGCGCATATTTTGAAAATATAGAAGATCTGAATCCAATTGTAAATGAGGTCTATGTTCTGAAAGAATTTGTACCGGGCTATCTCTGGATTTTTCCATTACCGAATGGAGGAGCAAATGTGGGATTTGGAATGCTTTCGAGTGAAATTATTAAAAGAGATATCGATTTAAAGCAGGCTTTTGAGAAAGCTCTCGCTTCGAAGGAATTAAAGAATCGCTTTCAAAATGCGATAAGAAAGGGCAAGGTAAAGGGATTTGATCTTCCACTAGGTTCCAAGACACCTATAATAAGTGGTGAAGGCTATTTCCTTGCAGGAGATGCTGCTTCTTTGATCGATCCATTAGATGGCCATGGAATAGGGGCAGCCATGTGGTCGGGCTATGAGGCAGTGCATCGGATAGCCGATATTGTTTTTGATGGCAAGTCAGAGAGCCAAGCTGCAAAAGAGTACCACAAAGAATTAGACCTTCGTTTTTACAAGAAATTTCGATTGCATCGAAAACTGCTTTATTTCTCTTCCTTATCCTTCCTTTTAAACGCCATAAGTATACCGATTTTGATGCGTCTGGCAGGCTTCAATACGGTGAGCGATACAGATTAGAAAATAACTTTGGTCTATGACCGAAGAGTATCTGCATTACAGTTGGAAACATAAGCGTTTTGATCAACAAGATTTAAGAACTACGCATCAACAAGAACTTCAGCTAAAGGCAATGGGATTTGCCAATTCGAATGCGGGACCCGATTTTCTCTTTGCCCAGATCCACCTAAATGGAATGCTTCTTTTCGGTCATATCGAAATCCATATCAAAAGCTCCGATTGGTATGCTCATGGTCATCAAAATGATTTGGCCTACGAACCCGTGATTTTACACATTGTATATACGGCAGATAGAGCGGTGTTTCGGATGGATGGAAGTGAAATTCCGCAGTTGGAATTAAAGAATCGCCTAAATGAATTGAGTTTTGAGCGATATACTAGACTTTTAGAAAACAAGAAGTGGATTCCTTGTGAGAACTTTGTAAATGAATGGCCAAAGGAGAAGGCGAGATTATGGTTATACAGACTTGCGATAGATCGTTTTGAGAAGAAATGGCAACAGCAATACCGACGTTTAGAAGAAGGAGAATCATTCCATCAAATTGCATGGGAATTATTGTCGAGGAGCTTTGGAATGAAGGTAAATGCAGAAGCTTTTTTAGCTCTTGCAAAAAAGATATCATGGCGCTATGTGCTGGAAACTGCGAATAGAAGTGCCCTGAGTTTAGAAGCGCTATTTTTTGGAACAGCAGGTTTACTTCCAAATGCGGAAGAATCAAATAGTCATATTAAAAAGTTGAAAGTAGAATGGACATTTCTACAATCAAAGTGGAATATTGAACCAATGATCGTTCTAGAATGGCGATTTTCTCGAATGCGTCCAGCGAATTTTCCAACATTGCGATTGGCTCAAATGGCAAGTCTCATTCATTCACATCCAGAATGCATCAAGAGTCCGGGAGACGCATTAAAATGGAAGCCTTTTTCGGAATGGTATCAAACCAACGGATGGAAGGGGCATTTTCACTTAGGAACCCTTCTGGAATTCAAGAAAGCCCTGCTACCTAGCTCCAGTTTTTTAGTCCATTTAGAGATTAATGTTTTCTATCCACTGCAATTCAGTTGGCATAGTTGGCAAGGAAACGAAGCCTATGCTGAAGAGTTGCTGGATGCTTTAGAGCATTTGCCTAAGGAGGACAATTCTATAACTCGAAAATTTAAAGCGCTTGGATTACAGTTGAGTAACGCCATAGAATCGCAGGCATGTTTACAGTTATACACTGAATTTTGCCAACACAAGAGATGCTTGCAATGTTCAATGGGTCAGCATATATTAGAGCGTTAAAGAAAAGCTATTTTTGAAGTATGATAGAAAGAACAGTACAGCGGCTGAAGTTTGAGTTGGAAAAGCAGGGATTTGAAGTATGCTCTCGCTTAGGAGATCGTATGAGTATTCCAGCTCGACGCGTGCGCTTGTTCTTTGTTTACGCCTCCTTTTTAGCCTTGGGTTCGCCAATAATCATTTATATGGCATTGGCATTTTTGATCAATCTAAAAGATTACGTTTATCAACGTAAGACCTCTTTTTGGGATATTTAATCTTCCCTTCCTCTAACAAGTGCTTATTAGTATCTTGTGCACTATTCCTATGAGAAAAGAATGAAAACCAAGATACTTATTACGGGTTCGAATGGATTATTAGGGCAGAAACTTATTCTTGCCTTAGTGCCCATTGCAGAGGTAGAGCTTATTGCTACTTCAAGGGGAGCAAATCGATCGTCTTATCGCGATTCCTACAGATATATACCGTTGGATATATGTTCTGCGGAAGAGGTTTCACATGTTTTTTCACTTGTCAAGCCAGACGTTGTAATTCATACTGCAGCGATGACTCATGTTGATCAATGTGAATTAAATCCAAAGGACTGTGAGCAGTTGAATGTGAAAGCAGTTCAAAATGTGGTAGATGCCTGCGCTGTTATCGATTCTCATCTCGTTCACCTTTCTACTGATTTCATTTTTGATGGAACCCATGGGCCACTAAAAGAAGATGAAAAGCCAAATCCAATAAGTATCTACGGACAATCGAAATTAAGAGGCGAAGAAATAGTACAGTCGGGTCTGAAGAGTTGGTGCATACTCAGAACCATGTTGGTTTATGGGGTAGCTGACGAAATGAGTAGAAGCAATATTGTTTTGTGGGCGAAGCAGTCTTTAGAAGAGGGCAAAAAAATTCGGGTTGTAAACGACCAATTTCGGACACCAACTTTGGCGGAAGATTTAGCCCAAGCATGCGTTCTTGTATCCATGCAGAAAGCGGAGGGCATTTTTAATATCAGCGGTGAAGAGCTTTTCGCAATCTCAGAATTTGTTTATACAATTGCGGATTTTTGGAATTTGGATATAAGCCTAGTCGAAGAAATAAGTACAGAATCCCTAGGTCAACCCGCTAAAAGACCGCCAAAAACAGGCTTTGTGATTGACAAGGCAAAATCGATATTAGGTTACCGTCCCCATTCAATCCAACGAGGATTACAGCTGGTAGACGATCAATTAAAGAGAAGAGAAAACCAATAGCAAAGGAAGAAGAATGAGTGAAGTAAAAGAGTCATGGGGTTCTAGAGTTGGATTGATACTAGCCATGGCAGGAAATGCTGTTGGTCTAGGAAATTTCTTGCGATTCCCGGTTCAAGCAGTGCAGAATGGTGGAGGTACATTCATCATTCCCTATCTAATTAGTTTCCTGCTTATGGGCATACCGCTTTTATGGGTAGAGTGGGCCATGGGAAGATATGGAGGTAAGTTTGGAGACCATTCCACTCCCTTCATCCTAGATAATATGACCAAGAAGAGAATGTGGAAGTATTTCGGAGTTTTCGGAATATTCACCAATCTCGGAGTAATGGCTTACTATACTTATATCGAGAGCTGGACCTTGACATACACCATCAAATCGCTTAAAGGAGATTTCATTGGCATGCCAGTAGATGAGGTCGGATCTACGTTCGATTCATATGTAGACTTAGCGAGTAATATTAATACGCCGGGCTGGGCTTTTGTTGCTTTTATAGTTACGCTGACCCTCAATATTTATATTCTATCCAAAGGTCTTTCAGGTGGCATTGAGAAGGTAGCCAAGATCGCCATTCCTCTTTTAATTGGATTCGGAGCATTTTTGGCAATAATCGCAATATCATTGGGTGATACAGGAAGGTGTATCGATTGTAACTCCTTAGTTGGATTGAATTTCCTTTGGGAACCACAATTTGATTCACTCTCAAATCCAAAAGTGTGGCTCGCTGCGGCAGGACAAATATTTTTCACATTAAGTGTAGGTATGGGAACGATTCACTGCTACGCTTCATATGTTAAACCAAAAGACGATGTAGCCTTGAATGCAATGTCTGCCGGTTGGATGAATGGCTTTGTTGAAATTGTATTAGGTGCTTCAGTGGTGATTCCAATAGCTGTAGGATATTTAGGATTAGACTGGGTTAAAGAGAATGCAGGATTCATGATGGCCTTTAAAACAATGCCCTTCTTGTTTGATCAATATGGAAGTGTGATTGGAGTCTTGGGTGGAGTCGCATGGTTTGGACTTTTGTTTTTTGCTGGAATCACATCTTCACTTGCAATGGGTACACCGTGGATGGGTTTTGTTGAGAATGAATTTAATTGGAGCAGAAAGAAATCAGCTCTTATATTAGGATTAATCATATTCGTTCTGGCCTTGCCAACTATTTTATTCTTTGGAAAAGGAGTGTTTGATGATTTTGACTATTGGACTGGAACGGTTTCTCTAGTAATCTTCGCTCTTGCGGAGGTGATATTATTTGGTTGGGTATTTGGAATGGATAAAGGTTGGAAGGAGATTACTTCTGGGGCAGATATAAAAGTGCCTAGAATCTATCGGCCGATAATTAAATACGTCACACCCTTATTTATCTTAATTATTTTTATTTCCTCACTTATAAAGCCGCTAAATGGCGAGTTAGCAGATTGGTCTACAGCCTTTAATTCACTCATGGCAGGTGATGGATGGCTTTGGGCAAACGACTCAATAATCAATCAAATGTTTCACTTGAATACAGGAATTATTTGGATAGAGGATGGAAGTTTCACTAATATGTTCTACATTGACCTTTCTAGATTTGCACTCATATTAACCTTTGTAGGATTAATGGCAATGGTAGCCGTTGCTTCACGAAAAAGAAGAATGAAAGCATGACAACAGCTGCCCTCATAACTATGGTATTGGTTCAAGGATCCGTTATCTTCATTACAGCTTATTTTTTCAGAAAGGTGCTAAAGGCCCCTTTGCGTCAAGAACCTGACTCCTTTTCTGAGAACGATGATGTTGAGAGATAAGTAAAAGAAACAGAATGGCTTGGCGAAGACTTTTAGATGGGCTTCGATATAATAAGCAAGAAAGACAAGGCTTGGTCTTTCTCTTATTAATTCTTTTTGCATCGGTGTCATATTTCTGGATACGCGAACCAGGGTATTCTTATCTTAATGAGGTCCCTCTCGAAATTAGGAAAATTGCCTTGCACAAGCTAGATAGTATAGCCGTGTATAACGACTCTGTGAGTGAAAATCAACTATTCTATTTCGACCCAAACAAAATTGACAGTCTAAGCTTAACTAGGCTCGGACTATCCCCTTTTGTTGCTCAGCGTTGGCGTAGATTTCTTAGGAATGGCGCTTTCTTTTATACTCCAGAAGACGTTTTGAACGTCTATGGATTAGATTCCACGTGGTGGAGAATGGCGGTTCCTTATATGGTGATTGCTCAAACACAAAAGAATTCTAATTCCATGGTGAAAGGAGAAAAGCTTCCAGAGCCCTTCTATTTTTCTCCAGATACTATGAGTGCAAAAAGTTGGGAAAGGCTAGGTCTTACTCAAAATCAATCGAAATCTGTCGAGAACTATTTATCTAAGTTTAAAGGGAAGGTAGGATTGGATGAGCTGAACAAAGTATACGTTCTCGATCAAGCCTTTATTCAACGAATCACCCCTTTTGTTGTAGAATTGAAAGACACTTCTTCAAATTATTTTGAAGGCCCAATAAATATAAATAAAATCAGTTCGGATAGCTTAAAAAAGTATACGCGTTGGCACAGTAAGCTGTGCGATCGTGCCATTGCCTATCGCAAAAAATTAGGCGGCTATCATTCAACAGAGCAATTGGCAGAAGTTTATGGAATGGAGCTGAGTTTATTGGATCCTTTTTGGGGTCAGTGGGATTTCCAAGCCACACCAATAAATCGTATCTTATTGAATAGGTGTTCATTAAAAGATTTAGCCTCTCATCCTTATATTGATTTTAAGCAAGCTAGAACGATTGTAGATTTTAGAGATTCAATGCGTCCCTTAAAAAATTTAACCGACTTAGATAATATGAATTTGATGAGTGATGAGAATTTGGCTAAACTTGCGCCATATTTAGATTTCAGATTATAAACTAAATTCCACAATTGTGGTTTTATTGATATTAAAAGCGCCCTTTATATGAATTTCGCAACTTCCGAAACACAGAAAATGATTGCCGAAACAGTAAGAGATTACTGTGAGCAGAATATTCGTCCACACATCATGGAATGGGATGAGGCCCAAATATTTCCAATTGAAGTAATGAAAGGACTCGGAGATCTGGGTCTTCTCGGAGTTTTGGTGCCCGAAGAATATGGCGGATCAGGATTATCGTATTTAGAATATGTCACTGCAATTGTTGAAATTGGAAGAGTAGATCCCAGCATTGCGCTTTCCATGGCCGCGCACAATTCATTGTGTACAGGTCATATTCTTCAACATGCGAATGAAAATCAAAAAAGGAAATATTTACCAAAGTTGGCTTCCGGAGAATGGATAGGTGCTTGGGGTTTGACAGAGGCTAATACAGGCTCAGATGCTCTAAGAATGAAAGTGACAGCCAAAAAGGATGGAGATTCATGGGTTTTGAATGGAGCAAAAAACTGGATTACACATGGTATATCTGGCGATGTTGCAGTTGTTCTAGCGAGAACAGGCGATTTGCTTGATAGTCATGGAATATCTGCTTTCATTGTGGAAAGAGGAACGCCAGGATTTAAAGCAGGTAAGAAAGAGAATAAATTGGGAATGAGAGCTTCAGAAACTGCTGAAATGGTTTTTGAGGACTGCCGCATTCCACTAGAGAATCTCATCGGCAAAGAAGGCGACGGTTTTGTTCAAGCAATGAAAGTTTTAGATGGAGGTAGAATATCCATTGCGGCTCTCTCTATTGGCACGGCAAAAGGAGCATACGACGCCGCCCTGAAGTATTCGAAAGAACGTGAGCAATTTGGTCAGCCCATTTCAAATTTTCAGGCGATTGCTTTTAAATTGGCAGATATGGCAACTGAAATTGATGCTTCCGAACTATTAACCTTCCAAGCGGCTGCAACAAAAATTGCAGGCGAGAGAATGACAAAAGAAGGTGCTATGGCCAAATATTATGCTTCTGAAGTAGCGGTTAGAGTTTGTAATGAAGCGGTACAAATATTTGGTGGATACGGATTTACAAAGGATTTTCCAGTCGAGAAATTTTATCGCGATGTAAAGCTTTGCACAATTGGAGAAGGAACTTCAGAAATTCAAAAATTAGTAATTTCAAGAGAGCTATTAAAGAGCTGAAATATTGTTACATTTGCAGCCCGCAAAGAATTAAGAAAGACACATGATAATAGTACAGGTTAAAGAAGGAGAGGTTATAGATCGTGCCCTTAAGCGCTATAAGCGTAAATTCGATCGCATGGGAACAGTGCGTGAATTGCGTCGTCGTTCTCAATTTATTAAGCCAAGTGTTAGCCGCAGAGCGGAGGTTATAAAGGCCTCTTACATCCAACAGATTCGCTCTACGGAAGAGAATTAATTTAAATTCTCAACATAATATATGAACCGATCTAAGTGTTAACTTAGATCGGTTTTTTTATGGTACAAAGATTTCTTCAATTCGTTTCCCAACAAAAGGGCTATTCACCTCATACCGTTTTAGCTTATGAGAATGATTTAGCTCAATGGAATGACTATGTGACAGATACCTATGAACAGGATCTTCTAGATACGAGTCCTGATCAATTGAGAAGTTGGTTGGTTTGTTTAGTTGAAGACTTTGGATTAGCGCCTATCAGTATTTCTCGTAAGATTTCTACACTTCGGTCCTTCTATAAATTTGCTAAAAAGCACATTCCAAACCTCAAGGATCCAACGACTGGAGTAAAACCGCCAAAATCTGGAAAGCGATTACCAAGCGTTGTTTCTGCTCAAGAGATGAGGCTGCTGTTGGATGAGATTGAGTTCATGCCAGACTTCATTGGCATGAGAGACCATCTTATTCTTGAAATGTTTTACCAAACAGGCATAAGAAGAGCAGAATTATTAGGCCTCGAATGGAAGGATATCATACTAGATCAAAGATCAATCAGAGTCTATGGTAAAAGGAGAAAGGAACGATGGATCCCTTTATCTCCCTCAATGATACAAGAAACACTTTTATTTAGAGCCTCTTATGAGGATCTGCTAAAAAGGGATGATGGTCCCATTTTTGTTCAAAAAAATGGTCGAAAAATGAATCCAAAGATTGTGTATGAAATCGTCAATCACTATCTTGGTTTCACTCATAGCGAGAAGAGAAGCCCTCATGTATTGAGACATAGTTTTGCCACACATATGTTGGATAAAGGAGCAGATTTGCAATCAATTAAAGAATTGTTGGGTCACTCAAGCCTTGCGGCAACGCAAGTATATACGCATACGAGTATAGAAAGAATTAAATCAGTGTATAATCAGGCTCACCCTAGAAGCCATAAATCTAAAGAATAATGATAATACGAGTGCAATCGGTAAATTTTAATGCAAACGAAAGTCTCATTGACTTTCTGCAGAAGAAGATGGACAAACTAGATCAATATTTTGATCAGATCGTTGATGGTGATGTGTATTTAAAGTTGGATAATAACAATGAGAAGGAGAATAAAATTGCTGAATTAAAGGTGAATGTACCTGGTACAGACTTCATTGTGAAGAAACAGAGCGCAACTTTCGAGGAGGCTATCGATGCTGGTGCTGAGGCACTTAGAAAACAATTATCAAAGAGAAAAGAAAAGATAAAAGGTCTTTAAAAATATCTTTTCATATGACTGTATGAACCAGCTGTTTTCTTTTATACATTTGCAGTCCGTTTTTCAGACGGGCTTCATTTATTAGATAAGCCGGTATAGCTCAGTTGGCCAGAGCAGCTGATTTGTAATCAGCTGGTCGGGGGTTCGAATCCCTCTACCGGCTCACTTTTTAGAAGTAAATACGTTCTTTGGAAGACAATTTATTGGGGAGATACTCAAGCGGCCAACGAGGACAGACTGTAAATCTGTTGGTTCATACCTTCGAAGGTTCGAATCCTTCTCTCCCCACATTTAGGTTGTTGAAATAAGCGGGCGTAGCTCAGTCGGTAGAGCATCAGCCTTCCAAGCTGAGGGTCGCGGGTTCGAGTCTCGTCGCCCGCTCTTATTTTTTCAACCAAAATGCTCAATGGGCAACGGAGAGCGAATGCCGGTGTAGCTCAGGGGTAGAGCGTTTCCTTGGTAAGGAAGAGGTCATGGGTTCAATTCCCATCATTGGCTCGAATTAGGTGCAATTAGAATTATAAACAACGCAATCAAACAACGCAGAAAATGGCAAAGGAGAATTTCGTCCGGAACAAGCCGCACTTGAATATCGGAACTATAGGTCACGTAGACCATGGTAAAACTACCTTGACTGCGGCAATCACTACAGTGTTGGCCGAGAAAGGTTTTAGTGAAAAGCGCGATTTCGAGTCAATTGATAACGCTCCTGAAGAAAAGGAACGCGGTATAACAATTAATACGTCTCACGTAGAATATCAGACCGAAAATCGTCACTACGCTCACGTAGACTGTCCAGGTCATGCTGACTATGTTAAGAACATGGTTACGGGTGCTGCCCAAATGGATGGAGCTATTCTAGTGGTAGCTGCAACTGATGGCCCAATGCCACAAACTCGAGAACACATTCTTCTTGCTCGCCAAGTAGGTGTTCCTTCTATTGTAGTCTTCTTGAATAAAGTTGATATGGTAGACGATGAAGAGCTTTTGGAGTTGGTAGAAATGGAAGTTCGTGAACTTTTATCTTTCTATGACTATGACGGTGATGAGGCTCCAGTTATTATGGGTTCTGCTCTTGGAGGGCTCAATCTTGAGCCAAAATGGGTTGACTCCATAATGGAGTTGATGAATGCAGTGGACTCTTATATTAAGATGCCTGTGCGTGATGTTGAGAAACCTTTCTTAATGCCAATCGAGGATGTATTCTCAATTACAGGTCGTGGAACTGTTGCAACAGGTCGTATTGAAACAGGTGTAGCAAATACGGGTGACCCAGTTGAAATTATCGGTTTCGGTGATGAGAAATTGACTTCTACTATCACTGGAGTTGAAATGTTCCGTAAGATTCTTGATCGCGGAGAAGCAGGTGACAACGTAGGTTTGTTGCTTCGAGGCATTGAAAAGAGTATGATCCGTCGTGGTATGGTTATCTGCAAAGCAGGATCAATCACTCCTCATACAACCTTCAAGGCTGAAGTATACATACTTAAAAAGGAAGAGGGTGGACGTCATACTCCATTCCACAATAATTATCGTCCACAGTTTTACCTTCGCACAACAGATGTGACTGGTGAAATAACTCTTCCAGAAGGAGTTGAGATGGTAATGCCAGGTGATAACTTGACTATAAACGTTCGTTTGATTGCTCCAGTTGCTGTAAATAAAGGTCTTCGTTTCGCTATGCGTGAAGGAGGTCGTACAGTAGGTGCTGGTCAGATAACTGAAATTACAGATTAATAAGAGGTGCATCTCTTTAATATTCAATAACTTAGCTTATAAAGGTGCCCCATCATATGGTGGGGCACCTTTCGAGCTGAATACGGGTGTAGTTCAAGGGTAGAATAGCGGTCTCCAAAACCGTTGATGGGAGTTCGAATCTCTCCACCCGTGCAGAGGATAAGACATACATGGAAAAGATAAAGACATATTTTTTAGATTCTTATTTGGAACTTGTTGAAAAGACAAGCTGGCCATCTTGGAAAGAGCTATGGAGTAGTTCGGTAGTAGTTGCTATCGCCTCTGTTATCATTGCCCTAATTATCTTCGTAATGGACAAGAGCATTAGCACTGTGCTTGAGATCATTTATGACATTGTCAAATAATATTGACAGAAGAAAACTAAATGAGTGAAACAACAACATATAAGTGGTATGTAATCAGGGCTATCAGTGGTCAGGAGAACAAAATAAAAACTTATATTGAGAGTGAAATAGAGCATGAAGGTCTAACATCAAGCGTAGGCCAAATACTAGTGCCAACTGAAAAAGTTTACCAAATCCGTAAAGGGAAAAAGGTGAGCAAAGAGAGAACGCACTATCCAGGATACATTATGATTGAAGCGCACTTAACAGGAGAGGTCGTTCATGCAGTGAAAAATGTTTCAGGCGTTATCGGATTCTTGGGTGAGACGAAAAGAGGTGATCCTGTGCCAATCCGTCAGGCTGAAGTGAATAGAATGCTTGGTAAAGTTGATGAACTGATGGAAAGTGCGGAGCAGATCCACATACCTTTCCATGTTGGTGAAAATGTAAAAGTTATTGATGGTCCTTTTAATGGATTTTCAGGAACTATTGAAAAAATTAACGAGGAGAAACGAAAGCTTGAGGTTATGGTGAAGATTTTCGGAAGAAAGACGCCATTAGAGTTGAGCTTTATGCAAGTAGAAAAAGAATAGAAGATGTGAGCAGTTTATCCCTTTTCGCTTCCAGTTAAGGGTTAATCAGTATTCAAATACGTAAACAATAACATGGCAAAGGAAATAAGTGCGCTAATAAAACTTCAAGTAAAGGGAGGCGCAGCAAACCCATCACCACCCGTTGGACCTGCATTGGGTTCGAAGGGTGTGAATATCATGGAGTTCTGCAAACAGTTCAATGGTAGAACACAGGATAAGGCTGGTAAAATATTACCAGTAGTTATTACGGTTTTTGTAGATAAGTCATTTGACTTTGTAATTAAAACTCCACCTGCAGCAGTGCAGTTGTTGGAAGCATCAAAGTTAAAGAGCGGATCCTCTGAACCCAATCGTTTAAAGATTGCGAAAGTTACCTGGGAACAACTTCGTGTAATTGCTCAAGACAAGATGTCTGATCTGAATTGCTTTAATGAGGCTTCAGCCATGTCTATGATAGCAGGAACGGCAAGAAGTATGGGAATTACCGTAACCGGCGAAAAGCCTTTTTAATCTAGTATAATCATGGCAAAGCTTACAAAAAAGCAAAAAGAAGTTGCAGGATTGGTAGAAAGAAACAAATTCTACACAATCGCTGAAGCGAGCGAGCTCATAAAGAAGATTTCAAATTCGAAATTTGATGCTTCAATTGATGTAGCAATTCGACTTGGAGTGGATCCAAGAAAGGCCAACCAAATGGTACGTGGTGTTGTATCGCTACCGCACGGTACTGGAAAAAATGTACGTGTTTTGGCTTTGGTAAGTTCAGATAAGGAAGCAGAAGCGAAAGAAGCTGGGGCTGATTATGTGGGTTTAGACGAGTATTTAGACAAGATCAAGGCAGGTTGGACAGATGTAGACGTAATTATTACGCAGCCAAGTGTCATGGGTAAATTAGGTCCATTGGGTCGTATACTCGGTCCAAGAGGTTTAATGCCCAACCCAAAGACAGGAACGGTTACTATGGATGTTGCAAAGGCAGTAGCTGAAGTAAAAGCGGGTAAAATCGATTTTAAAGTAGATAAATACGGAATCGTTCATGCTTCGGTTGGAAAAGTTTCTTTTGACGCTGAGAAAATCTGTGAAAATGCAGAGGAATTGTTTAAGACGTTAATGCGACTTAAGCCAACAGCTTCAAAAGGTGCTTACGTAAGAAGTATTTACCTTTCGTCTACAATGAGTAAGGGAATTGCTATTGAGTCTAAATCTCTAGCTTAAATAGAATTATCATGACGAAAGAAGAAAAGAATATAGAGATCGATTCATTGGTTGCAATGTTAGAGTCTGCTACAACAGTTTACTTAACTGATACAGCAGGTCTAAATGCAGAAAGAACCAGTGCCTTGCGCAGGTTATGCGCAGGAAAAGAAGTGAAGTTAAAGGTTGTTAAGAATACGTTGCTTAGAAAAGCGATGGAGCGCTCTGAAAAGAGTTATGACGACTTATTTCCTGTTTTAATAGGCAATACCAGTATCATGATTTCTGATACAGGTAATGTTCCTGCAAAACTCATTAAAGACTTTCGCAAGAAGTCAACTATACCCGTTCTTAAAGGGGCATGGATAGAAGAGGCAATATTCGTTGGTGATTCAGAATTAGAAGGCTTAAGTACGCTGAAGTCTAAGAATGAATTAATCGGTGATGTAATTGCGCTACTTCAATCTCCTGTTAAGAATGTTATCTCAGCTCTACAATCAGGTGGTCAAACTATCGCAGGCATAGTGAAGACTCTTGAAGAGCGAGATGCTTAAACTCGTGCGCACTCAGCTTCCATAAACGCAATTTAATTAAACAGAAAAACAAGTCCAAAATGGCAGATATCAATGCACTAGGCGATGCTCTAGTAAATCTAACCGTTAAAGAAGTAAACGAATTAGCTTCTTATTTGAAAGATACCCATGGTATCGAACCAGCTGCTGCTGCTGTAGCAGTTTCAGGTCCTGCAGGAGGTGGCGACGGTCCAGCTGTTGAAGAGCAGACTGAATTTGACGTAATCCTTAAGGCTGCTGGCGCTTCTAAGCTAGCTGTAGTTAAGCTTGTTAAAGAGCTTACAGGTCTTGGATTAAAAGAAGCCAAAGAACTCGTTGACAACTCACCTAGACCTTTGAAAGAAGGTGTAGCTAAAGATGAGGCAGAGGCTTTAAAAGCACAGCTTGAAGAAGCTGGTGCAGAGGTAGAGGTAAAGTAATTTACCCTCCCGTATTTTGGTTTAGGTCTATAAGCGGAGGTTTATAGACCTAGACCTTTTTGTGTTTTCACCCGTATTTGAAATAAACTCGACGTTCATTGGCGACTACTTCATCCCACCGTATTTCATTCGCGTCTATCAAATCCCAACTAGATTATCCTGATTTCATGGATATCCAGCTGAGATCTTTTAAGGATTTTTTCCAGTTGGAGACAAAACCAGACGATCGGAAAGACGAGGGTCTTTACCGTACATTTTCTGAAAATTTTCCAATTACAGACGCACGCAACCAGTTTGTACTAGAATTCATCGATTATTTCGTTGATCCACCTCGTTACTCTGAACAAGAGTGTATAGAGAGAGGATTAACGTATAGTCTACCTCTGAAGGCTCGCCTGAAGTTATATTGTACAGATCCAGAACACGAAGATTTTGAAACAATTGTTCAGGATGTGTATTTGGGTACAATCCCTTATATGTCTCCTAGAGGAACCTTCATAATCAATGGTGCTGAACGTGTGGTTGTTTCTCAACTTCACAGATCTCCAGGTGTTTTCTTTGGCCAGAGTTACCATGCAAATGGTACGAAACTGTACAGTGCTAGAATCATACCTTTCAAGGGTTCTTGGATCGAGTTTGCAACCGACATTAACAATGTCATGTATGCTTACATCGATAGAAAGAAAAAATTACCCGTAACTACGCTCTTACGTGCCATTGGGTATGAAAGAGATAAAGATATTTTAGAGATTTTTGATCTCGCCGAGGAAATAAAAGTTAGCAAGACAGCGCTCAAGAAGATTTTGGGCAGAAGGTTGGCAGCTAGAGTTTTAAAAACTTGGATTGAGGACTTCGTTGACGAGGATACTGGAGAGGTAGTATCAATTGAGCGGAACGAAGTAATATTAGACCGCGATACTGTTCTTGAAAAAGAACATATGGAAGAAATTATTGCGGCAGATGTTCCAACTGTGTTACTGCATAGAGAGGATATCGAGTCAGCAGATAATTCGATCATATACAACACTTTACAGAAAGACCCTACCAATTCTGAGAAAGAAGCCGTAGAGCATGTGTATCGTCAATTGCGAAATGCAGAACCGCCCGATGAAGAGACGGCTAGGGGTATTATTGAGAAATTGTTTTTCTCAGAAACTCGCTACAATCTTGGAGAGGTAGGTAGATATAGATTGAACAAGAAGCTTGGACTAGATCTGGGTATGGAAGTTCAAGTTCTTACGAAAGAAGATATTATTCGAATCATTAAGTACCTTATAGAGTTGATTAACTCAAAGGCAGAAGTGGATGATATCGATCACTTGAGTAATCGGCGTGTTAGAACTGTTGGAGAGCAATTGGCGAACCAATTTGGTGTTGGTCTTTCAAGAATGGCTCGTACCATAAGAGAAAGAATGAACGTTAGAGACAATGAGGTATTTACGCCCATTGATCTAATAAACGCAAAGACACTTTCTTCTGTTATCAATTCATTCTTTGGAACCAATCAGCTGAGCCAGTTTATGGATCAGACGAATCCGTTGGCTGAAATCACGCACAAGAGAAGAATGTCAGCTCTAGGCCCCGGTGGTCTATCGCGTGAAAGAGCAGGTTTTGAAGTACGTGACGTACACTATACACACTACGGTAGACTTTGCCCGATTGAAACGCCTGAAGGTCCAAACATTGGACTTATATCTTCCATGTGCGTTTTTTCTCGTGTGAATAGAATGGGTTTTATTGAAACTCCTTATCGTATCGTTGAAAACGGAATTGTAAAAGTAGATTCAGCACCAGCATTCCTAAGTGCAGAGGAGGAAGAGAATAAGGTAATTGCGCAGGCAAATGCACCTATAGATGATAGGGGTAATTTCTTGAATGCAAAAGTGAAGGCACGTGACGAAGGTGATTTCCCACTTGTTGAGCCCGAAAGTGTTCAGTATATGGATGTTGCTCCAAATCAGATAGCTTCGATCTCTGCTTCACTCATTCCATTTTTGGAACACGATGATGCAAACCGTGCATTGATGGGATCAAATATGATGCGTCAAGCTGTTCCATTGCTTCGTCCAGAAGCACCTATAGTGGGAACTGGACTTGAAAAGCAAGTAGCCCGTGATAGTAGAGTATTATTCGATGCAACTGGCAGTGGAGTAGTTGTATATGTTGATGCTAAAAAGATCATTGTTAAATATGATCGCAGCGAAGACGAAGAACTCGTTAGCTTCGAGGATGAGTATAGAACCTATGATCTCATTAAGTTCAGAAAGACCAACCAAGGAACTACAATTAATATAAAACCGATTGTAACCAATGGTCAGCGCCTGCAACCTGGAGATGTACTGTGTGAGGGTTATGGAACTGAGAAGGGAGAGTTGGCCTTGGGTCGTAACCTTCTTGTTTCTTTTATGCCATGGAAAGGATACAACTTTGAGGATGCAATTGTAATATCTGAAAGAGTTGCGAGAGAAGATATCTTCACTTCTATTCACGTAGATGAATACACCCTCGATGTAAGAGATACTAAACTTGGAATGGAGGAATTAACTCCAGATATTCCAAATGTGAGTGAGGAGGCAACACGCGATTTGGACGAAAATGGTATTATTCGTGTTGGAGCCGAAATTAAGCCAGGTGATATTTTAATTGGAAAGATTACACCGAAGGGTGAAAGCGATCCAACTCCTGAGGAGAAGTTACTTCGCGCGATTTTTGGAGACAAAGCAGGAGATGTGAAAGATGCATCTTTAAAAGCAAGTCCTTCTTTGTACGGAGTTGTTATAGACAAAAAACTCTTTGCTCGAAGTATCAAGGATAAGCGTCAACGTGGAAAGGATAAAGAAGAGTTAGAAGTTCTATCTCAAGAGCACGGGATGCAAATAGAAACACTGCGTTCTAGATTCTTGGATAAGTTGAATCTTTTAGTTGTTGGAAAAACTTGTCAAGGCGTTACAAATGATCTCAATGAGATTGTAATTGCAAAAGGAACAAAGTTTACTCAAAAGATTTTGAATGGAATCGATGATTACATTCGTCTTTCGGGTGGAACTTGGACTACAGACGATGAAAAGAATCGACTCATTCAACAGCTAATCCATAATTATAAGATCAAGGTTAGTGATATTTCAGGAGTGCATAAACGCAAGATGTTTACCATCAGCGTTGGTGATGAACTTCCGTCTGGTATCATCAAACTTGCTAAGGTTTATATCGCCCAAAAGCGTAAGCTGAAAGTAGGAGATAAGATGGCTGGACGTCACGGAAATAAGGGTATAGTTGCCCGTATTGTACGCGACGAGGACATGCCTTTCTTGGAAGATGGTACACCAGTAGATATCGTGCTGAATCCGCTTGGAGTTCCATCGAGGATGAATATTGGTCAGATCTATGAAACGGTTCTTGGATGGGCTGGTAAGAAACTCGGAAAGAAGTTTGCCACACCTATTTTTGATGGAGCGAGTATTGATCAAATCAATGATTATACTGATCAAGCAGGTGTTCCAAGATACGGTCATACCTTCTTATACGATGGTGGAACAGGTGAGCGATTTGATCAGCAAGCAACGGTTGGTATCATTTATATGTTGAAATTAGGACATATGGTTGATGACAAAATGCATGCACGATCTATCGGACCATACAGTTTAATCACTCAACAACCGCTCGGAGGTAAGGCACAGTTCGGAGGCCAGCGTTTCGGAGAGATGGAAGTTTGGGCAATTGAAGCATTTGGTGCATCCAATATCCTTCGAGAGCTTCTTACCGTTAAGTCAGATGATGTAGTTGGTAGAGCTAAGACCTATGAGTCTATTGTTAAGGGAGAGCCCTTACCAGAACCTGGAATTCCAGAATCGTTCAATGTATTGTTGCACGAACTGCAAGGATTGGGTCTCAAGGTGACTTTAGAATAGTAGGCATTAGAATAATTAAAAGAAATACTTGGCTTCAATGGCATTGAAATCGAACGATAAATCAACAAGCACTACAGGAGGATTTAGCTCCATCACGATTAGCTTGTCTTCTCCTGAAGATATTCTAGCTAAGTCTAGTGGTGAAGTCTTAAAACCTGAAACCATTAACTATCGTACCCACAAGCCAGAACGAGACGGCTTGTTCTGTGAACGGATATTCGGTCCTGTAAAGGATTACGAATGTTTCTGTGGGAAGTATAAGCGAATTCGATACAAAGGAATCGTTTGCGATCGTTGCGGTGTAGAGGTAACAGAGAAGAAAGTTCGCAGAGAGCGCATCGGACACATTAATTTGGTTGTTCCTGTTGCACATATTTGGTACTTCCGCTCCTTGCCAAACAAGATTGGCTATTTATTAGGATTACCATCCAAGAAGTTGGATATGGTGATTTATTATGAGCGCTATGTAGTTATTCAGGGTGGGGTTGCTACCTCTGTTGAAGGTGCACCTCTCGAATTTTTAGATTTCCTAACAGAAGAAGAGTACCTAGAGATTCTAGATCGCATTCCTCAGGAGAATTATTATTTAGATGATGCAGATCCAAATAAGTTCATTGCCAAAATGGGCGGTGAAGCATTAATTGGTTTGTTGGGTCGATTGAATTTGGATGAACTAAGTTATCAGCTTCGTCATAAAGCGAATACAGAAACGAGTCAGCAAAGAAAGCAAGAGGCTCTCAAGCGTTTACAAGTTGTAGAAGCCTTCAGAGATGCAAACGAGCGTATTGTAAATAAGCCTGAGTGGATGGTCATGAAGATTGTTCCGGTAATACCACCTGAACTTAGACCATTGGTTCCTCTAGATGGAGGACGCTTTGCTACTTCCGATTTGAACGATCTATATAGAAGAGTAATTATCCGTAATAATCGCTTGAAGCGATTGTTGGAAATAAAAGCGCCTGAGGTAATATTGAGAAATGAGAAGCGAATGCTTCAAGAATCAGTTGATTCTTTATTCGATAATACAAGAAAAGCGAGCGCAGTTAAAACGGAGTCAAACCGTCCGCTTAAGTCATTATCTGATAGTTTAAAAGGAAAGCAAGGCCGTTTCCGTCAGAATTTGTTAGGAAAGCGTGTCGACTATTCTGCTCGTTCGGTAATTGTAGTTGGACCTGAATTGTATTTGCATGAATGCGGTCTTCCAAAAAACATGGCTGCTGAACTTTATAAGCCGTTTGTTATTCGCAAGTTAATTGAGCGCGGAATTGTCAAGACAGTAAAGTCTGCAAAGAAGATTATAGACAAGAGAGAACCTGTTGTTTGGGATATTCTAGATAACGTTATGAAAGGGCACCCTGTTTTACTGAACAGAGCTCCAACATTACACAGATTGGGAATCCAGGCCTTCCAACCGAAATTGATCGAAGGAAAGGCCATACAACTGCACCCGCTTGTTTGTACAGCATTTAATGCTGACTTTGATGGTGACCAAATGGCTGTTCACCTGCCACTTGGACCTGCCGCTATATTAGAGGCTCAAGTCCTAATGTTGGCATCTCATAATATCTTGAATCCAGCGAATGGTTCGCCAATTACAGTACCGTCTCAAGACATGGTATTGGGATTGTATTATATGACCAAGTCAAGAAAGAGTACCCCAGAGAGGAAAATGAAAGGAGAAGGAATGAAATTCTATTCTTCTGAAGAAGTAGTCATTGCTTTCAATGAAAAGAAAGTAGATCTGCATGCCATCATTAAGGTCCGTCATAGAGTAGAAGAGAATGGAGGTATAGTAATACGCCTTATCGAGTCTACAGTTGGAAGGGTATTATTTAATATTGTTGTTCCACTAACAGTAGGATTCATTGATAGCATTCTAACAAAGAAGGCGTTAAGAGAAATTATTTCAGACGTCCTCAAAAAGACAAATATTGCTACAACAGCTAAGTTCTTAGACGATATGAAGGGTCTAGGATTCACAACGGCCTTCCGTGGTGGATTGTCATTCTCACTAGAGAATATCATTATTCCTGAAGAGAAGGATGATCTAGTTAAGGATGCGAACGTTCAAATTGATAGCATTCTTGCTAGTTATAACATGGGTCTCATTACAAATAATGAGCGTTATAACCAGGTAATTGACGTTTGGACCAATACAAATGCAAGGCTAACAGAAAGAGCCATGTATTACTTAAGCTCAGATGATCAAGGATTTAATCCGATCTATATGATGCTTGATTCAGGTGCTCGTGGATCGAAAGAACAGATTCGCCAGCTTTCGGGAATGCGTGGTTTGATGGCGAAGCCACAGAAATCAGGCTCCGGAGGAGGAGAGATCATTGAGAATCCGATTATCTCTAACTTTAAGGAGGGACTATCTATTCTGGAGTACTTTATCTCTACACACGGTGCTCGTAAAGGACTTGCTGATACGGCTCTGAAGACTGCGGATGCAGGATACCTTACTCGTCGTTTAGTAGATGTTGCTCAAGATGTAATTATCAACGAATCAGATTGCGGAACGCTTAGAGGTCTAGATGTTAGCGCATTGAAGAAGAACGAAGAGACGGTAGAGCCATTGAAAGATCGCATTATTGGACGTGTTTCTTTACATGATGTTTTCCATCCATTGACGTCTGAATTGATTGTTAAATCAGGTCAACTGATTAACGAAGCAATGGGCAACGAGATTGAAAAGTCTCCTTTAGATTCTGTTGAAGTTCGTTCAGCGCTCACTTGTGAGTCGAAACGTGGAATCTGTGCGAATTGTTACGGTAGAAACTTAGCCTCTGGACAGCTCGTTCAAATGGGTGAAGCCGTTGGTGTAATTGCTGCTCAATCGATTGGAGAACCGGGAACTCAGCTTACGTTAAGAACCTTCCACGTAGGTGGAACAGCAGGTAACGTGGCGGAGGAATCTAAGTTAATTGCGAAATACGATGGTATAATCGAAGTAGATGAGCTACGTACAGTTAAAAGCGAAAATGTAGAAGGAAAACTTGTTGATATCGTCATTGGTAGAACAGGAGAATTCCGTCTAGTTGATGAAAAGACCGGAATAACCTTAGCCACTTCTGTTATCCCTTATGGTTCAACCATGAGAGTTGTTGAAAATGCGAAGTTGAAGCAAGGAGATATTATCTGCGACTGGGATCCATACAATGCCGTAATAATCAGTGAAACTTCTGGAGTTATTGCTTTTGAAGACATAGATCAAGGTCTTACTTACCGAGTAGAAATTGACGAGCAAACAGGTTTCCAAGAAAAGGTAATTTCAGATTCTAGAAATAAGAAGATGATTCCAAGCATTCTTATCAATGATAAGGCTGGAGTTAGTCTGAAGCATTATAATCTACCAGTAGGTGCTCACTTACAAGTAGAAAGTGGTGAAAAGATTAAGGTAGGTAAGGTACTTGTAAAGATTCCTCGCAAGAGTGCAAAAGCAGGTGATATTACCGGAGGTTTACCTCGTGTTACCGAGCTCTTCGAAGCACGTAATCCTTCGAACCCCGCTGTTGTTTCTGCGATAGACGGTATAGTTTCTTATGGTAAGATTAAGAGAGGTAACCGTGAAATCATGGTGGAAGCCAAAACAGGCGATATCAAGAAATACTTGATAAATCTGAGCAAACAAATTCTTGTACAAGAGAATGACTTTGTAAAGGCAGGTATGTCTTTGTCTGATGGTGCCATAACGCCGAGCGACATCTTATCTATCCAAGGACCTACTAAAGTTCAGGAGTATTTGGTAAATGAAGTTCAGGAAGTATATCGCTTACAAGGAGTGAAGATCAACGATAAGCACTATGAGGTAATTGTACGTCAGATGATGCGTAAAGTTGAAATCAATGATCCAGGAGATACGCTATTCTTAGAAGGCCATTTGGTTCATAAGAACGATTTCATCAAACAGAATGACTGGATCTACGACAAGAAGATTGTTGAAGATGCTGGGGAATCAGATTCGTTCAAGCCAGGTATGGTAATTACCACGCGTAAACTGCGCGATGAGAACTCACTGCTTCGTCGTTCCGATAAGAGTTTGGTTACGGCTCGTGATGCACAACCTGCTACAGCTACACCTATACTTCAGGGTATTACAAGAGCTTCTTTACAGACTAAGTCGTTCATCTCAGCAGCATCCTTCCAGGAAACTACCAAGGTGTTGAATGAGGCGGCAGTTGCAGCTAAGCGCGATACACTCCAAGGATTGAAAGAGAATGTAATTGTAGGACATAAAATACCTGCGGGTACTGGACTTAAGAAATATGAAAGCTATGTTGTTGGTTCTCAAGATGATTTCGATCGCTTGTCGGCTAAGAAAGCAGAGCTAGCAGAAGAAAAAGCATAATATGGCAGAAAATCAAAATAACGATGGTCAGCTGAACATTGAAATCAATGAGGCAGTTGCTGATGGTATTTATTCCAACTTAGCTGTAGTCAATCATTCGGCTACAGAATTCGTTTTAGATTTTGTTCAAATGATGCCAGGAATTCCAAAAGCAAGGGTGAAATCAAGAATAATCTTGACACCCCAGCATATGAAAAGACTGGTAGGTGCTTTGAAGGAGAATATCAGACGATATGAAGATACGCATGGCGAAATTGAAGAACTTCAAGGTCCTCCTGTGCCCCTTCCCTTTGGCGGTCCAACAGGTCAAGCCTAAGGATTTTTTAATCGGATTTTAAAATCAGAATCTAAGCGAATCAATTCAATTAGATCCCAGTGCAAGAAATTGCAAAGAATATTCAGGGCCAGCTTTCGAGCTAGCCCTGTTTTTTTTACCAAATAATTTACAGTCCAAATGGGTTGATTGCCAATCAACTTTAGAATGCCTAAATCTATTTCCGAGAAATGAGAAGGTTTCTCCTTATTCGTGGAAGAATCTCTGCGCTGCCATCTCTGTACATGAAGAACATTGGCAAGTGCATTCTCATCTAAGACCCGAATATAAGCCTTCCAAAGACCTTCCGGATTTATTGCCTGAATAGGCTTTTCATGACATTCAGCTACTTCTGCAATGAGTACTTCCTTATTCTCTGAAGTAGATATGACGGAATAGTTTATTTCCGGTTTCGGTCTGCAATACAGATCAGCTGCGCCTTCTACCATATGTCTTTCTTCCTCTGGACGGATGCCTGCAATCCGGCCATTGTCTTTAACTCCAATCAGCAATCGACCACCTGTGGTATTGGAAAAGGCAGAGAGTGAGATGGCTATCTTCTTAGAATCGTTGATTGCAAATTTGAAATCTTGGCTCTCATGTTCCCCTTTTCGAATATGTTCTATTAGCCGTTCTTCAGAATCTATCATATTGCCTCTAAATTACTGTCTGTACGCGGTATCTTCAGTAGCTTTACACTAAACTTTTGGAGCTATGAAAAATCGAACTGTTTCTTCGCACGATGCCATCCACCTAGAGCACAAATACAGTGCTCATAACTATCATCCCCTTCCTGTTGTTTTAGCGAAAGGAGAGGGTGTATTTGTTTGGGATCCCGAGGGAAAAAAGTATTTCGACTTTCTTAGTGCATACTCTGCTGTTAATCAGGGCCACAGTCATCCTCGCTTGCTTAAAGCCATGTTCGATCAAGCCGGTACATTGGCCTTAACATCGCGTGCTTTTCACAATGATGTCTTTGGTCCGTATGCCGAATATATAACAGAATATTTTGGTTACGATAAGGTTTTACCTATGAATACAGGTGCCGAAGCAGTGGAGACCGCCATTAAGCTTTGCAGAAAATGGGCCTATGATAAGAAAGGTTTGGCAAATGGAACAGCAGAGATTATTGTTTGCAATGATAATTTTCATGGAAGAACTACTACTATTGTTTCCTTTTCAAGCGATTCCGATGCCAGGGAGGGCTTTGGTCCGTATCCTGCAGGTTTCCGTTCTATCCCGTACAACGACCTAGATGCCTTGGCAGCAGCTCTAGAGAATAAGAATGTAGCTGGATTTCTAGTTGAACCCATTCAAGGAGAAGCAGGGGTTATGGTTCCAGACAGCCAATTCATTTCTGAGGCAAAAAGAATGTGCGCAGAAAAGAATGTGCTTTTTATGGTCGACGAAGTTCAAACGGGTATAGGTAGAACAGGTGGTTTACTAGCTGTATGTGGCGACTGTAGGTGTGCGAAGAAATGCGAGCACGGCGCTACCTACGTGAAACCAGACATATTGATTTTAGGCAAGGCCTTATCGGGCGGAATGTATCCTGTTTCGGCCGTATTGGCCGACGATGATATAATGATGGTCATTCAAGCAGGACAGCATGGATCTACTTTTGGTGGAAATCCACTGGCCGCTAAAATCGCCATGGAGGCATTGGAGGTTATAGTAGATGAAGAACTCACTCAAAACGCAAGAAGGTTAGGAGCCATTTTTAGAGAAGAAATGAATGCCTTTAAAAAGGAATGTGACCTCATTACTCTAGTAAGAGGAAAAGGACTATTGAATGCCATTGTGATTAATGATACCGACACAAGTTCTACGGCCTGGAAAATTTGTATTGCCCTAAAAGACAATGGGCTTTTGGCTAAACCAACGCATGGCAATATTATACGATTGGCACCTCCTTTGGTTATTACTGAAGCGCAGTTGATGGAATGCATTGCCATTATTAAAAGTACTTTTAAAGAATATCAAGAGCAGCATATGGGAAGTGCTGCAGTAAAAGCTGAGTTGCGATGAATTATAAAGCATATTGGGAAAAAGCGATTTCGTATTCAGCTTATAGAGAAGGTATTGGTGACTTGCTTGCCGAGGGAAAGACCACGGGCGAGAACCATTCGGAAGCCATGCTGGATTATACCCGCATGAATTTGAAGCGCATGAAGAGGATAGACAGGACCTATACTCCAAGCAGTGCGTATAAAGATTTTTTGAGTCAGAAAGGAGTAGAAGAGTATTGGTTGCTTATTACCGAAGCTTGGTGTGGAGATGCCGCTCAGATTCTTCCAGCTTTAAAGAAAATGGCTGATAGCCAAGCAGGCATAAAAATGAGATTGGTATTGCGCGACGAAAACTTGGAGCTCATGGATCAATTTCTGACCAATGGAGTAAGTCGAAGTATTCCGATTTTAATACGATTGAGTACCCAAGATTTTTCACTTTTAGGGAAATGGGGTCCAAGGCCCGCAGCAGCCCAGCAAATACTGATAGAAGGAAAAGAAAAAGCACAATCTGCCGATGTGATGAAGGAAGCTATTCATTTATGGTATGCCCGAAATAAGATTGTAGACATAGAATCTGAGATTATGGCTTTATACAGCTAAACTTTGGATTAGGTCATCCTTTTACAGTATCTCTTCGAGAAGAAGAAGGGACAAACTTTTGAGGAAAGTCTATATTTGCAGCCCTTTTAAAATCCATAAAAGGCAATACGGGATGTAGCTCAGGTGGTAGAGTACACGTCTGGGGGGCGTGGGGTCGCAGGTTCAAGTCCTGTCATCCCGACCAATAGAATAAGGGGTTTGTAGTGTATATCACTTCAAGCCCCTTTTTTTGTCCATTATTTGCCAATGTATCTAGCTGGAATAGATTGCGAATGCGTATTTCGGGATGTCTCCTTTTAAAACTGGAAGACAACGCTATTGCTCAATTAGGGTTAAAGCAGCCTCCTCTAATGGAAAAGCTAGGGGAGACTAAGTCCATTTCTGATCTTCCTATTTTTATTTTGGATACGTTTAATCTCAAAATGGTTTAATAGCGGTGGTTCATATTCTGTAAGACGAAAAAGGTGGCTGGGAACATCTAAGTAGTGCCAGCAAACATCAAAACAGTTCAAGAGAGCATCAAAAGGGTGGAAGGGAACAACAATGAGTTGGAAGGGAACATCAAAAGGATGGAAGGAAACATCAATGAGTTGGAAGGGAACATCAAAACTATGTCAGAAAACATCCATAGAAAGTCAATATGAAAAATGAGAATAGGATTGGAAAAATTAAAGCCATAATCCTTTATACTTTTTCTCCCAAACAGTATCAATTCTATTGGAGTATTATCTGACTTTGGATTTTCAATGGTGATTATGCCCCTGATTTTTGGAATAATTGCAATTCCTCTAATCACGAAAGTGAACCCTACCATTTTTGGACAAGTTATCGAAAGACCAAGATGGAATGACAGTCCTTTAATCTTGACAAAGCCATTGAGGCTTTTTCATTTTGGCGCATATTCCTTTTTACTGGGGGATTAAGTGCGGGAATAGGAATAGCTTTGAAATATCAAGAATTAAATCCATTTAGATTGATCCCAATTCCTTATGGATTTGGAATAGTATTGGGTATTGAACTTCTTTTCAAAATGACTAAAATTTGAGACGAACGATTTTAATTTTATGACTTTTGGCGTTCTCTATTATTGGACTTGCATAAAACACAATCAAGACTTCTGACCATGTGTGAAAAGGAGATGAAGTGTTCTACAATGAAAGCCTTATTTACTGGAATTATCACTGAAAAGGCTGACAACGGACAAGTACACGATGAAGAAAAGTACGAAGATGGACTTACTTATATGGCACATGGAGAGAATGATAGGACCCCAAGAAGAAAAATGTATTGGAGCGTTTAAAAACAGAATAAATAGGGGTGTTTGGACACAATGGTATCGAGATTGGAAAGTTCAACAGAAGCGGACATATGAGAATAGACAACCTATCTCGGATAAAGAATAGAAGAACAAGTGTGGCAACATTCTGCCTTGTGCATACCCTATTGATAAGTAGCATAACGTTGCCGTTGTGGCGCATTAAATTAAAAGTTAAACGCGAATATGGAAACGGCTGTTATAAACATATTGATTTCAGTTGGAATATTTTTTAGTATATCCAGTGGTTTGATCATTATTGATGGTAAACCCAAAGGAAACATTGCAAGCGAAAGCAATTTACAGTTTGATGAACTGCTTGTCGATTATAGTGAAATTCCAGATGTAAGTACATACTTGTGTAGAGATAGCGCTGAATTAGACTACCGATATTATCCATCACAATCGAACAATGTTATAATTCTACTTCATGGATCAGGATGGCACAGTAGATACTTTTTGCCATTGGCAAATTATATTAGTTCAGAAAATCTGGCACATGTATATACCCCAGACTTAAGAGGTCACGGCAAAAACCCAATAAAAAGAGGAGATATTGATTATATCAAACAATTGGAAGACGATATTGCTGATTTAGTTCTTGTAATAAGAGAAAAACATCCAAATGCAAAACTCATCGTTGGAGGTCACTCTTCAGGAGGAGGTCTTGCTTTACGTTTTGGAGGAAGCCAATATCGAAATGAAGCAGATGCTTATTTGCTTATATCGCCCTATTTAAAATATAATGCCCCCACTACCAGAAAAAACTCAGGTGGATGGGCTTCGGTGCATAAACCACGAATAATTGGATTATCAATGTTGAATAGTTCGGGAATAAGGGTTTTGAATTACTTGCCGGTTATTGATTTTAATATGCCCGAAGCCTACCGCGATGGCACTGAAACATTAACGTATTCATATCGTCTCAATACGGGTTATGCTCCAAAAAATTATAAAAAGGATTTAGAAAAAATGGAGCAACCACTTCTTATTGTCGTGGGTTCAGCAGATGAATCTTTCGTGCCCGAAGAATACCTACCACTAGTATCGCAATACAAACAGGATGTAAATGTAACAATCGTTGATAGTGTGAGCCATATGGGTATTGTTATAAAAGAAGGTATTCGCCCGGTACTTAAAGAGTGGATTACCAAAATGGGTAAATAGAATGCGAAATGAGAGTAAAACTTTAAACGCCGCGCAACAAAAGTAGTCGTTGCACAACCCCTCCCAAATGAAAATAATTGATTTAACAAAAGCCCTTAGCGGGCTTTTTGTTTTTCGGGCTAGGGCTTTTATGAGCAAAAACTAGGTGAGGCAAATAGGTTTAAAACG
>Ga0222632_1000047_pt1 | contig 111471 bp, 98 predicted proteins | sample AntAcemetageno46_FD_179828 | JGI IMG/M metagenome (GOLD analysis project Ga0222632, IMG submission 179828) | Saline water microbial communities from Ace Lake, Antarctica - #46 | ecosystem: Environmental > Aquatic > Non-marine Saline and Alkaline > Saline | place: Antarctica: Ace Lake...
CTATGATCAGCATAGAATGAATTTATTTCCATCTCGCCAAGCGTATTTGTTTTAGAATCACCTCCTAACACTCTTCCAACTCTATAGCCCCCGTCTATCCTTGTTAGATCACCACCTACTTTGTGTGCAAATCATTGCGCTTTTATCTCTAACGCACGGTCGTCTGAATAAAAAAGATTAGTGAAAAAACCTTCCCCTTCAACCCATTGACCATTCGGGTCAACCAATATGACAGGATTATTGGCGGTGAAGTTATACGAACTCATGGAAGGATACCAATGTGCTTTCGGATCCACGCTGAGCCAAACACTCCAAGTTGGATTATAATACCGCGCTCCGTAATAGTAATTACCCATCATTTGAACTTGTTTCTGCTCACCTCCTGTCTTAAATATATCTAGTACCCCAAACCCTGAATCGAAACCATCCTTAGACGCTCCTGAACTTTGGAATTCAGCAAACTTTTCATTTATCAAATAATGGTCTTTAAACCCATTAATTGCTTGATGATTTCGGCTATTTCCATTGTAAAATTATTATTTGCATCAAAGTGAATATTAATTATGATTGTAAATATATACTTTACTGCATAATTAAACAGCCTAAAGTTTTATTTAGTTGCATCAAAAGGCGTATTTTATTAACTTTGCTGTATAATTTTAAAAGATATGGCACAGATTGTAGGGCTAATTGCCAAAAACATAAAGCGGTTAAGGGAACTTAAACACCTTTCTCAAAAAGAAATTTGTGCAGATGCTGGTGTGCCACAAGGGCAATACAGCCGTATTGAAAATGGAAAGGTAGAACCGTCTATTTCTACATTAGAAAAATTGGCTACCGTTTTTGAAGTTTCTATTGCAGAGTTTTTTAAAACCGATGATATTAACGAAGAACTGAATTTGCCTTTACTTCAAAAAATTAAACTGATAGATACATTGGCAAAAGATGAACAACAAGCCTTATTAAAAATGATTGATATGGCTTTGTCTAACAAGCGAATGAAAGATAATTTAAAAACCTTAATATCTCAATAAGATGTACACATACAAAATACATTTACACAAAGAAGCCGAAGGCGGTTTTACCGTTTCCGTTCCTGTATTGCCTGGCTGTATTACTTATGGCGAAGATGTGGACGAAGCTATAAAAATGGCTAAAGAAGCCATTGAACTGTATATTGAAGAATTGCAGGAAAGGGGCGAAGCTATTCCCGATGATAGTAATACATTGGAATACTCTTTAAACCTTGGAGCTGTATGAACCTAAGCCCAAAGCACCTCATTAAATTTTTAGAAGAAAACGGCTTTATTTTTAAACGCTCCAAAGGTTCTCACCAATTGTATTACAACCCTGCCACCAATAAAACGGTTATTGTACCTGTACACGGTGGTAAGGATATGAAAAAAGGTACTTTCCTTGCCGTTATTAAACAAGCTGGACTTGATAAAAATAACTTGACCTAAATTTATTTTTAGCAATTTTGGAAACTTATTTTACTGTAGAAAATTTCCGTTTTGGATGATAAAAGTAAAAGCCCTACTATATCGGGCTTTGTGCTTTTATTGCTACTAATACGTTCTCTTCATCAAGGCTTTGTTCTTCTACTAAAACATAAGTACCTGGTAGAAATTCCCAAACTTCATCTTCTGGGTCGTAGATTTCAAAACCGCCCACTTCATAGATATTGTTTTCTATTTCACAAGATGGAACAGGTCTATAAACCTTTGTGCCTTCATCTAACAATTGGATATAAATTATTCTTTCCATTGTTTTAATATTTAAACCCTGCTTCTCCAACGTGAAGAAGTTCTTTGGTTACATCATCAATAACAACGGATTGCCCTGTTGTTGGATGTACATATCTTGTTGCTGAATTGGCTTTGTTTACCAAATTAACAGCGTCAAAAGTTTTACCTTTTGTTGCAGCTTCCGTAATCTGCTCTGCTGTCCAACCTCTTTGAGATAATTGCCCTGCCCATTTAGCTTCTGTCTTGAAAGCACCATAAACCCAACTACCTCCCCCCTTAGTGGCAACTTAAACTAACGTCAAATAAAATCCTCTATCAACTCTTCATTGTAAAATTTTTCACCCTTTTCTGTATTCCCGATTTTAATACACAATTCATTTATGGAAGGAGCATTCCAATATTTTTTATCTTCAATAAGTTTAAATGCTTCACCAAAATCTAATGCTTCAAGTTCATCGCTTCCCCATTTACTCACATAAAACGTTATAAGACTCTGTTCTAAAAAATATCTCAATATCTTACTTGCTATTTCTTGATTTTCTTCATGAATTTTATCGGGTAATACAGAATTTAATTCCCATAAAATTTCCCAAAGACCCACAAAGTCTTCTATCGTCTCCAATAGCGGGATATTCAGACATATTATTAGGCACATAGGAATAATTGTAATTACCATTATATGACCTAGGATTGCCCCCTAGGGTAAGTAAGTCCCCCAATGTTTTGACCTACAGTATTTGGATTCAAACAATTCGGGCAACTCCCCCGCTTTGGCCTTGAATATCAACCACTATTTCTGAAATGACACAATCCAATTATTTTTCTCTAAATCTATTATCATAATATCAATCCTTTTTTCAAAAAGCCTTCTATTAACTATTTCAGATGGCGTATGTTTTTTTACGGTTTCTTCGGTTAAAAGAAAAATATGTATTTCTTTATTTAAACTTTTTTCTGCAAAAAACTCCCATGCTTTTTTACTTCCTGGTTCGACAACATTTTTCTTAGTATGTGCTTTTACAAAATAATCGGGCATCATAAAAGCACTGTTCTCACCTATGCCTATGATGGTGTCCCTTGAAAAGGCAACATAAAGGTTGGTAGAACTTTCATTATTTATGACCAAACGGTCATCATAATAGTCACATCCTATTATTAACAGAATTAAGAAACTAATAAGAACAAGTGCTTTTATCTTCATAGCCATATTATTTATTTCCAATAAACGGGGTATCGTAGATGATCCCCATTAGTAGACATTCCTTGGAACCAATATTCTAATTGATTGGCAGATTTTTCAGTATAAGTACCTTGGTGGAAATGATTAGAATTATTATTGGCTTTGTCTGCACTGAAAATACTTGGTACGCCTATTCCAAGTAAATAGAGGCCGTAGCCAGTTATCGGTCCTCCAGACATTACACTTAAAGCGCCATATTGAAGTATATGCCCATGTTCATGTCGCATTAAACCCTGATTACTTCCTCCTCCCGGTGCAGTAAACACAAATGGAGGCAACGTCACTCCCCCACCAGACATGAATGACGTTTCTATTACAACTGCACCTGGATATTTAGATTGATCTCCAGCATATTTGAAGAGAGGAGCCTCCGCACTCACCCCGCTTTGGCCATTTCCAGCTTTTACTTTTGAACTATGATCAGCATAGAATGAATTTATTTCCATCTCGCCAAGCGTATTTGTTTTAGAATCACCTCCTAACACTCTTCCAACTCTATAGCCCCCATCTATCTTTGTTAAATCACCACCTACTTTGTGTGCAAATCGTTGCGCTTTTATCTCTAACGCACGGTCGTCTGAATAAAAAAGATTAGTGAAAAAACCTTCCCCTCCAACCCATTGACCATTCGGGTCAACCAATATGACAGGATTATTGGCGGTGAAGTTATACGAACTCATGGAAGGATACCAATATGCTTTTGCATCCACACTCAACCAAACACTCCAAGTTGGATTATAATACCGCGCTCCGTAATAGTAATTCCCCATCTCTTGATCCAGCTCTTTGCCGTTGAACCGATAACTAGATGTAAATCTACCGTGGTTGGCGTCGTCTTGTACAAAAGTCTCGCCCCAAGCGGTTAATCCCGATCTATCCATTAGAAAATCTATTCCATATTTAAATTACAGCAAATCAGTTTATTAGCTGAATTTTATACTCCATTCGTCTTTGCTATCGTATAGATAATGATGAATGCCTCCTGAATTTTGAACGGCTATTAGGCGTTGTTCTTCGTCCCAAATCATTTTTTCTTCATAAACAGCACCATTCGTGGCTTCGGGAATGGATTGGGGATGGGGAATACTCAAGCCGACTATATTTTCAGGATAGAATGGAATTGCAGCAGCACGATGACTTCGATCTCTTTAAATCTGCATTAGAAAGTCTAATGTACAATCTGGCTTAAACTCATAGAATCAGATAGAAACAAAAAAACCCTGCAAATGCAGGGTTTTTTTTGTGGGCCCACTTGGGCTCGAACCAAGGACCACCTGATTATGAGTCAGGTGCTCTAACCAACTGAGCTATAGGCCCGATACTTTCGGGCTGCGAATATACTAAAATACGCTTCTTATTTTGCTTCTATATCCTTCAAAAAATCCAATTTCTCTTCCCATTCCATTTCTTCGAGCTCCTTTCTTTGTTTAGCCGTAATTCCACTTGCTAGAACCACTTTATATCGCACTGTATTGGAAGGGCGAAAAGTGTTAAAATCAGAGTGACGAACTACGAAGCCAATACTTCCTGGTGCGAAGAGATATTCCCAACGACGGTCAAAGTTTTGATCGGGCTCTTCAAGTGGAAGAATTTGATACGTAGTATTAAATAAGTCTGATCGTATGAGATAGGCTAAGATTAGTCCATCATTGGTTATACTATCTGTTAACTCTGGAAAATCATTTACCAAATAAGTGAAAGAGTGATTGGCGCTTCCAATAGTTCCTTGTTCTGTCCAATCTGCAGGACTGACATCAAATTCATAGGAATTAACATTCGCGTTTCCAGCGGCACCTTCTAGGCCATCTGGACCCGATTCAACTTCGCATCCAATGGAAATCAAGCCAATAAGGCCGATGTAAAGAATAAATGATTTCATAGTTTTTCTTTAAGGTGAATATACAGTTAGTAACTGCTTGCGGAAAGTTCAAAAATTAAGCCATTTTACCGAGCTATTGATTTCATTTGTAGAATGAAATCCATTCAATGTATATTCTTCGATTTTGGCAATGTGCTAATCGACATAAATGTGGCCTTAACGAGGCAAGCTTTTAAAGACTTGGGCGCCAATGAAACCCTTGAAGATGCCAATCCACTTTTTCATTCTTTCGATCAAGGTTTTATTACGGAATCCGAATTCCTATCAGAGCTAAAATGCTATTTCCCGAAATACGTGAATAATCGACAGCTTCAAGAAGCTTGGAATGTCCTTCTTCTCAGTATTCCAGAAAGTGCCTATCCTCTTTTAAAAACCTTGAAAAAAGACTATACGCTCTGTATGCTTAGCAATACCACCAGTACGCATATAACAGAAATAAGGAGGAAAACAGGTCTATTCGAATTCAAGAAATTCAACAATCACTTCGAGAAGGTATACTATTCCTATGAATTGGGAATGCGAAAACCCGATTCTGCCATTTTTGAGCATGTTGTTTCAGAGTCTGGATTTAAACCCGAAAACTGTCTTATGATAGATGATCTGAAAGACAATTTAAAAACAGCTACCGAGATTGGAATGCAAGGCCTCCGTTTTGCCTTAGACAAAGGTGAAAGTCATGAGGAGCTCTATAAAAGAATTGTAGATTTTTCGTAATATTGCGACTACATGAATTATAGATGGACTTTACTTCCCAGCCCAAACCAAGACTCGATCATCAGCTTAGTAAGCGCTATTGGCTGTAGCGCAATTACCAGTCAATTATTATTGCAAAGAGGTGTTACAACCTATGAGGAGGCTTCTGTTTTTACCAATCCTATTAAAGGGAAATGGCACGATCCCTTGCTAATGAAGGATCTTGACAAGGCAATCCTCCGTATTCTCAAGGCAAAAGAAAAAGAGGAGTCTGTATTTGTTTTTGGTGATTATGATGTAGATGGAACCACTTCAGTTGCATTGATGTCAGACTATCTCAAGAAGCTCGGTTTGTCAGTATACACCTATATTCCCGATAGGTATAAAGAAGGATATGGACTTTCAACTGCCGGAATTGATGAAGCAGCTGCAAAGGGATGCAGCCTTCTGATTGCTTTAGATTGTGGAATTAAGTCGGTTGATAAAGTTGAATACGGCAATAGCCTGGGATTGGACTTTATAATCTGCGATCATCACAATCCGGGTGAAGATCTGCCACCGGCATTGGCCGTATTGGATCCAAAAAGAGCAGACTGTCTTTATCCATACAAAGAGCTCAGCGGATGTGGGGTTGGATTTAAACTCATCCAAGGTATTCAATCGCATTTGGGTTTACCGCTTTCTGATCTCATAGCCTATACCGATTTATTAGCTGTAAGCATTGGAGCAGATATAGTTCCACTTACGGGTGAAAATAGAATTCTAGCCGCGCAAGGAATTGAAGTTCTGAACACAAAGCCTAGACATGGCCTCGCTGCCCTGATGGAAGTTTCGAAGAAGAAGGGCTTCTTTGATATCGAATCGGTTGTCTTTCAAATAGCGCCTAGAATTAATGCCGCTGGAAGAATAGATCATGGACATATTGCTGTGGAACTCCTTACTACCGACAATGTATTGTTGGCCATGGAACTCGCAGAAAAGGTAAACCAGCTAAACATAGATAGGCGAGTCTATGATGAAAATATAACATCGGAGGCGCTGGCTGAGCTTGAAGGAAAAGAGAACAAATCGAGTACCGTTGTCTACAACGAGAATTGGCACAAAGGTGTAATTGGAATTGCCGCTTCTCGACTGATTGAACACCACTATAAACCGACCATTGTGCTGACAAAAAGCGGAGATGTTCTGGCCGGATCTGCTCGATCTGTGCATGGATTTAATCTCTACGATGCACTCGAGAAATGCAGTGGCGAACTCATTCAGTTTGGTGGACATGCATTTGCCGCAGGAATGACTTTGCTTCCGGAAAAGCTTAGTGATTTCAGCGCTGCATTCGAAAAGGTTGTAAAGTCTAGCATCACAGAGGAACAGAAAACCCCAAGAATTGACGTGGATATGCCCCTTCAGTTCTCAGATATAAGCATGAGTTTTTACAATACTATTCAACGCTTTGGACCTTTTGGACCGCAAAACATGAATCCCCTCTTTATCAGTTTCGGTTTAAACGATTGTGGTAGCAAACAAGTTGGAGCAGAAAGTAAACATCTAAAACTTGAGCTGGTAAGTCAAGATGGAATTGTTTTTTCTGGAATTGCTTTCGGAAAAGGGCATCTCCTTGAAAAAGTGCAAACGGGAATGATAGACATTCTGTACAACCTCAGCTTGAATACCTTTAGAGATAAGTCAAATCTCCAACTGATGATTAAAGACCTCAGAGAAAGCCAGCTAAACTAGCTAGATTCTATCTGAACCCTTCATCTAATATACGTTTTTGAAAGGCCATCTTGTATTAGGGAGTACCCATTCCAGCCAAATCCATTTCCTTCATGAACTCACGCTTCATGAGTTCATCTAATCGCTTACTGTATTTGTCTGTCAGCAGCTTAAACGCAGGTAGATGATCTTCGTTTATCGTTTTGGCTTCCGGTAAATCCTCTTTAAGTGGATCCACTTGTCTTCCGTTTTTCCAAAAGCGATAGCAAACATGCGGACCTGTTGCCAAACCTGTACTTCCCACATAGCCAATTATATCTCCTTGTCGAACGCGCGCACCCTTGCCCATTCCTCGGGCAATCTTTCTCATATGTAGATACTGCGTACTGTAGGTAGAATTGTGTCGCACTTTTACATAGTTTCCATTTCCACTGGTATAACCAGACCTCTCGATCACACCATCTGCTGTGGTCATAATAGGAGTGCCAGAAGGGGCGGCATAATCGGTACCCAAATGAGGTTTTACTCTTTTCAGTACTGGATGAAAACGCGTGCGATTATACTTTGATGAAATCCTGAAAAAGTTCAAAGGAGCCTTTAAAAAAGCCTTCTTCAGACTTCTTCCTTTTAAGTCGTAATACTCCCTTAAATCGTCTTTTTCAAAACGATATGCATCGTACTCCTTGCCTGCGTGATAAAATCTGGAGGCTAATATTTTACCTGCTCCAACAAAAACGGTATCGTCTACCCAGATTTCTTCGTATTCAACGGCGAATTTATCGCCAGGCTGGATTCGGAAGAAGTCGATACTCCAGGCATACAAATCAGCAATAGTCATAACCAAGTCTAAAGACACATTCTGTTCTTGCAATGCCCTATACAAAGAAGAGTGAATAGTAGCTGAAATTCTTCTGTTGCGGACTTGAACTTCCTTCTCCCTTCTTTCAACTACAATGCTATCTCCCAGATGAATTAGCACATAATTGAGCGCGTCTTCTTGATATACCATTTTTTTGAGAATCTCCGTTGAATCTTTCTTTGAAGTATAGAAATGAAAGATTCTACCCGGACGGATTTTTCTTAAATCAAGTTCGTCTTGAGCCTTAGCAGCAATGGCAAACAGTTGTGAAGCCGGAACACCTCTATCCGTAAGGATATTGGAAAAGGTCTCTCCTTTGCGAACCTCATGGCGATCTACAGAAAAGGAGTCTATTGGAAATCCAAATTCCATTCTTGGCAGAGGCTTGGTCTCAGAGATACTTTCCTTGAATACCCCTCCATTTGTATTGGCGTTTTGGCTAAAGAAATAAAACAGACCAAGAATCAGTAATACGCAGGATGAGACGATTATTCCTAAACGCCACTGCTTTTTTGAAAGTAATTTTTTCATTTCCTTTTTAGCTCATTCAAAACACTTTCTACCCATGCCTTCCCCCATTCTTCAATTTCCGATTCTGTCCATAAACTTGGATAGAAAATCCTTTTTTGAAACCTAGGGGGAAGGTATTTCTGCCAATTCGTACCACCTGTTGCAGCCTTATCCATTGGGCGCATTGCCAAGTACGCGACTGCAGTTCTGTAGTGCTGAAGAGGCCAATTAACGTTTACATTCAGGTCTAAATTGCGCATTGCATTTTTCAATCCTGATTCTTCCCGTTCTTTCTCCGGGACGTGCAGATACTTCATCCAAAGGTTTGCCTCTCTCATACGATCCGCCCAACGCAAGAGTTCTTCCTTATACTTCAACTCAAACTGCTTGAGGGTTAAGGTTTTCTCTCTAGTCTTTTCTATAATTGCTCCTTTCTTCCAATAAACATTTTCGAACATTTCTTCGAGCGAAACCTCTTTTTTCCTAAAGTCCTCTTTGAGATCTTTATCCACCAATTCGATAAATCTCGTTGCAGCCATTTCAATTTTCCTGTATTGAGCAGACTGAAATCCACTGGCTGGAATAAGGGCCATTCTGAACTCCAAAAACTGTTTTCTATCCATTCCCTTTTCCATTACTCCAAAAGAGTGGGTTAGGGCATCAAAATAGCGATTGATTCTTTCCACTTTAGTGAGCAACCAATCCGCACTAAATTCTTTTTCATCTGCAATCTGATCCAGTTCATGCAGAGCCAATTTAAAATAGAGCTCCGTAATCTGATGATACATGATAAAGATCGATTCGTCTTTAATGGATGTACGCGGTGTTTGGAGACTTAGAAGTGTGTCTAAATGAGTATAATCCCAATAGGTTAAATAATCTGCGTGCAATAGCCCATCCAGAAAATCAACCAACTCTTGGCCTGAAGCTTTGTACTTCACAGCTAACTTTTCTAGCCTATCACTTACATCTTGACTGAAATCCATAAAAAAGGGGGCTTTAAGCCCCCAAATTTACAACTACTTGATACTAAATTATTTCTTAAATGCAACTGGAACCATTGTGTTTTTATATTCGGATAGATCCATCTTTATTGAACCTACTGACAATTCGGCTTGCATTCGCACAGGAATTTTATTCTGATCGTTGCTCACCCATAGCGTTATTCCTTCTTTCTCTTTAAAAACTCGACCTGATTGAACCTCAGGTTGAAATTTCAAGCACTCCATTTTACCCCATTTTGTTTTTAAGGTTTCTACACCTAAATATTTCAATTTGAATTCAAAAATTTCATGATCTAGGAAAATACTAATCGGAATGGAAGAACCCTTTTTGAGTTTGGAAGCATCATTGCTGCGCGCATAATAGAATGCAGAGAGCATATCCTGAGCCAATTTGGGTATTTCAAAAACTTTATTCTGTACTTCCTTATCAATAACCGTTTGATTGGCTTGATCGAAAAGAAGGTGACGTTTAATGATAAATCCGCCTTCATTTACATCTCTAATAAACTCATGTGGGACAATAGTCGCCGAATCTACATAGGTCGTATACGTATCTCTTGTTTTAAAAAAAAGCTCTGCCATACCTACACTCCTTCCCTTTCCCTCAATATGATACACTGGGCGATTCTGTCTTGAGGTAATGGCCTTTACTCGCAGTTCTGCTTCTCCCGCATTGATTAAGCCATAGTGAATTCGATATTTCAGAAACTCACCTACTCTAAAAGCATCCTGGCCTTTAGATAAAAAAGCATGATTTGGCATCACTGCATCTTGAGAACTCAAGTGAAATCCCAGTGAGAAGAAAACAAGCGTTAATAGTCCATATAGCTTTTTCATAATTCAGTGCTATTTACAATGTAGAGGCAAAGTCAATGCCATATTTTTTGAACGAGTTATCCGTTTCGCAACGAAATACGCTACTGAACAATATTTACAATTCGCTTCGGAACAACAATTATTTTCTTAATGGGCTTTCCGTCTGCGTACTTTTCAAATAACTCATGATTCAATGCCAGTTGTTCAACCTCCTTTGTTGAAGCATTTGCATCAGCCTCGAGTTTATACCGCACTTTGCCATTGAATGAAACCGGATATAGAACGTTTGATTCTACTAAAAATTTTGGATTGTAACTCGGCCATTCCTGTAAGCTTACTGAAAACGAATTGCCAAGAAGACTCCATAACTCCTCGGATATATGGGGGGCATAAGGCGAAAGAATAATCAATAATGGTTCTAAAATCTCTCTCTTACTGCATTTTTGATCTTGCAATTCATTCACACAAATCATAAAGGCACTAACCGAAGTATTGAAAGAGTAATTATCAATGTCTTCTGTAACCTTCTTAATCGTTTTGTGGAGACTTTTTCGTTCCTTTTCATTGGCAGGCTCACTAGAAATATCTTCTTGATAGAGCCGCCACAACTTTCTTAGGAAACTAGAAACTCCGCTCAATCCATTTGTATTCCAGGGCTTATGCTGTTCCAGCGGACCGAGAAACATTTCATACATCCGCAATGCATCTGCGCCATAACGCGCAACTACATCATCTGGATTAACCACATTGTGCCAGCGCTTAGACATTTTCTCGACCTCCTCTCCCACTTTCAATTCTCCATTCTCTAAAATGAATTCTGAATTTACAAAGTCAGATCGCCATTCTTTCAGCCCGTCAATATTCACAATGGAATTCTCAACCAAATTCACATCAATGTGAATGGCGGTAGTATGGTACGAATCTTTTAAACCTTGTGAAACATAGGTGTCTTGTCCATCGACTCTATATATAAGAGCTGAAGTGCCTTGAATCATTCCTTGATTGATCATTTTCTTGAAGGGTTCTTCAGATTCTACAATACCCATGTCTTTCAGGAATTTTTGCCAAAACCTGGAGTACAACAAATGTCCTGTGGCATGCTCTGCCCCTCCAATATAAAGATCTACATCCTTCCAATATCCCTCGCAATCCTTTCCAACAAATCGCTCTGTATTACCCGGATTCATATACCGAAGCCAATACCAACTTGAACCTGCCCAACCTGGCATGGTCGTAAGCTCTAAGGGAAATCCCTCTCCATTTGGAACCAATCCGATTTCGGGCAAATAAGACCAATGATTGGCCCTACCCAAAGGCGGATCTCCTGCTTCTGTAGGCAGAAACTGATCTACTTCGGGAAGGCATAAGGGTAAGTGTTCTTCGCGGATGGTTTTTGCAATTCCGTTTTCATAATAAATTGGAATGGGCTCTCCCCAATATCGTTGTCGGCCAAAAGCAGCGTCTCGAATGCGGTATTGAATCTTCCTAAATCCAATATTCTTGTCTTCTAGAATCGCTGTTATTTTCTTTTTGGCTTCTGTAACATCCAATCCATCGATTAATGGACTATTTATTAATATTCCTTGTTTTGCGTCATAGGCTTGTTCAGAAATATCGCCTCCACTTACGACCTCTAAAAGCGGCAAACTAAAGTGTTTTGCGAAAGCCCAATCTCTACTATCGTGCGCCGGAACAGCCATTACAGCTCCGGTTCCATATCCGGCTAAAACATAATCAGCGATCCAGATGGGCAATAAATCGCCTGTAATTGGATGTCTGGCATAGGAACCTGTAAAAGCGCCTGAAATCTCTTTTACGTCTGCCATTCTCTCGCGTTCTGAACGTTGAGAACTTGCTTTTTTATAGGAATGTATGCGCTCTGATTGTTCAGAAGTAGTGAGTTCATCTACCCATTCGTGCTCTGGCGCCAAAACCAAAAAGCTTGCGCCATAAATAGTGTCGGGTCGAGTAGAGAAAACTTCAATCTTTTTACTGGCGTTTTCTATTTCAAAAAAGAGCTGAGCGCCTTCACTTTTACCAATCCAGTTCTTTTGAGATTCTTTCAAAGAATCTGCCCAATCTAAGGTCTCGAGACCTTCTAAAAGGCGATCTGCATAGGCTGTTATGCGCAGACTCCATTGCTCCATTTTCTTGCGCTCTACAGGATGCCCTCCTCTTTCTGAGAGTCCTTCCTTAACCTCATCATTCGCCAAGACGGTTCCCAAAGCGGGGCACCAATTGACAAAAGTTTCAGATCTATAGGCAAGTCTAAAGTGCGAAAGAATTTCTTCCTTATGCTTTTCAGAAAAACCTTTCCATTCTTCTGAAGAGAAGGATCTTTCGAAACTGCTTGAAGCGTAAATTTCTTCAGTGCCTTTCTGCTGAAAATGCTGAATAAGCGCATCAATCGGACGCGCTCCTTTCGTATTTGTATCGTACCAAGAATGAAAGAGCTTATGGAAAATAAGCTGTGTCCATTTAAAATAATCAGGAGAAGAGGTTCGCAGCTCGCGGGACCAATCGAAAGAAAATCCAATCGCATCCAACTGCTTTCGGTACCGCAGAATATTCTGTTTGGTTGTTTGGATTGGATGCTGCCCTGTTTGGATGGCGTATTGTTCTGCAGGTAAACCAAAGGAATCGTAGCCCATTGGGTGTAAAACAGAAAAGCCTTTTAGCCTTTTGTATCTAGAAACAATATCGGATGCGATATATCCCAAAGGATGTCCCACATGCAAACCAGCCCCAGAGGGATAAGGGAACATGTCGAGCACATAATACTTTGGCTTTGAAGTGTCTTCAACTGCCTTAAAAACCTCCTCCTTGGCCCAACGTTCTTGCCATTTTGCCTCAAATTCTTCTGGTCTGAATTCCATCTTTATTAAGCCTCCTTTAAACGATTGGCGAAGGTACAATCCTCAAGCGCATAAGATTATCATGCCTTCCGTTTTGTTACCTTCGCGCTGTGAGTCGAAAGCAAGATAATTTTACAAAGAGAAGATTGCGTTCTTCCTATGCATCCGTGGTGGTGTCGGTTTCGCTTGTGCTCTTCCTTTTGGGATTACTTGGCTTGCTTCTTCTGAATGCAGGAGAAGTGGCAAAACGCGTGCGGGAAAACTTTGCTGTTCAGTTAATCCTGAAAGAAGACGTTGCTGAGTTAGATCGACTTGGAATGCAGAAAGAACTTGGATTGGCAAATTTTGTGAAAGAAGTTCGATTTGTGTCGAAAGAGCAGGCAGCAGAAGAGTTGAAATCACAATTGGACGAAGACTTTGTTGATTTCTTAGGTTATAATCCCCTCCAAGACGCCTTTGATCTTAGACTCAAGGCGGAGTATGTAACTACGGCTCAATTGGTCTTAATTCAGCGCGATTTAGAAGTTTTAGAATACGTTGAAAGTGTGTCTTACGATAAGCCCTTGCTCGAATTAATGAATAATAATATTAGGAGGCTTGGAATCTTTCTCTTAGTTGGAACTTTTCTTTTACTGATTATTTCTATTGCTTTAATCAATAGTTCGATTAGGCTCTCTATTTACAGCCGGAGGTTTTTAATTAAAACCATGCAGCTTGTTGGCGCTACCGGTGGCTTTATCCGCAAGCCTTTCCTAACAACGGGTCTTTTGCATGGAATTCTTGGCTCATTTGTCGCATCACTCCTTTTGGCAAGTCTGCTCTATGCCTTATTCAATCGATTCCCCGATGCCGCTGAAATACTTCAACCCATTCATTATATCATTGCTTTTGGCTCCATGCTCATTCTTGGCGTTTTAATCTCATTGATATGTACTTATTTTGCTGTGCGGCGTTATTTAAGCCTAAAAACCGATGAACTGTATTACTAGATGAAGAACGAATTTGTATTTGGAAAGAAAAACTATGTGCTCATGATCGCCGGATTGGTGATGATCGTCGTAGGATATATGTTGATGGCTGGTGGAGGATCGGAGGATCCGAGTAAGTTTAATCCAGAGATCTTTGGCACCCAGCGAATTATTGTTGCGCCCATGATTGTTCTAGCTGGTTTTGTGGTTGAATTATGGGCCATAATGGCAAAGCCTGAATGAGTATCTGGGAGGCAATAATCTTAGGAATTATCCAAGGATTAACAGAGTTCTTACCCGTTTCGAGTAGTGGACACCTCGAGTTGGGAAAGGCCATTCTAGGCAATGATGCCGAGGCTGCTTCTAGCTTGATGTTCACAGTAATTATGCATGCGGCAACGGCATTGAGTACCATTGTTATTTTCCGAAAAGAAATCGGAAACATATTCAAAGGCCTAGTGCAGTTCAAGTGGAATGAGGAGACAAAGTATGCCTCAAAAATTGTTCTCAGTATGATTCCTGCAGCTATTGTTGGACTGGTTTTCAAAGACGAAATTGAAAGTCTTTTCAATGGCGAATTGCTTTTGGTAGGTGTTATGCTCATCATTACAGGTTTGCTGCTCTTCTTGGCAGACAAGGCCAAACACACGGATAAAAAAGTGAGCTTTAAAAATGCTCTCATTATCGGAATTTCCCAAGCCATTGCCATTCTACCAGGCATCTCCCGCTCCGGAGCAACTATTTCTACCTCTGTTCTTTTGGGTATAGATCGTTCTAAAGCGGCACAGTTTAGCTTCTTAATGGTGGTTCCCTTAATCTTGGGGAAATTCATCCTTGACCTTAAAGACGTCTTTGAAGTTGGAGGAGCTGCCACAAACTCAATTGGTTTTGTTCCACTTTCTGCGGGCTTTATTGCCGCATTCTTTAGTGGCCTTATTGCTTGTAAGTGGATGGTAAATCTCGTGAAGAATAGTAAGTTGGTTTACTTCTCTATATACTGCTTTATTGTTGGCTCAATTGCAACGTATGTAGCCCTGTATTTGTAATGTCTTTAAGCCTCGAGGAACAAGCGGAAGAATTCATTAACGGAGCGGTTCTGTTGATAGACAAACCCATTCATTGGACGAGCTTTCAGGCAGTTAATTTCATCAGACATCGGGTTAAACGAATAACCAAAATAAAAAAGATAAAGGTGGGTCATGCTGGCACCTTAGATCCACTTGCTACGGGCCTGTTAATTGTTTGTGTTGGAAAGAAAACCAAGAGCATAGTTGACTATATGGGGCTGAAGAAAGTGTACAGCGGAAGCTTTGAATTGGGATCTACAACACCGAGTTTCGACAAGGAAACAGAGATCGACAAACACTTCTCACTCGATGGTCTTTCTAAGGAGCAAATCTATTCTGCCACTGAGGGCTTTCAAGGAGAACAGCTTCAACTTCCCCCTATATATTCAGCCCTAAAAAAGGATGGCAAAAAGATGTATGAATACGCTCGTGAGGGCAAGGAAGTTGAAATTCATCCCCGGACGATTACCATTGATCGCTTTGAGATTAAAAAAATAGAACTTCCTCTTGTTTACTTCGAATTAGAATGCAGCAAGGGAACTTATGTGCGATCACTCGCCAATGATTTTGGCAAAGCCTTGGGTATTGGGGCTCACCTCGCCTCTTTGCGAAGGGAGGCTATCGGAGATTTCACGGCAATAAATGCAATGAGTCCTGAAAACTGGAAAAAAAGCATTCCATCTACTGAAGACTAGTCATCGTATTTGCTATTCCACAAAACATTGCTGAAATTCTTCACTCTCGAAAAACCATAGAGAAGGGTTAATCCACCCATTGCAATAATCAAGTAAAAGAAAAATATAACCCGTAGAAATAAGCTCGATTGATCAAAAGGACCCATGATAATGCTATCCGGAATGATGAAGAATGCAATGGTAAAGGCCACTCCAACTAAAGTGAATAGAATATGTTGAAAGCTTCTCAATGGAAAAACTAATGTCTTTCGGAAAGCGTTCATCTCTCCCCCCCATTTGTGAATCAACGCATACCTGCCGTCGGATAGCTCCGCAAAAAGCATGGGGTCTTTGTCTTTGTATTCTAGATTGAAGAGCCCCGCTGGAGCAACAATTTTAAAACCTTCTAAACTAATTTCTTCCTTCGCTTCAATTCGTTGAATTTTAGCGATGGCCTCATATGGTATGGGTGCTTTAAAATGCGAAGCATCTAAAAACCTTAATCGGTATTGAATACACAGTGTTTGAATATCTTCAACGACAAAGATTGCAGACGGAGCAAAAAAGCTTGGATCCGTGCTGTTCTCCTTGAGAGGATTGGCCTTCTTTAGTTTTTCCTCAATCTTTTGATCTGCCTCATCGATTGATGACAGCATGGCCTGAATTTCTTTCATTGCCTTTTTCTCAGAAAGATTTCTAATACCCTCCAGTTTCTCTCGGAGATCTATTTCAAATAAGGTCATAACGTCTCATATTTCATTCTATAACAACTTAGAGCCAAAAAGGGTTCTGACAAAATGTTACTTGACAAGGGGTATCCCGATATCGTATCTTCGCCGCCCTGTAATTTATTCAAAGCCCGTAAGCTATGAAAATGAAACTTTCGCATTTCAATTATGATCTTCCACCTGAGTTGATAGCTCAGTATCCAACCGAAAATAGAGACGAAAGTCGGTTAATGGTTGTAAATAGGAAGACCGGTAGTTTTGAGCATCGTTCGTTTCGAGATATTCTCGATTATTTTGACGATGGCGACTGCATGATCATGAATGATACGCTTGTTTTTCCTGCACGGATGTACGGAAATAAAGAGAAAACAGGTGCTGTAATAGAAGTGTTTCTCTTAAGAGAACTAAATCCTGAAAGTCGCTTGTGGGATGTATTAGTAGACCCCGCTCGTAAAATTCGGATTGGAAACAAACTTTATTTTGGAGACGACGATAGTCTTGTAGCTGAGGTAATTGACAACACAACCTCTCGTGGACGAACTCTCCGGTTTCTATATGACGGCAGCTATGAAGAGTTCCGTGCAAAGCTTAGGGAATTGGGTGAAACTCCATTGCCAAAATACGTAGACAGACCTGTTGAGTCTGACGATATTCATCGCTATCAAACCATCTTCGCGAAAAATGAAGGTGCCGTTGCAGCTCCCGTTGCCGGATTGCATTTCAGTAAGCAATTGGTAAAGCGGATGGAAATCAAAGGGGTGAATTTTGCTACCGTTACACTGCATGTTGGATTGGGAACTTTTAGACCTGTTGAGGTAGAAGATCTCAGCAAACACAAAATGGACTCAGAGCAAATGCTCATCACCAGAGAAGCCTGTGATGTGGTTAATAAGGCCATTGACGCGAAAAGAAAGGTATGTGCTATTGGTACTACCGTGATGCGTGCAATTGAAAGCAGTATTAGCACACAAAACACATTGAATCCGCATGAAGGTTGGACAAATCGTTTTATTTTCCACCCTTATAAGTTTCGTTTAGCCGATTCTATGGTAACAAACTTTCATCCTCCGAGATCAACTCTTATGATGATGACATCTGCATTTACTGGACATGAACTTCTTATCGATGCTTATAATGAGGCCTTAAAAGAAAAGTATCGTTTCCTCAGTTATGGAGATGCTATGTTAATTCTCTGATTTGTTAGCTTATCATCCCCTGAATAGCTTTAAATGGCAATCAGGGGAATATATTTGGAGACCATGAAAAGTCTCCTTTTTTCTTTTATAACCCTGCTATCCTTCTCTGCCTTTGGTCAAGCCAGCCTTAAAGGAAGAGTGATTGATGATACGGACGGTCTAGGTCTGCCCTTTGTCAGTATTACATTTAATGGCAAGCGCGCAGGTACCATCGGCGATCTAGATGGATATTTCGAATTAGAAACCAACGAGATTCTAAAGAGCATCCAAGTCTCCTATGTAGGCTACAAAAAGGTTTCCTTCGAACCAGACCCAGCGGCAAAAAACGCAATGGTAATTCGACTCAAGCGTTCCGATGTAGTATTAATGGAAGCCGTTGCTTTACCCGGAGAAAATCCTGCACATAGAATTATTCGTAGAACCTCTGCCTTAAGGCCTGAAAATGATCCACTTCACCTAGAAACTTTTGAATATCAGTCGTATAACAAGCTTATCCTCACCGTTGAGACAGATAGTGTAGACCTGCTAAATTCAGAAGGAGAAACAGATAGTTCTGTCTATGACATCAAGAAATTCATGGATAGAAGCCATCTTTTCATGTCTGAATCAGCAACCAAGAGGAAATATATAAAGGGCAAACGAGATTTTGAAGAAATTATGGCTTCTAGAATCTCTGGATTTCAAAATCCCACCTTCACATTAATTGGTACCCAGCTGCAATCTTTCTCATTATTCAATGATGAAATTGAGATTTTGTACGCTCGATATATAAGTCCACTCCGAAAGAATTCTATGCGAGAGTATTTCTTTCTAATTCAAGACACGATATTTTCCTCTTCTATTCAGAATTTAACAGATACAATCTATTCCATCAGTTTTAGACCAAGAAATCCATCTAGAGCCGATTTGCTATCTGGAACTATGCACATTGGTACGCGGGGTTATGCACTTCGCAATCTTATCGCTTCCGATACAGATACCAGTGGATTTCGAATTGAGATTCAACAGAAATACAAAGAGGTTGGAAATCATTGGTTTCCAGAACAGCTATTGCTCACAATAGATTTAGGATCTGCCGCTACTTTTAATGGAATGGGCGCAATGGCTTATGGTTGGACCTATCTCAAAGACATCAATGTTAATCCTCCTTTAAATAAAAAGGAAATTCCCAGGCTGGAATTGCTCCTCAATGACAGTGCAAATAATGCAAGCGACGATTATTGGCAAAAATTCAGAACACGTCCTCTTAGCTCCGTTGAGAGTAAAACCTACACTGTAATTGACAGTATCGGCGAAGAGATAAATCTTGAAAAGAAGGTGCAGTTTCTGTCAGCATTAACCAATAAAAAAATAAGATTTGGTGTAATTGATTTTGACATTGACCGTCTATTTAAATATAATCAACCCTATGAAGGTTTGCGGCTTGGAATGGGATTGCATACCAATGAAGTTTTGTCGCAAAAATTTGCTCTAGGCGGATATTTCGGATATGGCATTAGAGATTTCGATTGGAAGTATGGCGGTGATATTGTATTCCGACCGAATGCGAGATCAATTTGGTCAATAAAGGCCTTTATCGAAGATGACATCTCCGAACGAAATTCTAGCACATTCACTCTTGCGCGACCAAGTGGATTGCTCGACTCCAAGGGCAATCACCACTATTCGATTGATGTTTTTGATCGTGTTCGAAGGTATGGCGCCACTCTTCGTTTAGATCCGCTCCCTTTTTGGCATCTCAATATTGGATGGCAGCGTGAGATCAGAGATTTTCTTGAAAGTAGGCACTTAGATTGGCCAGATGCTGGATCTCGCTCTTTCGAAGGAAATGTATTTACTATTGGAACTGCCTTTGCTGCCAAAGACAAATACATGGGAGGCCCTTTTGGAAGGCGTCTGATCGATCGAAGTTATCCTGTCTTCTATGGGGAAGTTAGTACTTACCTGCCAGAAGATGGCAGCGAAGCTTTTGTACGAGCAATGGTGAAAATGACCCAGAGATGGTCTAACCTTAGGGTCGGTGATCTGTCTTGGTCTATTGAGCTAGATTTCACGAGAAATGTAAGCTCCCAATCCTATTTGTTCAGTCTACCAAGTAATGCACGAAGAGCGCTTCAAGGTTCTGATCCCTATTTTGGTATAGCGAGTGATGGATATTTTGAGACTGCATTCAATAATAGCTTTATTGCCGATCAGCAGCTTTTCACAAATATCCGTTATGATGTTCCCAGGCGCTGGACCAAAATTGGAAAGTGGAAACCGAGTCTTTCTATTGTGCAACGTTTTGGTATTGGAACCTTATCGGAAAACGCGACAAACCTCTCCTTCGAACCTTTGGGTATTTCGCCCGAAAAGGGAAATTTCGAATCTGGTATTGAATTCAATAACCTTTTCAGAGGCTTGGGAGCCGGTGTTTATTATGGATATGGAGCCTATAGCCGAGAGAAAGTTGGTGAGAATATTGCCATTAAATTGACTTTTAGTTCGCCATTCTAAACCAGAGACCCTTAAAAATGTAGTTTCTTTACACCCTAGCCCTTCTCTATTTCTCCTTCCATGTGGTCTACCGTAGCGCATATTATTTTAAGAAATCGAATTCTACTTTGGATAATCGTCGGACTAGCAACGGCCTTTATGGGCTACCAAGCTCAATTTACTCAAGTCTCATATAAGTTTTCCCGAATTCTTCCTCAAGAAGATACCACACATTTAATTTACGAGGACTTTAAAAAAACATTCGGTGAGGTAGCCAATACTGTCGTGATTGGAATGTCATCTGACAACTTATTTGACCCAGACGTTTTAAATTACTGGAAGCAATTTTCCGATTCTCTAAATACAATTGATGGTGTTGAGGGCATTGTTTCTATCAGCCAGTTTTACTCGATAGCAAAGGATAGTTCTGGCATGCTTGAGGTGAAAGAAATTGCATCCGACAAACCCTACAACTCTATATCTGCGGCAGAACTAGAACAACAGCTTAAAGACCTTCCCTTCTACAAGGACTTATTGATAAGCAGAAAAGGGAATACAACCCTCATGTATGTACAACTCAACACCTCGATGTTGTACAACAAAGAAATTATTCGGCTTTTAGAAAGTATTAAGACCACATCCTACGTTTTTGAAGGATTGATAGGTGAGGAGATTCATATTTCGGGATTGCCTCATATAAGAATGGCCAATACTACCAAACTTAAAAGGGAGGTATACCTATTTATATTTCTTGCCCTTTTGGTTACCGCCGCCCTATTGTTTTTCTTTTTGAAGAGTTTCCGCGCAACCTTGGTATCTATGGTGGTTGTTATTTTCGGTGTTATTTGGACCTTTGGCCTTATTAGTACACTGGGTTATGAAATCACCCTTCTTAGCTCAATCATTCCTCCTCTGGTAATTGTAATTGGAATTCCCAATTGTATCTTCCTGATTAATAAGTATCATCAAGAATATAAGCACCACGGCAATAAGGTGTTGGCGCTCCAAAGAGTTATAATTAAAATTGGAAATGCCACCCTTTTAACCAATACTACAACAGCGCTCGGTTTTGCATCTTTCATCCTAACTGACAGCATTATTCTCAAAGAGTTTGGCGCAGTTGCCTGCATTAATATCCTCGTTGTTTTTCTGCTATCTCTTATCATTATTCCTATTGCTTATACGTATATGACTGATCCTAAAGAGCGGCATTTCGCCCATTTAGATAGGAAGTGGGTAAGCAAGATGAATGGGTTCTTAATTCATACTGTTGCGCATCGTCGCCCTTGGGTGTACACCCTTTCAATAGTCATTCTCATTACTGGATATTTCGGAATACAGCAAATCAAAACTACAGGGAACCTCAGCGATGACTTTCAGCATCACGATCCTGTTTATATGGATCTTAAATTTTTAGAAAGAGAGTTTAGAGGTGTGGTTCCTATCGAAGTGGTTGTAAGGTCGAAAGATCAAGGGGGAATGCAAAAGCTTGGCAGTCTTAAAAAGATAGAAGCTTTTCAGAGAAGCTTAGATAGTCTGCCTAAATTAAGTAGATCTATTGCAATTACAGATCTTGCAAAATTTGCGCGTCAGGCTTTCTATTCTGGTGACCCTGCCTTTTACTCACTCGTTACAAGTCAAGATAAAGAATGGGTCTACTCCTCATTCCCGCGCGGAGATGGCTATTCGTCTTTCTTGAAATCGTTTATAGATAGCAGCGGAACACGCGCAAGAATAAGCATGCAAGTGGCTGACATTGGTACCGAAGAAATGCGCATTCTTCAAAAGAATATTGCAGATAAAGCGGATGAATTTTTCGATAGCGATCGATATGATATTACCATAACTGGAGCCAGCGTACTTTTTCTCAACGGAACCACCTATCTGATTAAAAATTTGATAGTCAGTCTTTTACTTGCTATTGCTGTAATCTCCATTATTATGGCTATTCTTTTTCGGTCATTGAGAATGGTCATCATTTCTCTCATTCCCAACCTCATCCCTCTCGTCCTAACCGCCTCAATAATGGGATTTGCAGGCATCCCATTAAAACCCAGCACCATTCTGGTTTTCTCCATTGCCTTTGGAATCTCAGTAGACGATACTATTCACTTTCTAGCAAAATATCGTCAAGAATTACAACGTACTAAATGGAATATGCGTGCTTCTATTGTGGAAGCAATTCGAGATACCAGCGTTAGTATGTTCTATACTTCTGTTGTGCTGTTTTTTGGATTTAGTATTTTTCTAGCCTCTGAATTCGGTGGAACACAAGCACTTGGAATGCTTGTTAGCATTACTCTAATTCTTGCCATGTTTTCTAACTTAATCATTCTTCCAACCCTATTAATGACTTTGGAAAGATTGATTACTGAGAAAACCTTTAGTAAATTACTTTTCCCACTTATGGGAAAAGAATCAGACCCAAAAGATATTGAATACTCTGAAGAGCCTAAAAAGGGCAGCTGAATTACTAAGCTCTTTCCATTTCTGATCTTTCCTAGATTCCGCAAAATGCTTGCAAGAGTCGAAGTGAAAAATAATTTTCTTCTTGGGGATTGGCTCGTTTTGATTCTATTCTTTCCTTCTTTCTAGCAAAGGGCTTCTCCTTGGAAAAGGGCTTTCTCTTGCAACAATTGGAAATGGATTTGTGGACAGATTTTGAAATTTTGTTTTTCATAATGCTTTTTCTTAATAGGTTGAATAGAATGAGTAAATGGAATTCGTATTGGAATCATGTTTAAAGTATTTAAGCAAAAATGGAAAACTTTTCCCGTCCATTTTTATCGATTTTGGAAACAGTAAATACTAAAGTTATCGATTTTGGAACTATCTGATTTAGAGGTATTCCAAATTCCTATTTTTTCATTTGAATAAAGTCTATATATGAAGCCACATTTATGTCTTTCTCTCTGCTTACTGCTCTTAGCAAGTGTATCTGTAGCAGGGCAAACGCTTATTCTTGAGTCGAATTCAGACACTACTCAGCTCTTTATAAATATTGAGTTAGAAGGCCAACCGTATAAGATGCTTGTCGACAATGGAGCTTCTAATACGATACTATTTCTAAGTGAGCAGAAGCGATCCCCATTCAAAAAAGTCTCGGAAAACAAGGTGACCGACCGCTTTAATAGAGAATCAACCATTTATGTTTTACGCAAAGCCAAGCTGAGTATCCCTTCAATTGACTTCAATTATAAGGGCTCATTTGCTTCTATGGAAAATAAGCCCGATAGATTAAAAGAGAATGGATTAGATGGAATTCTTGGCTTGGATATTCTTTCTCAAATAAATTATAAGATCAACTTCAAAACGCTCCAATTAACGCGAATTCAGAATAATTCTCTTGAGAATAATGAAGATTGGATTGCCTTAACTCTATTTCAAAATCAGGAGCAACTTCAGGCCATTGAGGTTCAATTCTATTCCAATAAAAAAGAATTAAAAACCGATACTTTCATAGTCGATCTCGGATACGATCAGATTGCTTGCATCCAAAAAAAAGACGCGCAAAAAGATGCTGAGGCTATTGAACTTGCCTTTAGAGAAACAACATTGGGGATGAAGATTGACACAAGTTTTATCAAATCCGTTGACGTGATAATAGGTGACTTAAAAATTCAAAACCTCCCAATCGCTGTAAATAGTTCTTTCGAATCAAACCTTCTAGGGATTTGCTTTTTTAAGGCCTCCAACGAAATCTATTTCGACATGGACTCACAATTACTTTGGATTCGAAAGACGAACAATTATAGGTTCCGATTCAAAGGAGAAAAAGTGCAAAACAATCGAGTTGTTGCTCAGTTCATACTTATTGAAGAATTGCAGTTGCCTCGGATTACCATAGGAAGCTTAGTCGACGACTATTATTACAGTAGTCCTCATAAAATTCTATGGCCACCGACCCTGTTTAGTCAGAAATAGGAATAAAATGGGTTTCCGATTTAGAAATAGAGCCGTATTCTTGAGTACTATTAAATGGCGAAGTACCCTTAAGGTAATTGGAATACAAATTTCCCTCAGCAACGAAAAGCAGAAAGCTTATACGTTTAAACCATACCCATTTCCACAAGGGAATATAAAAAGATCGTATTCGTAGATTTAGCGAGGAAAAGTGTGACCCATATAAGTAAGAAATAAACAGACGAGATTAATAATAGCGATCTATGGATTTCCTGCTCGGATCTTATCCAATAAAAAGCTTAGTTGTTGCGCCTCTGTTGTTGTTAGTTGATGGATATCATTGTGCATTTTAGATTCTATCTCATCAATTTCTGACAAACACCTCAAGCCTTTTTCCGAAATAATTACGGAAACCAAACGCTTGTCAAGATCATCTCTATGCTTGCTTACCCAACCATCTCTTTCCAATCGATCAACCATTCTAGAGGCATCTGACATCTTATCTAGGAGTCTTTTTCGAATCTCCATGGTTGTAATTCCATCCGGATGCTGTCCTCTTAAAATACGAAGCACATTAAACTGTTGAGCTGTAAGATTAAAGGGCTTTAAGAATTCAGAAGTTTTATTCTTTAACCAATTACCTGTATAAACCACATTTATGGCTGCCTTTTGCCATTCGTCCTTAAATCGCTTCTGCTGGATTGCAGATTCCAGAGAAGTGGACGGCTCTAAAGCTTCCTTCTCGTCTTTTCCCTCTAGATACATACTCAATGTCTTTAACACAAAATTAAGTGTTCTAACATCATAAATTAATGTTCAATTCGTTTTTAAAGCAATGAGACCAAAAAAAAATCATATCCAACCCAACCTCGGTTAAATGAGTTGCGTTATTATGGCAAGGTTTAGGAATTAGAAACTACGTTCTTTTCAAATTTTCTCTTAGGTTAGGTTAGGTTTAAACATAAGGGTTTCAATTCTGTTGCAAAGGCTCCTTCGTGGAGCCTTTGTTATTTTTAATTCTCCCAATCCCATTCCGCCTGCTCTCTACGTCTATTGTATTTGTTGCGCTATTAGCTGCAAATCATTTGTCTACTTTTGATCCATGGATGAACCTCTTATAAATTACTCTCCAACTATGCACGAAGTGCGGGTCTGGTTTCAGGAATTGAATCCTCAAGAAAGACTAAACATACTTTTAAACTGGGGTGAAGAACAACCGCATCTTTATGGCTTTATTATCAATTTATCGGATGATTTCACCGATGAAGAGCATGAGGCATTAAGCTTTCTTCCCCTTTTACTCACAGAAGTCTTCAGAAAAACGGGACTGATAATTGGCAGTATCGAGCCCGCTATTATTGAAAAATCTATTGAAGAGCATTCCAAAGGCCAAGATCCTGAAGGCAGTTCATTGATGCAAAAAGAATTGGTAAAAGCCTGGGAAGATCTTGCTAAGGTTGAAACTGACTCCTATCTATCTCGCCCAGAAATGACTCTTATTTCGGCTATCTTGGTTTCGACCTTTGAGAAATCTGTACCTGAAAAACTGCAATGACCGCAAGTGAAGTAGTTCAGAAAATGTATCAAAACGATGCATTCAGTCAATGGCTTAGAATTGATATCGAAAAGGTAGAAGTTGGAGCCGTTCAATTAAGCATGAAAATCCGAGAAGACATGACTAACGGATTTGGAATTGCACATGGAGGCATTACCTTTAGCTTAGGAGATAGTGCTTTAGCTTTTGCAGCAAACAGTCATGGCCGACAAGCCGTAAGTGTTGAGACTTCTATTTCACACTTCAAACCCCTCCAATTAAATGATCTAATACGGGCAACTTCTGTTGAAAGACATCTTGGAAAGCGCACTGCGGTTTACGAAGTCCAAATTCATAGAAACGAGACGGAATTGGTTGCTCTATTTAGAGGAACCGTTTATAGAACAGATAAAATCTGGGAAAAATGATAGACGATAATCAAGCATACATAATTGAGGGAACGCGCTCTCCCGTTGCGAAATTTGGTGGTGCTCTCTCTGCCGTGCGTACAGATGATTTAGCCGCACACAGTATAAGATCCTTATTGAAAAAGCTTCCCGAGCTGGATCCAGCAAGTATTGATGACGTCATTCTCGGATGCGCAAATCAAGCCGGTGAAGACAATCGAAATGTAGCGCGCATGGCATCTCTACTTGCTGGCGTGCCTTGGAGCGTTCCGGGAGAGACAGTCAATAGACTTTGTGCCTCTGGAATGTCTGCCGTAGTGCATGCCTTTCGAGCTATTCGAGCCAATGAAGGACAACTCTTCATTAGTGGAGGTGTTGAAAATATGACACGCGCACCTTATGTTATGAGTAAGGCTAGTACAGCGTTTGGAACCGATTCAAAAATGTACGATTCTAGCTTTGGTTGGAGGTTTGTAAATCCCCAAATGCACTCACTTTATGGCACAGATGCAATGGGTGAAACCGCTGAGAATCTAGTAGACAAATTTGGAATTTCAAGAGAAGATCAAGACCTATTTGCTTACCACAGTCAACGGAAAGCTGCAGCAGCTCAAAAGAATGGAATCTTAGCTCAAGAAATTTCGCCTGTGCATATTCCTCAAAGAAAAGGAGATGCCCTTGTGGTAAGTGAAGATGAATTTATAAAAGCCAATACTACCCAAGAGATATTGGCAAAACTTCGTCCGGCTTTTAGGAAAGAGGGCAGCGTTACAGCGGGAAATGCTTCTGGCCTAAATGATGGATCGGCTGCGCTACTTATTGCTTCTGGTAAGATAGTGAAAGAGCTTAACCTTCAACCCAAGGCGCGCATTGTTGCCTCTGGTGTAAGCGGAGTTGAACCAAGAATAATGGGAATTGGTCCTGTGTATGCCTCCCAACTTGCGCTGAAAAGAGCAGGGCTTACCATCGATCAAATGGATGTTATTGAGCTGAACGAAGCTTTTGCAGCGCAAGTACTTGCTTGCACCCGCGCTTTAAACTTACAAGACAACGACCCTCGGATTAATCCGAATGGCGGTGCCATTGCCATTGGCCATCCACTTGGAATGTCTGGCTCACGAATATTGTACTCTGCCGCGCTCCAACTTCAAAGAAATGCAAAACGCTATGCCCTTGTATCCATGTGTATTGGAGTGGGTCAAGGTTATGCTGTGGTTTTAGAAAATATGGCACTATGATTTATGAGTTTGAAGGATTCCGACCGGTTGTTCATCCGTCGGCTTTTGTGCATCCTCAAGCATCCGTTATTGGAAATGTGATTATAGGTAAGCAAGTCTATATAGGCCCTGGTGCCGTTTTGCGCGGCGATTGGGGCAAAATTGAAATTAAAGAGGGTGCGAATGTGCAAGAAAATTGTACCCTTCATATGTTTCCAGGTGTAACCGTTACCCTAGAAGAAATGGCTCATATAGGTCATGGAGCAATCATTCACGGGGCCCACATTGGCAGAAATGTCTTAATTGGCATGAACTCCGTAATTATGGATGACGTGTATATTGGCGAAGAAAGCATTATTGGTGCTCTTTCTTTTGTTCGTGCCAAAATGAATATTCCAGCACGTAGTCTTGTTGTTGGCAATCCCGCTGAAATTGTACGAACAGTTGATGCCCGAATGATCGAATGGAAAACGTTAGGAACAGAATTATACAAGCAGCTCCCAGCACAATGCCATTCCACTTTAAAAGAATGCGCGCCTCTTGAAAAAATAGAAAAAAATAGACCTACTCAAAAGACAGACTATTTACCTTTCAAAAAGAGCTGAATATTGTATTAAAACAGAGTTAAAATCTTTTGATTTAATCTATATAAGCCAGCGTATTCACTTACATTTGAGATAATTATATACTGAATAACTATGATGAAACCACTCGGTTCTATACTTGCTCTTGCTATTCTAGCGAGTTGCAGTCCCTCAGAAAAAAAGACCAAAATGGCACTTATTTACCCCGAAACCCGTGAAGATAGTACGGTTGTAGAAACTTATTTTGGAGCGGATGTCGTTGATCCTTATCGATGGCTAGAAGATGATCGTTCAGAGGAAACCACTCAGTGGGTTCAATCTCAAAACCTTGTAACTCAATCGTACTTAGCGAGTATCCCTTTTAAGAAGATTCTACGCGATCGACTTGAAATTCTTTGGAATTACGAAAAAATTGGTAGCCCTTTTGTTGAAGGAAACTATAGCTATTTCTTTAAGAATGATGGGCTGCAAAATCAAAGCGTGATGTATAGAACACGCGAAGAGGGTGGAGAGTCTGAGGTTTTCATCGATCCAAATACCTTCTCTGTAGACGGTACCACATCTTTAGCCGGAATTAGCTTTTCCGAGGATGGAAGCGTTTTTGCCTATCAGATCTCAGAGGGCGGAAGCGATTGGAGAAAAGTAATTGTACGAGACGTAGAAAGTCTTGAAATACTTGAAGATACACTTGTAGATATAAAGTTTTCTGGAACGTCATGGAAGGGAAATGAAGGTTTCTACTACTCGAGTTATGACAAACCCAAGGAAGGTTCTGAGCTAAGTGGAATGACACAGCATCACAAACTCTTCTTCCATAAACTTGGAACAAAGCAAAGCGACGACAAACTCATTTTTGGTGGGCAAGAACTTCCTAGAAGATATGTGTCAGGTTATGTTACAGAAGACAACCGCTACTTAATAATAAATGCCGCTGTATCTACAACCGGTGACGAACTTTATATTCAAGACCTATCGAATCCAGAGGCTACGATTACCCCTATCATTTTGGGTTTTGAAAACGAATACGGCATTGTTCATAGCGAGGGAGATGACCTCTATATTTCCACCAATTTTGGCGCTCCAAATAAGCGCATAATGAAGATGAACATCCACTCGCCAGAGCGCGAAACATGGACAGAAATAGTACCTGAAAACGATATGCCGCTGTCTGCGGGTAGCGGATGTGGCTATCTTTTCGGCACCTATCTTAAAGACGCCACCAGTTTGGTTCGTCAATTCAAACTCAATGGCGATTTGCTTAGGGAAATTGAGCTTCCAGGTGTAGGAAGTGCCGGTGGATTTGGAGCCCGTTGGGAAGAAAAAGAACTATACTATTCTTTTACCAATTCTATCCAACCCTCTACTATTTACAAATTTGATCCAGCAAATGGAAAATCTGAAATCTATCAAAAGCCAAGTGTAGATTTCGATCCAGCGCTATATGTTTCAAAGCAAATATTTTATACTTCCAAAGACGGAACAAAGATTCCAATGATCATTTCTCATAAAAAGGGAATACAGATGAACGGTTCTAATCCGACCATCTTATACGGATATGGCGGATTCAACATCAGCCTTACTCCAAGCTTTTCTGTATCCAACCTAGTTTGGATGGAAAATGGAGGTGTTTATGCTGTTGCCAACTTGCGCGGAGGTGGCGAATATGGTGAAGAGTGGCATTCGGCGGGCACACAAATGAAAAAGCAAAATGTATTCGACGATTTCATTGCTGGCGCAGAGTATCTGATGAAAGAGGGCTATACCTCAAAAGAGAAAATAGGGATAAAAGGAGGCAGTAATGGAGGTCTTCTAGTAGGAGCTTGTATGACTCAAAGACCTGACCTATTTGCAGTAGCTCTGCCTGCTGTAGGCGTTTTAGACATGCTGCGCTACCACAAATTTACCGCTGGTGCTGGATGGGCGTATGACTATGGTACTTCGGAAGATTCAGAAGAAATGTTCCGTTATTTAATTGGCTATTCTCCTGTCCATAATTGCAAACCTAACACAAGCTATCCTGCAACAATGATTACTACAGCAGATCATGACGATAGAGTGGTTCCTGCTCATTCCTTCAAGTTTGCCGCTGCATTACAGAAAGCACATGTAGGAGAAAACCCGGTACTCATTCGCATTGAGACCAATGCCGGACATGGAGCGGGTAAACCTACGTCTATGATATTAGACGAAGCTGCCGACCTAATGGCCTTCAGTTTCTACAATATGGGAATCTTTAAACTTGGCGTTGAGTAGCCTTTGCTAAACCGCATTCTAAAAGGGGAGAGAAAGAAATTTCTCTCCCCTTTTTTTATTCTTGATAAATTGAAAAAATGGTGTAGCTTTTGATGGATTAAAAAATATGTTCAAACCATCTACATCAAGCCTGCGCATCCGGATATTTTTAGCGATGGTGGTTTTAATCCTAGTCTCTTTTTTACTCACAGGCGCCATTACTTTATATCACTTTCGAAAAGAGAATGAGCAGTATCATCTGGAACGTTTAAAAAGAAAGGAAGATGCTGTCAATGCCGCTGTAGATTATTTCCTTCAACAGCAAACAACGGTCTATCAACCGGATAATTTAGTTCGACTTTTCGATGAGAAGATTTGTGAGCTAGCCGATATTCATCAATTAGACATCAATATTTATAGCCTAGGTGGAAGATTAATCATTTCTTCCAACCAAGAAATGGTTGATCAAGGAGATATTCCACTGCAATTAGACTCTACATTATTGGCAAGAATTGAAAGAGAGGATCCCCCTATAATGACTGCTATTGGCGAGGGTGAATTTCTTTCCACATTCGATTATATCTCAGACAACTACGGTATGCCTATGGCCTTGATGAACTTGCCCTATTTTAAATCAGACCAAAGCCATATTTCAGAGTTGCGCAGTTTTCTTCAAACCTTGGCTGAGATCTACTTTCTACTTTTTGCCGCCGCCGCCTTAGTTGCGTATTTCATTTCAAATTATATCACCAGCTCTCTATCTGAAATAGGCAAAAGACTAAACACAACGCGTCTAACGGGTAAGAATGAGCCTTTGAGTTGGCATACGAAAGATGAAATTGGCGAATTGGTAAATGAATACAATCGAATGCTGATGGCACTTGAAAAAAGCGCTGTGGAAATGGCCCGAAAAGAGCGCGATCATGCTTGGCAAGAAATGGCAAGACAAGTGGCCCATGAAATTAAAAATCCGCTTACTCCTATGCGTTTGCAACTTCAAATGTTGCAGCAAAGGGAGGAAGTTGCCGGCTCTGAAAAAATAAAATCTATGACTCAATCTATGATTGGTCAGATTGATACCCTCAGTCAGATTGCTGAAGCTTTTGCTCGTTTCTCCTCTCTTCCAAAACTAAAAAAAGAGCGATTCAATCTCCTAGATATAGTGCATAAAAGCACTGAATTATTCAGTGAACAAGGGGCTTCATATAAAACAAACGAACTGGATCTTTGGGTAATGGCCGACAAAGACCAATGGCTACGGGTAATGAATAATCTAATTAAAAACGCCATTCAATCCGTGCCTTCCGACAGACCCGTTATGGTAAAAGTAGAAGCACTTAAAAGAAATGATACCGCTATAGTCCGAATTTGTGATAATGGAATTGGCATTCCAGAAAATCAATTGGAAAAAATATTCGAACCTCAATTCACTACAAAATCAGGTGGAATGGGTTTAGGACTTGCAATGGTTAAGCGCATAGTAGAGCAATCTGATGGTAGTATTTCCATCCATTCAAATGAAGGAATGGGTAGTTGTTTTGAACTCGGCCTTAGCCTTTCGGAGGCTTAATAATTTATAATAAAATCCATTTATAGCATGTTCATTTTAATATGGACTGGCCGAATTGAATACCTTCGCTTCTATAAGAAAACCCCGCAGAATTAATGAATACTACTATAGAGCGCAGAGGAGCTATTGCCTTATTGCGCATTAACCGTCCTGAAAAGATGAATGCGCTCAATGCCGCAACCATTGCAGAGCTTTCTCATCAACTCGACAGTCTAAAGGAGGATAAATCGGTAAGAGCCATTGTCCTTACTGGAACAGGAGAAAAAGCCTTTGTTGCTGGAGCAGATATCTCCGAATTTGCCTCGTTTTCAGCTGAGGAAGGAAAAGAGCTTGCCCGCAGAGGTCAAGAGGAACTCTTTAATAAAGTTGAAAATATGAGCAAGCCTATTATCGCCGCGGTAAATGGTTTCGCTCTTGGCGGTGGACTAGAACTGGCGATGAGTTGTCACTTTCGCTATGCCAGCGAAAAAGCAAAAATGGGATTGCCAGAAGTAGGACTCGGTGTTATACCCGGCTATGGAGGAACACAGCGCTTGGCCATGTTGGTTGGAAAGGGAAGAGCTATGGAATTAATACTTTCCGCTCAGATGATTAATGCAGAGCAAGCCATGGAAATAGGTTTGGTCAATAAAATCTGCGTGCCCGGTGAATTAATAGATGAATGTATTGTGATTGCCGAAAAATGTGCGGCGCAATCGTCTTCTGCCTTGGCGTTTACAATTGAAGCTGTCAATGCTGGAATGATGGATAGAAAGAACGGATTTGAAACCGAAATCAATAATTTTGGTAAAGCTTTCGCCACGCATGATTTTAAAGAGGGAACGACGGCATTCCTCGAAAAACGAAAGCCTAGATTTGAATAGTATACAATCGAAACGAGCAAGTAATTACTTAAACTACTTGCTCGTTTTTGTTTTATTTCTAGTCCAACTAAATCCCTTTATTCATTAGCCTCGGGATCAGTAAGACGGTCTATTTCTCTCCTATCTTTCTTTGTGGGTCTTCCTGTACCTACTTGCCGTTGCAATGAACGCGTCAATAGTAAAAAACGCGCTTTCTCTTTCTCCTCATCCGAAGTGATTTCAAGTAGATAATCCAATACTTTAGGTGCGCCTACTCGTGAAGGTGGAATGTCTTTTACCTGATATTTTCGAATTATGCCCAGCTTGCGAATAGCTATTTCATCGTCCACCTTTAATGAACGCGACGGCTTTACCACTTGGCCATTCACTTGAACACCTTCTTTCTGAACAGTCTCAGAAGAGATTGAACGGGTCTTCATCAATCGAACACACCAGAGATACTTATCAATACGCATAAAACCTCTACTTTAATCTATCTCTAAGGCTTACTAAATGGAATTACAATAGCGGTTTTATCCCATTCTATTATCAAGCTCTCCTCCGTAAAGTGCATTGTCATTTGCTCTACCACGTTTTCTGTTGAAGCAACATCTGTCGAAACAACCAAAACATCATTTGATTTATTGTATCCGAATGCCCCCCAATTATCACTCTCCGAATTGAAATGAATTTTCCACGCCCTTGCTCCTGGTGTCGTAAACAAACCGTAGGTTCCGGCAGCCAATCGCTCGCCACCCACAATTAGATCTTGTGAAATCATAATAATACTATTCTCATTGGCACCCGTTCTCCAGACTTTATTATACTCTACTAGATCGCCAAAAATGCTTCTCCCTTTTACAGAAGGTGCACCATAGGTAACTTCTACTCGAACACCATCTATCGAGCCCGAAGTCTCCATTCGTGGACTTGTCTTCTTCTGACCAAACAAACTGCTGCTCAATATTAACATCGAAACTAAAAGGTACTTCCACATAGTGCCTGAGTTTTGAACTCGTATAAAGATAGTCCGTCTTGAATCACTCTTGTTTATTTTATAAACTTGTTTATATTTACATAAAATAATTTGAAATCATGACCAATATCGAACACAGCGAGCAGTTGAAAACAATTGCCAATATGCTGGAACGCACGCGTTACAACATCCAAGTTAACAGCATTTTCTATTTGATATGGGGCTGGCTTGTATTTCTTTCTGTGGTGGTGGAGTATGTGCTTTTAACTCAGTTTCACTCTCCGTATCATTGGATTGTATGGCCTATTAGTATGCCTTTAGCCGGAGTGGTAAGCGCATTTGCGGGAAGAAATCAGCACAAAAATCTAAAGCATACGAATCTAATGGATACCATTATGAAGTTCGTCTGGCTCGGTATTACGGCTGGAATTATTTTTTCTCTTGTTTTTGCAGGAGCCATAGGCTGGAAGCACAGCTATATTCTTATAATTCTTTTCTGCGGAATTGGAACCTTTATTTCCGGTGGAGTTTTAAAATTCAAACCGCTAACTATTGGTGGAATTCTTTCTGTTGCATTGAGCTTTATAATAGCCTTAGTGCCTGCCCTAAGTTCTAAATTTGAAACGGTTTTACTTCTTCTTGCGCTGAGCATTATTATGAGTTACCTAGTTCCGGGTTATATATTGAAATACAAAGCAAATGAGCATGTTTAAACCCCTTGATCCGCTTTTGCACAATCAACTTAGATTACAGATCATGAGTTTACTCATTGGTGTTGAAAATGCCGAATTTGGATTTCTATTGGATGAAACCGGTTCCACTCGTGGCAATCTCAGCGTACAATTAAACAAACTCAAGGAGGCAGGATATATAGCTATTGAGAAAGGATATAAGGGCAATTATCCGAATACCAAATGCGCTATAAGTAAAAAAGGACAGCATGCTTTTACTAGCTATTTTGAAGCCTTGCAATCCTATCAACCCTGAACATAGGCATCGAATAAAGGGGTAGGGTTTTCTATCCCTTTTAAAATAATCCTTGTATATCGCCCTTCTGATCTACAAAAATATTGTGTGCTGCAGGTCGAATAGGCAAACCTGGCATACGCATCATCTCACCTGCTATGGGGACAATAAATCCTGCTCCCGCACTCAGTTCCACATCGTTTATTTTGAAAGTATAATCGCTCGGACTTCCCAAACGACTGGGATCATCGGAAATAGATTTTTGTGTTTTGGCCATACAAACCAATAGACCCTTCCCCAACTCAGATTCAAATAGTTTTAGTTTGTTCTTCGCTTTACTGCTCAATTCAATACCATTTGCTCCGTAATAAGAAGTGGCAAGAGTTTGAATCTTTTCTTCCAAACCGGCCTCAGCATCATATAAGAAAGTCGGATTATTGCTTCCTGCTTCCAGTGCATGGCTAACCACCTCAGCTAATTCAACGGCTCCTTCGCCTCCTTTTTCCCAAGCTCTGCATACTATTGCAATCACTCCTTCCGACGCACATAGCTGCTGAAGCAGTCTAAGCTCATCGTCGCTGTCTGAAACGAAATGATTTATTGCAACAATGGGTTTTAATCCAAACTTCGATGCATTTTGAATATGATGCTTCAGATTAGAAAAACCCCTTTTCAAGGCTTCCAAATCAGTCTTACCCAATTCCTTTAATCCAAGTCCTCCATGGTATTTCAAGGCGCGAATAGTAGCCACCAAGACCAATGCATCCGGGAAAATACCTCCTACTCTACACTTAATGTCAATGAATTTTTCTCCACCTAAATCAAATCCAAATCCAGCCTCCGTTACTGTAATATCGGCTAGGTTCATTGCTGCTTTCGTGGCAAGTAAGCTGTTGGTTCCTTGCGCAATATTGGCAAAGGGTCCTCCATGCATAAGAATAGGATTTCCCTCTAAGCTCTGAACTAGATTGGGTTTCAATGCATCGCGTAACAATGCAGTCATGGCTCCATGAGCCTTTATATCTCTTGCTCGAACAAGACCTTCCTTGCCCTGACCTAAAACAATACTACCCAATCTTTTTGTGAGGTCTTCGTATCCATTTGCCAAGCAGAGGATGGCCATTATTTCGGAGGCTGCTGTAATATCAAATCCGCTCTCGCGTGGAAAACCATTGGCTCTTCCGCCCAAACCAATAGTTGTTTGCCTCAGCGCCCGATCGTTCATATCTATCACCCTCTTAAAAAAGAGTTGACGAAGATCAATCTCCGGACTGAGTTTATGGTGTAAATGATTGTCTAATAAAGCCGCTAAGAGATTATGGGCGCGCTCTACAGCATAGATATCACCTGTAAAATGTAGGTTGATATCCTCCATTGGAAGTGCTTGAGCATATCCTCCACCTGTAGCTCCGCCTTTCATTCCAAAAACGGGTCCGAGCGAAGGCTCTCGCAATGCAGCAGCTGCTTTCTTCCCAATCTTTGTCAATCCGTCGAGTAGACCAATGGAACAGGTAGTCTTCCCTTCTCCAGCCGGTGTTGGAGAAACAGCCGAAACCAGAACGAGCTTTCCTTTCTTCGGTTGAGTTTGACCGTACACTAGAGGAATTTTCGCTTTATACTTGCCGAATACTTCCAACTCTTCGGAAGGAATACCCAGTTTAGCTGCAATTTCAATAATGGGTAAAGCCTGAGTTTTACGCGCAATCTCTATGTCGGTCATATCTAAACTGAATTACAGCTCCAATGCCTTTTCTATTTGATTATCCATGAGCAGTTCCATTGGATTTTCCAATGCTTCCTTCACCGCAACTAGGAAGCCAACACTTTCTTTTCCATCGATGATTCGATGATCGTAAGAAAGGGCGACAAACATGATCGGGCGAACCACTATTTCTCCGTTCACTACCACTGGGCGCTCTACAATATTGTGCATCCCTAAAATGGCACTTTGCGGTGGATTTATAATTGGAGTAGACAGCATAGAACCAAACACCCCACCATTGGTAATGGTAAAAGTTCCTCCTGTCATTTCATCTATGGTAATATGGCCTTCACGCGCGCGGATTGCCAATCGTTTTATCTCTCTTTCAACACCGGCAAAACTGAGATTTTCAGCACTGCGTACAACGGGAACTACCAATCCTCTAGGGCCACTAACGGCTATAGAGATATCGCAGTAATCGAAAGCGATCATATCATCTCCATCGATCATCGCATTTACGGTTGGATAGAGTTTCAGAGCACGAGTAACGGCTAGGGTAAAGAAGGACATGAATCCCAGACCTACGCCATGCTTCTCTGCAAAATTGGCCTTATAGCTCTTTCTAAGGTCGAAAATAGGCTTCATATCTACTTCATTAAAAGTAGTGAGCATAGCCGTTTCGCTTTTAACGGCTACCAACCTCTTTGCTAAACTTCTGCGAAGACTGCTCATACGCTTACGTTGGGTTGAACGAGGGCTTCCATTGGAAGTTCCCATACTCACCGCGGCGCTTACCACATCTTCTTTGATGATTCTGCCGTCTTTTCCGGAGCCAGAACTTAGTTTTACGCCTTTCTCATTCATGAGTTTTTGTGCAGAAGGAGAAGGAGTGCCGCTTGCATAATTAGTGCTCTTAGGAGCTGCACTCGCAACGGGCTTTGACTCTATCTTCTCTTCTATTTTCTTTTCAGGTTCAGAACCTCCTTCCGGAGCAGAAGCAGAAGTATCTATGATACATACCACTTGGCCAACAGCCACTACCTCCCCTTCAGACGCAAGAAGTTTTATTGTACCACTTTCTTCCGCAGGCAGCGCAAGGGTGGCTTTGTCTGAATCTACTTCAGCAATTTCTTGGTCCTTCTCAACATAGTCGCCATCTTGCACCAACCATGAAGCAATCTCAACTTCGGAGATAGATTCGCCAGGAGAAGGCACTTTCATTTCAAGGATCATAAGAGGATAGGTTTTATTTTAAATTTCAAATGTTTTGGCAATCAAATCATGCTGAATCTTGTGTGCAGCCTGATGCGATCCCGAGGCAGGTGCTGCACTTGAAGGTGCGCTTACATCCAACCAATTTATATCGCGTAAACTCAATAGAATATGTGCTCTTGCACCCATATTCGCTGGCTCTTCTTGAGCCCAAACTATTTTCTCTGATTTAGAATAGATCTTAAGGACTTCTCTAAATTGCTTTTCCGGGAAGGGATATAGCTGTTCTATTCGAATAATGGCTACATCATTGGCCGTTCGTTTTGAGCGCTCTTCCAATAATTCGTAGTACAATTTACCTGAGCAGAATACCAATTTTTTAATACTTTGCTTGTCTTCAATCGAATCGTCAATGAGTTCTTTGAAGCGCCCATGTGTAAATTCAGAAAGAGAAGAGACACATTTTGGATGTCTAAGTAAACTCTTTGGCGACATAACAATGAGGGGCTTTCTAAACGGACGTTTCAACTGTCTTCTCAGTAAGTGGAAGAAATTCGAAGGCGTAGTCACATTAACTACCTGCATATTATATTGAGCCGAAAGCTGCAAGAAGCGCTCTAATCGTGCGCTAGAATGTTCCGCTCCTTGACCTTCATATCCGTGCGGAAGAAGGAGTACCAATCCGTTCTGTATTCTCCATTTATCCTCAGCAGCGGCAATAAATTGATCAATTATAATCTGGGCAGCATTGGCAAAATCGCCAAATTGAGCTTCCCAAATAGTCAATTCATCGGGAGAAGCCAAAGCATAGCCATAATCAAATCCCAATACGCCGTATTCGCTCAGATGAGAGTTGTACGCGGCCATCCGACCTTGTTTCTCGCGCATTCCATTCAGCAGATTATACTCTTCTTCAGAGTCTTCTACCTTTATGATTGCGTGTCTATGAGAGAAAGTGCCGCGTTCGGAGTCTTCTCCACTTAGGCGCACACTATGGCCTTCTAAAAGCAGCGATCCATAGGCGAGTAATTCGCCCATTCCCCAATCTAAGGCATCTCTTTCTTCCACCATTTTTGCTCGGTCTGCTAAAAGACGTGCAATCTTATTGAAGAATTTCTTGCCCTCTGGAAGCTGGGTTATTTTCTGAACAATAAATCGCAGATCCTCTTCAGGAAACCCGGTCTCTGGTGAGAAATCGAAATCACTGGGTTTACTCGGACTTAAGTGGCTATAATAATCCTGTAAAAAAGGAATAATAACATTCTTTTCAATCTGCTTCGACTCGTCGAAGTCTTCTTCCAACGAAGCCTTGAAGCTGCTTTCTAATTCTTTAATAATATTCTTTCCAACCACGCCTTCGGCAATGAGTTTCTTTGAATAGATCTCTCTAAGGTTGGGATGCATTGCAATGGCCTTATAGAGCAGGGGTTGCGTAAAGCGGGGCTCATCTCCTTCGTTGTGTCCGTACTTTCGATAGCACAGTAAGTCGATGAATATATTCTTATGGTAGCGCTGTCTGTATTCAACCGCGAAAAGCAGTGAATGGCAAACCGCTTCAACATCGTCTCCATTTACATGCAGTACTGGCGCCAAGACAACCTTGGCTATATCTGTGCAATAAGTAGAAGAGCGTGCATCTAAATAATTGGTGGTAAAACCAACTTGGTTATTGATTACTAAATGAATGGTTCCTCCAGTCTTATAGCCATCTAGGGTTTCCATCTGAATTATCTCATAGATGATGCCTTGAGCAGCTACAGAAGCATCTCCGTGAATAAGAATCGGAAGCACTTTGCCTGCGGTAGATCCATATCCACTGTTAATTCGAGCACGTGCAATTCCTTCTACCACCGCATCTACTGCATCAAGATGCGAAGGATTGGGTGATAAATTCAATCGGATTTGTCTTCCGTTTTCTAAGGTCTTATTGGAAGAGTATCCCAAATGGTATTTCACATCCCCATCTAATTCTTCCCCATCGAAGAACTTACCTTCAAACTCAGAAAAAATATGTCTGGGCGACTTTCCGAAAATATTTGAGAGCACATTCAATCTTCCGCGGTGGGCCATGCCCATCACAATCTCTTTTACACCCAACTCAGAAGCTCTGTTTACCAACATGCTTAAAGCTGGAATAACCGACTCGGCACCTTCAATTGAAAAGCGTTTCTGTCCTACGAATTTCGTATTTAAAAAAGTCTCAAAGGAAACGGCTTCATTTAGCTTTCTGAGAATGGCTTTCTTCTGATCAACGTTGAACTTGGGCTGATTTTCATTGGTGTGAATTTTAGATAAAATCCAGCTAACCACTTCTTTGTCTCGGATGTATACGAACTCCAATCCAATGGATTGGCAATAGGCCATATTTAAATGACGAACAATCTCAGCTAAAGCAGAAGGAGCTGGTAGCCCTACTTCTCCCGCTGCCATAAAGGGCGTAGCAAGGTCTTTATCAGACAAGCCATAATTTGCTAAATCGAGCGAAGGCGAATACTTTCGTCTAGAACGAACGGGATTGGTGGCTGTAAATAGATGTCCTCTTTTGCGATAATCGTTTATTAGATCAATGACCAGGAATTCCTTTCGGAGATCGTCTGGCACTTCGGACATTTCAATTTCTCGAGCTTCAAAAGAATAGCCTTCTCGAGCAAAATCATAGCCCTGGAAGAATGCTCTCCAACTCGGTTCTACGCTATCTGGTAAGCGTAAGTATTTTTCGTAGAGTTCATCTATGAACCCTATATGTGCACTTCCTAAGAAGGAAAATCTATCCATATTTTAAATCCAACCTGTGGGTTTATTCGCGTTCAAAAATACAATTAATACTGCCTTAGACCCTAAAGCACTGCTCCATTCTCCCTTATCTTTGAGCTATGTTGACAACAAAGCTTCGCGCACTCTGTTCAGTAGGGTTTCTACTTTTTGCAATTGGTCTTAATGCTCAGGTTCCCAATCGGTTCGAAAGAAAACCTGTAAAGAGCCAAGCCCAAGACAGTTCAAAAGTGCCAGAGGAAAAGCCTTTTTCCAATGAAGAGCCTAAGGTAACCCAAGCCACGAAGAAAACACCTTTCTATAAAAAATTACGTTACGGCGGAACCGGTAGCCTCCAATTTGGAAACATTACATCCGTAATGCTCAATCCAAGAGTTGCCTATCCGGTAGACGATCGATTGCTTGTGGGTTTAGGAATTACTTATCTCTATGTTTCAGATGGAAGATTTGAACCCAAACTTGAACAAAGCATTTACGGATTTAGTCCGTTTGTAAACTATAAAGTGTACGGTCCTTTAGCCCTTGCCGCAGAATATGAATTGCTCCGAGCTCAAGTGGTAGATGGATTTAGAGGCTTAAATCCGGTATTCAATGAAGAATGGGTAAGCGCCTTGTATTTGGGCGGTGCCTACCTTCCAGACGGGCCCTTCTACTTTTCCATTCTCTTCAATGTACTTTACGATCCGCTGCGCTCAGTCTATGCCAATCCTGTTATTCGTGTAGGCGTATTGTTCTAAGACTCCTTATCCAACCCAATTTGGGCCCTATGCCTATACTTTCTTTCTATTGCGGCCTTTCTCTTCTTTCCAAACTTGTTCGAGATATCTTCCAGACCTATTGTTCCCGTAGCATTAGTCTGAGTAATATCGTCGAAGAAAAAAGTCGAAGAAGCAGAACTATCTCCCACAGCTCCGAAATCAAACATAAATACTAAATTGTTAAAATCACTAGGTTGACCTTTGAAATCCCAAATGATCGTTTCCCAAGCACCTGAAAGGCTTTTGAACCTATCTACTTCTGTTTCAATGCCATCATTTCCCTCTAATTTAAGTTTAGCAATTGTTCCAATCGGAGCCTATATAAATACTTTCATCGCTATGTAGCCCAAGGTAGAAAAGTCTAAATTATTGCTTAACAAAAGTTTACTTCCAGCATATATTTGGCCGCCGTTGCGAGCCATCTCTGCAACTGAATCGGATAGATTGACACCATTCATTTCAGGATTCGAAATAACAGTAACTCCAGCACCATCAAAATCTAAGAAATAAGCTGTGCTCCCTGCACTCTCGAAATCAATGGGAGGGTGCAATCTTCCACAGGCATATATAGCCTTTACTTAGAAAATTCAGGAATAAGGTTGTTTTCTCTTTTCCATTCCAAACGGATCTTGCTCATTTCTCTCCGGTTGTTCAAGAAGGTCTTTCGTTTTTCTCCATTGCCATTAAAAGGATCTGCAATGATTCGATCGACATGAATATGTCCATCGATTTCAAACCAACTCTCTGTTGTAGTAATCTCTATTTCTCCTTGCTTATTAATGCTCCCTAGGTAGATTTCTGGCACTCTTCCTCCAAATATCTGAAAGGACTTCGATACTGCCCTGAGCTTACCCAAGCCTGCTGGGTTTATAGTACCTGAATATTGCCTGGGGTAGGAAGTTCCAAAAGTTTTTTTGAATTCAAAGACCGTATGGACTGCCTTTAGATATAGAAAGCCGTTATTGTGAATTCTAGCTTCAAAGCGACTGGTCATAATGGTCCAAGGACTGGATCCTTCATTGGTAACCTTGAACGTAATCTCGCTATTCGATATCAAGGCTGCATTTTCTTCTGCAAGCATTTGAAAGCGCTCATTTTTTTCTGATAGGAGGTCAATCAATACATCGTCTAACTGTTGATGCAGTTTCGTCAATTTCTTTCTAAGACGCTTTTGAAAGAAGAAAGAAAATAAACCGCTTCTGCTTTTCTCTGTTCTTCTTATTTGGTCAATAAGAGAATGAATGGATCTCATTGGTTTGGTATCGATGAGGCAAAAGTAATTCTCTGTTTTTTGAACTCATCCACCTTTTAAATCAAATATCCGATCCAAAAAGAAAAAGTGCTTTCTATAATCCCAAACCGAATGCGCTTATCGCTTCCCAATGCCTGAAGTCCAATTGCGCCGGTCAAAGACCTCCCCAAAATTCCAATGTTCTGGTTTATGTCGTCGTCGTTTTCAAGGGCAATAATCCGTTCTAAACCATCCTTTTTCTCACGCACATCAAAAGTGCAATGGTTCCCCCGCTTTGTCTATATGCTCTTAGGCCTATCGCTATTGTGTTGTATCACATCCTAAACAATCGACTGCTTAAAGCGATGAAACTTTCTTTATTTGAGCGAATGCCATGTAATAGGATGAGAGTTCCCTTGGCAGAATCTGGTTTTGAATAGGTCCAATAACTGGAGATCTCTACCTCATCGAAGGAGGTATAAGAAAAGGGCTTTCCACTTATGCCATTTCCTTCAAATCTCGATCTTGTGGATTTCAGCTGACTTCCCCTTATTAACCAAATAAGTAGATTTCTAATTTTGGCAATAAACCTTGGCACATAAAAATGACTGCATATAAATCAAAGTATAAGAAGCGCAAAAACAATTCTCTTGACTATTTTTATTTTCCTTACGTATTTAACTCTTCTAGCCATTGCGCACTAAACAACTCAAGGCTAGGAGAATAGCTTATGAAGCTGCGCTATAATTAATCTATTTCACTAAGCGATTTAACTTCTTGAAGCCATTTATTCCACCTTGTTTTCTGAGATTTTAAGTCCGTTGGATAGGGCCCCATAACAATATGTAATTGTGCACTATTGTCTTCTGGATTCTCAATGACTAGTATTTTCTCTGTATGGTGAAAGCCATTCTGATTATAGTCTATCTGAAGGTATAAATTGCCCCACATAGAAGCCACCATTCCCTTTGCACTCTCATTCGCCGAGCCATAATCCAATTCGGCATATGCATCATCATTCCAATGGGATTCAAAAAAAGACTCTTGCTTAAACTTCATGCCCACATCCTTTGCATAGCTCGTTTGGGTAATTGCCCTCCAAATTTTTTCTTTGCTTGCATCCAGCTTTTCTTCAATGTAGACAAACGGACTTGGGCCTATTTCATTCAATTCTTCATCCGAAAGAAAAGAAACCTCTCCAAACCATGCTGAGCCATTTCCACCATTCGGATAGCGAAAACCAACTACTGTATCCTTATCTATTATAACTGCTTGAATAACAATTATAAGTTCATTCATTTTACTGTGTGGAGAATAGTAGTTAGCCACCTTCGGAAGCCTCATTTCCAATGGTTTTGCATTGCTATACTCCTTTGTATCGATATATATGAGTGAAGTGCCATTTCTTGTTTCCTCTAGGGTTGGCAAACGATCATTTATTATAGTAAGCTTATCAAAATCCTGAATATCCATAGGTGGAAATCCGTGTAAATTATCTGGACAATACCAACTACCGTATTGATGCTGCTCACTTTTCTTTGGAGCTGCTTGTTCAACAGTAAATTCTTTGGTTTCTAATGGTGTATCAGAATACTCCTGTTGATCGCATGAGCTTATTAAAGCAAAGTGAAGTAAAATAGTGGACAGAATGATTTTTTCTTTTGTCATAGTTTCATTTATGAATAACTCGAAATGACCATTGCAGTCAAATCTTTGTAAACCTCCATATACTCTAGCGATTAAGGCATTAAATAGTGTAAAATAGTGAAACGTGAATGTAAAATTTCTTCACCGCTGCGCTTGAGCGGTAAAGCGAAAGGAGCGAATCGTATCTCAAGATAAAATCGAAACGCGCACCATATACTTCAATATAACCTCAACTTCATTCAAATCAGCCGATCTACTCCGTTTCATTTCTCAACGAAACGGGCTACGCCCTCAAAGCAGGATTTCCTGATTTATTGGAATGTATAACTGCTTCCAAAATCGTCTCCATCATTTGCATTAAGTGATATCCCTCTATATCAAGCTAGCTTCTAGTCTGGAATGGCCTTACTATGAAGCCTGAGAAATTTGCATTATACCATTGAAATGTGGAAATAGACCAATACCTGTTCTTTATGGAGTTTTATATGTCTTTTGGATACAGCGCATGTATGTCGATACCGCTATTTAGAACAGTTCATATCCTTCTTACACCTCCTAATCTTCTACGCAACGGATAAACTCACGCATTTTTTGTTCGTTTTCTGATCTACTTATGAAGTGGGCATTTCCAATGTATTTCATTCCTAAATAATGTGCGGTTTCCGAGAAGGGCATCCAAAAGAAGTCGCCCGGCAGGTTTCCCATTGAACAGCTAATTGCTCCCATCTTCTTCGTTCGCAATGCTCTTCCGAGTTCTTTTTCAATTTCCAATAGATCCGTAAATCGGTCGAAAAACACTTTCATAATCCCACTCATCGAATACCAATATACTGGTGTTGCAAAAAGGAAGGTGTCGTATTTCCCGATCAGTTCTTTCATCAATGCTACATAGTCATCATTGCGGTTTTGATGTGCATAATCATAATAACCAATATGGTAATCATTGAGGTCTATACTATCCCAGTTTGCTTGTTTAACTAGGAGGTCTACCATAGCGGCTGTATCTCCCTCTTTTCTTGAACTGCCCAGAATCACAACGGTTTTCATCTCATCTATGCTTAAAATCGTCTAGCCCATCCATCGAAGAAACATATGAATTTTGAACCCTATATCTCTTAGACTGATTTATGTCTTTGAAAGGTAGTTGTTCTATTGAAACCTTTCTCCAGCGCTGTTTTTACTAGCCGTTTAATACAATAACTGCCCGATTTGAATCTATGGCATGGATGATTAAATTCATAAAAGAATCTATTTCTCCTTTCCATTCTAAGCCCTTGAAATAAGGTCACTATTTCCAACCTCCACCCAAGGCACGGTAAATTCCCACCTTGGCATTCAGTTGTTCTTTTTTTATTTCAATCAATTCGATTTTCGCTTCTAGCGCTTCGCGCTGAGTGAGCAGTACTTCTGCATAATCTGCTCTTGCAGATAAGAACAAACTATTGGCTACTCCTATAGATTCCTTTAAAATCTGAACTTCCTTTTCCTTTGTATCATATCCCTTTGAGTAATTATCAAGTTTCGCCAATTGATTCAGAACATCAACATAGGCATTCAAAATAGTTTGCTCATAATGATATACGGCTTGTATTTGTTGCGCAGTAGCCGAATTGAATTCGGCTCTAATTGCACTTCTATTTATAAGAGGGGCCATAAGTTCACCTGACAAACTATAAATAAGCGATTGCGGTCTAAGCAGGAAATTCGGATTAAAGGCTTGATAGCCTAGTCCAGCAGAAATACGCAATGAAGGATAAAATTCTGCTCTTGCAGCCTTCACGTCTAATTTTGCGGCCATTAATTCAAGCTCAGCTTGGCGAATATCAGGTCGGTTGCTAAGCAGTTGAGAAGGAATACCTTCTGCAATACTATCGATTGTTAAATCATTGAAAAGGGTCCAATTCCTTTCAATAGGCTGAGGAAACCTTCCCGTTAAAAAATGGATTCGATTCTCAGTTTGCACACGATCTTGTTGGATAGAATACTGCAGGTTTTTAGTATTCAGCAGCTGTGCTTCAAAACGATTTACGGCTAATTGAGATACTCTGGCTGCATTCTTTTGTTGTTTAACCACCCGTAAAGCATTCGATTGTATTTCGATGTTTTGCTCTACAATGGCAATTAAATTATCTAAGGCCATTAGCTCATAATAGGAGTTGGCAATTTCAGCAATCAGATTGGTTACCATAAAGTTTTTGCCCTCTATGCTCCCAAGGTAACGCGCCACCGCAGCGCGCTTCGAGTTGCGCAGTTTTTTCCATACATCCACCTCCCAATCGGCATAGGCACCAAAATCATAGTCGTTAAGAGGTTCTGGGAATGCACGGTTTGGTGCAACTTCTAATTGATCTTCTACGGCACCGTTTCGGGTATACTTTCCAACTTTGTCTAGTCCTGCGCCTGCGCCAATTCCAACGCTAGGAAAGATGCGGCCTTTACGTGCCAGTACTTCGCTATTATTGATCGCAATTTCTTGCATCACAATATTAAGCTCCTGATTGTTTTTTAATGCAGTGTCAATAAGGGCAACCAAATGCGAATCGTTGAAATAATTTCGCCAATCTATAGCCGCCGCATTTAGAGAATCCCTTCCATTCACAAAGGCCTCAGGCATTGAGCTATCTTCTATTCTAACGCTTTCTTTTCCTGTTTTGCAACTTGCTAAGGCAAGCAGCAGAATTGCAAGAAACGCTTTCTTATATGTTTTAAACTTCATTTCTTAACTTCTTTCTTTTAGATGCCTTTAATACCAATTTCAGATTTCGAATTTTCTTTATTAGAGTTGCCTCATTTGTGCTTCCAACCAAATTTTCACTGAGTGGATTCTGGTCTTCGTCTTGAATGAGTTTTCTCCCTTCTGCGAGGCTCCCGAAGATGTAATACAAGCCTGGAACGATAATTACACCGAAAAAAGTACCGAAGAGCATGCCTCCTAAAGCCGACGCGCCGATGGTTCTATTTCCAACCGCGCCGGGACCTGTGGCAATAACCAATGGAATTAATCCGGCGATAAACGCAAAAGAGGTCATTAAAATAGGCCGAAAGCGAACGCGAGCTCCTTCAATGGCCGCTTCTAGGATAGTTGCGCCCTGATTGTGTTTTTGAACGGCGAACTCGACAATTAATACAGCGTTCTTTCCCAAGAGTCCAACCAGCATTATCAAACCTATTTGCGCATAAATATCGTTGGCTAATCCCATGACTTTGAGAAGGAAGAAAGAGCCAAAAATTCCAGCTGGAAGGGAGAATAAAACAGATAAGGGAATTATAAAGCTCTCGTATTGAGATGCCAAAACCAAGTAGACGAATATGAGTACTACTATAAAAATGTATATGGCTTCATTCCCTCTCCGTGACTCGTCGTACGACAGACCTTCCCAAGCAATATCATATCCATGGGGCAACATTTCTTCTGCCACTTCTCGCACTGCTTCAATTGCGTTTCCGCTTGTATAGCCCTGTGCAGGTACTCCACGTATGGAAGAAGATGTATATAAGTTAAACCGTGTGATTTCATTCGGACCTTGAGTTTTCTTCATTTCCATAAAGGATGAATAAGGCACCATTTCGTCGCGGTCGTTCTTGATGTATAAATTCAAAACATCTGAAGGCATTTTTCTGTATTCGGGTGCCGACTGTGTATATACTTTAAAGAAGGTATTGAATCGAACAAAACCTTGTTCGTATGTACTCCCGATTAGGATGTCGAGGTTTTCCATTGCTTTTCCAATAGAAACGCCTTTTTGCATGGCCTTTTCATTATCGATAATCAATTCATATTGAGGATAATTGGCCGCATAAAAGGTGAATAATCCCGTCAACTCTTTTCGCGCATTCAAGGCTGCCATGAACGCTTTGTTTACGCGGTCGAATTCTTGATAATCGATGGTACTACTCTTGTCTAGCAGGCGAAGCGAGAATCCATCTGAGGAGCCATACCCTGGAACGGCAGGAGGTTCAAAATACTCTACTACGGCGCCTAAATTCTGGGTTAAACCTTCCAACTCTTCAATAACTTCATGAACCGAGTTTTCGCGCTCAGACCAATCTTTAAGGTTGATGATGCAGGTTCCGGCATTGGAGCCTCTTCCTTCGGTTAGAATCTCATATCCCGCCAAAGAAGAAACGGACTGAATGCCCTCTACCTCCTCTGCAATTTTTTGCAATTCGCGCGAGACAGCATTGGTTCGTTCGAGCGTACTCCCTGGAGGTGTTTGAATGATCGCATAAATCATCCCTTGATCTTCGTTGGGAATAAATCCAGCAGGCAATTTTTGGTTCACCGCAAAAATTCCAAATCCAAAAGTCAATAATATTCCATAGGTTACTAGCTGACGGTTCACAATTCGGTTCAGCAATTTCACATACCTCCTTGTTATCTTTTCAAAAATGCGATTGAACCAATCGATGAATAAAGCTATAGGAGTACGGCGTTTGCGTTTGCCGTGATTGTTCTTTAAAATCATTGCGCAAAGCACTGGGGTAAGCGTTAGGGCTACCACCCCTGAAAGTACAATAGAACTCGCCATGGTTATGGAAAACTGTCTATAGAATACACCCACGGGTCCGTTCATAAATGCCAATGGTATAAATACCGCAACCATTACAAGGGTAATGGCTATAATGGCACCGCTGATTTCACCCAAGACCTCCTTAACGGCATTATACGGACTGATATTAAACTCCTCCATCTTGGCATGCACGGCTTCCACAACAACAATGGCATCGTCTACCACAATACCAATGGCCAAAACCAATGCGAAGAGGGTAATCAAATTAATGGTTAATCCAAAAATCTGCATAAATAGAAAGGCTCCAATGAGCGAAACGGGAACGGCAATAATGGGAATGAGCGTAGAGCGGAGATCCCCTAAGAAAAGAAACACAACCAAAGCCACCAAGATAAATGCCTCTACTAAGGTGTGTAAAACCTTCTCGATTGAGGCATTTACGAATTTCGAAACGTCGTAATTGATTTCATAAGTCATTCCAGGAGGGAAGTCTGGTTTCAGCTCTTTCAGTTTTTCCTTAACCCCTTTAATTACCGCACTGGCGTTGGTTCCAATATTTTGTTTTAACACAATGGAAGCCGCTGGATAACCGTCTTTATTCGAATAGATATCAAAAAACTCACTGCCGAGTTCAACCTCAGCTATGTCTTTTAGCTTTAAAATTTCGCCCTTTGGATTGGCCTTTATTATTATTTCTCCGTACTGTTCTGGTTTGTTAAATCGGCCTGTATAGGTTAAAACATATTCGAGCGATTGTGCGGTTTTACCAGAAGCTTGTCCTAACCTACCCGGTCTACCAATTACACTTTGCTCTTGCATAGCCTTCATAACCTCTTCGGCAGAAACATCATAGGCTCGCATTCTGTCTGGCTTTAGCCAAACACGCATAGCATATTGTCTGCTACCCAGAATTTGAGCCCGTCCCATACCGCTAATACGCTGCAGTTCAGGAAGAATATGTACGTTGGCATAATTGTATAAAAACTTTTCGTCTGCATTCTTATCTGTGCTGAAGAGGTTCACATACATCAACATACTAGGTTGAATGGGTGAAATGATTACCCCTTCGCGCTGTACAAGGGGAGGCAGATTATTCATGATCTGGTCTACCCTTGTTTTTACATTTACTACAGCGGCATTGGGATCTGTGCCCGGTTCAAATACAATCTGAACTGTTGCTTCTCCCGCACTGGTTGCATCTGAAATGATATACTGCATTCCTTGAACACCATTGATGGCGCGCTCAAGTGGAATAAGGGTCGACTCTACTAAAACCTGGGCGCTTGAGCCCGGATAAGCAATAAAGATGTTCACCCTTGGAGGAGCTATTTCTGGAAATTGTGAAATAGGTCGGGTAACGATAGCCAGAGCACCTAGAAAAACAATGGCGAGAGATATCGCAATTGCCAATACGGGTCTTTGTATGAATTTACGAAACATAGTGTTTTAGATTTGCTGTTTTTATTCTGCCTGTAAGGCATTCAAATCGCGCAAAATCTCTTCCTGTAATCGAAAGGCAAACTGTATTTGCTGATTGTTCTTCACCCTCCGCAATCCTTCTACTAGAATCATATCTTCTGAAGAAAGTCCCGCTGACACTTTATATAAGTGGGGCATCTCTGCATCAACTTCAATTTGTCTCGATTGAACTAATCCCTTTTTATCGATTACAAATACATAGTGCTTATCTAGAATGTCAAAAGTGGCCATTTGTGGAATTAATAAGGCGTCATCATAATTCACAGGCATTAGAATATTACCCGTTTCGCCGTGGCGAAGAATTTTTTTAGGATTTTCGAAAGTGGCCCGGAATGCAATATTTCCTGTTTCATTATTGAAATCGGCTTCGATGGTTTCTACTACTCCCTGGTTTTCGAAGAGTTTGTTGTTTGCCAATTGAAGCATCACAATGCCATAGCTGCTATCTGCCTCTTTCTCTGAAACATATTCAAGATATTCGGCTTCGGGTACATTGAAGTATACCCACATTTTGCTGTTGTCTGAGAGGGTGGAAAGGAGCTCACCTTCGTCTAGAAGGCTACCGGTTCGCACTTCGTTAAACCTGCCTATAATACCATCAAATGGAGCACGTATTTCAGTAAATCCCAAATGTGCTTGGGCAAGGCTTAATTCAGCTCGAGCCATTTCAAGGGTGGCTTTCGCTAAAGCCAATTCATTGACTGAAACGATATTACTGTCGGCAAGACTCTTGGTATTACGGTATTCAATTTCCGCAAAACTTACCTCGGCCTCGGCCTTCTTTGCTTCCGCTTGATATATGATAGGTAATATCTGGAAGAGTAATTCCCCCTTCTTTACCCTTTGTCCTTCATCTACATAAATTTTTTGCAGATAGCCCTTCTCCAAGGACCGGAGTTCAATGTGTTGGATGGATCGGAGTTGACACACATACTCTTGAAAAACCGAAGCATCTTTAACCACAGGGCTAGTAACCGTAAAGGTTGATTCTTCATGTTGTTGATGTTTCTCACGGCTGCAGCTCGAAAAAAGCAGCATGCCAAAAATGCTTAGAGCACCAAAGGTTCTCATACGAAATGAAATTGAAAATTAAGAATAGAAAAGCGGTTGAACCTCGATTAAGGCTCTACTGAAAAGGCAGTCTTGAAGAAACAAGACCTTAAGGAACATGGTCTAGATTATACTAGATGCCTTTTCCAAGAATGATGTAGAATGTAAAGAGGTCGATCAGACGATCTAATTGGAATACTGCTGATGCGACTCAGCTGCAATACGTCTTCGTTCGATTGACAAACGTCTATCGATAATACAGAAAATGCGGAGGAAGACTCCTTGAGATTCTCTTCTTCTGAAATCTCTTCTGGATAGGCTAAAAGAGCGCGTCTTGAATGTGTGTCAGATGGATTCTGATAAAAAAGTTCGAATGCAGACCTATCGTTGGCTGAAATGCTCTCTATGCGTTTTTCGACCTGCTGCGCCACAGTAGATTCTGGCGTTTGCAGTGATTTAAGCGCGAAAGAAAAAAATAGGAGGACTATGCCACAAAAAGAAATAAAAATGGTTTTGGAGTTCACTCCAAATACTCTTTTCACTTTTTTAAATTTGACTGTAAAGTTGCAGTGATTAAAGCACTCTAATACAAAGAGTAGAAAATAATTTTTTCGCCTTCTTTTTGTACATATGGTTTAAACCGTTTCCCTCTTCTTATACCGTCGCTTGGGTAGATTCTACTCTGACTGTCGAATTCTTCCAAAAACGGGCTTGAATTTTTTCAATACTTGATTTGTTTTTCAAGACCTCTCTTCACTTTTTGCCCAACCAAAAAGAAGTCTCGTCTGCTAGAAAAGAGATCATGAATATAAAGTTAAACCAAACAGAACCTCAAGTAGTACAAAGCATCCAAAAAAACATTTTATCGAAAGCCCCTGCCATGCGACAAGACTAAAACACTCGCAAATCGAAGTCTTAATTGCCCGTACTTAGCCCAATTGCAATCCGTAAATTTGCGTTTTATTTCATTTGGCCTCATGAAACTGTACAAAGAATACAAGGGTTTAAACCTCCCCCACATACATCAAGAAATTTTATCGCATTGGGAGAAGAATAAAACCTTTGAGAAATCGGTAGAATTGCGCAACCATAACGAGCCTTTTATCTTTTATGAAGGACCGCCTTCTGCCAATGGTATGCCCGGTATTCACCATGTACTTTCCAGAACAATTAAAGACCTCTTCTGCAGATACCAAACTCTAAAAGGGAAAAAGGTTATCCGCAAAGCAGGATGGGATACCCACGGACTGCCCATTGAACTAGGAGTAGAAAAAGAATTGGGTATTACCAAAGAAGACATAGGCACCAAGCTTAGTATTGAAGAATACAACCAAGCTTGCCGTAAGGCGGTGATGCGCTATACAGACCATTGGAACGAACTTACACGCCAAATGGGATATTGGGTAGATATGGACGATCCTTATATTACCTATAAAACCAAATACGTAGAGACCGTCTGGTGGTTGCTCAAGCAACTATGGAATAAAGACCTCATGTATAAGGGCTATACCATACAGCCCTATTCGCCAAAAGCTGGAACAGGGCTCAGCTCACATGAACTCAATCAGCCCGGTTGTTATAAAGATGTAAAAGACACCAGCATAGTGGCTCAGTTCCTTCTTCATAATACTGAGGAAAAAACCAAGCTTTTCGGCGAAGAGGACACTTTTGTTCTTGCATGGACTACCACTCCGTGGACTCTTCCCTCCAATACCGCTCTGGCGGTGGGAAATAAGATACATTATTGCCTCATCGAGAGTTTCAATCCGTATACCTTTAAAAAGGGACGATACCTTTTGGCGGAAGCGAGAATTGGAGCCTACTTTTCTGCGGAAGCAGAAAATGCCGACTTCGACTCTTATGAAGAGGGAGGCAAGCAAATTCCTTGGCGGAAGATTCAGTCGCTAAAAGGAGAAAGTATTGTAAACTTTTCTTATGAGCAACTGCTGAATATGGCATTGCCCTATGAAAATGCGGAGGGCGCCTTTCGCGTTATTAGTGGCGATTTTGTAAGCACGGAAGACGGTACGGGAATCGTTCATATAGCGCCTACATTCGGTGCAGACGATGCAAGAGTAGCTCAATCTGCAGGTATTCCACCGCTCTTGGTTCTCGACGAGAACGAAAATCCCACACCGCTTGTCAATCTTCAAGGAAAATTCGTTACCCAAATGGGGCCTTGGGCTGGTATGTACGTTAAGAACGAGTACTATGCTGATGGCGAAGCTCCTGAGCGTTCTGCCGATGTAGAAATTGCCATCCACCTAAAAGAAGTCAACCGCGCTTTTAAGGTAGAGAAGTATATACACAGCTATCCGCATTGCTGGCGAACCGATAAACCTATATTGTATTATCCGCTTGACTCTTGGTTTATTCGAGCCACAGCCGTTCGAGAGAAAATGCTGGTCAATAACGCCAAGATTAATTGGAAGCCAAGGTCTACCGGTGAAGGGCGCTTTGGCAATTGGTTGCAAAACCTCAACGATTGGAATTTAAGTCGGTCTAGATTCTGGGGAATTCCCCTTCCAATTTGGAGCAACGAAGATGGTTCGGAATTCAAATCGATTGGATCACTGGCCGAGCTAAAAACAGAAATTGAAAAATCGGTAGCGGCAGGTATAATGGATGAAAATCCATTAAAGGATTTTGTTCCCAATGATTTTTCCGAAGCCAATTACGATGCCATCGATCTTCATAGACCTTATGCCGATCGCATTGTATTGCTTTCTTCTAAAGGGGAAGCGATGAAACGCGAAACGGATCTAATAGATGTCTGGTTTGATTCGGGAAGTATGCCCTACGCCCAATGGCATTATCCATTCGAGAATAAAGAAATATTCGAAAAGTCTTTTCCAGCCGACTTTATAGCGGAAGGAGTAGACCAAACCCGCGGATGGTTCTATACTTTACATGCCATTGCTACTTTGGTGTTTGATAGCCCTGCCTATAAGAATGTAGTTTCAAATGGATTGGTTCTCGATAAAAACGGAGCCAAAATGTCAAAGCGTCTTGGAAATGCCGCCGATCCTTTCGATATAATGGCAAAGTACGGCAGCGATGCTACCCGTTGGTATATGGTCTCAAATGCCCAACCTTGGGACAATCTCCGTTTCGATACTGACGGAATTGAAGAGGTGCAGCGCAAGTTTTTTGGAACCCTATATAATACCTACGCATTTTACGCGCTCTATGCCAATCTAGATGGATTTGACTATTCCGAAATCTGTCCAGAAGAACATCGCTCTGAGCTAGACCATTGGGTCCTCTCTGAATTGCACAGCCTCATTCAGGAGGTAGATTCTGCCTATTCTGAGTACGAACCTACTCGTGCTGCTCGTGCAATACAGTATTTTACGACAGAGAATCTCAGCAATTGGTATGTGCGATTGAGTCGCAGAAGATTCTGGAAGGGAGCTTATGGTCCAGATAAGCAAGCGGCATATTCTACCTTATACGAATGCCTAGAAACCTTGGCTATTCTAAGTGCCCCGATTGCTCCTTTCTTTAGCGATCGACTGTATATGGATTTGAACTCCGGAACGGCTAAATCGAAAGCAGAATCTGTACATCATACCGACTTCCCGCTAGTGAATGCCAACCGAATAGATTCAGACCTTCAATGGAGGATGCGCAAGGCACAAGAAATTACCTCACTTAGTTTGGGTATCCGCAAGAAGGAACGCATTCGGGTTCGTCAACCCTTAAGCAAACTGGTCGTGCCCATTTTAGAGGAACGTCAAAAGAAAGCACTCCAATCGGTTGCAGATATTATTAAGGCAGAATTAAATGTGAAGGAGCTGGAGTTCTTAACCGATACCAGCGGATTAATCGTTAAAAAAGCGAAACCCAATTTCAAACAATTGGGCCCACGCATTGGCTCGCGAATGAAGCAGCTCACGGCAGCCGTAGCGCTTTTAGACAAAGATGCCATTGCAGAATATGAAAAAGCCCAATCGCTAGAATTGAATCTAGGCGATAGTTCTTTTGTATTAGAAGCCGGTGATCTCGAAATATTGGCACAGGATATTCCCGGTTGGTTGGTGGCCTCTGAAGGAGATACAACCGTTGCGCTAGACATACAGTTAACGCCCGAGTTATGGAAGGAAGGCATGGCCCGAGAATTGGTAAATCGCATTCAGAATCTGAGGAAAGATTCAGGCTTAGATGTTACCGATAGAATTGCCATTGAGTTGCTGGTAGATGAAGAGATTTGGGAGGCCCTCGAAGGACATCAAGAATATATAAAAGAAGAAGTCTTGGGCGTATCTATAGAACGAAAGTCTGATTTAGGCCCAGAGAGTTATAAGACTGAACTGGAGGAGAGAAGTGTTGAAATATTAATTCATAAGGTTTCGACCTAAAAGTTATTTTTGCACGTTCATATACTAATATGAAAAAAACACTATTATGTTAGATGAAAAATTACGATTTACAGATGAAGAGTTAGGAGAATTCCGCATTCTTATTACCAATAAAATAAAGAAAGCAGAAGCAGACCTCTTAGTGCTAAAAGAGAACTTCGCGAACGATAGAAACAATGGCACGGACGATACTTCGCCTACATTTAAAGCTTTTGAGGAGGGATGGGATACGATGAGTAAAGAGGCCAATTCGCAATTGGCTTCTCGTCAGGAGAAGTTCATCCGAGATCTAAAAAATGCATTGCTTAGGGTAGAAAACAAAACCTATGGTCTATGCAGAGATACAGGAAAACTCATTAGTAAAGAAAGACTTAGACTAGTACCGCACGCAACCCTCAGTATAGAGGCCAAGAACAAGCAATAAATTGCGCAGACCCTTACTCATCGTATTTCTTGTTCTGTTAGCAGATCAAGCCCTAAAGATTTGGATTAAAACCCATTTTGAAATGGGTGAAGAGATTAAAATAACCGATTGGTTTATTCTTCATTTCACCGAAAATCCAGGAATGGCTTTTGGCATTGAGCTGGGAGGTTCTTATGGGAAACTTCTTTTAAGTCTTTTTCGAATTATTGCGGTGAGCGCCATGTTCATTTGGTTGCGGAATTTGGTGCGGCAGAAAGTGCATACTGCAGCCATAACCGCTGTTGCCCTAATTCTTGCCGGTGCGGCTGGGAATATTCTAGACAGTGCATTTTACGGTCTGTTTTTCGATCAAAGTATAGACAATATAGCCAGTTTTATGCCTGAAGGCGGAGGCTATGCAGGCTTTCTTCATGGCAAGGTGGTAGATATGCTTTACTTCCCGATGTTTAAAGGCTTTCTACCCGATTGGCTTCCGTTCTGGGGAGGAGATTACTTTATCTTTTTCAGCCCAATCTTCAACTTGGCTGATTTCAGTATATCCTGTGGAGTGGGATTATTATTTCTATTCCAAAAACATGCCTTCCCGAAATAAGCTATTTGCGCTTATACAAGGGAACCGAAGAGCAAGCTTCACCAAACAACAAGCTTTTTACTACTGGTTTTAGCTTTAAACTCAATGCTAAATAGGCAGAGCTTGGCACCTTTTCTGAGCATCCCTTTACAATGACTCTTTGGTCTGTGAATTTCTCCGTACTCATTTCATCAATGGCCTTTAAAAACAAACGTTCGTAAAGGTCCTCTATGGAAGCGTGGTGAATTCCTTTAGCGACATCCGCTAAACGAATGCCTACCAACATCCAACTCCAAAGAGGCACAATGGCATCGGTAGAGCAGAGAAGAGCGACCTCTTTATTCTGATAGGATTCCAACGACATTTCCTTCAGGGCAGTTCGAAAAGCTTTTTCGCGCAACAGAAATCCTTGTTCAAGATGTTCTGCTAAATCGAAGGAAACCGGATTGTCGACACTACAAATCTTTTCAAGATCTAGAGTAATAAGTCCGCTCTCATCTACCCTATTGCGAATGGTGTCTTGCATTAAAACATACCCAATTCAAGTTTTGCTACTTCACTCATCATATCTTTTGTCCAAGGCGGGTCGAAGGTTATTTCAACCTCAGATCCACGAACATCATTTACACTTTGCGCCTTTAGCTTTACTTCTTGTGGAAGCGATTCAGCAACCGGACAATTGGGTGAAGTAAGAGTCATGAGAATGTGTACATCTCCTTCGTCGCTCACCTTTACATCGTAAATCAAACCCAATTCATAGATATCCACAGGAATCTCCGGATCGTAAATTCCACGCAAAACGTCTACAACGTCTTCTCCAATTTGTTGCATTCGAGTTTCTTCCATAATCAGCTTGTTTGCGTTTTTGCCTTAAAGGCGAGTGCATAAAATTTCATTTGTTTAACCATACTTACCAATCCGTTTGCGCGGGTTGGAGATAGATGATCTTTAAGTCCAATACTGTCTATAAAGTGGGTCTTGGCCTCTAAAATAGCATCGGGTTCTTGCTTATTAAAGGAGCGAATTAAAAGGGAGATAATTCCTTTGGTAATAATGGCATCGCTGTCTGCAGTGAAAAGGAGCTTTCCCTCCTTTAAATCTGCATGCAACCATACTTGGCTCTGACAGCCTTTAATAATATGCTCTTCGGTTTTAAACTCCGTATCAATGAGTGGAAGATCTTTCCCCAAGCTAATGAGATGCTCGTATTTATCCATCCAATCATCGAAAAAACTAAACTCTTCTACTATTTCGCTCTGAATATCTTGAATTGTCATAGCTATAAATTAAACCAACATTGAGGCTGATCGCATTACCCCTCTTACGAATTGATCTACTTCTTCCATTGTATTATATATGGCAAAGGAAGCGCGAACCGTTCCCGGAATCTCGAAATAATCCATAATGGGCTGAGTGCAATGATGACCTGTTCGAACGGCAATTCCCATTTGATCGAGCAGAACGCCTATATCGTATGGATGTGCTCCCTCTAATAAGAAAGAGAGTACCGAAGCTTTAGTGTCTGCTGTACCGATGAGCCGAATACCAGGTATTCTTGAAAGTTCTTCTGTGGCATAGCGCAACAATCCGTTTTCATGAGCAGCAATATTCTCTAAGCCTATATCTTGCATAAAGCCCAAGGCTGCATGAAGTCCAACGGCACCCGCCATATTGGGAGTTCCTGCTTCAAATTTAAAAGGAAGGTCTGCATAGGTTGTTTTCTTAAAACTCACCCTTTTAATCATATCTCCACCGCCCTGATAGGGAGGAAGCTTTTCCAACCACTCTTTCTTTCCATATAATATACCAATACCGGTAGGGCCATAAACCTTATGTCCGCTAAATGTATAAAAGTCGGCATCTAATGCTTGAACATCTACAGCAAAATGTGGTGTAGACTGAGCTCCATCTATCAATACTGCCGCCGAAGCAGCATGGGCATCGGCAATTATTTCTCGAATGGGATTAATCGTTCCTAAGGCATTGCTCACATGGTTTACTGCCACCACTTTTGTTCGGGCATTCAATAAGGAGGAGCTCCATTCTAACTCTCCCTTAGCGTTCATGGGAATGACTTTCAGAACGGCACCACTTCGTTCGCATGCCATTTGCCAGGGAACAATATTAGAATGGTGTTCTAGGTGCGAAATGAGTACTTCATCTCCTTTATTCAAGAGTCGTTCGAATCCAGAGGCTACGGTATTAATTGCATCCGTACATCCTTTTGTGAAAATGATCTGCGATGTGCTTTCAGCATTCAGATGTGCTCTTACGGCCTCGCGTGCATCTTCAAAAAGCTGAGTAGCTTTCTGACTTAAACTGTGTACACCTCTGTGTACATTGGAATGACTCGTATTATAATACTGGGCAATTGCATTTACCACTCGGGTAGGCTTTTGTGTGCTTGCAGCATTATCTAAATACACTAAAGGCTTGGAATTAACCTGAGTCTTTAAGATGGGGAATTGTTCCCGTATTTCGGCAGTTTGCCTTTCCATAACAGGGGTTGGGGTTTTTAGATTTCCATTTGAAAATCAACGTTTAATTTTTTGGCCATGAGTTTGTGTAGCCTAGTCCGAAGTTCTTTCAATCGCACCTTCTCAATCACCTCATCGCCTATAGCATAGAGCAATAATGCCTTAGCTTCATGCTCCGGAATACCTCTACTTCTGAGGTAGAACATAGCCTCATCATCTAATTGACCAACGGTACAACCGTGCGAGCACTTCACATCATCTGCGAAGATCTCGAGCTGTGGTTTGGTATCTACCGAAGCCTTTTCGCCTAAGATGATATTGTTGTTTTGTTGGAAGGCATTGGTTTTCTGTGCATGCGGTCGAACCATAATTTGTCCGTTAAAAACTCCTTTGGAATTGCCATCGTAAATGCCTTTATACATTTCAAAGCTATTGCAATGCGGCACTCTATGATCTACTTTGGTATGATGGTCTACATGTTGACCGTTGTTCAGCAATGTTAATCCATCTAGATGCGCTTCTGCATTCTCACCTAAGAAGGCAAAGTTCAAATCGTTTCGCACCAGCTTTCCCCCAAAAGAGAAAACGGCCGTACGCACTCTACTGTCTCTATGCTGTTGAACACTCGTATGATCTACGATGCTCGCCGAATTTGAATCGTTCTGAACTCTATATAATTCTAAGGACGCATTGGCGTTCACAAAAATCTCCGAAACTGCATTCGTAAATACCGGATTTGAACCTAAGCTTTGATGCCGCTCGATAATCTGCACATCTGAACCTTCTTCTAAGACAATAAGGTTGCGGGGCTGATTTAGTAAACTCCCTGCATCCTCAGTTGTGAAATGAATAATCTCAATGGGTTTTACCACAGACATTCCCTTTGCAACTCGGATAAATGCCCCTTCTTGGGCAAAGGCTGTGTTTAACGCAACCATCGAAGAGCTTGCATCGGCTGCTTTGCCAAAATACCCATCTATTGTGTCGCGATGTCTGCATAAAGCGGCTGAAAATGTGCAGATATCGTAGCCCTGATGAGTTGTTTCACTCAGCCAACTGCTGAATATGCCATTTACAAATACAATCTTATACGTATCGATATCGTGTATGAAGTACTTCTTGATATCACTGAAATCCAAGGACTGATCGCCTTTGTGAAATACTCTGTAATCGTACTTTAAGATTGGCTTCAGATTGGTGTATTTCCAATCTTCATGACGCATAGAAGGGAAACCCAACTTTTCAAAATGCTCCATCGATTCTCTCCGAATGCGATGCAAGTCTGTCTTCGTCTCTCCGTTCAATTCGTTCTCAAAGAGAATAAATGATGACGACAGTTTATCTGCTAATAATTCTAAGCTCATACTTCTGCCAATTCTTGTTTGATCCAGTCGTATCCTTTGCTTTCGAGCTGATGAGCCAACTCCTTTCCGCCACTGCGAACAATTTTTCCATCGTATAGAACGTGCACAAAATCGGGCTCTATATAATTTAGTAATCGTTGGTAGTGGGTAATAAGAACAAATGATTTTTCTGGCGAACGAAGTTTATTTACTCCACTTGCCACAATGCGCAAAGCATCTATATCTAAGCCTGAATCGGTTTCGTCTAGAATCGCCAACTTTGGTTCTAGTAAAGCCATTTGAAAAATTTCATTTCGCTTCTTCTCACCTCCAGAGAATCCTTCATTTAGAGAGCGACTTAAAAATCCTTTGTCCATATCGAGTAACTCCAAACAGTCGCGCATCCTTTTCAAGAGATCCTTGGCAGGATAAGGCTCCAATCCTTTCGCCTTTCGCGTCTCATTCATTGAAGTCTTAATGAAATTGGTGAGACTAACACCCGGTATTTCTACTGGGTATTGAAATGACAGAAAAATTCCTGCATGGGCTCTTTCTTCCGGAGTTAAGCTTGAAATATCTTCGTTTTCAAACTCAATAGATCCCTCGGTTATTTCGTATTCATCTCTTCCAGCTATAATTGAAGAAAGCGTGCTTTTTCCTGAACCATTTGGACCCATTATAGCATGCACTTCACCCGGTTTTACTTCCAGGTTAATGCCTTTTAATATCTTGTTATCCTCGATAGAGGCATGTAAATTCTTAATGTAAAGCATAGGAAACTTTGCTGATTTTTTTTAAAGGGGGTTTTTATACTAATTCTAACCTACACTGCCTTCCAAACTCACAGAAAGTAGCTTTTGAGCTTCTACGGCAAACTCCATAGGAAGTTGCTTGAGAACGTCTTTGCAGTAACCGTTCACAATTAAAGCAATGGCTTCCTCGGTTGGAATACCTCTTTGGTTGCAATAGAACAATTGGTCTTCACCAATCTTGGAGGTGGTTGCCTCATGCTCTACTTGGGCACTTTTATTGGCAATCTCTATGTATGGGAAAGTGTGTGAACCACAACCATCGCCCATTAATAAGGAGTCGCATTGTGAGAAATTTCGAGCGTTCTCAGCTCGTGGTCCTATTTTCACAAGACCGCGGTAGCTTCCATTGCTATTTCCCGCACAAATACCTTTAGATATAATAGTACTCCTCGTATTCTTTCCTAAGTGAATCATCTTGGTACCTGTATCGGCTTGCTGATAATTGTTTGTAACGGCCACCGAATAGAATTCTCCAACGGAGTTTTCACCTTTCAGAATACAACTTGGATATTTCCAAGTAACTGCAGAACCTGTTTCTACTTGAGTCCAGGAAATTTTAGCATTGCGCTCACAAATTCCCCTTTTGGTTACAAAATTGAAGATACCTCCAACACCGTTTACATCTCCAGGGTACCAATTCTGAACAGTTGAGTATTTAATCTCAGCACCATCCATTGCTACCAGCTCAACCACAGCTGCATGCAGTTGATTCTCGTCGCGCATGGGCGCAGTACATCCTTCTAAGTAACTTACATATGACTCTTCATCTGCAATAACCAAGGTGCGTTCAAACTGACCTGTACCCGATTCATTAATACGGAAATAGGTGCTCAACTCCATTGGGCAGCGCACTCCCTTTGGGATATAACAAAACGATCCATCTGTAAATACGGCCGAATTTAGAGCCGCATAGAAATTGTCTGTGCGCGGAACCACTCTTCCCAAATACTTCTGAATCATTTCAGGGTGTTCGTGAATGGCTTCCGTCATAGAGCAGAAAATGATTCCGAGTTCCGCCAGCTTTGCTTTGAAGGTGGTTTTTACACTAACACTATCTACCACTATATCTATAGCTACACCGCTTAGTCTTTTCTGCTCATCGAGACTAATGCCCAATTTGGCGAAGGTCTTGAGTAATTCTGGATCAACCTCATCCAAACTATCTAATACCTTTTTCGACTTGGGAGCAGAATAATAAGAGATGGCATTGAAATCGGGTTTTGTATAGGTTACGTTGGCCCATTCAGGCTCCTTCATTTCCTGCCAAATAGCAAAAGCTTCCAGCCTCCATTGAAGCATCCATTCGGGTTCATTCTTCTTTGAAGATATGAGGCGAATGATGTCTTCATTGATACCGTTGGGTGCCTTATCCGATTCAATATCAGTGGTAAAACCGTATTTATAGTCAGATTTTGTAATTTTATCTAATATTTCCATAGGAGAAGGTTCTAAGGTTATACTGCGAAGCTTTCGCCGCAGCCGCATGTACGTGTTGCATTCGGATTTTCAAAAACAAAACCCTTTCCATTCAGGCCTGCTGAGTATTCGAGCGTAGTGCCTATTAAGTATAAAAGACTTTTTTTGTCAACTAACAGCGTAATTCCTTCGAAAGAGAAAGTTTGATCGTTTTCTTTCTGCTCTTCGTCGAAAGTAAGGTCATAGGATAAACCTGAACAGCCACCACTTTGTACCCCTACGCGGACATAGGTTTGTGCGGTTTTCTTGCCTTCAGCTTGAATTAAGGATGACAATTGTTCTATTGCGGAATCGGAAATGCTTATCATTATTGCTTAGAATGAATCTAAATACAAAAGTACATGAGAAAAATGAACCTTCAAAGGGATGAAAAGGTTCGTTTATGAAGAAGATTTAGTCTGACTATATTTGTTAAGTATGAACCTTAAGAAAAATCCACATATTTTCTTTATTGTTTGTTGTTGTCTTTTTTTAAACGTAATGGTTCAAAAGGCAGCTGAGGCACAAGGCTGTCTACCCACAGTTGTCCTCGGACAGAACCTCACTATCTGTTCTGGAACGAGTCTCACCCTCAATGCTTTTAATCCAAATTCGACCTATATCTGGCAGAACGGAAGCACCGATTCTGTTTTTACGGTTATTTCCAGCGGCATCTATTGGGTAGCCGTAACGAATGTTTGCGGTACGGTAGGCGATAGCGTAAACGTAAATGTTCTTCCAAAGCCTTCTTTAAATCTTGGTCCCGACGCTGTTCTTTGTCCTAATACATCCAGAAGCCTTGGTGTGCTCTTGGGTGCGGGTGTAAGTGCCTTATGGAGTACTGGGCAGAATGCTGGAATTATTCAAGTTGCAACGCCCGGAACCTATTGGATAACGCTAACCAATCTTTGTGGACAAAATACAGACACCATTGTACTCAGTCCAGGGGTCAGTCCAATACTAGATCTTGGCCCAGACAGAGTTCTTTGCTCTGCATCAGGTTTGTTTTTAAATCCTGTCATTCCTTCTGGCCACACTATACTGTGGAGCACTGGGCAAACTACTTTGGGAATCCAGATTCAAAATCCAGGTACGTATTGGGCCACCCTGAGCAATAACTGTGGAAGCATAAACGACACTGTTGAAATAGCTCCAATTCTAAATGCAGATTTCCTTCCATCCAACGCCTTTTTATGCAATGGCAATCCCATTGTTCTTTCACCCAGTATTTCTGGGACCAGTTTTAATTGGAGCAACGGAAGCAGTTCACCTCAAATAAGCGTAAGCAATCCCGGCACCTATTGGCTGCAATACTTCAACGAATGTGGGAGCTTCTCAGATACTACTATTGTTCGATTGGTTCTCAATTACTCGCTCTCTTTTGGTGCCGACACATTGCGTTCTTGCGGGCCCCTTTTACTTAATCCAGGGCTTCCTACCTCTTTGAGTTATGATTGGGATGATGGCAGCGAATTACCCACTCGATTGATTAGCCAAAGTGGAATGATCCGTCTTACGGCGAGTACAAACTGCGATACAATAACAGATAGCGTTTTCGTTCTTATTGAGAATGCCATTGTTCTAACTTCTCAAACACTTTTTAAGTGCCCTGGGCAAGACTTGATTTATTCTTTCAATCCAATAGTAGGTGTTACTTATACTTGGTTGGATGGCGGTTTGCAAGGAGACTCTGTTTCTATTGTAAACGATGGTATCTATAGACTAGTCGCTTCAAATTCATGTGGATCTGATACCGCAGTCTTCGTGGTAAGTAGCTCAGCCGCAGCACTGATTCCAAATCTTGGATCTGATACGACCACCTGCGATCGGTTTTGGATTAAGCCCAAGGTGGTCAACTACAACTCTATTCTCTGGAGCAATAATTCAACTGCCGATAGCATTCGAGTAATCAGTGGAATTTTTTGGGTACAAATCACCAACGGATGTGGAACCTTCACAGACACTATTGTTGTTGTTTCTAATTCCATTCCAAATATTAATTTACCCGATACGCTGAATTTCTGCGCTGGTCAATCTGTAAGTCTAAGCGTTCCTTCTCGTAGTTTCTTGAGCTATACTTGGTCAAATGGAGATACAAGCCATACAACAAGTCTGAATCAAGGCGGTTGGGCATGGATTGAGGTCGTTAGTCCCTGCAACACAAGAAGAGATAGTACATACTTAGATGCGCAATTCCTTCCAAGCTTTCCCGTACCCATTGCCGATTTAACTATTTGTTTAGGCGATACTGCCCTTGCCAGTTTACCCTTTGCTTGGAACCCCTCTGAAGTGAGCTGGAGTTCGGGCGATAATGGATTGGTTTTTCAAAGCAGCAATGCAGGTGTGCATTTTTATACTATCACGAATCTCTGTGGTTCCTTTACCGACAGCTTTAGGTTGGATGTATTGAGTCCTCCGAATTCATTTTTGCCCGACACTGCTTTTGTCTGTCCCGGACTCCATACTCAGTTCAACGCAGCATCCTCCGGAGCGAGTACCTTTATGTGGTCGAATGGAACTACAGACAGCCTCGTTCAAATTACTCAGCCTGGAAGGGCATGGGTCACCCTAACGAATAGTTGTGGACAAACTTCTGACTCTGTTTATCTAAAAACCGATCAAGCACTACCTAGTATTTCCTTTGGGAACGACACCGTAGTTTGTGGAAGTTCATTGCTACTACAAACAGGAGTCAGTCCTTCGGATCCGTTCAATATACTTTGGTCCGATAGCAGTTCAAATGCACAACTAACTATCAATCAGAGTGGAATATATTGGGTGGAAGTCAGGAATTCTTGTCAAATAGAACGCGATAGCATTCAAGTGAGCTTTTTATCTGCACCCCTATTCTTTTTAGCCAACGAATTTCAATTTTGCTTGGGAAGCACTCTAAATGTAAACGTCTCTTCCCCTGCCTCTACCTACCTATGGAGTAACGGCGATACTACTTCGACCGTAAGTCTTAATCAACCCGGAACCTATTGGGTACAGGTAATCAATGATTGCGGGACATTAACCGACACATTCGATTTGGTGGTTGCCCCTCCATTCCAACTAAATTTGGGCCGAGACACTGTTATTTGCAGTGGAGATAGTCTTTTACTCGATGCAGGAACGGGGTACTTTGGAAGAACATGGAACAATGGTAGCATCGATCAACTTTTGTGGGTTAGTCAACCAGGTATTTACTATGTTGATGCGGTTGGATTCTGTAACACCTTTAGAGATAGTATTGTAATTACTCGAAAAGACACTCCCATTTTCGACTTGGGTCCAGCTCTTCCCATTTGCTTGGTGGGTGGAAGTATAAACTCTATTGGTCCACCCGATATGTTTTCATATATGTGGAGCACAGGCGAAATAACAGAATCTATTCGCATTGGCAGTCCGGGAACCTATTGGCTCACAGTATCGAACGGATGCTTTTCCTATACCGATAGTTTAGAACTAATCGGAGATGCCGTTCCTGAAATACATATTGGCAGAGATACGAGCCTTTGTTTTGGTGAAAGCCTCCTGATTGGAAACTCTCAATACCTGCTTAACTGGGAAAATGGAAGTAGTTCGTTTGATCGGCTGATAGCGCAACAAGGTACCTATTGGGCCTCCTTTACCAATAGCTGTGGGACTTTCTTTGATTCTATTAATGTAGAATTTCAAGATAGTATAATTCCAATTCGACCCGATAGTATTATTTGCTTTGAAGACACCGTGTATTTCTCCTTACCCAGCATCGCTGATTCCAGCTGGTGGCAAGGTGGCGGTCCTGTGGAAAACCGAGCTTTCGTATTCCCAGGTGAGTATGTCTATTACTTAGAAAACGCCTGCGGCATTTACCGCTCATCCTTTACTCTTGAAGTCATCGACTGTGAATGTGAACTCTATATTCCAAATAGTTTTAGTCCGAATAACGATGGCATAAATGAATACTTCCAGATTGGTCATGCGTGTGATCTGGTCGATTTTAGATTAAATGTGTATAACCGATGGGGAGAAAGGGTGCATCAATCTAAACAAAGTACCGACCTTTGGGACGGAAAAATGAATGGCTCTCTGATGCCTTCTGGAATCTATACTGTTGTGGTGGAAGCCTACATTAGGCAAGGAGAGAGATTTCGTTTTAAAAGCTATACCCAAACACTCAACCTCATTAAATGAGCGAAGAATCTACATTGACCTCCTTAGAAAGTCTAGGAGAATTTGGTCTTATTCAGCATCTTACCGAAGCCATTGATCTACAACAAACTTCCTCCGTATTAGGAATTGGTGACGATGCAGCCGTACTTGATTTTAACGAAAAGCAATGCCTCATTACAACAGATATGCTCGTTGAAGGTGTGCATTTCGACCTAGCGTATGTTCCCTTAGAACATCTGGGATATAAGGCTGCCATGGTGAACTTCAGCGATATCTACGCAATGGGCGGAAAGCCTACCCAGCTATTGGTTTCTATTGCGGTATCTAATCGATTTAGTCTCCAAGCATTAGAAAATATTTATTCGGGCATTCGACGTGCCTGTCAATTGCACGAAGTAGATCTTATTGGAGGCGATACAAGCTCGAGCAAACAAGGCTTAATTCTAAGCCTAACCGCAATGGGCGAGGTGCATGCAAATGAATATATTAAGCGCTCAGGCTCTAGAGAAAACGATCTACTGGTTGTTTCAGGCGACCTAGGCGGCGCCTTTATGGGCTTGCAAATATTGGAAAGAGAAAAGGCAGTCTTTATTGAGAATCCAAATAATCAACCCAATTTAAAAGACTATACCTATGTTGTTGGAAGGATACTGAAACCAGAAGCCCGAAGAGATGTAATAGACTGTTTAAGCGATATGGATATTGTTCCAACCTCTATGATTGATGTATCAGATGGACTATCATCCGAAGCCATTCATTTGGCAAAAGCGGCGGGCCTGGGATGCAGAATCTATGAGGAAAAACTTCCTGTTGCAGATGATACTTTCAAGGCCTGCGAAGAATTTAGACTCAATGCACCCACCATTGCTCTGAATGGAGGAGAAGATTATGAATTGCTGTTTACTATTTCTCCAACTGATTTTGATAAAATTTCAAATCATATGTTTTTCACTGTCATAGGGCATATGACCGATGAAAAGGAAGGATATGGTTTTATCACCAATCAAGGAGAGCAAATTCAATTAACAGCCCAAGGCTGGAATGCTTTTCTGAACAATTCGGATTCAAAATGATTAATCAATCATGATTTCTTTACATATCGCCATTGTCTCTGGTGCCAGTCGCCAAGGCAGGCAGTCACATAAAGTCGCCGAATACCTCTTTTCTCTTTTGAATGAAAGAACGAATGTAAAAGCCGAATTAATTGATATACGCTTAGCCGAAATTCCACACTATCAGGATGGAGATTTGCGTAGTTTCGAGGTGCAGCAAAAACATACAGCCTACTCAAAATCCCTTCAAAAAGCCGATTGCATTATTCTGGTTAGTCCAGAATACAATGGTGGTATGTCGGGATCACTCAAGAATTTCTTAGATCATTTCCGATCTGAATACGGTCGCACCGTTTTCGGACTTGCGTCTGTATCGAGTGGCAGTATGGGTGGATTGAATGCCATGCAACAAATGGTTGCCTTTGTAAGCTATGTAGGTGGATTTCTATCCAACTCTAGGCTTCTAGTAAGTCATATAAACAACAGCTTTGATGATTCCAATAAGATCATCGACGCGCAATTAGAAAAGAATGCAGTACGATTTGCAAACGATTTAGTTTGGCTCGGAACTGCTATAAAAGTTCAGAGGCAAGAAGAAATTAAAGTGCCTTAAGCCAGCTTAGATATTTTGCAAACGATTTAGTTTGGCTCGGAACTGCTATAAAAGTTCAGAGGCAAGAAGAAATTAAAGTGCCTTAAGCCAGCTTAGATATTCTGAGTAAAGTACTCTGGGATGTTCTAATAAGCCCATATGTCCGCCTTCTATTTTCAGGACTTTCTGTTTTGGCAAAATATGTACAAGTTCTTGTAATTCCTTCCAATCTAAAATAGGATCGGATTCCGAATAAATGAAAAGTACAGGTTCAAAAGAATGAAGCAATGCTGTTCGATCTTTTCGTTCCATCATACCTCTCAAAGAAGCCGTAATTCCTTCAATGGGTGTTTTCATCCCAATATTCAAAGCATGCTCTCTTCTGTTAGGGCGTTTAAAGTCTTCTGGAAATAATTCCGAAAAAATAGCCCGTATATAGACGGCCGGGCTCCTTCTAACCAGAGATATGGATTTATTTCTCACTTTTTTTCTTTCTTGACTGTCTTCTGTTGAAGTGGAATTAAGTAAACAAACACTTTTGCAACGCTCCGGATATGCATCTAAAAGAGCCAATGCCACATATCCGCCCATGCTATGACCCATTATATGACATTTGGAAATACACTTTTCGTCTAAAAGGTTTTTTACTTCAGAAGCAATGGCGTCCATACTATGAACTTCCGCAAAGCAGTCGCTCTTTCCATGCCCGGGCAAGTCCGGAATAATACAATGGTAGCTATCAGAAAGGCCTACACGCATTTCATCCCAAAGAGCGCCTGCTCCTAAAAATCCATGCAGAAAAAGAATGCACTCTTCCTTCTCAGAAGAATATTCTTTGAAATACAGCATATTTTAAGAATGGATCAATCTTTAACGGGCTGAATTCATTTTGTCTTCGATCTCTTCAACCTCTTTTGGAATTCCGCTTGTCATGTTCAGGTTTCCGTCCTTTCCGACAACTATATTCTCTTCTATTCGAATACCCAATCCCTCTTCCAAAATATAAATCCCAGGCTCAACAGTGAAGGCATTCCCAACTTCCATCTTGGTCGTCCAAAGGCCAGAATCGTGTACATCTAATCCGAGATAATGTGAAGTGCCATGCATAAAATACTTTTTATACGCGGGCCATTCTGGATTTTGATTCTTGATATCTGTCTTATCTATGAGTTTTAAGTCTAGGAGTTCGGCTTCCATTCTACTTCCGACCTCTCTATGATATTCATGCAGTTGATTTCCTGGCCTTAGCATATCCATAGAAACCTTCTGTACTCGTAGAACCGCATTGTAGACTTCCTTTTGGCGCGCAGTAAATCGGCCGTTTGCAGGGAAGCAGCGCGTAACATCGGAGGCATAATTGCCATACCAGCAGCCTACATCAAAAAGAATAAGGTCGCCGTCTTTTACTTGGGCTTCATTGGCGATATAATGCAAAACACATGCATTGGCTCCGGAGGCAATAATGGGTTCGTATGAAAACCCTGTAGAGCCTTTCGAAGTATATTCGTGAATGAATTCCGCTTCGAGATCATACTCCATTATACCCGGCTTTAGCATGGCCAAGATTCTATCGTAGGCTCCTTTGTTTATATCAGCCGCCTTTTGCATTAAGACTACTTCCTCAGCCTGCTTTACAGAACGAATCTGGTGCATAATGGGCGCACTGCGGTGAACCAGATGATGTGGATAATTCTGACGAACCCAAGAAGACAGTCGATCTTCTTTGGTCTGAATAGCAACATTTGCTCTTAGATGTTCATTGCGATTGAGATAAACCGAATTGGATTGAGCCATTAAATTCATAAACAAACTTTCGAATTCTGTGTTCCATAAGACAGTAGATATTCCAGAAACATGGCAAGCCTGATCTTTAGATAATTTGGTTCCTTCCCAAATTGCAATGGTTTCATTCGTTTCCTTTAGCAAAAGAATTTCGCGATGTTTTGGATCAAAAGCGGCTGGAAACAATAGGAGCAAGCTTTCTTCTTGATCGATTCCTGATAGATGAAGCAGATCTTTATTCTGAATAAAAGGAATAGTGCCATCTGCGTTGGTTGGAAGGATATCGTTGCTCGTAAAAACGGCCAAAGAACCTTCTTGCATTTGTGATGTGAAGCGTTTACGATTGGCTGAATACAAGGAGGATGGTGCTGGAGTGTAGCGCATATTAGGAATGATTCTAAATAAAAAAGTTTCGAACGATAAAGTCTTTATCGCGGTTACCTTTGTGTCCCAAAGATAGATTGGGCAAGTAGAAAAACATAATATATGTCAGTAAAGTCTGGTGTTTTCAGTTCTTCCATAGTTCGAAAGGTATGGATGTCATTAACCGGCCTATTCCTGTGCAGCTTTTTAGTTGTGCACTTATTGGGAAATCTAACGCTTTTGCGTTCAGGTGCTGGTGCTGCAGAGGCGTTCAACGCTTATGCGCATTTTATGACTTCATTTCCATTAATTAAAATAACCTCCTATTTGCTGTATGCCAGCATATTGTTTCATGCTGTCTGGGGAATCATGCTTGAAATAAGAAACCGCAAAGCGCGTCCAATAGCGTATGCTTACAACAAGGCCTCCGCGAGTTCCTCATGGGCATCGCGGAAAATGTCTTTATTAGGAACCATCATATTGGTTTTCATTGTAACGCATATGTACAATTTTTGGGCATTAATGCACTTTGGAAGCATTCCTCTCGATGCCAGCGGCAATAAAGATTTGTATACTGTGGTAATGGAGTTTTTCCGCCATCCTTCCTTTGGATGGATAGCAACGCTATCGTATGTTATTGCTATGGCTGGCTTAGCCTTCCATCTGCACCACGGCTTTCAAAGCGCATTTCAAACATTAGGAATAAATCATAGAAGATACACACCCATTATTCAGAAAGTAGGTGTGGTTTTTTCATTGTTAGTGCCTATTGCTTTTGCAATAATTCCTGTATATATCTTTTTAACCTGATAAATCGGCTTCCATGAAGTTAGATGCTCGCATACCCGAGGGTCCCATTGAAAATAAATGGACAAAACACAAAGCAGAGATACGCCTTGTAAACCCAGCCAACAAGAGACATATTGATGTTATTGTGGTAGGAACTGGTTTGGCCGGTGCCTCTGCAGCAGCTTCAATGGCAGAAATGGGTTATAACGTTAAGGCCTTCTGTTTCCAGGATTCACCTCGCAGAGCGCACTCGATTGCAGCTCAAGGTGGAATCAACGCGGCAAAGAACTATCAAAACGATGGAGATTCTACTTATCGTTTGTTCTACGATACGATTAAAGGTGGCGATTACCGTTCGCGAGAAGCGAATGTTTATCGCTTAGCTGAAGTTTCAGCAAGTATCATCGACCAATGTGTAGCTCAAGGTGTTCCTTTTGCTCGTGAATATGGAGGACTATTAGACAATCGTTCTTTTGGTGGAGTACAGGTTAGCCGCACTTTTTATGCAAAAGGGCAAACCGGTCAACAATTATTATTGGGTGCTTATTCTGCATTAGAAAGACAAATTGCCAAAGGAAAAGTGACGATGTACGCGCGCCACGAAATGCTTGAATTGGTAGTGGTAGATGGTAAAGCGCGCGGAATTATAGCCCGCAACCTAATTACAGGTGAATTAGAAAGACATGGTGCTCACGCAGTATTATTGTGCTCTGGTGGATACGGAAACGTATTCTTCTTGTCTACCAATGCCATGGGATCGAATGTTACCGCAACTTGGAGGGCACATAAGAAAGGAGCTCTATTCGCAAATCCTTGCTTTACTCAAATACATCCAACCTGTATTCCTGTAAGTGGTGAATTGCAGTCGAAGCTAACGCTTATGTCTGAATCGCTTCGAAACGACGGAAGAATCTGGGTTCCTGCACACAAAGAAGATGCGGAAGCAATTCGTCAAGGCAAACTCAAACCTACTGAACTTACAGAAGATAAAAGAGATTACTATTTAGAGCGTCGCTACCCTTCTTTCGGAAACCTGGTTCCTCGCGATGTGGCTTCAAGAGCCGCCAAGGAACGCTGCGATGCTGGATTAGGAGTAAACTCCACTGGAGAAGCAGTCTATTTGGATTTCTCCGCGGCCATTGAGCGCTACGGAAAAACCGAGGCAAATATCCGTGGAATGCAAAATGCTTCCGAGAAAGAAGTCTTGAAACTTGGAAAAGATATCGTAGAAGCCAAATATGGAAATTTATTCCAGATGTATGAGAAAATCACCGACGACAATCCATACGAAACACCAATGCGCATTTATCCTGCCGTACACTATACTATGGGTGGACTGTGGGTAGATTATAATTTAATGACTTCCGTTCCAGGTTGCTTTGCATTAGGAGAGGCCAATTTCTCTGATCACGGTGCCAACCGTTTGGGTGCTTCGGCTCTCATGCAGGGATTAGCAGATGGTTATTTTGTCGCTCCTTATACAGTTGGTGATTATTTAGCAGATGAAATCAGCACCGGTGCTATTTCTACCGATACCGCTGCCTTTGTAGATGCCGAGAAAGAAGCACAAGATCGAATAGATCATTTATTGAACAATAACGGCAGTAAAACGGTTGATCATTTTCACAAACGTTTGGGTAAAATCATGTGGAATGAGTGTGGAATGGAGCGCTCTATAGAGGGTCTAACCAAAGCGATCGAAGACATTCAAGCCTTACGAGTAGAGTTTTACAAAGGGGTTCGAGTTCCTGGAAAAGCGGCTACTGTAAATCAAGAATTAGAAAAAGCCCTCAGAGTGGCTGATTTTATTGAATTAGGCGAATTGATGTGCCGAGATGCTCTCGAGAGAAATGAATCATGCGGAGGTCACTTCCGTGCAGAACACCAAACTACAGAGGGCGAGGCCATGCGCGACGACACGAATTTTACCTTTGTTTCCGCTTGGGAGTTTAATGGTGATCCAAGCTCTGCTAAATTGCACAAAGAAGATCTCAACTACGAATTTGTTGAGGTCAAAACAAGAAGTTATAAGTAATTGTTAAATCCAAGTAAAGCAAATCAGCTATGAACTTGACTTTAAAAATCTGGAGACAATCGGGTCCGAAAGATAAGGGCGCTATGAAAACCTATCCTATTCAGGGTGTTGAGGAAGACATGTCTTTCCTTGAAATGATGGATATGCTCAATGAGCAATTGGTTGGAGAGGGCGAAGATCCCGTTGTTTATGATCACGATTGCCGCGAAGGAATTTGCGGAAGCTGCAGTATGTATATCAACGGAGAGGCACATGGTCCGGGCAGGGGAATAACCACTTGTCAATTGCATATGCGTTCCTTTAATGAAGGAGACACTATTTTTATTGAGCCATGGAGAGCCCAAGCGTTTCCTGTGATCAAAGATTTGATGGTAGATCGTTCTTCTTTCGATCGCATAATTGCAGCGGGTGGATATGTAAGTGTAAATACCTCGGGTAATACGCTTGATGCCAACGCCATTCCTATTCCAAAGGAAGATGCAGATAAAGCATTTGACGCCGCTACTTGCATTGGTTGTGGTGCATGTGTAGCCACTTGCAAGAATAGCTCAGCCATGCTTTTTGTCTCTGCGAAGGTTTCACAATTGGCTCTATTGCCACAAGGACAAGTAGAAGGTTCGGATCGTGTTTTAAATATGGTGCACCAAATGGATTTAGAAGGATTTGGTAGCTGCACAAACACTGGGGCTTGTGAAGTAGAATGCCCAAAAGGTATCTCTCTCGAGAACATTGCCCGTATGAATCGCGAATTTTTGGGTGCTGCTGTTTCTGCAGACTAGGATAAAAATAACTGTTCAAAATAGAAAAGGGCTTTCCAGTGGAAAGCCCTTTTCTATTTACAATTCTTTAGAACTACTAATTCGTCTTAAATGGAGCGCGAATAGAAATATCGTCCCAACGCAATTCAAAAGTGGGTGGTGTGCCCAATATTGTCATCTTGAGACTCTCCTCAGTCTCATTTAAAATGTCCACTCTATACTCAAGAGAAAGAGCATCAAAATCTGGATTACGCGTACTGGTTCCATCATAATTGATTCCCCATGGAACTTCTTGCGTATTCCAAATGAGAGTCCATGAATCCGGATTCGGAATTGTGAAAAATGAGTAGGTTCCAGCAGCTAGTACTTCATTGCCAAAACTAAGATCAACATTGGTTGTAAACACAGTAGCTTCATTTGCTCCAGTTCTCCAAACCTCATTGTAAGGAACCAAACCGCCAAAAATCTCTCTACCCTTCTTACTTGGTGCACTATATGTAATGCTTACCTCTGCACTATTCTCTATGTATTCCACTTTTTGCTCTGGACTGTTTTTCTTGGTGTTGTAAATCATATACTTATAGCCCGCAAAGAGAAATACAATAAGACTGACTAAAACAATACCAATAATCTTTAATGCTTTCATTTTATGAAATTTACACGAAATTAAGTGAATAATAGAACATTAGATCAATTGTTTTAATTCTCAGCGGCATTCAGCAGGTCTGCAATTATAAATTTCTTCATTTGCATAAAAGCATACATCACCTTAGGTGCTTTTTGAGGGTCGCTCATGAGGCTGCCCAATACGTCAGGGACAATCTGCCATGAAACTCCATAGCGATCTTTCAACCAGCCACACTTCCCTTCTTCACCGCCCGCTCCCAAAGCACTCCAATAATGATCTATTTCTGTTTGGTCTTTGCAGCGCACTACCATAGACATCGCCTCAGAAAAAGCACGTACTTCCGCTCCATTCATATTCATGAAATACGTGTCATTTAGTTCATAAACACTAACAAAGGGAGTGCGATTAAGGAGTTTGGAATTTGGAAAGATGCTGCAATAATAATCGGCTGCCTCATGTGCTTGGCTTTCAAACCACAAACAGGGGTAAATAGATTGACTCATAGTACAAAGATTGATTTTTAGCCTAAACGATTCGCTTTTCTTTTTCACTTCCATCCTAAAGAAGTGAAACATTCAGAAAAAGAAATGGACTCTAAAATAGATTTGCTCTCAACTGAAAAAAGGGCATTAACAGACTATGCTTAAAGTATTCCGACTTTGACTAATCCAAATTCCACTTGCTTTCAGTTATAGATTTAACCTGTGCATTATTTAACTTTTCCTATCAACTAAGTCATCCAAATAAGCGTGATTATATATATGCAAAGCGTCAAAATCAAGATTCTACAGCTCTGATGAAAGGCGCTCTTGTCTTATTTCAGGGAAGCAAAATAGGATCATTTACAGAAATTTACGTGTTTTGGGTTCCCTCCTTATAAACTCAAGGGAAGTATTTCATCCTTCCTATAAAAAAAAGATGAAATCAGAAGGTATGAAGCAAATACCATTAGGCTAAAGCCTATAAAAATCAGCAGAAGGAGCCAACTACTAGACTTTCCTCCTTTTCGTAATTATCCAACTATATACTATGCCTTTCATATTCACGCCTTGCTTCTATTTATAATTCGGTAGATCTAAAGATCGAATCGTTATTTAATACTTGTCATAAATAGAAATCCAAGAACCTTTATTGCCATTTCTTGCAGCAGAATAGGGTAATCTCAAACCAACATGAATTAAGAGCAGCACTAGACTATTACAAATCACTGATATAAACCTCTTCGACCTGCAATACCTCTTGGGTGCTTGAATTGTAAATAAATGCTACCAACTTACAGTTCTCAGCTACATAATCATTGCCAATTGCAGCACTTACATTGGTTCGAAGAGTATCTCCAGTATTGGTTCCAACAGCAGATAAAATTTCACCAAAAGGAAAATTTAGACTTTCCCTAAAAACATTATTGTGCACATAATCAGGATCTACGGTATCATCTGGAAGCAACTGCGGTGCTATAATATTGCTTTCGCATAGAAACAAACAAAGGTTCACTCCTGTGGGGTACGATACCAGCGCAATAGATTCAAGATCTCCGCTTAATGTTCTCGTCGCAGCATCGTATGCCATTGGCATATTAATACGGAATGCAGGTTCTAAACTGCTGATCACCGAAACTTCAGTAGCCCAATTGAAGTATAGTTTCAAATGAGCCGTTCCACTTCCAGTAAAATCAGTTCTACTCGTCATTCCTGCCGGTTGGAAGCTTACAGAAAAGAAAGATGCTAGATCGTTCCCTGCCGCTGTTCTAAATTCAGTTGGATACACGGGTGGATCTGGAGCGGTAAAGTTGGATGGGCCCGCATGTAAAGCGATCGCAACCATTCTTCCCGGCAATGCAATAGCTATCTCTGTAATTGCTTTAGAGGCCTTCGGGCAATTCTTGCATCGATGACCCGTGAAATCTTCTACCAATACCTTGCGAATAACCGTATCCATTGTGGGTGGTATAACTCCTCCTGACTGAAAAGGCTCATCGATATGATTACAGGAAGCAAGTAGAGCTAAAGCAATAGAGCTAAAGAGAATCGAGATTATGCGCATAATTAAAAATTACTTGTGATAGACATTCCCACAGAGTTCGATGCAGGCACTACTCTACAAATTCCGCCCACACAGAAAATACCGCGTTGCTGTCTTCCAAAATTCAACTGAAATCGAGTAGTTCCCGTTATATATCCCATTGAGACTAGCGGATAACTCAGCCTTTGATCTTCATCCGGATTTCCATAATTGTAAATATTTTGTACCGCGAAAAAATATTTAGGAGCTATGCTATACTCTAATAATAACATGGCCATATCTCCACGGTCTTGCTTACTGAATAAGCCTTGTACCTCAAATCGAAGACTGTGCTTCTTCTTCAATTTCCACAAACCTTCAAAAACAACCGAATTAATGTATGCCATATCCAATAAACTCGGATTCCCGATGACAACATCATCTTTCAATCCACCTGCATTTGTGGCAGAACTCAAAATCCCTTGACTGTATTCAATATTATAATATGAAACAGTGTACTTAAATTTAGAGGATGCCGACTTAGAAAAGGAAATATTGAAATCTTGAAAATATTTCAACTGTCCGAATTTAAACCATTCTGTTGTATAGCCGTCTGTACCCGCCTGGCCTAATGGAGTGTTATCATCTATGGGATTCTTTACGATAGAATGAGCATCCGAAAAGTTAGCGGTTAGCGAAGCACCTCTATCACGACCTAAAAAACTTCCCCTTGGTAATTGTACTGTAAATTCTAATTGAATACCTGTTTCACCATTGATCTGCGTTGCGTAGGGGTATAAGGCTGGAAGCGCATAGGTATGAAATTTTGTGGTTGGTGGAAGGAAATTCATAAAGAGCTCAAATTGCCCAGCATCTCTTTCAGACCGAAAGGCCATATTATCTATCATTTTATATGAACCTACAAATCCAAAGCCTTTGGTCGAATAAGTGGTTGTTAAAATAAGGCCGTTACCGTCTTTATAGATATATCCATTGTCTGCAGAAGGGTCGTTGATTTTGTGAACATACTCTCCACTCAAACCTACACCCCCTATTCCATAATTAAAACGTATCGCTGCCGAACCTACATTCTCCGGAAGATTGTATATAGGGTTCAAATCTGCTTGGTATTTACTTACCAAACTCATTCCCATTGAAAATCGATTCTTCTTTTCAGACCAAGCTGAAAGCAACTCATTGAAGTTAAAATCCGCATCTAATCCACGCACAATACCTTCTCCCTTATCAAAATACACACGTTGTTTTCCTAAAACACCCTTGAGCTTCATTCCTGGAATAGGAGAATAAATTAGACGAACTCCATCCATTGCATTATCCAATCCCAACAATCTTTCTTCAAAAGTCCGGAAGATCATACCACTTCCAAATTGCTCATAGAAATTACCTACCGTAACATCCAAGCCATCCTTTTTAAACCGAATAAAGCGATACGTTATTCCTTCTCCTACGAAGCCTTCAGGATACCCCAAAATTGGATTCTGGTAATTCTCGTATCTGAGACCAGCAGAAAAAGCGCCCCGAGAATAAATCAAGTTTGCAAAACCTTGCCCTAAGAACTGTTCATCGGGATAATCTTCCCCCAGAGGATCTAATTTGGGATCTTCAAAATAATAGTTCCCATCAAATTGAAAGTTACCGTGAAGCTCTCCATACGGATTCTGAGTTTGAGCCATCAGAGTGACTGAAAAAAAAATGGCTAGAAGCCAAGAGACTAATTTCATCTTGGTAGAATAATGATCGGTTTGGGTGAACAAGTTAAGCATGTTCACTCACTTAAAATAGCTTGTTAACATCCCCGACAAAGACTAAATAAAAAAGGCTTGGTCATCACAATCGATGACCAAGCCTTTCTAAAATGAATAGAGTGATTAATGCGCTCCTATTTCTTCATCATTAACAAGTTTAAGGATCAGATCATATAAATCGTCTTCATCGCCAGTCACATAACCATTGTGCTGCCAGACAATCTCATTCTTTCCATTTACTAAAAATGTATGCGGAACGGCATTTACATTCAACAATCGCTTGAAATCCTGATTCTCATCAATATAGACTTCATATTCCCATCCCTCACCACTGATAAAGGGGCGGACCTTTGCTGCATTTCTAGAGTCATCTATTGAGATAGCCACCAGCTTAACTCCTGTTTCCTCCTGCCAATCAGGATACATATCCTTAATCGCATTCAGTTCTCGGATACAGGGTTTGCACCAAGTTGCCCACATAGAAATAATCATGGGCTTACCGTCATTATTTAAATCTCCGGTTTGAATCGACCTTCCGTCTAAATCTTTAACTGTAGCATTTGGAATGGATGTGAATTCTCCTGTTTGCCCGAATGCCATCATTGAAAAGGCTAGAAGTACGGTGCTGAAAAGTGTTTTCATAGGTTTTATTATAAAAAAATAGGAGGATAGGTTTCCCCATCCTCCCATTCCATGAATCATGCCGTAATTACTTAATTACAGAGATTTTGCGCACACTGTGCTTATCATTTGTGCGGATGTCTAGAGTATAAACTCCATTGCTCAAAGCAGATACATCAACACGAAGAGAATTACTTCCTTCGTTTGCACCCATTTCTACTGTATTTACTACCGCTCCTAATTGGTTGATGATAGTTACCGTTACAGACTCTTGTGTAGTAGTATTGAAATCAACATTCACAAAATCTGAAGCTGGTACAGGATACAAGCTTAAAGAAGCCAATTCGTTCTCTTCAATACCAACAGGAATTGTATTTACAGAGATATTGTCTATGTAAAGACAGTTTCCGAAAGCTGAAGTAGTCTTGAAACGAATTACGATGTCCGCTGAACTAGTGTATGCAGAAAGATCAATCTCTTGACGCTGCCACTGACCTGCATTAGCATAGAAACGACCTGTTCCTACTGGAGGAGCAGTCATAAGAGTAGTACCTGCACGATTCCAAACGGATGTCCAAGTTGCACCACAATCATCCGATACGGCTACATCTAACATATCGTTCTCAGCTTGATATTGAGCATATGCATGATCGAAATACAGCTTCGCGTCAACACCAATAGTTGTCATATCCACTTTCTCAGTGATGATCTCACTTTCAACACCTGCTTGAATAGCATAGAAATCAATTCGAAGACTCTTTGCAGAACCTCCAAATCCTCCCATATCCCAAGTAACCGCAGGCGAAATGCCTTGATCTATAGTGAAAATACGTCCAGAAGGATCGTTAATAATAAACTCAGCTGGAAGATCACCAAGACTTAATGACTCAAATCCTTTGTCATAAGGAGTTGCTTGAGGAGTAGGGTCCAACACGCTGTATGCATCTACTACCGTATTATTCAAAGTATTGTAGTCTATTTGTCCATTTACAGTTACAATAGATCCCTCAAAGTTTGTAGAACCACCTGGAAGAGTAGTAGCAGGGAAACTAATAGTAGCATTTGCTCCTTGAGCTAAAGAACCGGTCCATGATTGGCTTACTGCAGTACCACCGTTCATTGTATACTCAGCATTTGCCGAAGTGATAGTAGTTGCACTATTGTTTGTAATCGTCAATACAGGAGTGAAACTTGCATCGCATAGTCCGCTTCCGGAAATACTTGCATTTGCACAACCTGCATCTGCGAAACCAGCAGGAACTGGAGCAGGAGCAGAATAATCAGCATTGTGAACCATTTTGTTACCATCTGTTTGAACAAAAGCAACAAATGCAACCTCACCATAGTTATAGATATAACTCGGCATTGGCACTGTAAACTGATTCGAAACCATTTGGCCTGGAGCTAAAGAAGCTGGAAGGGCTGTACCCAATGCAGATGGAACCATTTTGCGCATAACGCTATAGAATTCTGCTTCTCCATTCGAACCTGGTGCTGATGGAAAGTCAATAGTCTCTTCAACTAATGCCACCCTTAGGTAAGCTGAACCCGTGCTAGTGAATGCACTTGTACCAACATTGGTAACCGTTACATTAACAGTCGCAGAAGTTAAATCTGCTGCCATCGTATGAGTTATAGATACCGCTATAGGGCTAGTAACATTGTATGCCACATCCAACTCTGCTTGACTCAGACATGCCGGAGCACCTGCAAATGCATTGCAATCATTGGGAACAACAACACCATCGATCTGTACATTTGGCACACCATTTACTCCATAATAAGAGACACGTGTTTGAACCTCACCTGCATTGGCTAAATTCATTGGATCAAAACCAGGCCAAGACGTCTGGTATTTAATACTGATCGCTTGACTAGTATTTGCATCTAACAATGTGTTAAATGCTGGATTCTGAGAAGCACACGGACCACAAGAGGCTTGTGTAAACTCTTCGGCCAAAACAAGACGAGGTGCTTGGGCATTTACCACATTGGGTAATGCTGCCAATAAACCGCCCGCTAAAAGCATTTTTGTAAAGTTCTTCATGAACATTTGGGGTTTTAATTATACTCTGTGTAAATTTATAATTTCTAATCAAACAAATAATGACTACTATTATTTTAAATTTGTAAAGAGAAAAACGTATTAATCAACACTTTAATGAAAAAAATATTATTGTCTTTAAGCCTATTGTTTAGCTTTCAATTTGCTGTGGCCCAAGGGCTTGAAATACTCGATGCAGATACTGTAATCTATGGAAACGCATTTACTGCCAGCGACTTGGTTGCCCACGTAGGTGTCAGAAATGGCAACTCTAGTGCCGTAGATGTTAAAGTTCGACGACGTTTTAACTCCGTAAATGGCCTTACAGACAGCAACGCTATCTGCTGGGTAGTATGCTTTGATACAGAAACAGATACCTCATTAACTACTATAACGCTTAATCCGGGAGAGCGCAATGACAATGATTTTTCTGGTCATGTTTATCCCGATCAAGATGGGGTTATACGCAACGGAGTTATGAGCTACATTTTTTACGACATCAACAATCCATCTGATTCCGCTGTAGTTAAAATTCGATTTAAGTTGACGGCAGATTTTTCAGTAAATGAGCAGCGCCAAGAACGTTGGAATGTGTATCCCAATCCGGCCAATGAATTTTTATACTTCAGCCCAACGAATGCGAATAATTCAAACGACGCCCGATTTGTTTTAACAGATATGTTAGGTAAAGTGGTGAAAAGAGTAGAGTTGAATAATCAAATGGAAAAGAGTAGATTATCTGTTCAAGACTTAAACGCCGGAGTATATATTTATGCCATTTACAATGGGAATACACTTGTAGAAAAGAAGAAGCTAATTATCTCGAGAAGATAAGTCCGGAGCATATTTATTTCATAGAGCCGCCTGTTTTCACAAACAGGCGGCTTTTTTATTTTTCGCCAGTTAAACCCCTATCATTTGCATATTTGATTAGCGCGCCTGATCCATGAATGCCCAATTTTGCCAATAGGTTCTTTCTATGGGTATCTACTGTATGAGCACTTAAGAATAGTTTCTCTGCTATCTCAGGACTCGACATTCCTCTTCCAATTAGACCCAAAACCTCTAGTTCTCTTTTTGAAAGGAATTTTATATTTTCAGGATGACCGTTGATCTCTTTCAAAGTCTGATTAACCTGATCTATCACTTCTGGACTAAACCATTTTCCTCCTGAAACAACAGCTCTAATAGCCGAGATCAATTCTGATTTTGGCGCATTCTTAATCAAATATCCATTTACGCCGATGGCAATCAAATTCCTAATAAACTGAGGGTTATCGTAAGTCGTTAGAATTAAAATGGGAAGGTCTGGATGTTCTGCTTTTAGCTTTGTGCTCAGGGAAATACCATCCATTCCCGGCATATTAATATCAAGCAAACAAATGTTGGGCTTTAACCTAATTATCTCATCATACGCTATTTTTCCATTTGTTGCAGACCCCACAAACCTCAAATCTTCTTCGCTTTCAAGCAAAGCCATGATGCCTTGCGAAAACATCTGTTGGTCCTCGGCAATAAAAATGCTAATCATAAAATTAAAGTGATAGCTCTACAATAAAAACGGAACCTCTGTCTGGGTGTGAATCAATATGCAAATCTCCACCAAAAGCTTCCAATCGCTCGCGTATGTTCTTTATGCCAATTCCTATATCCCCTGCTGAGTCCGTTTTAAATCCCATTCCGTTGTCTTCGAAGCTAAGGTTGAAATTTGAATCTGTGCGGGTTAAATTCAGTTCAATTTGATTGGCTTTTGCATGCTTCAAAGTATTGCTCAATAATTCTTGCACCACTCTATAGATTTCTACCTCTAAGTCAATGGGCAACCTGCTATTTAATCCGAACGAGTTCAAATTAAATTGATATGCTCCCGATGACTCTATAACTAATTTGATTTCTTCTAATGCCGATACCAAACCAAAATTAGTGGGAAGAGCATCTGCCAAGTCATGAGAAATTTTTCGAACCTCTTTAGCCGTATCATCCAATAAGGCAATATTCCGTACTTGACTTTCTGCTAATTCTCTACTGCTTCTTTCTTCCTTTGAAAAGGCCATTTCCATATGCAACCGAAGGGTTGCTAACATACTTCCCACCCCATCGTGCAAATCCTTCCCAACCCTTTTTCTCTCTGCTTGTTGCCCCTTAATGAGCGAATCTAACGAATCTGCCTCTTTCGATTTCAATACTGAAGACAAGCGCTCTTGAATTATTTCTGCTGCTTTGGTGCTAATTTCTGCCTTCTGTTTAAGCACCTTATAGAAAACAAATCCAAGTACTAAAAAACCAGCAATTAGGGCTATCAGTAGCTGATTTATTCTAGTTTGACTTTGATTCTTCCTCAAGGACTCGTCTAACAACACCTCCTTCAACTCTGAATCTAATCGGGTCCGGACTGACGCAATCTCTACTTTCTTTTCATGACTTAAAACCGAATCACTTACGGTTCTATACCGATCTAGACTCTTAAATGCTTTCGGCCAATCTTCATTGACTTGATATACCTCAACAATGAGATCAAGTACTTCAAGGTATCGCCTTCCGTTGCGATCTAATAGTGCCCATTCCGCGGCTTTTTTATGGTTGGAAATAGATGAATCTTGCTGATTTTTCAAGAGATATACCTTTGCAATTGCGCCATAAGAAAAAGAGATGTCTTGCAAGTTCTGCCTCATTCTAAAATAATCTCGAACCACGAACATCGCCTTTAAACTCGAATCTAATCCATGGTTCTCGATGAGCATTGGCAAGCCATTCATCATTGTATTCATATAATAAACACTATCCTTTACAGAGAGGTAATGTTCTAAAATGGCAGCAAATCTCTTTTGTTGAGATTCACTCCTTCCGGTTAAAAAGTCAACAATGCAGAGTCGGTCTTGAAGCCGCCAATACAGATTCTCATCTTCATAACCCGCATCCTGCAGTAAAAACTGTAGAGACATTTCATATGCCTCTTCTATCTTGGGTAGTTCTCCCATCAAAAAATGAACATCACCTAAGATGAGGTATGAGTGGGCCGATTCTATTACATTTCCCTCCTTTCTTGCAATATCTATTGCCCGATATGCTAAAACCTGTGCCCTTTTAAGTTCATTAATTTGGCGCAGTACATCTGCTTTTAGATTAATGACTTTTGCTTGTAAAGAAGGGAATAGTGCTGCTTCCTCTAATAGATCATTTAAAAAAATGGTGTCCACAGTAGCTTTACATCGATCTAAACAAAGGCTATCTACTTTATAACTTAGTCTTTCATAGTCCATCTGAGCCCGGATACAGGGAGATGAAAAAAAGACTATTAGAAATAAGAGATATTTCTTTTTCATAACATAGATAAGATTCAGTAAGCCTAAGAGGTAACTTCGCATTTTATAGAAGATGTCGATAGAGGTTAAAGATATTTCAAAGCACTATGGAAGCCAAAAGGCTTTAGACCAGGTTAGCTTTTCTATTCCCAAAGGTCAAATATGTGGATTTCTAGGTCCAAATGGTGCAGGGAAAAGCACTATGATGAAAATATTATCGGGCTATATTCCTCCGACTAGCGGTAGCGTAGCTATCTGTGGTATCGATGTGCTTGCTAATCCTATTGAAGTCAAAAAGAATATTGGCTATTTACCTGAGAACAATCCGCTCTATTTGGAAATGTACGTCCGTGAATTTCTTCTCTTTTTAGCCCAATTGCATAAAGTGTCAAAGACTATCGTTGAGGAAGTGATTGATAAAACAGGCTTGAGTCCTGAAGCACATAAAAAAATAAGCGCACTTTCTAAAGGATATCGCCAAAGGGTTGGTCTTGCTCATGCAATGTTGCACAATCCCGCTGTACTTATTCTAGATGAGCCCACTACAGGTTTAGATCCGAATCAAATTGTTGAAATCAGAAATCTTATCAAGGAGCTTGGGCAAGATAAAACCGTTCTTCTCTCCACCCACATTATGCAAGAAGTAGAGATTCTATGCGACCGCATTCTCATCTTGAATAAGGGTAAAATTGTTGCTGATGCCAGCCCTACCGAATTGAAAAAAGAAGGGAAGAATTTAGAAGAAGTATTCCAAGATCTTACGCGATAAACTTTACAAAATCTCAGCAATTCTATCGGCTGGACGGGCAATTATTGCCTTCTCTCCGTTAACCACAATGGGCCGTTGAATGAGTTTAGGCTCTTCAACCATTACCATAAGAATTTCGTCTTCACTCAGATCTAAGGATTTATAGTTCTCTTTCCAAATGGCTTCATTGGTTCGAAGTATTTCTGAAGGCTCTAATTCAAGCTTTTCCAAAAGTTCCTCCAAATACGATGGAGTTAACTCTTCATTGAGATAATCTATCTGTTCGAAGGCGTGTTTTCTTTCTTCTAACCATGCCAATGCTTCCCTGCTCTTACTGCAGCGATTGTTATGTAATATCTGAATCATTACTATCTCATTAAATGAACAACTCCTTGCGATTCAAACCTTTCTCCGCAAGTATTCTTTCCTGTTAAAACCCAAAAGTACACGCCTTCTGCCACATTATTGCCAGCGAAATTTCCATCCCAATCGGGTTCACCCTGATACAACCTTTCTCCCCACCGATTAAAAATTTGGATGTCTGCTTCGCTCACTCCGGTACTCATTAATACTGCATCCAAATTAAAACGGTCATTCAGATTATCTCCATTTGGTGTAAAGACATTAGGAAAGTTTTGGTCTTCAAAAGGCAATTGACCTATTTGAACCTCATAAGTCTCGCTTAAAATTACGTTACAAATACTGTCTTCAGCTGATATCATTATGGTATATAAGCCCGGTTCCGAATAGGTATGAAGCCAATTATTGCCATTCCCAACCTGCTGCTGCCCATCTCCAAAGTCGGTTGTTATTTCTAAAATAGAAGACTGAGTGGTTGTGAAGAAATAATCAAGTCCATCTCTACAAGCCTCATAATCTGAATTGTACTGAAGAAATGGAAGCCCTCTGCTGAAATACACCTCACTGGTATCATAAACCACTGAATTGCACAATGGGTCAAAAGCAATGAGAAAGGGTTGATAGGCTCCAATTCCTGGATAAGAATAGGTGGCTGGCAGCGAGTCGAAAACTATTCCTGTAGACGTATGTATTTCGAAAAAACTAAGCGGAGGCACAATGCTAAAGCTTACCATTCTAGAGACGTCGCAGGTATCGTATTGAACCAAGAGCTGATAGCTTTTCTGTCCATCAATAATTTGAACTTTTACACTATCTGATATCTGTGTATTGCATTGGTTATTGTAGGCGGTTAGACGGATTATATACTCTCCAGGAATGGAATAACTTATGCTTTGAATACTAGAATCTACCCTTCCATCTCCCAATTCTCTGTAAAATGAAGTCGCATTCGATTGGTCAACAATGAAGTTAACAGGCTCGCCAATACAAACCGTATCATCTTGCAAACGGAGACTCAATCCCAATGAATCTAATTCAAATGCAAATCGAAGTGCCAACATATTGCAATTGGTACTTTCATTCGTAAGGGAATACACATTAGAAGGCTCTGCCGGCGTATTCGAAGTGCCACCACAACCCGCGCAAATGGCTTGAGAAATAACTCCATTTTCGCTAAATCTACTTGTTCCGCCGTCTACATGTTCTCCTGTTCCTGCACCGCCAAAAAAGGTGGCATAGAGCGGATTCTTCCATTTACTATCTAATGCAAGAAAATAAAAGTCTGCACCATCGGTTGTGTCTTGATACGCATCCGGCGTTACCAATAGGTCGAAAGTACGGCTTCCAGAAGATGCCAAATTACCCCCCCATCCAGAAAGGTAAAGAACACCACAACCATCTATTATGAAAGCAGTTGGAGCCAAATCATAGGTATTTCTTCCGCTTCCAAAAAGAGTGCTTCTCTTCAAACTTGAAAGGTCTTGAGAATACAATTGTATAAATTGTCTGGCGTTCAATTGATGAAAAAGGCTGGAGTCTGAAATAGGCATTCCTTGGTCTGACTGTCCAAAAATCGCTACCTCACCCGCTGGGTTTAAATCGATTAAAAAGGAAATATCCCTTCCTCCACCGCCAATAAAGGTAGACGACAAAAGAAGGGCGTTTGACGCATCAAATCGAGATATAAATCCATCTGCCGTTCCACCCAAATAATTCTCGTTGAAAGCGCCAGATGTACTCGGAAATCCGCTGCCACGAGTAGCACCGCAAACGTATAATTCGGTCTCTGAGGAATTCAAAGCAAGAGAAAAAGCTGCGTCAGGAAGACTCCCTCCCAAGCAATACGACCAAAGCACCTGACTTAAGTCAGACGACAACTTAAATACGACTGCGTCTTGAGACGATCCGCAAGTTCCTAAAGAGGAGGCGTTTGTGGGAAAATCGGCAGAGATTGAGCTACTTGCAACAAAAATTTCACCCGCACTATTTATGAGAATATCTCCTCTTGAGTCATCTCCATAACTATTTCTAAGCAAAGAATTTAATCCGTCATTTCCTTGTCCTCCAACAAAAGTAGAGGCCAATAATTGGGTTCCGTCGGTACTCAGCTTACTTATGAAAATATCTGTGCCCTGAGGAAATATTCCTGCCGTTCCTGCTGTACTGCTTCCCCCTCTAAAAACTGTGTCAAAAGCAGAACTCGTGACTGGAAAATCTGAAGATCCTGTAGCTCCCATTATGAGTAATTCTTCTCCGTCTGCTATCAATGAATGAGGTTGCTCCGCCCCCGATCCACCCAAAAAAGTAGAGTAGAGGAGATTGGTACCCGTAGAATCAAATTTCATGATGGCAACTTCCATGGCTCCTTGAAATACGGTGTCGATCGCACCTGGAGTCAATGGAAAATCACTTCCAAAAACAACACCTCCCAAATACAAATTTCCATTGAAATCGAAAGTGGATGTAAATCCCCAATTATCATCATCTGATCCGCTATACGTGCTAAAAACAATCCTAGGATCGATTACTAAGCTTCTGCTTGCATCGTATTCGCCTAGTTGAAAATACATGGTGTCTCCCCGTAACTTGAAGTTACAAACTACGGTGTCTAGCTTTCCGCTTGCATCTTTCTGAAAGGCAAATGGCTTTTGTTCGATGAGATCTCCCACAGAAGTTTTTGCTATCCAATTCCCGTCCATGTCGACCGACAGAGATTCTGCCCCTTTCCAACGTACTCTTATCTGAGAAGGGTCTGCAAATGCCGCTACAATAAATTCATATTTAAATCCCCAATCTCTTGTAAAATTGAGATCTATGCCCTTATAAATCGATTCAAATTGAACTTCTGAATACGATTTAATACGCGAAGCATTTAAGCCCTTCCTGAAGACATTTTTATACGACTTAGATGGATGGATTTTCTCAGGTGAGCCGAAATTTCCATTGACAAAATCGAGTTCAACCGTATGCACTTTGAGCCTTGGTAAATCTGCTCTTTGGCCATGTTTAAATTGGTGATATTCTTCAAATTGCTCTGAAGGAAGGCATTGATAACTAATTCCAGAAGTATGAATATAAACAGCTGATTCTGCCAAGCGTGTGCGAAAAAAAACGTCTTGATCAAATTGACCTTTATTTTCTTCAAATCCCGAAAGATGCTGACCCAAAGAAAAATGGGGCAGTAATCCAAAGATTAGAATGAAAGGAAAGATACGCTTGCGCATAGCCGAAAGGTACAATGAGCAAACGAACCACTTTTAAAAAATGCGAGAACTGAATACCTCAATGAGGCAACTGCATTAATTGTCTGTTACAACGGAGGCTTGTCCCTGCGCCATTAAGAAAGACTTTAAGAAATTATCGATTTCTCCATTCAAAACTCCTTCTGTATTTGAGGTTTCTTCTGCCGTGCGTACGTCTTTAACCAATTTGTATGGATGAAGCACATAATTTCGAATCTGAGAGCCCCATTCGATCTTCTTTTTACCGGCTTCTATTACTGCGCGCTTTTCATTTCTGGCTTGGATTTCCATTTCGTACAGACGCGATTTCAGCAGCTGTATTGCCCTTTCTTTATTCTGAAGTTGCGAACGAGTTTCTGTATTCTCAATTACAATTCCTGAAGGTTTGTGCCGCAAACGCACACCTGTTTCTACTTTATTAACGTTCTGTCCTCCTGCACCAGACGAACGGAAAGTGTCCCAGTCGATTTCAGAGCCATTCACAATAATTTCTATGGTATCATCTACCATAGGGTACACATATACTGACACAAAAGAAGTATGACGTTTTGCATTGGAATCAAAGGGAGAGATACGCACCAACCGATGAACTCCATTTTCTCCTTTCAAAAAACCGAAGACAAAATCGCCTTCAATTTCTAGCGTAACTGTTTTAATTCCAGCCACATCACCCTCTTGGTAATTCATAGTACTAACCTTGTGGTTATGGCTCTCTGCCCACATAATGTACATCCGCATGAGCATAGCTGCCCAGTCACAACTTTCTGTACCTCCCGCACCAGCTGTAATCTGAATTATGGCATTCAGCTTATCTTCATCCTCCGAGAGCATATTGCGGAATTCCAAGTCTTCAATTGTGTCTTGACATTTCTTGAATAAGGCACTTATTTCCTCGCCTGTCATTTCACCTTCTTTGAGAAACTCCATCCCTAAAAGAAGCTCATCATATTGATTGGAAGCGCCTTCAAATCCGTTCACCCAAAACTTCTGATTTCGGATTTTCTTCATTACCAATTCCGCCATTTTATTGTCTTCCCAAAAAGACGGATCGCTTGTTTTCTCCTCTTCGTTTGAAATCTCCAACATCTTTTGCTCCAAATGCAGATACGATTTGAGTGAAATCAAACGCTCTCCTAGCTCCTTAACTTGCTCCGATGTGATCATTTGGCAAAAATAGTGGGTTCAGGAACACCAATTGTGTTCTTGTATAATTAGCAAAACTCTCTTCCAGCCTCAGCTAGGATATGGACCGCTATAGCCCACACAAGGAATAGAATTCCAGTAACACTTTTTGTAAATATTTAGCCTCAGCTCTTCCCTTATTTCCTCTTTCTCTGGATTTATCTCAAATTTTAAAAGCGGTTTGGCAATCCATTCTTCCAAACACTCGACATCTATAGCACTCCAATTTTCAGAGGGCACCTTATACTCCTTCATCCATTCTTCCAATTGAGTTCGATCTGCCTTTTGAGCATCTACTAGGCAATAGCTACCTTTTGGGAGGGTGCACTCGGCATATCCAAACTCATCTGTAACTAGCTCAATTAAGGGACTTTCATCCGGATTATTCAAACTTCCACTTCGAATAAAAAGCGTGTGATTCGCTAGTGGTGTTTCCGTTCTAGACGCCAGCTGATCTTCGGGAGAAGGTGCCATTCCGCCGCAGAGCTGGTAGGTCGAAGTAAGTTGAATGGATATTTTAAAGTTTGGTTGGGCTGGAAGACTGCTTTTACATTGACAGAAAGCGAATGCAGTAACGAGCAATAAAACTATTTTTTTCATACTTGAATTTTCAATTGAATTCTAGGCCATTAGCCCTTTAATTCTTTCAATACTTTGGAAGGAGCAATAGTAGTGGTTATAAAGTCCTTCTCTAAACGTAAGCCTCTAGCCGGTGAGTATTCTCGACCATAGAAAATGATTTGTAGATGCAATTTATTCCAACTTTCTTTTGGAAAAAGCCTCTTGGCATCTCTTTCAGTTTGTACCACAGACTTACCATTACTCAATCCCCATCGATACATCAATCTGTGGATATGTGTATCTACTGGGAAGGCAGGAAATCCAAAAGCTTGACTCATCACAACAGAAGCCGTCTTATGCCCAACCGAAGGCATGGCTTCTAATGATTCAAAAGAAGCTGGAACTTCTCCATTGTGCTCATTAATAATAATGTGCGACAGTCCGTGAATTCCTTTACTCTTCATAGGTGTTAATCCACAAGGGCGAACAATGGCCGCAATTTCCTCGACGGATAATTTCACCATGTCTTCTGGTGTGTCTGCTTTGGCAAATAGAAAGGGCGTAATTTGATTTACTCGCTTATCGGTACATTGGGCCGAAAGTACAACAGCTACCAAGAGCGTAAAAGGACTATAATGTTCCAATGGAATAGGCACTTCGGGATAGAGTTCTTCCAATGAGTCAATTACAAATCGCACTCTTTCTTTCTTATTCATTGTAAAAAGGAAACTAATTTCAGAGGTAAAGTTAATCCCCAACAGTATCGAATTCTTTAGCATGGAATGAACCATTCTAAGTTTTGGGGTTTATTTGTGAAAAAGAAACTATGACTCACTTAAGTGTTGGCGACGCTGCCCCTGTATTTGAAGGCAAAGATCAATCTGGAAACGCTGTTTCCTTAGATCAATTTAAAGGAAAGAAGGTAGTACTGTATTTCTATCCAAAAGACAACACACCGGGCTGTACAGCAGAGGCTTGCGATTTTCGAGACAATGAAAGTACGCTAGGCGAAAATGGAATCCAAGTAATAGGAGTGAGTGCCGATTCAGAAAAATCGCATGAGAAATTCAGCACAAAATACGATCTCAACTTTCCCTTGATTGCCGATTCTGATAAAAACATCATTAATGCCTACGGAGTTTGGGGAAAGAAAAAGTTTATGGGAAAAGAATACGATGGTATTTACCGTGAAACCTTCATTATTGATGAGGAAGGTAAAATCCAAGAAATTTTCACCAAGGTTAAAACGAAGGAGGCTAGCGCTCAGGTATTAGCCGCACTAGGCAAGTCTTGAGATTCGTCTTTAAACTCTACCCGTTTTAAATCGAGCATTATTAGGAGAGCACAAAAGCCCCAAACCGCTAAGGACGTTTTATCGTTATCCAAAAAATTATTCAGAAAGCCATGTACCCAATAGGTTATTAAGCCACACATGGCGACAAGTGCATACATTCTGGTTTTCTTACTGCTACTTTGGTAATACACCCGAATGCCGGTACGCATCATCTGGTAAACCAATAGTAGGGTGAGCAATAATCCGAAAACACCTTGTTCAGCCAAAGGACCGATGTACTCGCTGTGTGCATTTCCAACATCGCCATTATTGGTGCTAATTATGGTTTTCTCATTGGGTTTTTGATAGGGAGCATAGGTAAATTGGTATGTTCCTGGACCGAAGCCAACCAAGGGACGTTCTTTGAACATTCGCATGGCTGATTTCCATCTATTGATTCTTTCTAGGTTCGAAGCATCTGTTGAAATATTTGAAATAGATTCAACATGTTCTCCCAAATTATCGCTTGAATCTTGATTGTTCTTCTCCAAAGATTGAAGAAGCGGTTGGAGGTTTATGGCGAGAATAATACCAAATACAGCTGTTAATCCCCAAAATGCCAATTTATTAATGCGCAAATACATCACCAAGGCAACCAATCCGGAGGCAATAACACTTACCCATGCTGCACGGGTAAAGGAAAATATTAAGCCTGAAAAAAGAATAATAAATACGGTAACCGCTAAAGCTCTTCGATTGATACTTTCTTTTGATACAAATGCAAAGGCAACTGCTGCGGGAATATATAAGGCTAGAATAGCTCCATAAGCCGTATGTTCTTTGATAAACGGATACGATGCCATTATAGAGGCGGTCTTACTGAAATTACCTTCTGCATGTTGCACGGTTGCATATATAACCACCCCGCATAGGGGCAGCATATAATACCAGAAGAATCGCCGCAATTTTTTCTCAGTCGTAAATAACCTAGACATTACCATATAAAGTGCGGCAATAGACCATAAGCGGGCAGTGAAATACTTAAAAGAGACCAATGGAATCTCACTCGTTATGGAAGTGATAAACATCCATAGCATTTGAAGTCCAATAACTATGGTAATAGGATGCTTCAAGAAAGCGCGATCAAAAGTTCCCTCTTGTAAAAACTTCAATAAGAAAATAAGAAGAATTCCAAAGAAGAGCGGCTCCGTTGGCACACTTATACTGACTCCTAAATCCAACTCTTCTAGCGAGAAGGAGATGGGCGTAGTAAAAATGAGAAAGTAGAGCAACTTATCCATCGAAAAGAAAGCAGCTCCTACAATAGCGGCGGCTAAAGGAAGAAGGTTTAACCAATAAAATTCCTGTGTGAGAAGTATGGTGTTGGCCAACACGAAGAGTGCTGCCAAAATAAACACCAAAATTCGCATCCCTTTTTCAGACATCCTGCCTTGGCTTGGGCCGACGAATAGTGTCAATAATTATAATAATAACTAAGGTAAATAGGAAGGCACTTACCATAGACATTAGCACAATTAAAGCGCGTTTAGGATAGGTTTTTCTCTCCGATGGGAAAGCCGAATTAACCGTAAAGGTTACCGGAAGGCTCTCGTTCACATCTACTTTTGCCTGATCATAGCGGGTTCTCAATTTAACAATCTCGTCTTTTAACAATCGAGATTCATCGCGCAGGGCAACATACGAGCCGCCGTACTTAGCAAGCGTATCCAAACGCAATTGGATTTCTCTCGCAGGAGTAGAATTTTCTCCTCCTTTTACAATTGCCACTGCCAATTGCTCTGAGAACACCTCACTTTGAGATTCGTAATCATGAATTCCGCGCTCTCTAAGTTTGGTTAACTCCAGCTCCATGCTGTCTACTTCATTCTTTAATATGAAGTACTCCGATTCAACAATTTTAAGACTCATGAAGGCCCTGTCTTTTTGAATTCTGTTTTTCACCTCATCCAATAAAGAACTAACATCATTGGCAATTAAGGCCGCTGTATCTGGATCAGTATCTAAAACCGATATAACAACAGACATATATTCTGTTCGCTTGAAGGTTACATTTCCTTCATAGGCTTCAAAAAGCTTTGTGTATTTATAGGGAGAATTACTATCTATATCATAGTGCTTCATCAGATTATATTTTTCAACAATCTTCGTTCGAATATCGTCTGAATGCAAAATCTGGAGAAGATTCTCTGCCTCCTGCTCACTGCCAAATTCTAAGACATCCTGACCTCGTGTAGAAAAGCTCTGAGGCAAGACGGCCTTTGAAACGGAAGTCGTCATTGCCGGAAAGACAACAACCTCCGATTTAAATTTTGGTGGAATAAAATATGGGGCTGAAAAGATAACGGCCAATATGCCTGCCGCAAGGCTAATACCTAGTAATTGCTTTCTCCATCCGTAGATATAGGTAACCACATTCGACGAATCAAAATAGGCATCTTCTTTTCTTAACTCACTCATATGTAGAAACAATAATCGAAGCGCAAAAGTATATAATGTTCAAGGGCCAATAGGCTCAAATTTTCTATGCGTTCATTTGCCCATTAACGTTCTTTTCACTTTTGAATTGTATAATTCAAATAAAATCAGGGCCTGAGCCAAATCATTTAACAAAACTTTTCACAGAAGTCTCATTTTTAGACAAATACAAACATTACCTTTGTTAATGTTAAAACACAGATTATACTGCGATATCCGATCAAAACCATTGGCACTGTCAAAAGACGATCATAATTAAAGGTATTTTCTAATTGTTTGGCTTCAGAGTATGGCTGTGCTGTAAATCTCTGTCGACTATTCTATTAAATTGCGCCTCTTATTTTAACAAAAAATAAGAATCATTAACCATTAAATAGTTAAAAGTTTGAGATTACAATTTGTTTCTCGTCTCTTGGTTTCTTTTCTCTTCTTTCCAATTCTAAGTTGGGGACAGAGCCTAGAATTACCTCTTCAAGAAGACCAATTAAACCAGCTTGTATTTCATTTAGACCGTTACGAAAACGATCAGTTTGAAATCAATTTCTATCCAGCCATTTCAAGTTCTGATAGCGTATACCTCATTTTCCCTAAGGTCGTACCTGGAACCTACAGTATTTCAAACTTTGGACGATTTGTTCGAGAATTGAAAGCGACTGACGCTTCTGGCAATCCATTGGAATTTAGAAAAATAGACTATAATAAGTGGGTTATCTACGAGGCGAAAAAGCTTTATAGAATTCAATATAAAGTAGAAGATAGCTTTGACGACCCAATAGCAGATCAAGATGTTTTTAGACCGGGTGGAACCAGCTTTAACGATAGCCTCTTTCTCTTAAATCTATTTGGAGTTGCCGGCTATCTGGAGGGTAAACAAAACATCCCGTATAAATTGACCATTAACAAACCGGCCTTCTTATATGGCTCAACGGCACTTGAATCTGAATTTAGAAGTGCCACCACCGATGTCTTTATAGCAGAGAATTATTTTAATCTTCACGATAGACCTATTCTGTATGCAATCGCAGACACGGCATCTACTATGGTTTTCAATACGAAGGTAGAAGTTGCGAGTTACTCCCAAAATTCTGTGCTAAATGCCAAAGAAATATTAGAAACCTCCGCAGCGGTATTGCAAGCCATTGGGAAGTATTTGGGAGGAAACCTTCCAACTGACCGATATGTAATTTTATGTATGGCAGAGAATGATGCAGATGCTTTAACCAGTTATGGAGCTTTAGAGCACCACACAAGTACCGTTCTGTATATGCCCGAATTTGATAAAGACATTCTGCTTGAAGAAATACGAGATATCGTTTCTCATGAATTCTTGCATATTGTCACTCCCCTTTCTTTGCATTCAGAGCAGATTCATGGATTCGACTTTTACAATCCTGAAATGTCCAGTCACCTCTGGTTTTATGAAGGGATAACCGAATACACTTCTTACCTCGTACAGGTGCGCTATGGCCTTCAAACTCCCGAAGAATTCTTAGACATAATGAAGACGAAAATGGGTAATGCCGAGGGTTACAACTTAGATATTCCGATAACCGTTATGAGCAGAAATGTCTTAGACATTTTTGAAAGTGATTATGGTAATGTCTACGATAAAGGGGCGTTAATTGGATTGGCTCTCGATTTAAAATTGCGGATACTTTCAGAAGGCCAAAAGGGCTTAGGTGATTTAATGATGCAATTGAGTTCAGAATTTGGGAGTGATACTTTCTTTCAAGACGACCAACTCTTCCGATTAATAGAGAAAAATACAGATCCTTCTTTGCGTGCCTTTTTTGCTCGATATGTAGAGGGTGCTGAACCACTCCCCTTTGAAGAATTACTTGCCGAAGCAGGCATATTTTATATTGAGGAAACTTCACAACAGCAAATAGGCTTTGGAGAACTACCTATTTCTTACGATCCTGAATTAGATAAGTTGTACATCTACGACAACGAAAGCATTAGTCCAATGAGCATAGAATTGGGCATAGAAGTAGAAGATCGCTTGCTTTCTTTAAACGGAGATGAGTTAACCATTGATAATGCTGCAGATATTTTTGGAAATTTTTATGGCACAGTAAAGACTGGAGATAAAATCTCAATAATGGTTCTTCGAAAGAATAAGAAAGGGAAATGGAAGAAAAAGAAACTGAAAACCAAGGTCTTTTCATATCCTGTAATGGTTCGGAACACATTGATTATTGACAATGATCTAACCTCAAAACAACAGCGTATCTACAACGGATGGCTCAACCTATAAAAGCAAGTATGAAAACCCCCTCAATTCTCTTTTCTGCTATCGTTCTTATTCATTCCAGCTGCAATTATCCAGAACCAGCAACTGAAAAAACCTTAGATCTAGGCTTTAATACAGCCTACTTAGATAGTAGTAATTCCGCTTGCGATAACTTTTTTGATTTCACTTCAAATGGTTGGAAGGAAATGCATCCAATACCAGCGACCGAAGGTCGATGGGGAAGCTTCAATATTCTCGTTGAAGAGAATAATACCAAATTAAAAAAAATACTCGATGGTCTTGGTGAACAAACCTTTGAAAAAGGCAGCTATCAGCAATTAGTAAGCGATATGTATACCTCTGCCATGGATACTATTCGAATTGAGAAAAGAGGTTTAGCAGATGTAAATCTGCTCTTGTCAAACCTAAAACTTAAAAGCAAAGCCGAACTCCCTTCTTTCATGGCCACTCTTAAGAAAAAAGGGGTCACGATTCCAATGTCTGTTTATGTTGGACCGGATGAGAAGAACAGCAAGATGAATATTCTCAGCTTTCAACAAAGTGGATTGGGGCTACCCGATAGAGATTACTATCTGCGAACAGATGCCAAAAGCTTAGATATTTTATTGAAATATGAACAGCATATTTCCAATATGCTAGGCTTAGCTCATATTGAAAAGGCCGAAGAAAAGGCCGGAAATATTCTGACACTTGAGGCCAAATTAGCAGGAATTCAAATGAGTAGAACCGATAGGCGGAGTCCTGAGAATACCTATAATAAAATGAGTCGAGACGAGCTTTCTTCTCTCATGCCCCATTTCGACCTAAATGCTTTTTGGACAGGAATTGGAGTAGAACTCGACACCCTTATTTGTGGTCAGCCTGAGTATATGAAAGGGCTATCCCAAATTATTATGGAAACCGACTTATCTGTTTGGGAATCCTACTTTCAATGGCATACACTCAACTCCTTTACCGTTGCTCTTCCTATCATTTTTAGAGATGAGCATTTTGATTTCTTTGGGAAAACCCTGAAGGGTCAAGAGCTTAAAAAAGCAAGATGGAAAGTATCTATTTCCCTTATTGAATACGGTTTAGAGGAACAACTCGGAAGACTTTTTTCCGACCAATACTTTCCGGAATCAAGTAAGGAGACCATTGCAAAAATGGTAGAAAACATCCGCACTGCCTATGGCGATAGAGTAAATCAACTTAGCTGGATGTCAGATGAAACCAAAAAGAAAGCACATGAAAAATTAACTGCTTTTACCTATAAAATTGGCTATCCAGACCATTGGAAAGACTATAGTAATTTAGATGTCAATCCAGAATCTTTATTACTAAACCTTCAGAACATACGTGCGTATTTATTCCAAGAGAATATAGCCAAAGCAGCTAATGAAGTAGATAAATCGGAATGGTATATGGGTGCCCATATTGTAAATGCTTATTATAACCCAAGCTTTAATGAAATCGTTTTCCCGGCAGGTATTTTACAACCGCCTTTTTTCAATCCACAAGCAGATATGGCGTTAAATTATGGCGCTATAGGTGGTGTAATTGGTCATGAGTTTACACATGGTTTCGATGATGAAGGAAGTAAATATGATGCCCATGGAAACTTAGTAAACTGGTGGACAGAAACAGACCGCGCACGCTTTGATACTTTAGCCAAAAGGCTCGTAGATCAGTATAATAAATATGAAGCCCTGCCTGGTGAATTTGTAAATGGAAAGATGACTCTTGGTGAAAATATAGCCGACCTTGGAGGCCTAACGATCGCCTACCATGCCTATATAAAATCCTTAGAGGGAAAACCTACTCCTACAGTTATCAATGGATTTTCTCATCAACAAAGGTTTTTTCTTGGATGGGCCGGTGTTTGGCAAGTTCACTATAAAGAACAGACCCTAAGAGATCGCTTGATAACAGATTATCATTCTCCTGGAAACTTTAGAGTAGTTGGTCCTATGAGTAATATGCCTGAATTTGGTGCCGCTTTTAACTGTACCGCACCTTCTCCAATGCAAAAACCAAAGGAAAATCAAATTCTAATTTGGTAATATTTTTTAGTAGGCACTGAATTTGTAACTTAATGAGCACTTACGACCCACTGGGTAATTAGTCGCACATCATTTTAATTCCTCCCCTTTATCTATGAGTACTGTGTCTCATTCTCCTTTTGTTTTTATTCACATTCCTAAAACGGCTGGTTCTAGCTTCAGGCACCATTTAAATGGTATCTATGGAAGTGAACAAGTAGGCTTTATTTATAATCGAGAGAAGCGTTTAGACCAACTAAATCAGGCATTTAAAGATTCAAAATTAGCAATCAGCGGCCATATTAGCCTCGATATTCTAAACCTTGTTCCAATTCAACCCGAGTTAAAGCCTTTCTTCTTTACGTTTATTCGAAAACCGGAAAATCAGGTTGTCTCTCACTTCCTTCATAAAATGAGGTCGAGAAAATGGAACCACAGCAAGGAGCTCTTTCCTGACTTCGCTGAGTTCTTAAATTCACCTTTTGGGAATAATTGGCAATCTCATTTCCTCAGTGGATGGGAAAAAGCGGAGTGGTCTGATCACTCAAGTGATGAATTAAAAGAGACTGCAAAAAAAAACCTTAAGAAATTTGATTTCTATTCAGATACCGACAATTACCAAAAAGCACTTTTAATTTTAAGGCATACGCTTGGTTGGAAGCGTTTTTCAACAGAAGACCGGAATGTTTCAAAAAACAAACGCACTTCAGATGCCTTAATGTTAGAATTTAAAAGTGAACTCAAGAGCCGAAATAAAATTGATGCCAATCTTTATCTAAGTGCAAAACAGAATTGCGAAATCCAATATCAAAAACTACCCTTACTTAAGAAGCTTTTTAAATAATTTCTTTCTAGATCAATCCATGCACTCTCTTAAAACCTCTATACTCTTAAGCTTTGGCATAGAGTCGTTGTTTGAAATTAAAAAAGCAATAAGTTGATCCATTAAACTTCTTCTTATCTGAGAACTACTTTTAATATTCTTTAAGTCATTTGCCTTTGCAGATAGCAGCTGTCTCAACAATAGAGCCTCCTTACCTGCTATACTTTTTTCTCCGATTTGTAAAACCAAATGCTCTCCCTGATTCATTTTGGAATTTGAATACAGACTGCTGTCATCCATGCCATAGCCAGCAAAGGCACATAAATGAACAAGCATATATATGGCAAAATGAGGATCTGCTTTCTCTTTGTCAAACGCATCTAATTCAGTTAGTAGGAAGTCCCAAAGAGCGGTTTGTTCTGTCTGTTCTTTAAACAAGCCATGAAGCAATTCTGCTATGAAATAGAGGCTGATCTGCTTTTCTGGATGAACGTGAATTGTCTCAAACTGATGATAAAGACGCACTTCTTGCATCCGTTCTAAGCGATCCTTCCCATTCATATTCACCGTGATAAGAAGGGGTGTCATGGGCAATAGAAAAGAGGGTCTCATCATTCCACTTTTCGACTTTACGCTGGGAACAAAATAAGCCTGCCTTCCATAAAGGTCTGTTAAGCAATGAACTACTGCTCCTTTCTCGCCATAGGGATATTTAAGAAGAACCCAAGCGCGGACGCTTTGCCACATCTTAGTTTACAATAAGGATTTTGGTCATTTCTGTCTCGCTTCCATCATCATTCGTAAGAAAAACAAGATAGACACCTGACTTTACTCTTTCCCCTGAAAAATTAGATCCATTCCATTGTGCTTGACCCCCTTCAGCAGTGGCTTCATAAACTAAATTTCCACTTAGATCGGTAATCTTCATTTGGGCATTTGTGAGTAGACCGGAAATAAAAATAGGACCTTGATAACCCGGACGAACTGGATTGGGATAGGCATAGACCTTCGAGAAGGTCTCTCCTCCTTTGGTAGCACTTCCTTTGAAGCTAATTAAGCCCTTATCTGTGCTGAAGTATACAAAGCCTGTTTCATCCTCAATGGCAATATCCAATACATTATTCGATAGCAAGGGAGAGTTTTCAGCAGTAAAATGGTGGATTTCTTCCGTGCCATCTTCACCAAAATAAAACACTCCATTATTTGAAGTTGAAATCCATTTCTTATTGGCACCATCCACCTCGATATCCGAAATAGGCAGGCCATTTAATAATCGCTCTACAATTCCTTCATCTGTCTCAATTAGAATGGGTTGAGCATCGTAGTTCAAACCATTTTCGAAAATGTTATAGGGCGTATAAACTACTCCTAATCCCTCTTCCGTACCAATCCAAATTTCCCCATCTTGATCTTCCGCCATCGCAGTTACCACCACACCAGGTAAGTTTCCAGTACCAGAAACTCCATTCAATACGCCCACATTGTTGTTTGGAATTGCCTCTTCAAAAACAATAATTCCCGCATTTCTGGTTTGAATCCAAACTTGATCTCTCGATGTATATAAGATGTCGCGAATACTAACAGAGTTTCCCCCAGCTGCTCCCAAACTAAAATTCTTCCAACTTCCATCCGCACGGAAAACCACAAGCGGATTATCTGTAAGCGCATTTGTAATCCAAAGATTTCTATCTGGATCATAGGCTGTGCCTCCGATTAAAAAGATACTGTCACTTGAACCATTAACCCTTTGAATCGCTCCGTCCGAATTTTGAGCTGTATAAATGGTATTTACTTGGCCATCTTTTACCTCAACCAATCCATTTCCCCATGAAGACATAAAATAGTGCTCGGGATCTGCTGGATCTACAGTAATGTGAAGAATGTCGCGCACATCTTCTAAACCCTCAGGATCTACTTTAGACCATGTGTCAGTGCCATTGTATCTAAAGGCACCATCGTTATTAAAGTTGCTTTTCCAAGCATCGGAAACACCTCCTGCCGAAGTATAAAGCTTTCTCCCACTTGAAGTTACATGGAAAAAACTATTGCTAAATGGACCTTCTGGAAAAATAATCTGATTGTAAAAGAGATCGAAATTTCGAACGAGACCCAAGGAATTATCTGCAATCCAAAAGCGTTGATCTGCTAGGTTGAAAGAAGCTTTACGCGGAGAAAAATCCTTGAGATCTTCAGCATTAACAGATACGTTTTGTATTGGCTGAAGTTGGTCATTATATAGAACAGCATTAAAAATAGAAACAACTTCCAATCCACTTGATCCTGCTTCTACTTCATAAATTCTTCCATTATTTGGACCAATCAGAGGCGTTCGAATACCGTTTTCAACTACGAATACCGAATCTACATTTGGGTCTAATGTTTCTACGGAATAAATGACCTTTCCATTAAAAAAAGTCATGTGTTTAATGGGTCGTTCGTGTGCCCCCGCTAAAGGAGTCCAAACTCCAAAAAACCGCAATGGGTCTGACAATTTAGCTGTTATTAATCCTTCCGCTGTCGCAGCATAAATTCTATTCGTCTCCCTATCTGCCCAAACTCCATTTACCTGAACCTGTCCTCCGTCTGAGGCAATTAAATAGGTATCTCGAAAGAAACCTGTTTTCAGATCGAGTACTACAATCCCAAAGTCGCAAGCAAAGAAAATAGAATCGCCAAAGGCTTGAGAATAGTTTATTGTCTTGCTTCCGAACACACCCGTATTTCTCTTAATATCAGAGAAGTTAGTTGTCGTACCTGAAGAAGGATGGTATACATCTACATTGCCAGAAGCGTAGGCAATTATCAGTTCTTTTCTCTTGGTATTATAGGCAATGTCTGATATGTCAAAATCGTTTAATCCATTTATTTTAGTAAGCTTCCTCAAGCTGAACTCGGCATCGGAATAAATGAAAACACCCTGTTCCGTAGAGACATATACCTCATCGCCATTGTGCACAACATCGCGTGCTGAACGAAAACTCAAATGATCAATCCATAGCCCTTCTTGGGCCGAAAGTCGACCAAAAAAGCTGCTCGAGAGCCCGAATAATAAAAGGAAAAAAAAATTCTTTTGCATAGATGGCAACGCTTAAACGCTATGCCTCCAAAGTTATTACTTTGCCCAACGGACACAGCCCCATTAATTCATTGAAAATTATCCATCTTATTATCCCTGTTCATTCTCCAGAAAGTGGCTGGAATTCTATTCTTCAAACTCGCTTTGATGAATTTGCTGGTTCATTGGATAGTGACTCTGAAGTTGAGCCACTTATGATTGTAGATGGACCTGTTTCTGGGCAGGTAAAAAATGAAATTGAGGCATTTGCTTCGAACGGATGGAAAGTGCTTTGGCTTGCAGAAAACATTGGAAAGGGTGAGGCGCTGAGAAGAGGCGCACAAAGTATAAAGGGGCACTTTATGCTTTTTACGGATGTAGACATGCCTTATTCCACCTCTAGTATGAAAACTATTGTTCATTCTCTTTTAGCTGGAAGCGATCTTGCCTTTGGAAGAAGAGATAGTAAATACCTCCAGGCTCTTCCTTTTCAGCGTAGACTCATTTCTATTTTGCTAAAAGCTTTTAATAAGTACATTTTACGTCTGAAGCATCCCGACACGCAATGTGGATTAAAAGGCTTCAGCGCAAAAGGAAAGCAATGCCTAATTGCTACGAAAACAAAAAGTTTTAGTTTCGATATTGAACTGGCGGTAATTGCTTCCAAACAAAAAGATTTTAATTGGACAGCAGTAGATGTTGAGTTGAGAAAGGGAGTGATTTTTAGAGATATGAACTTCGCAATCTTAAAACATGAACTTCGCAATCTGTGGCGGATAATCAAAAAGTAAGCTTACGCAAATACGGATTCTGGGCATTGCTCTTTCTCCCGCTTTTTGCATACTGGCCAATTAGCGGATTCCAGCATAGTCTGAAATGGGATATGGTAGACACCCTCCTTCCATGGCGGCACTATATGTCTGAATGTCTTCGGAATGGCTACTTTCCTTTTTGGCTTCCCTTTCAACAAGGAGGCTATCCTCTCTATGCCGATGTACGCTCAACCTGGAACCCTGAAGGACTTCTGTCTGCCTACTTTCTAGGAAGAACTATGTACGCTCTTCATATTTCCCTTCTCTTCTATTTTATCCTGGCAGGATTTGGAATGAGGCAATTCCTCCGCAGTCTCGGGAGAAGTGCAAACTCCGCTCTACTGTTCGGACTTGCCTATCCGCTTTGTGGCTATATGGTCGGTCAGGCTCAAGATATTCCAAGAATTGCAGCCGCAGCCATCCTTCCTTGGGTACTGCATGCTTGGTGGAAAATGCGTGAAAATCCAGATCAATTTCGCTATCAAGCTTCTTTTGCATTGTGGATGCACTTTATGCTAACATCGGGTTATCAGGCTCTTGCAATTGTATTAAACTATGTACTTCTGGTCTTATTTATCTCAGAAGTCATTCAACTAAGAAAACAGCGTCTGCAAATTAGACTCTTGTTCCAATCGCATAGTATAGGCTATCTACTTTTTGTAATTCTCAGTCTTCCATTACTTTATAGTCTATGGGAATCTTCTGATTATGTTGCCCGCTTTCGAGAAGGCGTATCGATTAGCCAAGCCCTAGATTATCCCTTTTCACCTGCCAGTTTTACGTCCTTTATTTGTCCGTGGTGTATAAACCTAAGTGATTCCATTTTTGCAACCGATATAAGTATGCGCAATGGATTTATTGGAATTATAAGTCTAATGCTGAGTAGTATAGGATTTAAGTTTGCTTGGAAAAACCGACGAGAGCGCATTCTAATTCTTGTTGCAATAGTCTGTTGTTTAGCCGCCTTAGGACAATACCTGCCCATTAGAATGTGGCTTTTCAATTGGGTTCCTTTAATGAAGTTATTTAAAACTCCCGCCTATTTTATTCTTCCGTCTTTACTCATTCTTTTCTCCTTGGCCTCTGCTGGATTTGATCGACTAGAAAAACCGAAACAGCTTTTTCCTCATCTACTCTTTATTGGTGTATTGATTATAGGTGCTCTTATTTTAGGTGGATGGAAGTTTGATTTCTACTCAGAGGATCTAATGGTCTCTGCTGCGTCGAGAACATTGCTTCAGGTGGGAATTGCCGCCCTTCTTCTAAGTTGTTTTCTACTATGGAAGAGCAAAATATTGCTGGCTATTGCTCTTCTCCTAGAACTGATTATTGCGCTCCAAATTCAAATGCCTATTACCGCCACTCAGCCAGATTCACCAAGCTCTAAGCAGACTTTCACAAATTTGGCTCCTTTGGGATTTGGCCTTCAGGAAAATCGTGCTTTAAAGATGAATACATCTGAGCAGTTGAGCTACCAAGACCTTTATAGAAACAACGCACTGTTTTCTAAACAAGTTTCTTTAGATGGATTCAATTCATTCTACTTCGATAAATTGTCTGAGCTTGAAAAAGACAGTGCGGGATATAAAGCCATTTCTGCAAATCCACTCTGTTGGCTAGCAGAAAGTCAAATCGGAAAAAAAAGCATAGCAAAGAAAAAAGCGGCCTTTTGGACGGATGATAATCGGATAATACAATTCAAAAAATCAACAAAAGATGAGGTAGAACTAGAGGAGTTAAATCCAGAATCCATTGTTGTAAAAGCAAATATTGAATACGCTGGAATGCTTTGTCTTAGTCAAACTAATTACCCCGGTTGGAGGGTTTGGGTAAACGGAAATGAAAAAGAAATACTGCCAGTAAATACCGGTTTTATGGGTGTTGAACTCCCGAAGGGCATTTCTATAATTGAGTTCAAATTCGATCCAGTAAATACCAAGAGATTGCTCTGGATTTCTGCTATTGTCTGGATAGTACTCGTTCTGATGGTTGTTATTCCCGTACTTGGATTTCAGAAGGTATTCGGAATTGTAGCGGTCGTTTTTATACTTGGATTGGGTGTCCGATGGAATTATACAAATCGCTTAGAAGGAAGGAAATCGCTTGCTCATGACTTCCAAAATAGAACAGAGCAATCGAAAGCAGAAGTTTGGATTGTAACCGAAGATCAGTCACTTTTTTCAAAGAACCTCACTTCATACGCAGTAAAAAACTGGAGCAAAGCGGAAGATTTCTTTGCTATTATTCAATCCGCTCATGAATCTAAATCAGATACATTGCTCTACTTCAATGGATCTGCGCGATATCGCCATCCACTTTCCAAATTGGTGCAATCTCAGTATCCTGAAATCATAGAAGAGAACACCCTTGCATCCTATCGCTGGGAATGGCGTTATAGAAACCAAAAGACAAATATCAAGGAGCAACTCTTTGATATTGAAAAATCTGAATTTACTCCAATAGCTTCCTGGCAAATAAAGTCGAGCAATGATTTTGTTGTAACAGTAAAAGCTACCGTTACCCAAGAGGCAAATGGAAAGCTGGTTATCCACTGGAAGAGAGCCGGCAAAACAATAGAATGGTATGGTAAATCGTTTGAGGGAAAGTCTGAATTAAAGATGGTTATGTCGTCTGCCTTTCACAAGGAAGATGAGATAGAAATCTACTATTGGAATGTCAATTTAGAAGATTCGATTTTACTTAAAACTCAGTCTGGTCTTTATTAAAAGGCTCAAGGGTTATTCGTTACTTTTGGAATCGTGTTCAAATAGAACCTTAACCTTACAATCCCTGTAGAAATAGATGTCATGTACAAGTTGTAGTAGCGGAGGAGGATTGCCCAAAGGATGTAGAAGTAATGGCAGCTGTGGAACCACTGGCTGTACCCCATATCCAGTCTTCGACTGGCTTTCAAATATGAAACTTCCCGATGGTCAAAAACCTTTTGATATAGTAGAAGTCCGTTTTAAAAATGGAAGAAAAGATTTCTATCAGAATAGCCGAGAATTAACCCTCGTTCCTGGTGAGACAATAGCCTTAGATACCAATCCTGGTTTTGATGTTGGAACGGTAAGTATGGTCGGCGAATTGGTTCGTCTCCAACTCAAAAAGAAAGGGGTTCTCAGCAATACTGAATATCCTAAAATTTTAAGAAAGACCACACAGAGAGATCTAGACCAATGGAAGCAAGCCTATGAGAAAGAGCATAGAACAATGGTCAAGGCAAGGCAAATAGCCACTGAGCAAAAGCTCGAAATGAAAATTTCTGATGTCGAATACCAAGCAGATGGTTCTAAAGCTGTTTTCTACTATACTGCGGAAAACAGAGTTGATTTCCGTCAATTAATCCGAGAATATGCTTCTTCCTTCCATTTGCGTGTAGAAATGCGCCAAATTGGATACAGACAAGAGGCTGCGCGCGTAGGCGGAATTGGAAGCTGTGGTCGAGAACTATGCTGCACGTCTTGGCTTAGCGATTTTAGATCTGTAAGCACTTCGGCGGCACGCTATCAGCAACTTGCATTGAATCCTCAAAAGTTGGCCGGACAGTGTGGAAAGTTAAAATGCTGCCTTAATTATGAACTTGATTCCTATTTAGAAGCGGTAAAAGGCTTTCCGGATACGTCTAAGAAATTACATACCGAAAAAGGATTAGCAAGCTATATGAAAATGGATATCTTCAAGGGTTATCTGTGGTATGCCTATAAAGACGATATGGTAAATTGGATTAAATTAAATGCCGAGGATGTTGTAGAAATTCTTGCTAAGAATAAGAAAAGTGAGAAGGTTGCAGATCTCAGCACCTATGCTTTGCAAGAGGACATAAAAGAGTCTAAAATGGTTACTAGCGAAATTGTAGCGGTTGAACAAGATGATATCAATCGTTTTGACGCAAAGAAACCGCATCAAAAAAGACGCAATAATCGCAATAGCAACAGCAATAAAGCAAGAACGTTTACAACTGAATCTTCTCGGAATAAAAATGCGCAGTAAATGCCTCCTTGTTCTCATTCTCTTTTTACTGGAATCTTGTTCTTCGGATTCTATAGCTTTTGAATCATATAAAAGCCCAGAAAATGCTGCTTGGTCTTTAAGTAAGCCCATTGAGCTTTCTTTTGAGCAAGAAGATTTGAATAGAACCTATGAAGTGTTAATGCATGTGAGACACAATCAGAGTTATTCATACTCGAATCTATTTTTGTTTAGAGAGATCTTTTATGAAGGGAAACGACAATTTGGCGATACAATGGAAATTCAGTTGGCGGATGTCTACGGAAGATGGCATGGAGAGGGAATAGGCTCCATCAAGCAATTGGATTTTCCATTCAAACGGAGCTTAATGAAGCTAGACGGTCAAGGAAAGTATCAATTTATTTTCACACATGGAATGCGCACTGAAATATTGGAAGGAGTTGAATCCATAGGCTTGACTTTTAAGAATGTAGATCCCGAATGAGAAAAAAGAAAAAAGCGCAAACCACAGATGATTTCCGCCCGTTTGTAAAATGGTTTTGGAGATTGATTGTCTTGAGCGTTGTATCGGTACTCTCTATCGTTGGCTTAACTGCGATTGGGGCATTTGGTCATCTACCGGGCTTTGTGGAGTTGGAAAATCCAATGACCAATTTTGCGAGCACCGTCTATTCCTCTGATGGTGAAATTATTGGTAAATACTACCGCGAGAATCGCACTCATGTAGAGTATGAAGAAATTGACCCCGTGATGATTGATGCTCTTGTTGCAACAGAAGATGAGCGCTATTACGATCATTCAGGTATCGATTTCAGAGCCTTTGCTCGATCATTGGCTTTCTTGGGAAAAGCAGGCGGTGGAAGTACCATTACGCAGCAATTGGCAAAAATGCTCTTTCATGATCCGCCCAAAAGCATTATCAAAAGAATAATGCAAAAAATTAAGGAGTGGATAATTGCAACTCGTTTGGAAAGACAATACACCAAGCAAGAAATAATTACAATGTATTTAAATCAGTTTGATTTTCTATATCAAGCAGTTGGGGTGCATTCCGCATCGCGCATTTATTTCGGAATTACACCTGACAAGCTCAATATTGAACAAGCTGCTCTCTTGGTTGGAATGGCAAAAAATCCTTCTCTCTACAATCCAAAAAGAGATTCCACCAAATCTTTCGATAGAAGAAATGTGGTTTTTGCCCAGATGAAGCGAAATGGATACATCTCTCAAACTGAATTCGATTCTTTGCGTGAACGCCCCATTATCATAAACTACAATAGAGAAAGTCATGACAACGGATTAGCGCCTTACGTTAGAGAGTACTTAAGAGCAGAAGTGCAAATATGGATCGATGAACATCCAAAACCAGATGGCTCGAAATACAACCTCTATACAGACGGGCTAAAAATTTATTCAAGTATAGATTCTCGAATGCAAAAGATGGCAGAAGTAGCTGTCACTGAACATATAAAGAATGTTCAACGCATCTTTGAAAAGCTGGAAAAGGACAGAAAAACTTTTCCTTTTAGGAACCTGAATAACGATGAAATTGAGCGAATTATAGACCAGGCCGTTAAAAGGTCTGATCGCTATCGCAGAATGAAGACCGCAGGTGCTAGCTCCGCTGAAATTGAATCGAAATTCAATACGGCTCAGAAAATGACGGTCTATCATTGGTCAGGAGATAAAGATACCTCTATGACTCCACGTGATTCTATCCGCTGGTATAAGCAGTTCTATCAATCTGGCATGTTATCAGTAGATCCTCAAACAGGCTATATTCGAGCATGGGTTGGCGGAATTGATTTTCGATATTTTAAATACGATCATGCTAAAATGTCGAAAAGGCAGGTAGGGTCTACATTTAAACCCTTTGTTTATGCCACTGCTTTAAGGCAAATGAAGCTTTCTCCTTGTACTAAGGTTCCCAATGTAAAAGTCTGCATCGAACCAGATAAATATACAATCCGTCAGTGGTGTCCAGAAAATTCAGAGAATAAGTATGGCGACTGGGTTACCCTTAAAGAGGGTCTCGCTAAATCTCTGAACACCATTTCATCCTATTTAATAAAGCAGGTAAAACCACCAGCAGTAATACAGCTGGCTAGAGATCTCGGTATTGAATCCGAAATTCCTGAGGTCTATTCAATTGCCTTGGGTACTGTAGATCTTTCTGTATACGAAATGGCGGGTGCCTACACTGCTTTTGCCAATAAAGGTGTCTACAATAAGCCTTTAGTACTCTTGAGAATTGAAGATCAAAATGGGATGGTTTTGGAAGAATTCCAAACCCAATCACGTGAAGTCATGAGTGCAGAAGATGCCTATGTAATTACAAAGCTCTTGGAGGGAGTTACACAAGGTGGTACAGGAACTAGACTAAGAGGGTCTTACGGTTCGTATCAAAACGATATTGCAACCGGTTACCCTTGGGCTTTCAAAAATGCAATCGCTGGTAAAACCGGAACGACTCAAAACAACTCAGATGGTTGGTTTATTGGAATGGTTCCCAACTTAATTACAGTAGTATGGGCTGGTTGTGAAGATCGTTCTGCTCATTTTGGAAGAACGTACTATGGGCAGGGAGCTTCTACGGCATTGCCCATTTGGGCCAACTATATGAAATCTGTTTATGGCCTTGAAGAATTGGCAATTAGTGATGGTGCTTTTCCTAAACCAGAGGGTCCAATTGAAGTTGAATTGGATTGTGAAAACTTTATTCCCGATGATCTGGGAGGTGGGTCCAGCGAAGGTGGATTAATCGATTTTTAATTATTTCAAAACTTATGATTACTAAAATTGTAAACAGCGCTTGGGAAGCAACGGAGGGTATTTCAGATGGCATGACCGTGATGTTTGGCGGCTTCGGTCTTTGCGGAATTCCTGAAAACTCCATTGCAGCAATCCGAAAAAGGAATGTGAAACAGTTGACCTGTATTTCCAATAATGCCGGTATAGATGGATTTGGACTGGGGATTCTATTAGAGAATAAACAGATTAAAAAAATGATTTCTAGCTATGTTGGAGAAAACAATGAGTTTGAAAAACAGATGCTTAGTGGTGAATTAGAAGTTGATCTAATTCCGCAAGGAAGTTTGGCCGAAAGGTGCCGAGCCGCAGGAGCAGGAATTCCAGCATTTTATACCCCCGCAGGCTATGGAACCGAAGTGGCAGAAGGCAAAGAGGTGCGTCTTTTTAATGGAAAACCCCATATTCTTGAGCATGCCTTTGAAGCTTCTTTTGCTTTTGTAAAGGCATGGAAAGGAGATGAAGCTGGCAATCTTGTATTCAAAGGAACCGCCCGAAATTTCAACCCATTGATGGCAATGGCAGGTAAAATAACGATTGCTGAGGTTGAGGAGCTTCTTCCGGCCGGAAGTTTAGATCCAAACTCTATTCACGTCCCTGGCATTTTTGTTCAGCGTATTTATAAAGGAGATCACTTTGAAAAGCGGATCGAACAACGCACGGTTCGTCAAAAAGTTAATTCCTAATTTAAAAAAATAAAATACCATGTTAGATAAAAATGGCATAGCAAAACGGATAGCTCAAGAACTAAAAGATCGTTATTATGTAAATCTAGGTATTGGAATTCCAACCCTGGTTGCCAATTTCATTCCTCAAGGGATTAATGTTGAATTTCAATCAGAGAATGGCGTTTTGGGCATGGGACCATTTCCTTTGGAAGGAGAAGAAGATGCAGACTTAATAAATGCAGGCAAACAAACCATTACTGCTTTACCTGGCGCATCATTCTTTGACTCATCTATGAGTTTTGCAATGATTCGTGGACAACATGTACATATGACCGTGCTCGGTGCCATGGAAGTAAATCAAAATGGTGATATCGCCAATTGGAAGATTCCGGGCAAAATGGTAAAGGGTATGGGTGGTGCAATGGATCTAGTAGCCTCTGCGGAGAATATTATTGTCGCAATGATGCACACCAATAAAAAGGGTGAATCTAAACTACTTGCCGATTGTTCCTTACCATTAACTGGAGTTGGTTGTGTCAAGAAAGTAGTTACTGAATTGGCAGTTATGGAGATAAAAGACGGTGCTTTCTATTTAATGGAAAGAGCCCCTGGGGTTAGTGTAGAGACTATTAAAGCAGCCACTGCGGGTAAATTAGTAATAGAAGGAGACATTCCTGAAATGAACTTCTAGCGCAATATCTCTGAACTATAGGTAGCTGTAAAATATGAGTTGAATTAAACGACAAAGCCCCGCAAATTGCGGGGCTTTGTCGTTCTTAATACTTACCATACTTATTCTCCGCATCTATTAGTCCTCAGACTTACGGCCATCGTATACCTTCTTTGCTCCAAAAGCTGCAGCTGC
>Ga0222632_1000052_pt1 | contig 109286 bp, 98 predicted proteins | sample AntAcemetageno46_FD_179828 | JGI IMG/M metagenome (GOLD analysis project Ga0222632, IMG submission 179828) | Saline water microbial communities from Ace Lake, Antarctica - #46 | ecosystem: Environmental > Aquatic > Non-marine Saline and Alkaline > Saline | place: Antarctica: Ace Lake...
TTCAACGCCGCCTCGGCCGCCCAGAATCCACACATCCCGTGAACGCCGCCACCGGGCGGCGTTGAGGATGAACACAGAAAAATATCATCCGCCGGGGTCGTATGCGGCTTAAGACTCACGACCGGACGGGTGATCAGTTGCCGCCAATCTGCAACACCACCAACGATGTCACCGCCGATGAGATTTGGGTTATACCGTTCATAGTCCAAGCAATTCATCGTGTGACGCGCAAGAACGACCTCGCGAAATCCGGGCGCAAACCGCTCAATTTGTTCCTCGATCACCTCGGTCATATCGACCGTCGAACCCGAGGGAACATGACAATAAGCCCAGAAGGTGTGCTTCCCCTCCGGAGCGCGCGATGGATCGCACAAACTCTGCTGCGCAGTGAGGAGAAACGGCTTCTCGCAATGCCGACCCTCCCACGCTTCGCGCTCGGAAACGACGATTTCATCTATCGTCCCGCCGACGTGGACCGTCCCCGCTTTGCGACAGGCTTCCGCCGTCCAGGGCACCGGCGCGTCGAGCGCATAATCGATTTTAAAAATCCCCGGCCCATGGCGGAACCGCCCCAGTCGGGCACGATACTTTTCGGGAAGTCGCTCCCCCGAGATCCGGCTCATCGCTGAAGGTGGAGTGTCAAAGAGATAGGCCTTCGCCTTCGGGAGCTCCTCGATCGACTCGACCTTCCACCCCGTTTCCAGCTTCCCGCCGAGCGATGCAAAATAGCTCAGGAGCGCGTTGACAATGATGACCGAGCCGCCCTTCGCGACCGGCCAGCCATGGGCGTGACCAGCCATCATGAGAAGCACCCCGATCGCGTTCGTCGCGAGAAGACGATCCAGCGGCAGGACCGAATGCGCGGCGTTTCCGGCGAGCAATCCCCTCGCCTTTTCATCGGAAAACCACAGCCTCGCGGCATCGAGCGCGGCGGGAAGCGCCCGCAGGCCGAACTGAGCGCCGACGATCGGGTGCTTCGGGATACCCGGCGGAGCGAAGATGTCGCGGATCAATTCATCGAAGTGCCGCGACGGATAACCAAAAGCGAGGCGGTAGGCTTTCGCGGTCGCTTCATCAAACTGAGCCGCTGTTTCATCAACCGAGCGATGCATCACCGCGGCGCTCCCGTCATCGAAAGGATGCGCGAGCGGAATCTCCGGATGAATCCACTCCAGCCCGTGCTCCGCGAGCGGCAGCGTCTGAAAATACGGCGAGGCGAGACCCATCGGGTGAATCGCCGAACAGACATCGTGATGAAATCCCGGCAGCGTCAACTCAGCGGTGCGGGCGCCTCCGCCCGGTCGCTCGTGCGCCTCGACGATGAGCACGGACTGCCCCGCCTGCGCAAGCCGAACTCCGGCGGCAAGCCCGTTCGGGCCGGAGCCGATCACGACGGCATCGTATTCAAAAGATTCACTCATGTTCACTTCGGCGTTGTTTCGTAATCCACGCGAGCCACTCCGGATCTTTCCAGTTCATCCCGATAACACTGCCATGCGTGCCTCCGGGGATAATTTTGATCTCCGCGTCGCCACCCAGCTCGCGGATTTTTTTGATGAGAGCGAGATGGTCTTTCATCGGGACCGCTTCGTCTGAATCTCCATGCCAGGCCCGAATCGGCATCTTCGTGAGCTTTTCCGCGACCCAGCCAGCACCATGCGCCGTGATCGGTGAAAGCGCCGCGAATCGCTCCGGGGAAGTCCCCGCCAGATTCCAGGCTCCCATCGCACCGAGACTGTCCCCCGTGAGAATGACCCGGTCCTCGTCGATCCGATATTTCTCAAGACACTCATCGAGGAGCGCATTTAGGCCCGCCGGCGGCCACGCTCCATCCGGGAGTTGTGGACAAATCACAACGAAGGGAAAGTCGGGCTTTTCCCCGAGGAACGAAGGCGGCCCATACCGTCGCAACTGATCCAAATCGTCGCCCCGCAGACTCCGCCCGTGCAACCAGAGGATCGCCGGCCATTGCGCCACCTCATTCGCGTCGTAGTCGGCTGGGAGAAAGAGAAAATAACGCCAACTCTCCCCGCCCACTTCAACCCGAGCCTCAGCCGTGACCTTGGCCGGCCTTTCCTCCGCCCGGGTCTCCAGCGCCGCGAACTCGACGAAAATCGCCAGGACCGTACAGAAAAAACGCCCCGCCCTTCCCCTGCCGAAGCAAAAGAAAGAGAGGCGTCTCATTGAATTATTGAAAAAGACTTAGAGCTGCCCGCAGTCAGCCACTTTGATTTCCTTCGCGGTTTTTCCGCTGCGACTGCCGAGTGCTTCGAGCTTTTCGACGACATCGAGGCCCTCGACGACTTGGCCGAAAACGACGTGCGCTCCGTCGAGCCAATCCGTCTCAGCCGTGCAGATGAAAAACTGCGACCCGTTTGTGTTCTTACCCGCATTGGCCATGCTGAGAATGCCGGGACCGGTGTGCTTCAGCTCAAAATTTTCGTCTTCGAATTTCTTGCCATAGATCGACTGACCACCGGTGCCGTCACCACGGGTGATATCGCCGCCCTGACACATGAAGTCAGGGATGACACGGTGGAACGGGCTGCCCTTGTAGCTCACGCCTTTCTCCCCCGTGCACAAGGCGCGGAAATTTTCAGCCGTCTTCGGGACCACATCAGGGCGGAGTTCCATGACAATGCGTCCAACCGCTTCGCCGCCTGCTTCCATGTCAAAAAAGACTCGTGGTAGTTCTTCGTTATTTTCACTCATATTGTATAAAATTTCGGGGTAAATATCTGACTGCCAAATTACGGCAGAAGCGTCACGCTCTTGATTACGACGGTTTCCACCGGCACGTCGCTCATCGGGGCATCGCCACCTTTCGTCGTGAGGACCTTGGACGCCGTCGCGCTCGCTGCAATCTGATCAACGATATCGAGGCCCTCGACGACCTTTCCGAAAACCGCATAGCCCCAGCCGTCGAACGAGGGATGATCGAGATTGTCGTTGTCCCCGTGATTGATGAAAAACTGAGCCGTCGCGCTGTGAGGATCGCCGGTCCGCGCCATCGCGATCGAGCCGCGTGCGTTCTTGAGACCGTTTTTCGCCTCGTTCTGGATCGGTGACTTCGTCTCCTTCTGCTGGATTTTGCCATCTTCCATGAGGCCGAATCCTCCGCCCTGGACCATGAAGCCTTCGATGACGCGATGGAAGACGGTGTTGTTGTAGAAACCTTCCGTCGCATACGTGAGAAAGTTCTCGACCGAAGCCGGTGCCTTCTCGCGATCGAGTTCGAGGACGATGTTACCGGCGCTCGTCTCGATGCGAACCTTTGGCGTCATCGAAACCGGAGCGGGCTCTTCCGGAGTTTGCTCAGGCACAGCTTCCTCCACGACCGGAGCTTCGGGAGTCTCAGCCACCTCAGTGGTCTCGCTGCAGGCGGAAAAAACGAAAGCGGATGCGATGAGAAGGAACGAGAGGCGTTTCATGAAGTGGGAATGATTTTGGGGTTACGATTTTCGGGACGGGAAGGTCCACGAGAGGCCATTTGAAGTCAACCCCTGCCCTGTAACGGAAAGAACGCGGATTCGCCATACGAATTTGGCGAATGCGGACACATGCGTCATGGCTTCGATCTTGCCCTGTCGGGGCCATCATGTATCATTTCGCGCACACGAATCATAACCCCTCGAATTCCCCTATCATGTCATCACTGAAATTGCACAACGCCATGTGGCCCGGTCTCGTTGGAAAAGGCGACGACGAAGGTCAGGAGCCCCCCATCTCGCTCGACCGCATGCTCGAGCTCACTGCCGCCGCTGAAGTCGATGGACAGAAGTATGATGGCATCGATTACTTTCTCTTTTTTCCACACACCGATCCCTACGCCTCTGATTCGGATCTGAAAGAAATCGCCGACAAGATTGCCGGTCACGGTTTTGACGTCGGTTCCCTCGTCGCCCCGATCTGGCCCGGCACGGTGGGTGATTCTGCGATGGGCGACGATGAGTCAAAAGCCAAATTCCTTGAGTCGATCAAAGTCGGTTGCCGCATCGCCGGGATTTTCGACGACCACGGCGTTCGCAAGAGTGGCGTGATCCGGATCGACTCTGCTGAGTTCGGCGTCGACAAATGGCGCGAAGACTCCGGGGCAAACACGACGCGTATCGCCGAAACTTTCCGCGAAGCCGCCAAGATCGCCGCCGATCATGGCCAGCGCCTCGCCGCTGAAGGTGAAATCTGCTGGGCCGGAATGCACAGTTGGAAAGACATGCTCGACCTCCTCGAAGAAGTCGGGATGCCGGAGACGCTTGGCTTCCAGGCCGACCTCGCCCACACTTACCTTTACCTCCTCGGCTACAACGCTCCTGAGCACGCCCTCCTCAAGGAAGGCTATGGCGACGACGAGTTCTACGCCGCCTACGAGGAAATGACCGACAAGCTCCGTCCCTGGACAATCGACTTCCACGTTGCGCAAAACGACGGCACCGTCCACGGGGCCGGCAGCCACGACAAAACCGGCAAGCACTGCCAGGCCGACGACCCGAACGGCAAGCTCGACATCGTGAAATGCTCGCAGTATTGGCTCAAGGATTACGCCGCTCGCGGCATCAAGCACATTTGCTGGGACGGCTGCATGTTCCCGAATGCCGTTCTCGAAACGCCAGAGACCTGGAACACGATTCTGAAAACCATGATCGACGTCCGCGACGCGGTTTGATCGACCTTTTGGAAAAAGCCGTCCTGCAAAAGCGGGGCGGCTTTTTTTTGTGTCCACTCAACAGATAGAATGAGAAGGAATTGAGGCCGCGCCATGAAATGGCAATATTACCCTTCTCAGTCTATGAAAACAAAAAACGATACTATTCCTCAAATCACAATCGGCGTCGACCTCGGCGATAAGAAACACCACTACTGCGTTGTTGATCAAGGAGGAAACATCCTCAAGCGAGGAAAATTGCTCAACACCCGCGAAGCATTCACCCATCTTGCAGCAGAGTATTCCGGGGCGAGGGTGGCGATGGAAGTTGGCACTCACAGCCCCTGGATCAGCGAGCATCTTCTCAAGGAGGGCTGCGAAGTTTATGTGGCCAATGCAAGAAAGCTGCGGGCGATCTACCAGAATGAGCGCAAATGCGACGACTACGACGCAGAAATGCTGGCCCGGCTCGCCCGCGTCGATACCTCCCTCCTCAAGCCCGTGACTCACATCTCCCAGGATGCGATGACCGACCGGCTCGTGCTCGGGGCGCGGGAGCAACTCGTCGAAGCCCGCAAGGGACTGATCCAGTCGGTGCGCGGTTCGGTCAAGTCGCTTGGCTACCGGATCGACTCCTGCTCCGCAGCGGTATTTGGCAAAAAGGCGCGAGGCCTCCTCGGAGCAAACGAAGCTGCGATGCGCGGACTCGAACCGATGCTCACCGCGATTGAAGCGATGAGCGAGAGCATCCGTGAACTCGACGCCGAAGTCGAGCGTCTTGGACGCGAAGAATACGAGGTCACGAAGATCTTTCGTCAGATCGCCGGAGTCGGTCCCGTGAGTTCGTTGGGCTTTGCACTGGCGATCGAGGATCCCGGACGCATCGGCAAGACACGCGACGTCGGAGCGTATCTGGGGATCGTGCCACGCCGCGACCAATCCGGCGACACCGACAAGGCGCTGGGTATCAGTAAGACAGGCAACGCCTACGTGCGCAAGCTGCTGGTGCAGTGCGCCCAGTACATCCTCGGAGCACACGGCCCGGACTGCGACCTCCGCCGCTTCGGTTTGAAGCTGGCCGAACGTGGAGGGAAGGCGGCTAAGAAAAAGGCGATCGTGGCAGTGGCGCGCAAGTTGGCGGTGCTGCTGTTGAGCCTGTGGAAAAGCGGAGAGGACTACGATCCCGACCACGTGACGACGCGCCGGGAGAAAGCAGTGAAGGCACCGGAGGCGAAGCTGGAAGAGCGCCTCGCGGCATAAAGCGCAGAACCGACCCAAAACAAAGAAAGCTGTCCTAACAAACCTTTAATTAAGTGGACTTTGACTCAACCCTCAATCTTTTGAACGACAAGTAAAGCCGGAGATAGAGGCTGGCGGCAACAAGAAGAACGAAATTTTAGTCGACTGCGATTAACCCTGGCACAATTAAGTGCGTGCAACAGATAGCAGCGGCCACCCTTTTCGAACGGAGAAAAAGCGGAAAACCGATCATGCACCGGTTCCGGGATAGGAACCATCAACGAGTGCGAATGGAAGCCCGATTCTTCAGTTCACTGCCCACCCCTTCGAGCTGAACAAAACAATGCGAAAATAAATTTTCGATATCCAGTTGATATTCCTTCTCATGGAAGGGTTAAGTCGAGCACGTCACCCTGTTAACTCTGCAATCACGCCAATTTTTGCGTTTCCATTTTTCGAGTAGGTTGCTAGGGTCGCGACTCTGAATTTTTTGTCCCATGAGTAACAATATCGAATCGCTGCAAAAGGAGGACCGGGTCTTTGCTCCGTCTCCTGATTTCTCCGCCCAGGCTCACGTTAAATCGATGGAGGAATACGAGGAGATGCATCAGCGCTCGATCGAAGACCCCGAAGCATGGTGGAGCGAGCAGGCTTCGGCCCTGAGCTGGCAGAAACCCTGGGAGCAAACCCTCGATTGGTCGGACGCGCCTTTTGCGAAATGGTTCGTCGGCGGCAAACTCAATGCCTCGGAAAACTGCCTCGACCGCCATGTCACGGCCGGCAAAGGCGATGATGTCGCGATCCACTTTGTGGGCGAGCCCGGCGACACCCGCGACGTGACTTTTTCAGAACTCCTCAAAGAGACCTGCGTCTTCGCGAACGCGCTCAAGGCTCGGGGGATCAAGCCTGGAGATCGGGTTCTCATCTACATGCCGATGGTCGTCGAAGCGGCGGTCGCGATGCTCGCCTGCGCCCGGATCGGGGCGGTTCATTCGGTCGTTTTCGGCGGATTTTCAGCAACGTCGATCAAGGACCGGCTTGAAGACTCGGAGGCAAACGCGATCATCACTGCAGACGGGGGCTGGCGTCGTGGAAGCGTCGTCCCGCTGAAACAAAATGTCGACGAAGCGCTGAAGTCCTACGGCGGGGTTGAAACCGTTTTTGTCCTGAAGCGTTGCGATAACGAAGTCACGATGACGGATGGCCGCGATCTCTGGTGGCACGAAGCGACGGCGGGCCTGTCCGACGACTGCCCGGCGGAGGGCTTTGACGCCGAGCATCCCCTTTTCATCCTCTACACCTCCGGATCGACCGGGAAGCCGAAGGGCATTCTCCACACCACGGGCGGTTACCTCACGGGGACGGCCTCGACCTTCAAATACATCTTCGATCACCAGCCTGATGATGTTTACTGGTGCACTGCCGATGTCGGCTGGATCACGGGCCACAGCTATATCGTCTACGGTCCGATGGCGAACGGGGCAACTCAAGTCATGTATGAGGGGGCTCCGAACTTTCCGGATTGGGATCGCTTCTGGAAGATCATCGCCGACTACAAGGTTTCCATTTTCTACACCGCCCCGACCGCGATCCGGGCCTTTATCAAGGCCGGCGATGAGCATGTCGATAAGCATGACATCAGCTCGCTGCGCCTTCTCGGAACCGTGGGCGAGCCGATCAATCCGGAAGCCTGGATGTGGTATCACCACAAGATCGGCGGCGGCCGCTGCCCTATCGTCGATACGTGGTGGCAGACCGAGACCGGAGCGATCATGATTTCTCCGATCCCCGGAGCGACGCCGACCACTCCCGGCACCGCGACCCGGCCCTTTTTCGGAATCGATGCCGCGATTCTCGATGAAGAAGGCAACGAATGTGGGGCGAACGAAGGCGGAAAGCTCGTGATTCGCCAGCCCTGGCCCAGCATGTTGCGGACGATCTACAAAGATCCAGAACGTTTCAAGGAGACTTACTGGAACGAATACGAGGGCATTTACCTCGCCGGTGACGGCGCGAGAACCGACGATCACGGCTATTTCTGGATCGTCGGTCGTCTCGATGACGTCCTCAATGTCTCCGGGCATCGTCTCGGCACCGCTGAGGTCGAAAGTGCTCTCGTTTCGCACGATGCCGTCGCCGAAGCGGCGGTCGTCGGACGCCCTCACGAAATCAAAGGGCAGGCCGTGATCGCTTTTGTGACCCTAAAAAGCGACGTCGCTCCCAACGATGACTTGATGAAAGAACTCCGCAACCATGTCGGCATCGAGATCGGAGCAATCGCAAAGCCCGATGCGGTGCTTTTCGCAGATCGTCTCCCGAAAACGCGTTCCGGAAAAATCATGCGTCGATTGCTGAAGGAAATCGTCAGCGGTGGCGATGTCAAAGGCGACACCACGACCTTGGAGGATCACGAGGTCGTCGCTCAGCTTCAGGAAGAGTTTCAGCGAGTCATTGGCGGAAATTAAGAGAGCTTAATATCTGCTCATTCTCCCGCTTGACGGGGGCGCAATTCTCCCCTAGAGTTGCGCCCTTCCTAACTGGAGGAAGTTCCAGCACTCCAAAGTATCTTATTTCCACCATGCCACAAATCGAAGTCAAAAAAGGTGAACCCATTGATCGCGCCCTCAAACGTTTGAAGGGTAAGATGGAAGCTGAAGGCATCATGGAGGAAGTTCGTCGTCTTCGTGCCTTCGAGACACCTACTCAACGCCACAAACGCAAGCAGCGCGCTACGGCAAAGCGGAATAAGAACCGTTTTCGCTGGACTCTCAACACTCGTTCCGAGTCTTCCTCAGACGACGGTTGAGAACCCCCTCTCCGGTTTGACCGGAAAACGCGAAAGCCGCCTCAAAAGGCGGCTTTTTTTGTGCCAATTACTCTGCAAAACCTTCGAAGCTAGCAATAGCGTTAAGGGCAATTACCTTGCAGGTGAGATTGGGGCAGAAGGATCAGCAGGGTGATCCGACATTCCAGTGTTTTGGGGCATATCCCCACCTCTTTGATGCTGATGTAAATCATCCGCTTCCTTTGACGCATCCCAACTTCGGACAGCTTCGCCAGTAAAGTAATCTTTTAAGAAGGATCCAGCAGCTTTAGCAATGAAATCGACTTCATCTGCATGGTGGTGAAGAACTACCAAGCGATGCCCTTTTAACAAAACAAGAAGTAGGTTGCCCCCATCGTAACAGAACGAAAGGATGTCGGGATTTCGCCCTTCCTGGTCAAAGTAGGCTATGATGTCATCGAGAACAGAAACCATCACCTCGACACGCTCAGGAGAGTAGGCGAGATCAGAGAAGATCTCTTCTGTGCCATTCGAAAAGAGCACTCCGAAAACCGATCCGGCGTGACGCATCGAGCCGAGGGTGGCAATGAGCGATTCAGGAGTCATCGGTCAATAAAGTCGCGGATGGAGCGGTTGAATTCACGAAACGACATACGCCGGTTCACCATCCCGCCGGCCACGTGAGGGTCCTGCGGGTTGGAATTCTGGTCGAAGCAAAACCCGACGGTCTCACTTTTCTCGTAAAGCGTCGCCGAGGCAACCGCATGCATTCCGAGCTGCTCTCCGAGGAGGATCGCACACTCCTGAAGGGTCATCAGGTTTTCCGCAAAGCGGGCGGTGTCCTCGCGCCCACTTTTCCCGCTCGCAGAACCGCGACCGGCGGTGAAGAAGCGAATCTCCCCCCGTTCAAGCGCTTCCTTGAGCACCTCATTCTCTGACTCTTCACCTTCTGCCATGGGCATCTATTGGCCTATTATCGACCCTGAAGATGTTAACCGAATTCGTCTGGATGTCGAATCTTTAGGCTTTGTTCACTATATTTAGAGGCTAAGCTTGAGGAACGATGACTCTGGCCAATAAAATCACGATCACCCGGCTGTTCTTCATTCCGGTCTTCGTCGTTTTTGCTGCCTACTACAGCAAGAGCATTGATGCCGGGCAGGAGGACGCATGGCTTCGTGTCGCAGCCCTCGTCGTGTTTGCTCTTGCGGCCCTGAGCGATGCCCTGGACGGCTACATCGCGAGACGCTACAACCAGAGCACCCGCCTCGGGCGAGCTCTCGATCCCGTCGCGGACAAGCTCCTCCTTCTCGCGGGAATCGTCACTTTGAGCGTGACGAACTGGCACACCGGCCTGCCAATCTGGTTCGCAGTTCTCGTGATCGCGCGGGACATTCTCATTGTCACAGGGGTGATTATCATACATTACACGGCCGGAAAGGTGAAGATGGGGCCTCTTATCACCAGTAAAATCTGCACCTTCTTACAGTTGAGTTGCGTCTGCTGGGTTTTGGTGGACTTTTGGAGCGTTGGGGCCCGCCCTCTACCGCTGGACATTCTCATTTATCTGGCGGCTCTGTTCACCCTCGTTTCCGGCTACCAATACGTCGCCGAGGGTATCAGGCAGTTGCGGGAGCAGGGCCACACCACTCCAGATACGCATGTCCCGTAAACATTTACCCAGTGTCGCCATCGTTGGCCGCCCCAACGTTGGCAAATCAGCCATCTTCAATCGCCTCGCCGGTCGGAGGATCGCGATCGTGCACGACGAGCCCGGCGTGACCCGCGACCGCATTGCCGCCCGGTGCAAGCGTGGACGCTTTGAATTCGAACTCACCGATACAGGCGGGATCGGCGCGGTGCTCGACGATGGCTTTGCCGAGCAGGTCAGGGCTGAGGCGGACATTGCGATCCACTCTGCGGATATCATCCTTTTCGTGGTCGACGCCCGTGAAGGCATCCACCCCATTGATCAGGAACTGTCAAAGGTCCTTCGGAAAGAAGCGGCTCAAGGCAAAGTGCTCCTCATCGCCAACAAAGTGGACACGGCGAAGACAGACAACGACGTCGATGAGTTCACTCGTCTCGGCTTCGCGGATTTAATCGGTCTCTCCGCCGCTCATGGTCGAAACTTTGATCTCCTCGAAGGGGCGATTGAGGATCACCTCGAAACCCTCTATGTCGAGCCTTACGGAGAAGACGAAGAAGCGGAGGGAGATCCTGTCAAAATTGCCATCGTTGGTCGCCCCAATGTCGGCAAGTCATCACTCATCAACGCGATTCTCAACGATGAACGAAGCATCGTCTCCGATGTCGCGGGGACGACGCGGGACGCCCTCGATGTCCCTTATCGTTGCAATCACAAGCCCTACCTCTTAATTGACACGGCCGGAATTCGACAGCGAAACCGCCGCGATACCTCGGTCGAGCAATTTTCGGTGATGCGCTCGGAGCGCTCGATCCGTCGTGCCGACCTCTGTCTTCTCGTCATCGATGCGTCTTCAGGAGTAGTCTCCCAGGACCGCCGCATCGCCAAGATGATTCTCGATGAAAACAAGCCCTGCCTCCTCCTTCTCAATAAGTTCGATCTCTATCATCCTGATGCCCACTTCCAAGACCGAATCGATCAGTTCCGTGAGGAGCTCGGAGACGATCTTTTCTTTATTCCCTATGCTCCGAAGGTCGCGATTTCGGCAAAGCATAAGCAATACATCACAAAGGTTTTTGATGCCGTTGAAAAGGTCATCGAAGTGGCTGAGCACCCCGTCTCGACGGGGATCCTGAACCGACTCCTTCAGGCGGCGATCGAGCGGAATCCCCCGCCGGTTCGGCAGGGCAAACGCCTGAAACTTCTCTACGCGACCCAGCGTCGGGATGACAAGGCCGGTCCTGTGCCGGTCCCTGAATACATGCTCTTTGTGAATCACGCGAGCCTCCTCACGAGAACTTACGAGCGCTTTCTTGAAAACCAGATCAGGAAAGAATACCCGATGGAGGGCCTTCCCTTTGTCTTCAAGGTGAAATCACGCGTCTCTAAGAAGAAGGGTGCCTGATCAGCGGGCCCTTTTCTATCGGGAACGGATATCGTTGATCTCGTCCTCCGTCGCCGGGAGGACGTTCATCTTTACCTCGTTCGGAATCTCGACCTCGGGATTCTCTTCATAAAGGTATGACTCCATAATCATGTAGACCTTGCCGCGGCTGTTAGGGCGAAACGTTCTCGATCCAAGGGCGCGCGTGATTTTGATCGGCTCTTCACCGGTTTCAATTTCAAGGACGAATTGCTGCCCCGAGAGCCCGAAGGTCGGATCCACTTTGCGCATTTCATTCTGAATTTCCACGAGGGGCCGGAAGAGTTCCTGATAGCTCACCTTACCGTCTTTGATCTCAGGTGGAGTCACTTTAGGGACCTCCAACTCGACATAAATATTCAACGACCCGCGCGGCTGATTAGCAACCAGGTCAGGGTTCAGCTCAAGCAGGTCCTGACGAAACGGGACAGTCATGAAGCCATCATTGTCGACTACGAGAACAAGGGGGGCATCTTCCAAATCGAGGAAGAGTTCGATATCGTTTGATTTGACGCTGGAGTCGCGACTTTGAATTCGGAGACGGTATTCCTTCACCTCTTTGTCCGAACGGGCATCGCTCTGCGCGATCTTGATGAGATGCTGATACGGAAGACGGGCCAGATTATTAAAATCAAGCGGACGCCCCGAAAGGGTTTCCGGAGTCGCGACACTCTCCTCATCCTGCGCCGTCACAGAAAATGAACAGGCACCGAGAACAAGGGCAAGAACGACGGTGGCTTTTTTCATCATTGATTTCAGAATCTCCGTAATTGAACACCCCTGCACGATGCAATTCAAGCCCGATCATCAGTAAGCTTCTCCCAATAAAGGCGAATCCCATCGGCACACATCGCGGTTCCGTTGATGTCCTGAAACGTGGCCCAGTCGTCAGAGCGAACCCGCGCCCGGAATGCCTGCTCCATTTGAAAGGCTTCGTAAGCGACCTCGAGGGACTCGGCGTCCATGCCTTCTTCGAGGCGCTGCTGGATGAAAAGGGCGTTCAATTCCACCGCTTCGTAGTAGGCCTCGAGGTGAGCCTCGGGGTTATCGACTTCGCCAAAGTGGGTCAAATAGAGCGACGCCGGGGCGAGGTCGATGAGATGATCAATACTCGACAAGGTGTGTTCGAGGTGAAACTGAGGCGGCGCTGAAGTCACCGAGATATAGCCCGAGTCATCGATCCGCGCCCCGGCCGCGTCCCCCGCAAAGATGACACCGCCAATCGCATAGGCGTGATGATGAAAGCAATGCCCGAGCGTTTCGATCGCGCAGACCTCGAGCCCGGCCACGGTGATGATCTCGTCGTCCTCGACTGCGATCACTTTATCGGCAGGAGCCGGAACCATCGCCCCCCAAAGTTCATCGAAACGATCGCCATAAATCTGTCGGGCACTGGCCTCAAGGCGCTCCGGATCAACGAGGTGACGGGCACCCTTCGGGTGGACATAAACAGGAACGCCCTGATGGGCCCACCATCCAGCCCCACCGGCATGATCGAGATGAATATGAGTGACAAAAATAGCCGCGACCTCGGCCGGATTGATCTCTTTTTCTGCAAGCTCGGAAAGTAACCGCTCCCGGCAGGACTCCGGTCCGGTTTCGATCAGGATAAAGCCATCAGGCCCCTCGACGAGAAAAGAGGCGACGGCCCGCTCGTGGCCATTAAAGAGAAGATCGATAGTTTGCACCTGCATACGGGAGCCATGATACCGATTCCCGCTAACCAGCCAACTCAAACTTGCCGGATCGTTAGGGCATGTCTAAGTTGCGCGCCATGAGCGCCGACACCGTTTCAGAAATCCCCGTCGAAACTGACGATCCGATCAACACGCAAATCCTCGAGGTCTCCGAAGACCTCGTGAGTGGTTTTCAGCGTCTTCCTTTCCAGCATATTGCGGAGAAATCCGGAGTCGCTCTCGATGTCGTCCTCACCCGCATCCGTGCGATGCAGGAAGCCGGCGTGATCCGCCGCACCCGCCAGACTTTGCTGGCCACGAAGCTCGCGCACGGCGCGCTTTGTGCCTGGAAGGTCGACGCCGACAAGCTCGACGCGACTTTCGACTTCATGTTCAAAGAGGATCCATTCAGCGGCCATGTTGTGACCCGATCCACCGACCGCGAGATCTCCGGGAGCGATTACAAGCTTTGGACGACGCTGAAAGTTCCCCAGGGCGAATCACTTGAGGAACATGCCGAAGTCCTCAGAAAACTCGCCGGAGCACACGAATTCGTCCTCATGCCGGCTCACGGCATTTTCGCCCTCGGCGTCGGTCATATGCGCCGGAAGTCGATGGAGCCGGGCGCCCGCTACGACGCGCCGGTCATCATGAACACGACCACGACTGTGGAATTGACGAAAGAGGAGTGGGAAGTGCTCCTCGCCATCAAAACCGAACTGACGCTCGATGAAATCAACGAGGATCCCTGGGGTCCCCGCGCCGACGCCATCGGAATGGATCGGGAGAAGTTCTTCGAAATCGCAGAAGTCCTTGATCATAAAAAGGCCATCGGTCGTTTTTCCACTTTTCTTGAGCACGTCAAGCCGAGCGATACCGGCAAGCGTGTCACCAAATTTAACGCGCTCTTCCATTGGAAAGTGCCGGAAGGCAGGCAACAGGAAGCCGGCTCTGAAGTGGGTCGCCACCAGATCATGACCCACGCCTACTGGCGCGAGGGTGGCCCCCGTTTCGGCGGCGTAAACATCATGGGCGTCATCCATGGAACTGACAAGACCCGCGTTCTCGAGCACAAAGCGGCGATCGATGCCCACCTGGCCGAAGTCGGCATTCCGGTCGAATACACGAACGTCTTCTGGGGTGGTCGCAGTGAAATCAAGCCCTCGGAGATTTCTCCGAAAATCTATGCCGAATTTCACGAAAAGTGGAAAGACTCAGGTCAGGTCCTCTAAATTCCCCTCCCCCGGAATCCCATGAACGTAAGAGACGTCGCCCGCCTCGCCCGCATCCATCTCACCGATGAAGAGGTCGAACTGTATCAGGATCAGGTCGGGCAGATTCTGAAATACGTCGAGCAGCTGAAGAGCATCGATGTCGACGGGATTGAACCAACCGCCCATGCCGGTGCCGTTTTCGATGTCATGCGCGAAGACAAAGCCTCTGACGAGCATCGCCTCGGGCAGGAGAAAGCGATTGCGAACGCACCCGCGACCGCCCACGGTCAAATTAGGATGCCCAAAGTGGTTGAGTAAACTTTTGCTCCCGCTTCCCCCCTCAATCTGAGCCTCTTTGATTCCCGTGAACGCCGCTGACCTCTCCATCACCCAACTGAAATCCGCCTATGCCGGTGGCGATCTTTCCCCGGAAGAGGCCATTCGCTCGATCGCCTCCGCGATTGATCAAATCGACGGCGATATTGGGGGATATCTTTCCTACGATCTCGATCTTGCCCTCGCGGACGCGGCGAAAGCCGACCTGAGTCTCCCCCTTGGCGGTATTCCGATCGCGATCAAAGATTTGATCAATGTGGAGGGCCATCCCTGCTCGTGTGCTTCCAAAATGCTGGAGGGCACCTATCAATCCCCCTACGACGCCACCGTGATCCGGAAACTGCGCGCGGCCGGGGCGATTCCCTTTGGTCGGACAAACATGGACGAATTCGCGATGGGTTCCTCGAATGAGAACTCCGGGATCAAGCCCTGCCGAAATCCCCACGACCTCGATCGCATTCCCGGCGGATCTTCGGGAGGCTCGGCGGCCGTCGTCGCGGCAAACACCGCCGTCGCCGCCCTGGGAACGGACACCGGCGGATCAATTCGCCAACCCGCTGGACACTGCGGCGTGGTCGGTCTCAAACCCACCTACGGTCGCGTCTCCCGCTACGGCCTCGTCGCTTTCGCGTCCTCGCTCGACCAGTGCGGCCCCATGACAAAAACGGTCGCCGACACCGCAATGCTTCTTCAAGCCATCGCCGGGACTTGTGATCGCGATTCCACCTGCCTCGATGATGCCGTCCCCGACTACACTGCCGCGCTCGGGGAGGACATCAAGGGGCTGAAAATCGGTCTGCCGAAGGAATTTTTTGCCGAAGGGCTCGATCCGGTGGTGAAAGAGAAAGTCGAAACGGCGATCAAGCAATTGGAGAGTCTCGGGGCGATCCCGGTTGAAGTGTCGCTTCCACACACTGAATACGCCGTCGCCACCTATTACATTATCGCGACAGCCGAAGCCTCGGCCAACCTCGCAAGGTTTGATGGAGTCCGCTACGGCCACCGCGCCAAGTCAGACGATCTCCTCGGCGTCTACGAAGACTCGCGGGAAGAAGGTCTCGGAGCCGAGGTGAAGCGGCGTATCATTCTCGGGACCTACGTCCTCAGCTCCGGCTATTACGATGCCTATTACCTTCGCGCTCAAAAAGTGCGGACCCTGATCCGGGAGGATTTCATGAAAGCCTTTGAGGAAGTCGATCTCATCGCTTCCCCGGTCTCCCCCACTCCCGCTTTCAAAATCGGCGAAAAGGCGAGCGACCCTCTCTCGATGTATCTCGCCGACATTTACACCATCTCCGCGAACCTGGCCGGCATCTGCGGCATTAGTGTTCCTTGCGGGACCGCCGAAGTCGGTGGCAAGGCTCTGCCGATCGGACTGCAGCTTCTAGGCAAACCCCTCGGCGAGGCAGAGTTGCTCAAGGTTGCGCACGCCTACGAGACGGCTTGATTGAAACGGTTGGAAAACAAGCCATTCAGTTCTGAATCACTGCGTAGTCGCCGACCTGAAGTTTCCCGAAAAGATAGCGGGCGCTCTCGTAAGGCAAACGAATGCAGCCATGCGACGCCGGATAGTTAGGAACATAGCCCTGATGCAATCCGAAGGCGCTGAAACTAAAACGCTGAAAGTAAGGCATGCTCGATCCGTAGATCGAAGAGGTGTGGTGACGATTACGGTCACTGATGACGTAATCGCCCGCCGGAGTGCGGTAACCGGACTTGCCGGTTGAACAGCGGGTTGAGTAGGTCGCGACGCCATTCTCATACAGGGTGACCCGTTGCGAAGAGAGATCGACGACCACCTTCCGCGGCTGCACCTCGGGCACCTCCCCGAGAAGCGCAATCTGCTGCATGTCCGCGTCTTTATACCAGGAGCCGATGATGGCAGCCATAAGGTACTTCGGAGTGTAAGCCCGACCGTTGGCACCACCATCCATCAGAAGTTGGGCTATCTCATGATTGCGATGCGCGGCCGCCATCATGATGGGACGGATTCTTCGATCGACCTGGAGATGATAGCGAAAGGTCTTGCTCTCAAACATGTCGCGAAACTCAGAGCGGGCCGGGTTCCGCTCATCGGCATCAGGATCAGCGCCCGCCTCAAGGAGCGCTTTCACGACTTCAGGCATCTGATGAGCGACGGCCCATCCGAGTAGCGTGTGTCCGTCGCGGGCCTTCACTCCCTCGACGGTCGCGCCCGCCTCGACGAGTGCTTTTGAGATCGGTGCGTTTCCTTCACGGATCGCTTTGGAGAGCCAGGTTTCATCCGCATCAAATCGGGCATCCGGGTCGGCACCCCCTGCCAGAAGAATGCGAGCTGCTTTGTATCGTTGGTTGGTGAGACAGAAATTCAAAGGATCCTGTCCTGCCGGTCCGGCCTGCCTCGGGTCCGCCCCGGCATCAAGAATCAGCCGGATGAGATCGTCTTGACGGGTTAGCAATGCGGCCCAGAGATTGTCACCGATACTGGCACCGGCATCGAGCAGGGTCCTCACGGCACTGGTAGCGCCGTCCTGCACCGCAAGGTCAAAGACACGGGTTTCCGTGCCGGGAACGAGCGACTCCGGATCGGCCCCTGCGTTAAGGAGAAGACTCATGAGCGGGTCATCGCGACGCACGTAGGACGCAGACAACAGGGCGGGACCATCCAACTTTGCTCCCGCAACAATGAGCTGATTCACGGCGGCAATATTTCCCAGTTCGATCGCGGCGAGCAGTGGAGGGTCCGCTTTCCCGGTGGCAAAAGATGGATCAGCGCCGTGATCAATCAGAAGGTCAATCAAATCGAGCGACTCCTGACTGATCGCTGATTTGAGCGGAGTCATGCCATCGCTTGCCTCGACATTCGGCTCCGCCTTATGCTCGAGCAAAAGCGCTGCCGTTTCGGCATCGCCGGTGGTGACGACCTCGTGGAAAAGCGGTTCCCCACTCACGCTGAAAACATCAGGGGAAGCGCCCTTGCCCAGGAGAACGGTCTGCATGCGACGGTTACCGGCTTCGATAGCGTAGCTCAATGCTGAGACTTCGCGCCCGGCAGCCTCCCCCACCGTGACATGAATATCGGCATCATTTGCAACGAGAAGATCGAAGAGCTTATCATCTTCCTCCTTCACCGCTTCGATGAGCAACGGTTTCCCCGACAGCCCCCGGGCATTCGGGGTCGCGCCGCCATTGAGAAGGCGTTCCATCACCTTGAAGTCACGGTTTGAAGCGGCCACCGAAAGGACACCGACCGGCTCCGCACTGCGATACTCAACGCTCGCGGAATTAACGAGAAGGTAGTCGATCATTTCCTCGTCCCCTTCACGAACCGCATGAGTCAAAAGAGGCAACCCGGCTTCCTTATCGACATCCGGACTCGCTCCTGCCGCGATGAGTCGATCCGCGAGTTCGAAATCCCGGTCAAGAAGTGCGGTGGCGAGCGGTGTGATCCGTTCAGTCTCAGTGAACTGGTTGATGCTCTCTTTGACCGGTTCCCGATTGATCAGGAAGTTAATCGCCTTAAGATTTTTCTCCTGAACAGCCACGAGGAGCGGAGTTCTCCCTCCGTCGTCGGAAAGCCCCAGCCCGACACCGGCCTGCTCAAGTTTCTCGAGCAATAATACCTCGCCCTTTCTCGCCGCTGCAATCGCGCTGGCGGGCGTGAGTTCAATTTCGTTCTGAGCGAGGAAACGTTTCGCCTGACGGGTGACTTCGTGCCGGAGATAGTAATCAGTCACAATCGCCCCCGCGAGGAGTGAAAGGGTGAACAAAGCGAGGAGAGCTGTTCGGAAAAGAAAACCGGCTGGCTTCATGACAAATCAATCTTCGGGGAAATCAGGGAGTTGGTCTGTCGGAATCATTTTGTTTCTGTCGGGACTATAACACAGAGAACTGATCACAAAAACTGAATCGCATCACGTCATCGCCTGATTGGACGGACTGACGATTTTTATGTTCAAACCTTACTCTTCGAGATCGAGCTCAGGCTTGAAATCGGCCGCGTGATAGGAACTGCGCACGAGCGGGCCGGAGGCAACGTGGCGAAACCCCTTCTCCAGGCCGACCTCTTTGTAGCGGTCAAACACCTCGGGAGCGATGTATTCCACCACCGGAAGATGCTTCACTGAAGGGCGCAAATACTGGCCCATCGTCAAGACGGTGACGTCATGATCGCGGAGGTCATCCATCGTTCTAAAGATCTCGTCCTCCTTTTCGCCGAGACCGAGCATGATCCCGCTCTTCGTGGCGCAGCGATTCCCCATCTCCTTCGCGATACGTTTCGCGCTCTTGAGCACGGCGAGGGAACGCCAATATTCGGCCTTGGACCGGACCACGGGAGTGAGACGCTCCACCGTCTCCATGTTGTGATTAAAAATTTCCGGCGCGGCTTCCATGACCACCCAGAGAGCATCATCTTTGCCAATGAAGTCAGGAACAAGAACTTCGATCACCGTTCCGGGATTAACTTCCCGAGTTTTATAAATCGTGTTCGCGAAGTGACAGGCACCTCCGTCAGGAAGATCATCACGCGCTACGGCAGTGATCACGACATGATTGAGCTTCATGCGCTTCACTGCCTCCGCGACGCGATCAGGCTCGTCGTCTTCAAGGGCAAGGGGGCGGCGGGTATCGACCGCGCAAAATCCACAGGCGCGGGTGCAGCGATCACCGGCGATCATCATCGTCGCGGTTCCCTGACCCCAGCATTCCCAACGATTCGGACATTGCGCCTCTTCGCATACCGTGACCAGCTTGAGATCATCGATCAGTCCTTTCGTGTCCCAGAAGACAGGATTACTCGGAAGTCGCACCCGAATCCAGGGCGGCTTCTTCTCTTGATGCAGGGTAGGATCGATTTTAACGGGCATGAAATCTCTCGTGTCGTTCGCGTTAACCGATACGCCGAAAACCGGATTATTTCTCCGGAAAAAGCGCGTGAATTGCGCTTTCTGTGGCGTCACAAATCCCCCTCTCTGTGATCAGTCCCGAGACGAGCCGCGACGGCGTCACATCAAAGGCATAGTTCGCGACCGGGCTGCCGGGGGAGACGATCCAAACGTTGGTTTCTTCAAAGACTTTTTCGTCAGTGACGCCACTCATCATCGCAACCTCTTCGCTGCCACGCTTCTCGATCGGGATGCCGGAAACCCCGTCGCGCGTTTCCCAATCGATCGTCGAAGACGGGAGGGCGACATAAAACGGGATCCCGTTGTCTTTTGCGGCGAGCGCTTTCAGATAAGTTCCGATTTTGTTCGCGACATCGCCGGTGTGAGTTGTCCGGTCCGTCCCCGTGATGACGAGATCCACCATTCCGTGCTGCATGAGATGGCCTCCCGTGTTGTCAGGAATGACGGTGTGGGGAACCCCGTGTTTCCCCAATTCCCACGCGGTGAGCCGGGCGCCCTGGTTTCTCGGGCGGGTTTCATCAACCCATACATGCACGGGAATCCCGGCATCATGCGCCGCGTAGATTGGCGAGGTCGCAGATCCGTGGTCGACAAAGGCGAGCCACCCAGCGTTGCAATGGGTGAGAATATTGACCGGATCCAGACTGCCTTTCTCTTCAAAAAGGTTTCTGATCAGGGGGAGACCATGCTCGCCGATTTGCCGACACCAGAGAGCGTCTTCATCTGCGATTTCCTGAGCGAGTTCGCGCGCAATCCGAACTTTTGCATCGACGTCATCCCCTTTCGCGACCGCTTCAAGCTGGCGCTTCACCGCCCACTCAAGATTGACTGCCGTCGGTCGCGTCGCACAGAGTTCGCTTCCCTTTTCCCCGAGTCGCTCATCGAACGCTTCCGCATCGAGCCCCTCCTCCCGACACTCTTCCGCAGCAAGATACATCCCATGAGCGGCGACCGCTCCGATGCAACCGGCTCCCCGGACATACATTTCCAAAATGGCGGTCGCGATCCCTGAAGTGCTCGAAAGCTGAACGGTCTCGAACGAAAAAGGAAGTTTGCGTTGATCAATGATCCCGACCGACCTGGCCGCAGAATCGAGCCAAACTGTACGATAGGGTTTCCCGTCGACTAACATCCTGAAAGGCTACTCTGCGCCAAGGCCGGAACGCAAGGCTCCAAGATACCAAACCCAGATCGCAGGCCCCGTGAAAAGCCAGGTGAAGGCGCCAAGTGCGAGGTAGGGACCGAATGGCAGCGGACGTGACCACTCCTCTTTGACGACAAATTTCTGCACCAGTCCCACAATTGCCCCGACGATCGAGGCGGCGAACAAGGTGAAAAAGGCACATTCCCAACCGAGGAAAGCACCGATCATGGCGACAAATTTCACATCACCAAATCCCATCGCCTCGCGGGGAACGACCGCGCTCAAGATTGTTCCCGAGACCTTCTTGACGGTCTCAAGCTCAAGCCGCTCACCATTTAAAACAAAGCCGTCTCCGGTCACGACGAAGGACTCAAACTCTTTCTCCTCGTCATTGATCGAGAGCGTCTTGACGTCCATGATGAGTTGATCCCACTTCCGGAAAAAGACGTCACCCCACTCATACTCATGCTCGCCCAGCTGGATCATGATCGGCGCATCCTCGCCTCCCGGCTGAGAAATGAGGAACCCGGACGGCTCGTCGAAGTCGTGTTTGATTTTACCGAAAGCCAGCTTGCCCATGAGGACAACGAGATAGAGGAGCGCGAAACCCACGGCTGCTCCGAAGACTCCCTGAAGGCCGCCGCGCCACCAAATCTCTTCCCCGTGTAAGACCGGGAAAGCGAAGCTGGCGAGAATACCCGCGACGGTGCCACCGATCGTGATCCCGTCGGGAATGATGAAGTGATCAAAGTCGATGAACGTTGCCGAGATCAAAAGCGAAGCGAGAACCCACAGTGAAACGACACCACCAAGACCGACGGTCCCGATTGAATTCTGCCAGATGGCGAGGAAACAAATTCCGGTGAGCAGCTCGACCATGAAATAGCGGAACGCGATCTGCTCCTTGCACCACTTGCACTTCCCTCGAAGCATCAGCCAGGTGATCAGCGGAAGATTGTATCGGGCAGGGATCTGCGTCTTGCAGCTCGGGCAGAAAGAGCGCTTCGGCTCGTTCACACTCATCCCGTTCGGGACGCGGTAGATGACCACATTAAGAAAGGAACCGATGCTCGCTCCGATCACGAAGGCAAAAAACGGAAGAACATAAAGAAAGACGAATTCGGGCTGAGGAAGGGCCATAAGCGAGGTGAATATCGCTTAATAAACCCAAAGAGTCTAGTTTTTATAAGAAATCGAACGCAGAACCAGAGGTCCTCGTGGCGATCAGACTCAGCACTCCGTCGGGAGGGTCAATATGCAAGCTGGCGAAAAGTGCGGTCCTGCCAGCTGTAGATGTTTTCCCGCGTCATCGATCCGGTCTGTGACGCACGAATTCCCTGAACCGCAGGATCTTCATCCTGATTTTTCGTGGTGCAACTCGTCAACGCTGAACTGAGCCCGACAAGAGCGAGAAGGAGGATCTGATAGGACTTCATAATGGAAAAACGTTTTCTCACCTTAATCATCGAAATCAAGAGTGGTCGAGTGGAAAATGGAGTCATTCGGCCGGTTCATCCGGGGCTCGATAGAACCAATCAGGAAAACGCGCCGCCTCCATGCCGTCTGCTTTCCGATGGAGAAACTTAGTTCCACGATCCGGAAGGAGCGGCATTTCGTTGCCGCCGGTTTCCTCGATAAGCTCGAAGAGTCGCGTATTCAGCTCGGTCACGGTGTCGGCATAGGCGGGGTCATTGATCAGATTGATCCGCTCTTCCGGATCCTGTTCGAGGTCAAAAAGCTCATCGAGATCCCAGATCCCATGGTAGCGAATGTATTTGAAGCGCTCCCCGAGAACCGCGTGCGTCGTCGGAGTTTGGGGGTAATTCCGCTCCCAGTAATACTCGTAAAGCAGATAGTCGCGCCATTCGTCTGAGGCTCCTGTCACGAGTGGCTTCATGCTGCGCCCGTCCATGTAATCAGGGATCGCGACACCGGCGAAATCCAGCATTGTCGGGGCGACGTCGATATTGGCGACCACCTCGGTGAGGGTTTGGCCGCCTTTGACCTCTCTCGGATATCGCATCAACATCGGAATCCTGACCGACGCATCGTAGGCGTTGCGCTTGTCGATGAGACCCTTCTCGCCAAAAAGGAAGCCATTGTCGCCGAGGTAGAGAATCAACGTGTTGTCGAGTTCGCCCCGCGCTTCGAGGATTTGCAGCATTCTCCCCGTGCTTTCATCCACCGCTTTGACCGTTTCGCAGTAGCGCTTGTAATAAGTTCCGAGGTCGAGATCGGTGTAGTAGGCGAACTCTGATCCATGCCGGCTGTTGTGCTGATTCTGAACCCACATCGGGACATCGCGGAACGCTTCCGGCATTTCTTTCCATGTCTTCGGAAGTTCAACGGTTTCCCCCTCGTAGGCATAGGCATGACGATTCGCGGGGAGAAAGTCAGCATGGACTGCTTTGTGCGAGAGATACATCATCCACGGCTTGTCGCCGGTCTGCCCATCGAGCCACTCCTCCGCAAAATCCGTGAGCACATCTGTAATATAGCCCTCCTGCGGGACTCGGGCGCCATTGACATTGAAGCCGTCGCGATTCACCTGCGGCACATAACGGCCCTTGACCTTCGCTTCCGCCGGATCACCAAAGTAGACCCCCTGCCCTTTGAAGGCGACCCAGTGATCGAAGCCCGGTTGCGGGTAGTCAATTTCCCCGCCCATGTGCCATTTCCCGATGAAAGCGGTCGCGTAACCAGCCTCCTGGAGATAGGAGGAAAAATAGGTCAGCCCCTCCGGAATCGGATTGTAATTATCGACGACACGATGGTTGTGCGCGTAGAGCCCTGTCAGGATCGAAGCCCTGCTCGGCGAGCAAAGTGAAGTCGTCACGACGGCATTTTGAAAATAGACACCCTCTTCAGCGATGCGATCCAGCGCCGGCGTTTCGAGAAAAGGATGCCCGAGAAATCCCATCGCATCGTAGCGATGGTCGTCAGTCAGGATGATAAGAAGGTTCGGCTTCTCCGCCGCGTCGCCGAGAGCAAAAAGGGAGATCAGGGACACGGTAAACAACGCTTTTATCGAGGGCATAAGCGCAGACTACGGAAGCGCTCCATTAAGGTCAACGGAAAGGATATTCCGCACCTAAATCCGGTAAGCCGGTTACCACCCCGTGGTTGCTGATTGCTCAAGGCGGAGGCGAATTTTACGGACGAAAAAAAACTGAAATTTTTATTCCGTTTACCCTCAGTCAGTTGCGCCTGCCATGGAAAAACTTGGCACAGCGAATGCAATAGAGAGGGGCAAGAGTGAAAACCTCACTCACCAATTAACCAAGTATAGAACAACAAAGATCATGAAGAACGAAAAAATCACTTACCGCGGCGCCAGTTTCGAACAGGATGCCCGCACTCCACAGCTTCAGCAGAAGCAGCAAACGAAGACCGTCGAATATCGCGGCGCCAAAGGCGAAGTCCAGGTCGGTCACAAATGCCACAAGGAAACCGTGACCTACCGCGGAGCGACTGGCGAAGTCCAACTCTAACCGAACCCTCACCCCACTGAACGAAAACTAAAATCCAATCAAAATTATGAGTGACGAAAAAATCAAATATCGCGGAAACGAAACCGAGCAGTCCGATTCCACCAAGCAGATGAAAGAGGGCAAGCACATCGAGCACGTGAGCTATCGCGGAGCCGAAGGCGACGTGGAAATCGGCCACGAATCCCACAAAGAAAATGTGAAATACCGCGGCGCCGAAGGCGAAGTGGACGTGTGATTCGCACCGGGGCCCGAAGCGTCCCACCTATTCTGAAAGGCGACTGGAAACAGTCGCCTTTTTTGTGTTTCAATTTCAAACAGGGTTCAATCGTTCACCCAACCCTGTTAGATCATCCCGGTAGCCGCGAGCGTGAGCGAGCAGCCTGCAATGCCCGGGGAGAGTTCTCGCTCACGCTCAAACCTACTCCCCAATTTCACGCACCGGCATTCCCTTGATCGGGCGGTTGATTTCGTGCCGCGTCCTTGATAATTTCCCTCATGCTCCGCCCCCGCAAAAAATACACCGTCTACGATCTGCAGCAGCTCAAGGGCAAGCGTGTCCTCACCCACATCCATGTGAAGTCACCCGAGGAAGCCGCCGCGGCCGAGGCCGCAGGTCTTGATCTCCTCAGTTGCAGCTATGACTCGCCGGAAGCGCAGGCTCGCCTTCCCCTCCTTGTCGCGGCAGCTCCGAACAGCTTTCTCTCTTGCGCGACGCCGCATGGTCTCGCGAGTCGGGAGGAGGCGATCCGCGTCGGATTTCAGGCGCTCGAAGCCGGGGCCAGCTCGGTCTATTGCTCGGCGAGTCCTTACATCATCGAGGGCATGGCACGCGAAGGAATCCCCGTCGTGGGTCATCTCGGGATGATTCCGCGTCATGTCACCTGGACCGGTTATCGGGCCATCGGGAAGACGGCTTCGGAAGCAACTCAGCTCTACGCGCGAATGAAAGAGCTCGAAATTGCAGGAGCCTACGCCGCCGAGTTGGAAGTCGTGCCTCACCAGTTGGCGACCTATCTTTCTTCAAACACTTCCATGCTCCTGATGTCTCTCGGGAGCGGGAGCGGGTGCGACACTCAGTTTCTTTTTTCCGACGACATCCTCGGGGATTACGACGAACGGCTTCCCCGCCACGCCAAAGCCTACCGCGACTTCCGGGCCGAATACGCGCGTCTGCAGGAGGAACGGATCGCCGCTTTCAAAGAATATGTCGCCGATGTCAGTGGCGGGCAGTTTCCCGGCGACGAGCACCTCGTGAAAATGAAACCGGAAGAGTGGGAAGCCTTTCTCGCCGCGAGAGAAGAGACGGCATAGGCCTCTTCCGACTATCGAGACTGCCTGATCATCAACCAGCGGTCATGATTGTGAGGCGTCTTGGCCTTCATTTTGCTGAACCCGGGTGTCGCCCTTGTCTTCCGCATGTCAAATTCCCCCGAGACCACAAAACTGACCGACCGGGTCGATCCATTCCTTGGATGCGAACCAGCCCGCCTCCCTGAACCGGACGAGCTTGCCTCCACATGGTGGTGTGCGAAGCCGCCGATCGGGAACACCCATCCCGGCGCGACAATGCCCTTCGGGATGGTTTCGGTTTGCGCCTATTCGGGTGCTTACGTCACCGGTTACGGGCGCTACGCGGTCTCGCTCTCGGGAGATGAGCCGGAGACGCTTTTTGACGATCATACCGCGCTCGGGATCGCCCATTTCCAGCAATCAGGGACTGGTCGAATCCGGATGTATTACAATTATTTCCTGACGACTCCTCTCACCGGTTCGGGACTGGAAGGAGTCGGTTCCCGGTTTCTTCTTGAAAATGAAACGTCGCGCCCCGGCCACTACACCGGACGATTTGCGGAAACCGGAGTCGACTTCGAAGTGACCTGCACGAAGCGAACCGCACTCCACCGTTACACCTTCCCTGCCGATGCGACGGGCAAGATCGCGATCGACTTCACCTCCGGAGGTCTCCTCATTGAGGGCATGAAGACCTACCCGGAGAAATCGCGGGCCCGTTTCCTCGATCCGACGACCTGCGAAGGCTGCGTCACGATCGAAGGTATCCCCTTTTACTTTCACGCCAAAGTCACGTCCCCGATCAAACGCTCAGGATTCTGGGAAAACGGCGAAATGGTTTCCTGCGAGGGTGATTTCAAACCGCGCAAAGAAACGCGTCAGGCACAGGGCTCCTACGGTATCTGGTTCGAAGCGGCCGAGCCTGGAGGCACGGTTGAGGTTCGAATTGGTTTCTCACTCCACACTGCGGAGAGACCCGGCGAAGCGATTCGGATGCGGGAGTCGCTTCCCTTTAGCAAGGTCCAGGGTGAGATCGACGAGATCTGGGAGTCGATTCTTTCGCGGATCGAAGTCGAGGGCGGTGATGATGACATGAAGGAGATCTTCTACTCCGCCTTCTACCATTCGACGATCAAACCCGGTGATTTCAAGGATGAAAGCCCCTTCTCCTCCGAGCCTGGACCGTTCTTTTTTGATCTCTCCACCCTTTGGGATCTCTACAAAACGCAGCTCCCGCTCCTGATGACCTTCTGGCCCCAGCTCGGGGCTGACTTCGTGAAATTCCTCGTCGGGGTCGCGCGACGCGAAGGCTCTTTCCCGATCAGTTACCTCATGGACAACGCGCCGGAGCGATTCGCGAAACAGGCGACCGGACTCTGTCACATGATCCTGACCGACGCCCAGATGCGGGGCATCGAAGCGAACTGGGACGAAGTCCTCATGCTCCTCTGGCGCACGAGCCTCAGTGGAAAAGGGCGCGGCGGTAAATTCGCGGAGTTCGCGCGGAACCACGTCGTCGAGCCGCTTTCCCACACCCTCGATCTCGCCTTTGCAAACTGGTGTATTTCCCAAATGGCGAAGCGCACCGGCGATCAGGTCATCTACGACAAAAGTATTCCCCTTTCCCATTACTGGGTCAATGCCTTCGATCCCGAGACCGGTCTCCTCAGCGAAGATTCGGATTACTACGAGGGCGAATACTGGAACTACTCCTTCCGCTTCATTCATGACATGGTCGGTCGCATCAACCTCGCCGGCGGAGAGACGCGATTCGTCGAGTTGCTGGATCTCTTTTTCGGATTCAAGGACCCCGAACCTGATCAGGTCGTTCACCATTTCGAAGGGCTCAACAACGAGCCGGACATGGAGTCGCCCTACGCCTACCTCTTTGCCGGCCGACATGACCGCACCGCTGAGGTCGTACGCAAAGTGATGCGCTATCAATTCACGACCGGAAAAGGCGGTCTCCCCGGCAACGATGATTCGGGCGGTCTCTCCTCGTGGTATGTTTGGAGCGCAATCGGGATTTTCCCCGTCACCGGTTTGCCTATCATGCTCATTGGAAGCCCGATTTTTGATAAAGCATCACTTAAGCTTTATGGCGGAGATTTCACGGTGACGGCCCTCAACCAGGCTCCGGACCACTACTACGTGCAGCAGGCCTGGCTCAACGGGAAACCGCTCAATCGCTGCTATCTCAAGCTTTCGGAGTTTTCTGCGGAGGCATCACTCGTCCTCGAAATGGGGCCGGAGCCGTCGGACTGGGCGACGGAAACGCGGCCGCCCTCCTTTGTCATGTAACGGATTTGCTACCTCGGAATTCCTTCGCATTTCTTAAAGAATTCGAAGTTGGCACGCATCGTGCATTGTCATCGGAGTGACCTGCAACTCTCACTACTCGACACCATGCTTAATTCCGGCGACCCAACGATTGACTCCTACAAGGGCAAGATTTCCTCCGATCAGGAAGTATCGAACCTCATTCTCGTGGTTCGGGCTGACCCCATCATTTGCGGCCACTCCACCGAGGCCCGGAACCTTGCTGAAGCCGCGATCGCCCGCGGTTTTAAGTCCGTTCATATTGTCACTTATCCGATTGAGACCCTGCAAAACAGCGGTCTCCCTCTCAAGCCGCTCGATACGATTTCGGTGTATTCCGACGGGATCGAAGTCGACCGCCCCGAGCCGATTGGTGACTACAAAGTCCTCGACGGGCGGCTTGGCTATGCCATCAGCGGCCAGATGGTCGATCTCCTCCACAAACTGCCGGGGAAAACGATGATCATGGATCTCTATCTCGTTCCCCACGGTCAGATGGTGATCAATGCGATCGACAGTTTTCGCGGGCTCAAAAAGCAGCCGAATGTCGTCACTGTGGGCGAAGCGGTGGGATCAGACATCACCAACGTCGTTACCAATGCCCTCGCCGCCGGTCAGACCGGAGCGGCGCAGGTGGTTCTCTCGAACTACCTTCACCACGACCTCCCTGTCGCCGTGAGCCAATTCACGAAAGACATGATCGTCGATGCCGGCCACAAGGTCGATGCGGAAATGGGAACCGACTTTGCGGATCGTCTCCGCGAGCGGGTTGAGATCAGCTTTCCCGCCATCGACACGAGCGCCTACACCGGAATCGAGGACGATCAGGAACGCATCGCTGAAATCATGGAGGCCCGCCAGCTTGAGAGAGACGGCTACGTCATGTTCCTCTCGCGCATTGCCCCGGCGAAGGGAGTCGATGACTTGATCGAAGCCTACAAGACCAGCGAACTCTACGGGCAGAAAAAGCTCATCATTTGCGGCAACGGCCCGATGAAAGAAGAGATCGAGGAAATGTCAGCGACAGATTCCAATATCCGCGTCCTCGATGATGTCAGTGACGAAGAAAAAGGAGTCCTCATGCATTGCTCCTTCGCCTACTGTCTCCCGAGCAAACCGATGCCGGAGTTCATCGAGACCTTCGGCATCGCCGTTGCCGAAAAGATGCTCGCGGGAGGACCCGGGCCTGTCATCACGACCCGGACCGGCGGTATCCCCGAAGCAACCGGCGGCCACTGCCTTGAGCACGGCGCCGGTAATGTGCACGAGCTACGCGAGTGCCTGAACAAGTCCTACTTCATGACCGAAGCGGAGCGGATCGAACTCTCCGAACGCGCCCGCAAGTTTGCGATGAACTTCGATCGCGTCGCCATCCTCGATAACCTCATCCGCCGCACTCTCGCCGTCGCCTGAGGTCACCATTTTTTCAGCCATCGTTAGAGTCATTGCCGGGAGGTGGAAAACCGCCTCCCGGCTTTTTTGTGTCCCGGAGCGAGTGGAGGGGCAGGCTCGTTTGGGAAAAAACGAGAATCTGCGAGGACTCGGGAATCTTCAGATCGGCGAGTAATTTTTTTCACGAGCGGCAGGTCCGTCTCGGACCCGAAGTCATAGTCGCCGGATTGCGTGCGAAGGATCAAACGGGTCATCGCATCATCCGCAGCCCCTTTCGCAATCCCGCAATCAGTGAAGCTTACGCGAGAGATTCAGCCGCTGGAGTGAGGCCTTCCGGCCTTGGCAGAACCTCTGAGCGAGCTAATGAAAATGGCTAAAGCCACCACTCCAACCCATTTACTCCACCGTCATCTCCCCTTTCATGATAATCCAATGCCCTGGAAAGGTGCACAAATAAGGATAGACGCCGGGCTTCGTCGGCGCTTTGAAGCGCAAGACCTCTGCGGTGTCCGGTTCGAGCAACTTCGTGTGATGGAGAATTTTCTTACTCTTCGGGATAAATCCTTTTGAGAGACCTTTCGGATCTTTCGCCATCTCGTTCCCCGCCATTCCGATTTCTTCAGCCGCGCCCGGCTCGACGATGACGAGGTTGTGCTGCGTTGCGTCGGGGTTCACCAGCGAAAGCTTCACCGGCTGCCCCGCTTTCACGGTGAAGGCCGTGATGTCGAACATCATGCGCTCGGGGACACAGCCGATCTCGATCGAGAAAAGATCTTTCTGACTATCGAATCCGGAGTCTGAGGAGGTCCGGCGACTCAATGATGCCGCAAGCTTTTCATGTTTTCCCCAATTCTCGAAAGATGCCGGAATCGCCGGATACTTCGCGGCAAACTCCGCATCGTCTTTCCAGTGATCGTCGAGGGCATCGGAAATGATTGCGGTGTGAGCCGCGAACTTCAAATGATCCCCTTCCAGATTTTCGAAAACCGGAGCGACCGCTTCAAGCGCCTCTCTTGTCCCGAAATAAGTCGCGGCGATGACGGCTTCCATCCGCACGATCCCGTCTTCGTCTTTCGCGGCTGCGGCGAGATGGCTGAGGCCACCGTCCTCGAACGATTCCGGCCCCCAGCGGAGTTGCTTCGTTGCCGCGGCTCGTGCATCGGCAATCGGTGACTCCAACAATGAGGCGATCAACTCCGCGGGATACGCTCCGACGCGGCGACAAGCCCACACGGCCTCGAGTCGTTGATGATCGTAGCGCTCGCCTGCCGGATCGAGCGCGGCGACCCAGGCATCGAGCGCCGCCGTCACTTCGTCAGGATCACGAAACTGCAGTTCGCGCTTTGTCCAATAGCGGTAGCGATACTCGGGGCGCTTCAAATTTTCCAGCAATGCCGGAATCGGCGCCTCCGCAATCGCCGGAGGGTCCTGCAGCGTCGCCCCCTTCGGCACGATTCGCCAGATTCGTCCCGACTCCCGATCCCGCCGCGGATCGCGGAGCGAATACTGAGCGTGCCCTTTCACGGGATTGTACCAGTCACAGATATACATCGCGCCGCGCGGCCCGAATCGCAGATCGACAGGGATGAAGCTGAGGTTCGTCGAGAAAATCAGATCGCTCACATATTCCTCCGTGTAGTGATCCCCTTTCCTCACCCATTGATGGAACTCGACGCGGTTCGTCGGCTTGTAGCGGACCTTGACCATGCCGCCCTGCATTTCCTCCGGCCACATCGGAAAGTCGACAAATTCATGACCGCAGACCCCGGAGTAAGCCGGAATCCCGGCCGCTTTTGGCTGCTGTTCGGGATACGGAGGATTCAACGCGTGAAAGGCCGAGGCAAAAATGGGATGACTCGCGATGTGGTTTCCCCAGTCATCAAAGGTGACGCCCCAGGGGTTGGTATTCGGATAGCTGCCGAAGGAAATGAGTCGCTGCGTGCGCGGCGTGAACTGGAACCAGGCCGAGTTTTTTGCCCGCACCGGGCCATAAGCCGTCTCGACCTGTGAGTTGTGAAAAATCGATTCACGGAAAATGAGATCACCGTCCGGAGTCCATGCGAAATCATGCAGCGAGTGATGGCTGTCCTCGGTCCCGAAACCGGTCAAAACCTGCGTGCGGCGGTCCGCTTTGTCATCGCCATCGGTGTCTTCGAGGAGGAGCAGATGCGGTTGATCCGAGACATAGCAGCCGTTGTCGGTGAGGACGAATGAAAGCGGAATGTGGAGACCTTCGGCAAAAGTCGTGCATTTGTCCGCCTTCCCATCCTGATCGGTGTCTTCTAAAATAACAATCGTATCGGCAGGCTCGTCACCGGGATAGACGTGCGGGTAAGTCCGCGAGGTGCTGACCCAGAGGCGACCGCGATTGTCCCACTTCATTGCGACGGGGCAGGCAATTTCAGGGAATTCCTCCTCTGTCGCAAAGGCATTCACTTCAAAACGCGGGTCGATTTCAAACGAGGCCAACTCATCGGCGGGAGACATCCACTCATTCGCCCCGCGGGCTTCGACGACCGCATCGAGTTCCGGGATCCCTGAGTCATCGACCGTGACTTCAGCCGCAGGATCTTTCGCGAGGGCATGAATCGCCGCCTCGCGGTTCGCGGTCATGAGTTCGAAATTCCGCATCGCAGGGAGGAAATCGAGATAGCCATAGTCCTTCTTTCTTCCGCCCGTGTAGTAAAAAGAATTCACAGGGCGGTAACGCCGTTGATACTGGCGGTTTTTATCGACGACGATTTCGCGGATTTTTTCATTCACCTGCGGCGGTGATTCATCGAAGGTCTCGCTGAAGAGTTGGCTCGCGAAAACTTCGTAACCCTGCTCCGTCATGTGCGCCCCGTTGATCGTGAGATCGCTACCCGGGTCATCAAAGGCGGTGCGGGTCGCGGCAAAAACATTGGCGAATCCGACTTCCATTTCGGCGGCGACTTCGCGCATTGCTTCGGTGTAGAGCGCGAGCCGCTCGTTGTTCATCGTCGCGCCGGGAACCGAAGCGATGTCCTCATTTGCGATCGGTGAAACGAGCACGATCTGCGGTCCGGTTTCTCCATTGAAGAGCGACGCTTTCATCTCCGTGAGATAAGCGGTGAGGCGCTCGCGAAATGCCGGGATCGCTTCTTCCCCTGCGAAAGACTCGTTGTAGCCGAAGGCGGCAAAAATGACATCGGCCTGCTCGCGAGTGAGGTGCTGCACGACCGTCGCGAAATTGTCGGGACGGGGCTGAAGATCCACCTCATCTGCCGACCACGCGAAATTTCGGATCCGCAGATCGAGATCCGGATGCGATTGGTAAAGCATCGCCTCAAAAAAACCGAACTGTCCGCCACGATCCAGCAAGGTGTTGCCGACGAAAGCGATGCGGTCGCCCTCTTTCAGCACGAGCGGCAGTTTTGTCGCCACCGCCTCGCCTACTTCCGGGCTTGGCGCGTTTTCCGCATAGATTCCGTAAGCCGCGAGCGCCGGATCCTGAGGCGGGGCCGGTTTATCGAGAGTGCGGTACTTCGCGTCCTTTTTATCGTCAACGATACCCGGCGCGTGCTGTGCCTGAACTGCCGTGACGACAAGGAGTAGACAAAAGATCAAAATTCTCATGAGAGGGATATCTCATGCGGTGGCGGCGCGGTCAATTCTGCGGCGAAGCGCAAAAGAGCCAACATTCCTGCGTGAGAGATCGATAATCGTCACATCCCACACCGCCTCTGCTTGACCCGTTTCCATCCCCCGCCATGTTCTTCCGTGATCGTAAGCCTGGAACTTGAATTGACCCCGAAGCGGAAAGCGATGCTGATCAGCTTTGCTCTCGCGACCGTGCTCCTGATCCCTGCGCATCAGTTCATTGCCGGTGGGATCTTTGCGATCGCCGCGATCTGGCTCATCGCGACCGACCCCGAGCCGAAGCTCCGCCGCCGCATGGGAATTCTCATGGGCTGCGTCATTCTCCTCGGGGCGATTGATATCAATCCCTCACTTTCCGACTCCAACTTTATCGCCCTGACGATTCCGTTCACTCTCGTGATCGTCGTCCCCGCGATCATTCAGCACTTCGGAGATCGCGGCATCATTCGCTACCGCTTCTGGCCCGTGCACTGGCGGAAGCAGGATGTCATTTACACGATCCTCTCGATTCCCCTCGCGTGGGTCGTCCTGAAATCCTACGAGTGGGGCAATCGCGAGTTCTTCGACAACGAGTTATTCAAACAGTGGTTCATGCCGCCCGAAGCCGACGCCGGGGAAATCCGCCGACTCTTCATCGGGATCAATCTCGTCGGAATCTGGGATGAACTCTTCTTCGTGAACACTTGCTTCGCCCTGCTACGGAGCCTGTTCCAATTCCGCATCGCCAACACGATGCAGGCCGTCATTTATACCGCCGTTCTCTTCGACATGGCCTTCGTCGGCTGCGGATTTTTCATCGTCTTCATCTTCGCCTGGACCCAGGGATCGATGTTTGAAAAATCCGAAAGCCTGCTGTGGGTTTTGATCGTGCATTTGATCGTCGATTACTTCCTCGTCGCCTTCATCGTCCAGGCCTACTACCCGGACTACGGATTGGATTTCCTCTGGCGAAAGGGTTTCTGATTGCCGGATCAAGGAATCAGCAGCGACGGCCGGGCGTGGTGGTCACGCCAATGCGGCCTTGTCCGGAGGCACCTCCCCGTGTGTAGTACCTGGCATCATGAATCTCCGTCTTTTTCTCCTGATTATTTCAGGCTCCCTACTATCCGCCGGACCTGCATTTCCTGACTATTGGCCGGAATTTCGAGGAGGGACAGGACAGGGTCATGCTGAAAATTCAGACGTCCCTCTCACGTGGTCAGGAACTCAGAACGTTCGCTGGAACATCCCGGTTGAGGGAACTGCCTGGTCCTCACCCGTGGTTGCTGATGGCACCATTTTTGTTTCGACTGCTGTCGTTTCGGACGACGAGCTGTCCCTCGAAGCTCACGCCTACTCACTTATAGATGGATCACCGGTATGGAAGCGCACGGTTTTCACCAAGGCGGATGAATACATGCACAAGAAGAACAGCCATGCATCTCCGACGCCGCTCTACGAAGATGGCATTCTCTACTGTCACTTCGGCCATCACGGCACGGCTGCCCTCGAGGCAAAAAGCGGGGAAACCCTCTGGAAGCAAAATTCCCTCACCTACAAACCTGTCCACGGCACCGGAGGTTCCCCTGCTCTGTGGAAAGACCGTCTCCTCTTTGCCTGTGACGGCGGCGAAGCTCCGTTTGTGGCCGCAGTCGAAAAATCATCCGGGAAGGTTCTCTGGAAAACCTTTCGGGACATTGAAGTGAAAAACCCGTTCTCATTTTCAACCCCGCTGCTCATTGAAGTGGATGGAAAACCCCAGGCGATCATCCCCGGTTCCGGTGCGGTTTTTTCCTATGACCCCGTAACTGGAGAAGAAATTTGGAGAAGTCGCTACGGCGAAGGGTTCTCGGTGGTTCCGAGACCTCTTTTCCACGGAGGCAAAATCTACGTGTGCTCTGGATTTGGCGTCGCGCACCTCTACGCGATAAAGGCGGACGGGCGTGGCGATGTGACTGATTCCCATGTGGCATGGAAAGTGGATCGGCAGATTCCGAAAGAAAGCTCGCCAATCATTGTCGATGACCTGCTCTACATCAACGACGACAAGGGCATTCTTTCGTGCCTCGATGCGGAAACCGGTGAAGAATTCTATCGCGAACGACTCGACGGACGCGGCGGCTACTCCTCATCCCCTGTCTATGCCGGTGGCCACCTCTTTTTTCACAATGGCGCTGGAGTGACCACGGTGGTAAAGCCCGGGCGGAAATTTGAGAAAATCGCTGAGAATGACATTGGCGAATTCGGCCTCTCATCCTTTGCTGTCATCTCCGACGGCTTTATCATTCGGACGGAAGCCAGCTTAATACGCCTTGGCAAATAAGGCGGCTTTACTGGTCGAGGTATTTCTGGAGATCCTCTTTCAGCTGAGTCCTCGCTCGAAAAAGCAGACTTTTCACCGCCGGTACTGACATCGAGAGCACTCGTCCGATTTCCTCGTAGGGAAGCTCTTCATACCGCCGGAGCACTACCGCCATGCGTTGCTTTTCAGGGAGCCCCTGAATCGCCGCATCAACCGCGCGCTCCAGCTCAGCATGAAGCACCTCCGCATCCGGTGTCGCAGTGTGAGTGTCTTCGACGACACGGTTGCTGCCCTCCTCGCGCTCCTCGACGGAGACGGTCGGCTTTCTTTTCCGGCGGCGCACTTCGTTAAAAACAAGATTCCGCGTGATCGTGAACATCCAGGTCGTGAACTTCGCCTGCGGCTCATAACGTGCCGCCGACTTCCAGATACGGACGAAAACCTGCTGAGCAATGTCCTCCGCTTCGGAAGCAGTACCGAGCATCTTTGCGACAGTCCCAATCACGGCACCCTGATGAATTTCCACAAGCGACTCGAACGCGATCATGTCTCCCCCGCGAACCTTTAGCATCAGGTTCACATCCCGCTCATTCTCTAATCGTTTTTCATCCCCGGTTTCATCATCTGGAGAAAGCGGGTCTGAGGAAATCATTGGGATGACAAAAAACGGACGAAAATCCAAGGCGGAATCGTGCAATAACAGCTAAATTGAACCCCTTCAAGTGTGGAATGTTTTCGCTTTTCGTTGAAAATTCGCGACCTGCACCGAATACATCCCATTTCGAACCATGGATTCTGCTTCCCGTTCACGTCCCCGCCGCCGCTGGCAACCAATGCGGCGCATTGCGCTATCGCTCACGGCACTCGGTGTCACCAGCGAAATGGCAGCCATCGCCGGCATGATACTCGGGATTCTCGCCGGCTTTTCGTTTCTATTCACCGGGGAATCACCGACCCCCGCTCTCTTCTGGGGAGCAGGCATGGCCTGCTGTCTGCTCCGAATTGCCTGCCTTCAGATGGATTCGCTACTCCATCATCATCACCCAAGACCCACGATTGAAGAAATCTTTGTGACCGAGCTGCCTGAGCGCGTTTCCGATGCCGTCACCCTCATTGGATTTGGTTTTGCGCTCGATTCCAACTCCTGGCTCGGCCTCGCATCGGCACTAGCCGCCATTTTCTCCGCCTACGTCCGCTCCGTCGGCGTTATGAAAGGAGCGGGCAAAAAGTCAGCGGGTTCCGGCCCGATGACCCGCATTCATCGCCTCCTCCTCCTCTGCGTCACCTCAGCGTTGATGATGACCAGCCTCCCGAAGGAGCACTTCAGCACACCGGTTCCGCAGATTGCCCTTTGGGTTATCCTCTTTGGCTGCGCGGCGACCATTCTCATCCGATGGCTCAAGCTTCAGGAATATGCGGACTCCTGAAATTAATTAAGAAAACTTAGTGGCTGAGTAGACAGCCCCCTCTTTCCTCGCTATCCTCAAAAACGATGCGCTTATCCCCTGCCGTATTTGCCGCCGCAGCGCTCCTCGCGGCCACCCCTACTCCGACCTCCTTCGCGACGGAGTATTTTACGCGCGTCGTCATCGATCCCGGTCATGGCGGAATCGATCCTGGCTCGAGCGCGTTCGGACTCCTCGAAAAGGAACTGGTCCTCGACCTCGCCTTCCGACTTGAGAAAATTCTACAAGCCAAAGGCTACGAAACAGAACTGACACGCCGGACTGACGTCTACGTCGAACTCGTCGATCGCGCCGCCCTCGCCAACTCGAAACCGAATACCATCCTGGTGAGCCTTCATTTTAACGCCCACTCCGACCGAAGTATTAGCGGCACGGAAACACTCTACTGGCCCGGAAGTGATACCGCGAGAGAACTCGCCAGCTACATTCAGAGCGAACTCGGTCGCCGCCTCGTGACGCGGAACCGGGGGTTCAAGCCGGAACGCCTTAAAGTCCTCGAAGCAACGCAAGCCACCGCCGTGCTGGTAGAATGTGGATTTATCTCAAACCGCTGGGAGAGCCAGCGATGCGGGGCTGAGTGGTTTCGCCAAATCGTCGCCGAAGAAATCGCGCAGGGAATTATTCGATATCGGGAAGGTTGAATCCTTTTCGCTCATCCAATTTTTCATCGTTTCTTTAATTTCTGTGTTTGCCAATACAGGTCATTGTGATAGAATCACCATAATTCTGTGAGCAATCATAGTTTTCTCTAAGCATTACCCTGACCATGAGTGATCCCATTGCGAACCGCACCCTTGAACTGGCATGCACCGTCGGAGCAGCAGACAATGCCATTGAAGCAATCGAAGACGGAGCTGACGTGAATTACCAGGGAGGTGCCCCTCTCTTTTTGGCGATCATGAATCGCAACCGTGATTTGATTCACCTCCTCCTCGATCACGGAGCAAGCGCTGAGAGCTTCATTGCGAAAAAGAAACTCTCCCTCGTCGGACACCGCGAGGATCTCGTTGAGGAACTGATCGCCTGTGCGCCCCACAATCCGCGGGACGTGAAGCCGGATCAAATCGCTGAAATCGATACCGCCATCCGAAATGAAGGCGTCGAGTACCTTCTCGCTGAGATTGATTGGGACAAGGCAACTCGCTTTCGTGATTCGCTCGATGCTATCGGTGCCGGCGGGAGCCACCGCTGCGTTGCTGAGCTGCTTCAATGGGTCCGCAGCGAGAACGGCACGGACCGGGACGCCCTCGGAAATTTTCTTGTTAGCAACGAAACCACGATTACCGAATATCGTGAGCGTTACATCGCCACTGGTGAAGACCTCATTGCGCTCGCGAACAACTACGTTACTGACGACGAGGCCGCTTCCTGAAGTGCCGTTGCCCGCTGAAAGATTCTCTTCCGCATCCCCGTATCGTTGGGATGCCAGGAAGGTTGTTCATCCGTAAATCTCTCATTTTCTTCGCGCTGAGTCTTCTTGGCTTGCTCCTCTCAGTCGGGTTCACCGATTTCTGGATTGGAAGTTCCACTTCCCACTCACACACCGCCGAGATCAAGCAAGTGACACACCACGAGGTCGCGCTTGTTCTAGGCTGTTCTGAGTATCTCCGAAACGGTCGCCTCAACCTCTATTTTCTTCACCGCGTGAACGCTGCCTCGGAACTCTACCACGCAGGGAAATGCCACTATCTGATCGTGAGTGGCGACAACAGCCGCGAAGACTACAATGAGCCCGAAGCGATGCGACGGGCGCTCGTGAACCGAGGGGTCCCTGATTCACGAATCTATTCTGACTTCGCCGGATTCCGCACCCTCGACTCTGTCATCCGCGCCAAAGAAATCTTCTCTCAGGACGCTCTCATCGTTGTCTCGCAGCAATTTCACAACGAACGGGCTATTTTTATCGCCAATCAGCGGGGCATCAAACTCGTTGGATTCAATGCTCATGACGTGACCTCATCCGCAGGCATCAAAACAGCGGTCAGGGAAAAGCTTGCGAGATTCAAAACGACACTTGATCTGTTCGTGACGAACAAAGAACCAAAGTTTCTCGGAACGCCTGTCGCCATCCCGAGATAAAATCGGGAATAGTCGAGTCACCTGTTTTTCCTGAGGAAAGTCGGAACGTCAAGATCTTCCCCGTCAACAATCGTCGGGTCAGTCTTTGCAAAACGACCTTTGGACACGACTGGCTCAAGTTGAAGGAGCTCCTGCTGCTGCCTTACATCATCAGGAATATCCTCTTCAAGCCCCTCTCCGGAAATGACCGGCGGCTTGGTTGGGGGCATAACAGGGCCACGACCTTCTCCATCTCCGGGAGATCGGGTCTTAATCCGACCGGTATTACCGCTGCCGACAACACGCGTGAGAGTAATCTTCTGTGAAGCTTCAGTCACCGCCTCGACGTGGCCGGCTTCACTACTTGAGTCCCCCGATACGGGTGCCAATCCGAGATCTAGAGGCTGGATCGGCGCAATGGAACCGGTGTCAGCCACCTGTGAATCCTCAACAGCACGGGCGATAGGATTTCGGTCGTCCGAAACTTCGTCTTCCTCTTCCGCTTCAAAAACAGGAGAATAAGCGGGAACTTCTTCTTCTTCGTCGTCAAGCGGCTCAAAGACAAGGGTTTCATCTTCTTCGACGGATTCGTCGACAAGCCCTTCTCCGATCGGACCAGTCATGTCCTCGAGGTCATCCAATTCCGAATCCTCCCCAGCAGGCAACTCAGGAACCTCCATGACCGGCGGAACCTCTGCGAGGACCTCAGGCTTTGGTTCCTGCAATTTAACTGAAGCAGAAGCCGCGGCGATCGGCATGACAACCTCAGCTTGTGGCATACCCAGACTAACTGGCGCCGGTTCGTCAGCAGGCTCTTCCCTGCCTTTCACCATGGTCGCTCCCGGGCCGGCCACGGAGCTGATAATCGTCACTGAGAGAGCACTACCGAGCCGCTTATCCGTGCCGGTTCCGAAAAGAATTTGAGTCTCACTGCCGACATGCTTGGAGACTTCCTCCATCACCATCTGGACTTCGAAGAGAGTCATGTTGTCGCCCCCGGAAACCTGAACAAGGACCGCTTTCGCTTCACTTAAGAGCTTACCACGATCTAGAAGCGGGCACTTCATCGCCTGCTCAACCGCCTCATGGGAACGATTGTCACCTTTCGAGACTCCATAACCGAAGAGACAGCGTGAATCCTTAGATTTGATTGCTGAGAGCAAATCATCCATTCCAATGTGGATGATACCAGGACGAAAAACGATATTCATCGTCGCACGAATGCTCTGACTGATGATTTTATCTGCTGCCGCAAAGGCCTGAGTGACTCCGTCCTTCGGGACGATCAACTCGCCCATGCGGTCGTTGTCGAAAGTGATCACTGCGTCTGCGTAGCGCCCGATCGCAGTGAGCGAGTCTGACGCCTGATCCATGCGTCGCTGCCCCTCGAAAGAGAACGGCAAAGTTGCAAAAACTACGAGGAAAACGCCTTCTTCTTTCGCAATACGGCAAACTTCAGGAGCAGCGCCCGAACCCGTTCCACCCCCAAGGCCGACACAAACGAAAACCATGCCGGCCCCGCGAACAGCCTCGCGAATGCCATCGACCGCTTCGAGCGCAGCCTGCTTTCCAAGCGCAGGGTCTCCTCCCGTCCCCATGCCTTTCAACAAGGTAGAACCCAGCTGAATCTTCTCGCTCGAAACCGAGTTCTTGAGGGCTCGCACATCGGTGTTCAGCGCGAGAAGCTCGGCAACATCACTGCCTTCAAGAGCCATTCGGTCAAGAACATTTGCGCCGGCACCTCCAACTCCAATCACCTTGACCCCGAGATCGGAGTCCAGCTGGAGTTCGCCGTGAACTGATTCGTCGTATTCAATCATGGGAATCTACACCTTCCTTAACGCAACAATATTGTCAAACAAATAGAGATAATCCTTCGAGCTATCTCTTTCCTCCTAAAATCTTCTCAAAACGCTGCCCCAATTTGGACAACTTGCCCTTTTTCGGCCGCTGCTCGTCAAGCAGTTGCGCGTATCGGATCAATCCCACCGGAGTTGCATACTGCGGGTTCTCAAAAAGAGCGGAAGGCCCCGACATTGACGCTGAACCTGATTCCTGGACCGGAACTCCGAAAATATCCGAGGTCACCTCCCCAATTCCCTTCATGAGGCTGGAGCCACCGGTCAGGAAAATCCCCTTCCCCAGCTTATCCAGGATCCCTTGATTGCGAAGAGGTTCTGCAATCACGGAAAGAAGTTCCGTGGCCCGCGCGTTCATGATCTGGTTCAGCAATTCCTGCTCCACTGTCTTTCCGCTCTCCCCTTCAATGGGAATCTCACCGTGGGCGATGTTCTTCAGTGAGGCACTACCATGAGCAACCTTCAACTTCTCCGCCCGTGACAACGGGATCTTCAGGACAAGGGCAATATCATTCGTGATGTGATCGCCACCGATCGCGACGCATCCACTCGCGACTACGGCCCCATCGACGAAACAAATGTAATCAGTAGTTCCACCACCAATATCGAGCAAAAGCGCGCCCTCGTTTTTCGCTTCGCGATTTAAAACCACCTGGGCGGCAGCGACAGGGGCAAAGACAATATCCTCCACTTCCAAAGGCACTTCGCGGACACACTTGATGGCATTCTGAATCCTCGTCTTGGTTCCATGAATGATATGATAGTCAGCCTCCAACTTCTGGCCGACCATTCCGAGAGGGTTCAAAACCTTCTCCTGACCGTCCACGTAATAGTGCTGGATGATCGAATGCACGTAGCCATTCTCTTTCGGGATCGGCACATCACGGGCGATTTTCTTCACCTCCTCAAGATCCTCCGGAGTGATTTCCATCTGCTCATCCGCCACCCGGATCGTTCCACGATTGTTAAGGCTCTCGATGTGAGACCCGGTAACGGCGAGGAAAACGGTGTTAATTTCGACTTCGCTTCTCTCCTCGGCCCGGGAAAGGGCGTCATGAAGACATGTCTGCACTGTTTCGGAGTCAACGACCTCGCCTTTACGAACTCCGGCGGATGGATGCTGACCCACGCCCAGAATCTTGATGGCACCGTCGCTCCGGACTTCGCCAACAACCAGACAAACCTTTGAGGTGCCGATCTCAAGACCGACATAAATATTGGACGAAGCCATTAACAATTAGGAACCCGTGATAGTTTAGCCGCCATTCAAAATAGAGCGCAAGTGTTTTTCTTTGTCATCGACAGGGGTGCTTTCACCCGAATAGTCAGTGGTCCCAAGCGGCTTTGCAACCGCCGAAATGCTCTCAGGATCAACCGGCCCGGCGAAGGTTGCCGGAATATTTTCACTCATCGAAATATCGACCGTGGCGAGACGTTGTCCCATTTTTTCCGCCTGCTTGAGAACCAACTGGAGATCGAGCAGTCCTCTATCAAGCTCATAAATCGCGAAGACGGCTTGAAGTCCGCTGCGATAACGGCACTGGAGCGACCACTCATTCCTGACCCTGACAAAGTGCGCGTTCATCGAACCATCGCCTGACAAGTCCGGAGATCTGAGAACGAGATCAAGCGCACCAAGCATCCCGTCGTCCAGCAACTGAATTCCCTCCGTCGGCTCGGCCATGGCGAAATTTTCAATGATCGGAAGCGCTTGAATTTCATCAGTGAGATCAAGGCACCGGAAGAGATATCCATCTGCATCGACCAGAAATCCCCGCTCCATATCGCCGGGTCGAACTCCGAGCGGTGGGCACGAGATCCACGCCACCGGCATCCGCTCTTTCACTTCGATATTGAGCCGGTCCGGCATTTCCCTGGAAACGACGACTTCCTGAACGACTGGAATCTTCGAAATCCGCTCGCGAATATTTTCCAGATCGAGTTCAAGGAGTTTCATCCCGGCAGAGACATTCGAAATCTCGGATAAGTTCGCTTCGGTGAGGACACCGTCACTTTTAAAATTCAGATGGCTAAGAACAAACTCCTCGTTCTCAAAAAAGATCTCGTTGTGCGCCCATTGCGCACCAAAGGGAATGCTAACCGAAAGACAGGCGATCGCGAGGCCACGAATCGCCCAGGTCTTTGCCCGGCGCTTCAACGTTTTCTTCACACCGGGAGAGGGCGAACCCACTTGAGCATCGAGCATGATCCACTCAGTCTCATCGACACCTTGATGACGACGACTGCGGAAAGCTCCACCCCACTGTTTTTTACGCTGATTTGAAATTCCCCGTTTCTTTCGCATTAACCGAAATTAAACGAAAGTTTAATAATTTTCAAACAGAGAGTTGCGTAATCGATCCCCGCCGCCGCCGCCGCTTTTGGCAGCAAGCTGCTCTCCGTCATGCCGGGGATCGTGTTCACTTCAAGGACAAACGGTTTCGAATCCCCTTCGCGAAGCAGGACATCGACGCGGGAGTAGACTTCGATTCCGAGGGAACGATGTGCCTTCAGCGCTTCTTCCTGAACCATCGCGGTAATTTCCTCCGGCAAATCAGCAGGACAGAAATAATCAGTCCCGCCCGCTCCGGTCATCCATGGGTATTTGTTAGAGATATCGTAGAACCCTGAGCGCGGCTGGATGTGGACGATCGGAAAAACCTCCTCGCCGAGCACGCCAACGGTCAACTCTTTCCCGGTGATCAATTGCTCGACGAGAACATCCGGACTGTAGTTCGCCGCGTCGGCAATCGCGGTATTCCACTCGTCGAGATCGTGAACGAGATGCACCCCGACGCTGGAGCCTTCGCGAGGGGGCTTCACCACGCAGGGAATCCCCACGCCACAGGGCTGAGCCTTGCCGTCATTGACCATCACCGTCTCGGAAACAGGAGTGCTGACCCCGGCTTTGATAAAGCATTCCTTGCTGAGGATTTTATCAAAGGCGATGCGCGAGCTGGCCTCGCGGGCGCCGGTGTAGGGAACCCCTTTTTTCTCCATGAGCGACTGGAGACTGCCGTCCTCACCAAAGGTGCCGTGAATGACGTTAAAGCCGATGTCAGTCCCATCAGGCAAATCAAAGTCCTCTCCCGTGACATCGACGAGAACGACCTCTCCAACCTGTCCTTCGAGCGCGCCGACCACGCCCTTCGCTGAGGCCAGGGAAACCTCTCTCTCAGAACCGGGTCCACCGGCAAGAACGGCCACTTTCAATTCACTCAATTCTTTCATAAACTCTTTCGTATCCAAATATTCAACAGGGTTAAGTCAGTGACTCAACAGGGTTAAGTCCCGCTTTTCGGAGGCGCACTTTTCCTGAATCCACCCGCAGGCCCTTCCGCCTGTTCATCGGCAATGGCGCGGGCCATCTTGACCATGTCCTCATCACTGACGCCCGACTTCCATTCGCCACACCAGCCTTCCCAGGTCACCCGCGGCCACGAGGCCAATTGATTCGCTCCCGGCACCGGTGCATTTCGGCGGCATTCGCCACCGGAAGCGGCGGTTCGGGAATCCCCTTTAAAATCAAGATATCGACAGGTCCGGCAGGAGATTTCATCCATTCCCAGAGCCGGCCGCGGATCTTGCGGCTGCTCAGCTTCCGCCTTCTTCCCTTCCTGTGTAGGCACTGATTCGACTTCAGGCGCTGGTTTGATCGACGAAGCTTTGTCACTTTGCGCCACTTCATCAGCAGGCGCTCCGGAAGAAGAGTCCGGCTTTTTGGCTGAGAAAGGATTGCTCATCTTGATTAAATGGGATCGTTTTGACCAATGACCTGAACTTCGGTCTCAAGTTCGATGCCTCGCTCTTCGAGCGCCTTTTTCTTGATCACTTCGATTAAATCAAGCACATCCCGCGCCGTGGCGGCATTGTCATTCACGATAAAATTTCCATGCACCGAGCTGACGGTCGCTCCGCCGACTCCGGATTCTTTCATTCCCATTTCATCGACCAACTGGCCCGCCCCGATGCCCTCCGGATTTTTAAAGATGCATCCGGCGCTTGCCGCGACCGGCTGAGAAGACCGCCGCTTTTCTTTCGAGGCATTCATTCGCTCTGCGATCTCATGATCGAGCGCCGGCGTTCCTTTAAAAACAGCGGAAACGGCCACGTTGTGCGCCAGTTCCGGGACGTGCCGATAATGGTGACGGATCTCTTCGACCGGCTTTTCGAAAACCGCCCCTTCGGCATCGACCATCTTGACGCTGACGACCTGATCAAAAGTTTCCCAACCCATTGCGCCGGCATTCATCCTCAAGCTGCCGCCGACGGCTCCGGGGATTCCCTCCATCCACTCAAAATCTCCGAGACCAGCCGATTGCGCCGCGGCGGCGAGGGCTTTGAATTTCACCCCGGCTCCGGCCCTGACCGTGTTTCCCTCAGCGTGAATCTCGGCGAATTCGCCGCGAACAGGATTCACGACTACGCCGGGAATCCCCCCGTCACGGACGAGAAGGTTCGACCCCCGCCCCACGACCCGCAGGGGCGTGCCGGAATCAGCACAGTGCCGAACGATTCTCGCGAGACCGCTCACCGTGGTCGGCTCGATCCAAAACTGGGCCGGCCCGCCGACCTTCATCGTCGTGTGCTTTCGCATCGGCTCGTAAAGGCGGATCACCCCGTCGTCTTCGCTGAGAACGGATTTCAGGCGATCCATCTCCGCGAGGTCTTTGGCGAGCCTCGTCCCCACTTCGTGAATATTTCCGGCACCGAGAGTCAGGACCCAGTCACCCGCCTTGAGCTTCCGTCCCACGGGGAGATGGAGAGAACTCAGATCGGGGTGACTCTGTGCATGAGTCACCTCCCCAAGCTCCTGAACTGCTTCCACAATCGTTTCTCCAGTGATCCCCGGGATCGGCGACTCACTCGCCGGATAAATGTCGGTGACCCAAAGTTCATCGACTCCATCGAAGCATTTCCCGAATTCATCCCGCAGAAGCTGGGTGCGGGAGAATCGATGAGGCTGAAACAAACATATGAGACGCCCCGCATGCTGGCTGCGAGCGGTCTGAATCGTTGCCGCGATCTCAGTGGGATGGTGACCGTAGTCATCCACCACGGTCACAAAATCGTCCTGCCGCTTGAGTTCGAAACGACGACGGGCCCCGCGAAACGATCCGAGAGCCTCATCAACAAGGTCAAATGAAACGCCCGCTTCGTCCGCGAGGGCAATCGCAGCGAGGGCATTCAAGACATTGTGCCGACCCGGAATACCGAGGCGAACGCGCCCGTGTTCCTCACCCTTTTTGTAAACCGTAAACTCAGTTCCAGCGCCCTTCGGGGCAAGGTCGCCTGCGGAAAAGTCGAGCTCTCTCCGCCAGCCGTAGCTCACGGCATTCGCCCGCCCTTTGCAGACTTCGGAGGCATGATGGTCATCGCCACAGTAAAAAATCTTCCCCGAGGTTTGATCACAGAATTGACCGAAGACCGCCCGGATCTGCTCGATTCCATCTTTGTAAAAATCGAGATGTTCCTCTTCCACATTCAGGAGAATCGCGTGCTCAGGATGGAAATTAACGAGCGTCCCATCGCTCTCATCTCCCTCCGCGACGAAGAACTCCCCTTTCTCGTCCCAGTTTGCATTCGTCCCCAGAATCGGAATTTCTGCGCCGACATAGTGCGAGGGAGCTTTCGCCCCGACCTTGAGAATATGAGCAGCAAGTGCGGAAGTCGTCGTTTTACCATGAGTTCCAGCGACAACCACTCCCTTTTTACTCTGCATGATCGAAACGAGAGCTTCAGCGCGGCGCAGCAGCGGGATCCCTTTTTTGAGCGCTTCGTCAAAGGCATCGTTCCCCGGCTTGATTGCACTGGAGTAAATCACCACCTCAGCGTCAGCGACCGCTTCAGCAGAATGGGGCGAAGAAAACTGGAGGCCAACTTTTTCGAGTCGCTCCGTCTCCCGTGAAGTGACTCGGTCGGAACCCGAAACCCGATGCCCGAGCCCCAGGAGTAAGGAAGCAAGGCCACTCATCCCCGATCCGGCAACGCCGATGAGATGAACTCGAACCGGTTTTTCCTGATCGCCAAATCTGGCTCCCCAGACATCACAAATACTACTCATAAAATTAAGGACGTTTCACTGTTCCGCGCTGATCACATCACAGACGCGACCTGACGCATCGGGCACCGCCAGTGATTTCATGGCCTCACTCATCCGGCTCAGCTTTTCTTCATTTTGAATCAACTCAATCATCCGTGGCGCAAAATTCTCCGCGCTCAGCTCTCCTTGCGGCCAGCTTTCCGCCGCGCCAACTTCGTCAAAGATTTCCGCATTCAAAGTCTGGTGGTCATCTGCTGCAAAGGGATACGGGATCAGCACCGACGGTATTTCATAGTGAGCTAATTCCGTGAGCGAAGAAGCGCCGGACCGACACACCGCGAGGTCCGCGACGGCAAGCGCCTTTTGCATCTCGCTGCAAAAGGAGATCAGCTTCCCGGCATTCGGATGTTCTTCGTAGGCAGGAAGAGCCGCCTCGTAATCATTCGGCCCGCTAATTTGTAAAATTTGAACCCCTGCGGCCTCAAACTTGGGGAGACTGCTTGAGACCAACTCGTTGAGACGCCGCGCGCCCTGGCTGCCACCCATGACGAGAATTGTCTTTTTGGCAGGATCGAGGCCCCATTCGAGAAGAGTGTCCGCTTTCGGCAGTTTCACCTCTAACGAAGGGCGCAAGGGAGTCCCGACCACTTTGACCGGCTTCCCGTGTCCGAAAGGAGCCACACAGCGCTCAAATCCGACGAGGATCGTGCGGGCGAATTTTGCATTCAACCGGTTCGCCCGGCCGGGGATCGCGTTTGACTCATGAATGAAAGTGGGGAGCCCTTTTGACTGACCGGCGATCAAGGGCGCGGTCGAGGTGAAGCCACCCATCCCGAGAACCGCATCCGCCTGAAATGACTTCAAAAGCTTCCGGCAGGAAAAGAAAGCACCCACGAATCGAAGCAAAAAACCGGGCATCTTCAGGGAAACCAACTTCGGCATCGCAACCGTCGGCATTTTCTCAAACCGAAGATGACTGTACCCTTCCGAGGCCAGCGCATCGATATGCTTTTCGGAAATGAGCAGGAGTACCTCGCCACCTCGCTTCGTCCACTCCTCGGCCACGGCGATTCCGGGAAAGAGATGACCTCCAGTACCTCCACAGGCGATGACAAGGCGCTTCTTTATTGGGGCGGACATGTATAAATTCGGGAAAGAAGATAATTTACACTGATTTCAGAATGACAATAACGATTACTTCCACTTTCATCCCTGAACAGTCTAAGTGAGCTGACTTAGCACTTTTTAGCAGTATTGCATCGAAGAATAGAGGGGCATACTCTGCCCGGGCGAACTTAACCGAGTGATCAGACCACGACTCGCAGCGCATTCGGCACGGCCTTGATGAGCTGAGGCGTTTGTGCCGCGACATCCCCATCGACCTGAATATCGATCACAGGATCAGTCTTGATATCGACAGTCTTGACGCGCCAGTGAGTGATCAACTTCGAAGCATCGAGGTCGATCTGATCCCCATCAGCTTTTCGGGAGCGCTCGAGTCCCATCATCTTCCTCGCCAGTTGGAGAATCCCTTCGATATTCGCTTTGCGCAGCAGAAAGACGTCGAGCCTCCCGTCATTCACGTCGACTGAGGGAGCGAGGGTAAGACGACCGATCCCCACTGTGCCGGCATTGGCAACGACGCAGGCAACTCCGGAAGCACTCACTTTTTCTTCACCGTTCATGACAAGTTCGTAATCTGCTTCCGGAATATCCTGAAGCATTTTGATGGCTGCGAAGACATAAGCCCATTTTCCAAACTGATCCTTCAGCTCTCGCGTCGCCTCTTGAACGACCCCCACTTCGATCCCGCATCCGATGCGCAGGAGAAAAGGCATCTCACCCATCATTCCGATGTCGATGTGCTTCGTCCGGTAAGTCTCGCCGCAGATCAGATCACAGGCTTTTTCGAGATCATTTGGTAATCGCAGCTCCGAAGCGACGAGGTTTCCGGTTCCCCCGCCGAGGATCAAAAGCGGTACGTCTGTTCCGACAAGACCGGAGGCTACCTCCATGACGGTCCCGTCACCGCCATAGACTGCCACAATCTCAAAACCATTCTCTGCGGCTTCCTTCGCGAGCGTCCGCCCGTCTCCAGTCCCATGAGTGATGGAAATATCCCAGTGAATCCCCGCCTCTCTGAACGCCTGGTTCAGGATCGCAAGAAGCGGAATTTTCCGCGAAGGAGCCGGGTTCACCACCACCATGACCGACTTGGGTTTGCCCTGAGTTTGAAGATTGACCGGCTTAATCGACATGCAGCTTTGAGTTGAAAAACGAACTTAGAATCAATTGAAAGATACGTCCATTCTCTTGTATCCTTCCTTTTTAGAGAAGTGATAACTTCCTGGTAGTGACGTAATTGTCACGACAGCTTTCTTTCGGATCAGTGAAATGAAAGCAATCTGGCAGCGTTCCTGTTTCGACACCCCATTCCACCTATGCCTACCATCCTCATCGTTGACGACGAAGAAGATATTCGTGAACTCATCGCCATCAACTTGTTACGCGAAGAGAAATACGCCCTCCTCGAGGCCATCAATGGTCTTGAGGCACTGCATCTTGCCAAGACCAGACGTCCTGACTTGATCATTCTCGACTTGATGCTTCCCGAAATGGATGGCCTCACCGTTCACAAAAATCTGCGTGATGATCCACGGACCGTGAACATTCCGGTGATCATGCTGACTGCGCGAGGTCGCCTCGAAGAAAAAATTCAGGGACTGGAAATGGGGGCCGATGACTACCTCGCCAAGCCATTCAGCCCGAGGGAGCTCATTCTGCGGGTCAGAAACCTGCTCCGTCGAACCAACCCCAATCAGGGCGGCAGCCTCATCGAATCGGGTCCTTTCAGTCTCGATAAAAATGCGCTGAAGTTGCATCTCGAAGGCGACGAAATTGAACTCACCGCGACTGAGTTCAAGCTCCTTCTCAGTCTCATCGAATCTCCCGGCATCACCCAGGAGCGGGGCGACCTCCTCAAAAAAGTCTGGGGGTATAGCGACATGATCCAAACCCGAACGCTCGATACTCATATCAAGCGACTCCGCGAGAAACTCGGGGCAAACGGAAATTCAATTGAGACCGTGCGCGGCGTCGGCTATCGCTTCCTCGAAGAAACTGTCGAAAACCGCTAGGACTTGGAAACGTTCATCATTATTGCCCTGGCAGCCCTCGCCGGTTGGCTTGCCTGGAGACTCTACCGTCTGAGGATGGGAATCGAGAGCCTCACTGCGGCCATTCAGAAAGAACCACTCCCCTCGGTGCGGGACATCGACGCCGATGTCTATCAGGAGCGACTTCGCGCGCTCAGCTCAGCGGCCCTCAACACGGTAGCGGAAGCTACTTTGACCCGAGATTCAGAGCGGAAAAAACGCGAGTTCCTTGAAGCCCTTCTCAATGAAATCAAAGACGCGATTTTTATCCTCGATAGCAATCGGGAAATCCGTTTCGTCAATGAGTCAGCCCGCCAGCTCTTCCCGAGCGATCAGCCCTACACCTCGAGAGCTTTTATTGATATCTGTCGCGACCACCGGGTCTTCGACACTCTCGTTCTCGCCGATGAAGTAGGAGCAAAAGTCTCCGACAATCTCATGCTGAGAAAAATCAATCCGGAGACGAACCGAATGCAGGAACTCAACCTTCTCGTTGAGGCCGAGCCGCTCACCTTTCACGGCAGCGGAGCGAGCGCCGACACAGGAGCCTGGGTCCTTTTGCGCGACGTAACCTCACAGCTCGAGACCGAGCAAATCCGCCGAGACTTCGTCGCCAACGCCTCCCACGAGCTCAGAACTCCCCTTTCGATCATCAACGGTTACCTGGAGTCGATGGATGACTCTGACGTCGATCTCAACCAGGCACTCTATCGCCGGGCCGTTCGCACCATGAAAAAACACGGTGAGCGCATCGCGAGAATTATTGATGACATGCTCACGATCTCCAAGCTGGAGAATGCGGACAACCCTCTGAGGTATGAAGCCTTCAGCCTTCGTGATTCAGTCGATGAGATGGTCTCTCAACTCATGCCCATCATCGAGGAAAATCATGCCCGGGTAAGTATTAAGTCCGAACCCATGAACGCTGAGTGGACTCTTATCGGCGACCGCTTTTACTGGGACCAGGTTTTCTTTAACCTCATTGAAAATGCGCTGAAGCAGAATCCAGAGCCGGGACTGAACATCAAAGTCCGCTTCTACGAAAGAGACGGCCGTTATATAGTCTCGATCAGCGACGACGGCATCGGGATTCCTTCCGCCGATGTCCCTCTCGTCTTCAAGCGATTCTACCGCGTCGAGAAACACCACGCTCAATACAAGACGCCCGGAACCGGACTCGGGCTCTCGATCGTAAAGCGAGCCGTGGAAGCCCATCACGGGACGATCAGTCTGACGAGCGAACCGGGGAGGAAAACGGAATTCATCATTTCAATCCCTGCGACGCGCCTTGCCGCCACCAGTCAGTCGGCCGATCAGAGCAAGTAATCCATGGGGCGGCGGCTCTGCAATCCCATCGCTGCGGGGTTTGTTCCGCCGGAGTCATCCTAAACAATGGCAGGAATCCATTGCTACCTCAAAACACACCCCTACCGCCGCGCGGCGAGAAGACGCATCACGAAGTAGAGCAACTGCCCAAGTGATGCAATTGCCGCAACAGTGTAGGTCATCGCCGCCCAGAACAGGGCATTTTTTGCCTTGTCGTGATCGAGATCACCCATCGCGTGAGAATTGTCGAGCCAGGCGAGAGCCCGGTTGCTGGCGTCAAACTCCACCGGAAGCGTGATGAACGAAAACAAAGTCGTCGCCCCGAACATGATCACTCCGATGAGTAGCACCGTCGTGTTCCCCGAAGCAGCCATGAAAAGACCCGCCATGAGGACATACATCATGAACTTATTGGAAAGATTGACGACCGGAACAAGTGCTGAACGCATCTTGAGCGGTCCATAGGCACGGGCGTGTTGCACCGCATGACCGCACTCATGAGCCGCCACAGCCGCCGCCGCCACGTTCCTCTGACTGTAAACCACATCACTGAGATTCACCGTTTTGTTGAGCGGATTGTAGTGATCGGTGAGTTGACCCGGCGTGGAAATAATCTGCACATCAGAGATGCCTTCATCACTCAGCATCTTCGCCGCAATCTCAGCGCCGGACATCGCGATGGGACGCTCCGAATATTCACGAAATCGCTTTTTGAGCATCGACCCAACCCAGCCGCTAATAAGCATGGTCCCAATCGTGATTACGTAGTAGGTGATATCGATTCCTCCGAAAGACATGGCAGATAATGTTGAGTTCGAGGATCAAGTTACGAACGATCGTGAGAAATGAAATGAGAATTCGCGCTTTCCCAGCCGCTCAGGTCTACGCAAAAAAGCGACCCCGTTCAGACTACCACTGCCCGAACGAGGTCGCCCATACCCAAGTCTCTGGAACTCAGAAATCTCTCATCCTTAGCGGATCACGACAGGACGCTCGCGCCATCCGCGTCTTGCGCCTTCGTAATTGATCCACCCCTGCGCCTCTTCCGCAGTCCGGAATCCACCGGAAGTGACGACGAGGTAAAGCGCATTAGCAGGAGATTGGAGCACCGTGGTGCCAATCCCGGACCGAACGAGCCCTTCTTTCATTTCCGCGGCATTCGATCCGCGGCGAAATGCCCCGAACTGCACACGATATGGATTCACGACCGCCGGAGTCGCGTTCCGCGGAGGGAGCGGTGCCGGAACTGCCTGCGCCGGAAGCCGGGAGCCGGCACTGAGAGGAACCAACTCGCCCTGCGTTCCGACAGACCGGTTAGCCGTCGTGTGAGCCATCGCAGGCGGCGCATACTGGCCCGCCGGAATCCCATACTGCTCCGGCTTACGCCTCCCGAAGAGTCCGCGCTTCTCCGTTGCGACCGAAGCAGTCCCTGCGTTGGTGAAAAGAGGGGCGTTCTCCGGCTCATTCACGGCCTCAAGGAGAGGGTCCTTTTTAAATGCCTGAAATGGCGCGAATCGCTTCTGAGCCGGCGCATCAACTGATTGAGGAGCCATCGTCGCACCTGATCGCGACTGACTCGTCGCGGGAGCAAGTGGTGGCATCGTCCCGATCACCATGATCGATCCCTGCGCGGCCCGCTCCGCCGGAAGACCAATATGCTTCGCGGCAGCCCGCGACAAATGAATCAAGGCTGCATCTTCGCGCTTCCGATCGTTAATTCTCACATCAACCATTCGACCCGACTCGAAATTCGCCACCCTCACCATCGTTCCCAGTGGAAGAGAGGCATGAGCCCCTGTTAATGCTGAAACCTCATAGAGTTCACCGCTCGCGGTCGGACGCCCCTGAAGTTGGTCGCTATACATTCGGACGAGCCCGCCAACAGGCTCCGCCGACCTCGCCGTGAATACAGCGCACAGCAGCGCGATAATCAGAAATGGTGTAATTCGGGCTATCATAAGATTGCTTAACCTTAATTTAATTAAAATTTAATAAAACTTAAAGTTTAATTTTAATTTTTTAAAATTTTATTCGAACCCTCAATTCAATCCTTGCCTCCGCCGGTGAATCTTCAGACGATTGCGGTCATGTCGTCTCGATTTCTGATCCTCCTGCTGCTTCTTTCACTCGGGGTTTCCCTGCCCTCCGTGATTCATGCGTCCCCGGTGAACCTCCTTCTCATCACCGTTGATGACATGAGCGCCGACTCCATCGGCTCATTTGGTGCTAAGCTTGCCGCGACCTCGCCCAACGTCGATAGGCTCGCCGCTGAGGGCCTCTCCTTCGATCTCGCGCACGTTCAGGTAGGAAACTGCTATCCGTCCCGAAACGTGATGTGGTCGGGACGCTATCCTCACAACAACGGAGCCGAAGGGTTCTATGAAGTAAAGCCGATCAATTACCCTACCCTTTGCGACCTGATGCAGAAACACGGCTACTGGGTCGGGATACGGGGGAAAGTGAGCCACTCATCCCCGTTTCAGCCTTTTCTCTGGGATGCCGATCTGACGATCAAACCCAATGGGGAGAGCGAACATTTGAAAGATTCAGGGTCTTACTTCCGATCCGTCAACCGGGGCATCAGAATGGCTGAAGTTGAGGGGAAGCCATTCTGCATCAATGTGAATATTTCAGATCCTCACAAACCTTTTTGGAAACCCGGAGATGCTCATCCCGCATCGAAGGAGTTCTCTGCTGCGGAGATTCCGGTTCCGGGGTTTCTGCCCGACGATCCGGCCATTCGTGAAGAACTGGCACTCTATTACACTTCAGTCCGTCGCGCCGATGACTGTGTCGGGGAGATCCTGAGAGCGCTGAGCGAATCAGGGAAAGCTGAGGAAACTTTCGTCATGTTTCTCTCAGATCACGGAATGCCTCTTCCTTTCGCGAAGACGCAGCTCTATCACCACAGCACGCGGACTCCGCTCATTGTGCGTTGGCCGGGGGTAACGAAGCCGGGCACCCGCGATGGGCAGCACATGGTCTCAGCGGTCGATTTTCTCCCGACTCTTCTCGATGTCGTTGGTGCAGAAAAGCCGGGCGGATTCGACGGCGATTCATTCGCGCCCCTCTTCCGCGGTGAAGCACTGACTGATCGTGATGCCGTTTTTAAAGTCTACAATGAGAATTCAGGAGCGCAGCGACATCCCATCAGAGCCGTGGAAACGCCCCGCTACCTCTATCTTTTTAACCCATGGTCCGACGGGGTGAACGAGTTCAAAACCGCCACTCAGGGAACCGTTTCCTACAAACGCCTCAGCGCTCTCGCGAAGGATGACGCCGCGATCGCCGCCCGTCTCCAGCTCTTCAAATTCCGCGTTCCCGAGGAGCTTTACGACGTTCAAAATGATCCTGATTGTCTCGTCAATTTGATCAATGATCCTGCGCACGAGGTCGCCTTACTTGATCTCCAGACCCGGATGGGGAAATTCATGAAGGAAAGCGGTGATCACGCTCTCGAGCCTTTTCAAAATCGGGACGATCCCGAAGCCATCGCGGCTTACATCACCCGGGTCACGGAGGAAGCTCAGGCACGTCGCGCCGGGCGCCGCGCAGACAAGCGCGCCAAAGGGCAGGAATAAGAAAAAGTCCACCTGACACCCGCCGCTTCGCCCTGAAAACAACAAAGGCTGCCCGATCCCATTGAACCGGACAGCCATTGTAAAATCAGTGGAACGAATCCCACGCAGCTCGATCAGCTCAGGAGATCGAGCACCGGCACGCCCTTGTGAGCGACCGTGAAAGGACGCTTGCTCGGGCTGTATAGAATCTGATCGAGCGGAAGTCCGAGAGCATGAGCAATCGTGGCATTGAAGTCCGGAATTTTAATCGCATTTTCAATGACGCTTTCGCCGCCCTCATCAGTCTTACCATAAACAGTACCGCCTTTGACGCCGCCGCCCGCCAGCACAGAACTGAAGGCTTTCGGGTAGTGATCGCGACCGCCATTCTGATTGACGCGTGGCGTTCTTCCGAACTCTGTCGTGAGAACAACGACCGTATCTTTCAGCTTACCCCGGGCTTCGAGATCCTCCAAAAGGGCTCCCATGGCCTGGTCGAGAATGGCACACTTCTCAGGTGCCTCCACGAAGACATTGTTATGCATGTCCCAGCCTCCGAGAGAGACTTCGACGGCTCGGACGTCGTTCTCCACGAGTCGGCGTGCAAGGAGACAGCCCTGACCAAATGAATTGTCGCCATAACGGGCTCGAGTCATCTCGTCCTCGTCTTTCAAATCAAACGCCTTGAGATCTTCGCTCTTCATGAGGCGAACCGCATCTTCATACATCTGGGTGTAAGCACGAACCTGTTTCACATCATAGCGCTGATGAAACTCGGCATCGAATTCGTTGGCAAGCCCGAGCCTTTCATCAAAAGCCTCCTGATTCATCCCGCGAAGTCTTGAGTTTTTCAACCCCGCTGCCGGATCATTGATCGAAAGAGGCTCAAACTGCGGCTCAAAAAATCCGCCCCCGCCATTGATTCGACTGTCGCCGCCCACGTAAACGGAACCGGGAAGGTTCTCGTTCAGCTTGCCCTTGAACTTCAAAGCCCAGGCTCCGATCCCGGGATGCTTAATCGTAGCCCGCTCTTCGTAGCTCGTGTGCATCAGGTAATTTCCCTGGGCATGAGCTCCGGCAGTCGAAGTCAGCGAACGAACGATCGCAAGTTTGTCAGCCTGCTTCGCCAAATTGGGAAGGTATTCTGAAACCTGGATGCCATCCACATTGGTCTGGATCGTTTTGGTCTCGCCCTGATTCTCGTGCCCGGGCTTCGTATCGAAGGTATCGAGGTGAGTCATTCCCCCGTTCATGTAGAGGTAGATGACGTGCTTCGCGGCGTTCTCTCTCGGATCAAGTCCGAGATTCGGCCCGAGTGCTCCGTAGCCACGGCTCGTCATTCCAAGGGCACCAACCCCGAGAAAGGTTTTGGCGGTTCCCTCGATGAAGCGCCGGCGGCTCCATTCGTCAGATTTAAAGGCGGTATTCATAAGGTGACTGAGTTAAGGTGACTGAGTTAAGATGACTGAGTTAAGATGACTGAGTTAAGATGACTGAGTTAAGATGACTGAGTTAAGATGACTGAGTTAAGATGACTGAGTTAAGGTGATGGCGAATTAGGTTGGACTGAAATTACTGAACGAACATGAACTGCCGGGTGTTGAGAAGGGCCCAGACAAGTCCCTCGTAGGCCGTCTCTCCGTTTTTCTCGACCTGACTGAGAGCGATTTCCATCTCACGCTCGGTGGGTTCGCGGGTCAGCATGGCCTGGAAAATCATTTTTGCTTTCTCCTCAGAATCGCCTGCGGCGTGCACACGACGCCCGAAGACCGCGAACTGGTTCGTGAGCGCTTCCGCCATCGATCCATTCAGCATGTTCAAGGCCTGAGGAACCGATGCCGAATACGAAGCGTTTTCGATCACTTCGCGGTCTGATTGACCAAATTCACGGAGGAAGTGCCCCCGTCTCGCCGGAGATTCCAATTCCGAAGCCCGTGCCATCCCGGCGATGAGAGACGAATAGACGCGCTGCTCATTCTTAAGCTGTGCTCTCCATGCTTTCTCCTGCTTTTTGTCGAGACCGGCGGGCGGGTCGGGATAAGTTGGCTTGGGAAGTTTGGTCAGGACAGCGCCGTCATTTCCGGCAGCCATCATTTCTCCGCCCTCCATGCTCATCTTCATTTCACTCATGCCCATCGCGGCAAGCAAGTCATCTCCATCGACCTTCTCTCCGGTATGGTTGTAGCCAATGCGTTCGACGACGTCGAGCGCTTCCCGTCTCAGCTTACCCAACTCGTCTCGTAATTTCCGGTATCGTGCGTCGTCCCCGCCCTCGCGAGCTTCATACATTTCCTCCCGCGTCTTTTCCTCACGTGGTTTGATCTTGTCGTAAGCTGCCGCGACTTCCAGCACCATCGCCACAAAGTCCTCTTCGCTACGATCTTCCAGCGCGCTATAAATTTGGCGGACTTTTTCCACCGACTCCAACTGCGACTTGAGACGCGGTCTGTAGCCATCCGCTTCCGGCAAAGCAAGCGCGACAATTGAATCCCAAATCTGCTCCGCTGTCATTCGTCTCAGAACCGGCCCTTGAAAATAGTAAGGCATCCCGAGAACCAACTCCTCACGATTCACTTCTCTCTGATAAGCCGCGGTCCGATAGAGAACCTCCTGGAAAGCACGCATGTCGTAGTCGAGTTCCCGCATCAAAGTCTCGAGGTAAGCGAGCAAGTCAGGATTCGTGACCACCGTTGTGTCTGTCAATTCATCAACCGGCTCAAAGATTCCATGGCCGAAGACGCGCTTCCAAAGGCGATTCGCAATCACCCTCGTAAAGGTCGGATTCTCTGATGAAGTCATCCACTCGGCATACGCGTCGATCATGCTGTCATCGATATTCTCAGGATCAATCTCTGCTCCAAACATGGTCCGGGCTTTCACCGGATCGTTCGGCTTCGCATCCTCATACTGATAGTCATGCGGAAGCTTCAAGGTCTTCTCCACTTCACTGGCCTGAATGTATTGAAGCGGATTGTAGAGTTCGGTGACCGCATTCCTCACGTTCCGTGTGTCGTGCTCATAGGCCGCATATGCCTCCATCGAACGCTTCGCATTTTTCTTAAACTCTGCGTCCGTGATCCCCATTCGCTCAAGGTTGCGCTGGTAATTCTTATTGGAGACAAAGCTATCCAGCGCCTTCTGATTGGTAATCTGGGGGAACCTTTCGATCTTAACCGCGTTTCCCAACACCACAGTCCGCTCCTCTTTTTGCCAGGCACCAAGAGCCTTCCGATTCGGAGAATCGTAGCGTCGGGCATCCATGCCATAGGAAAAGGCGGCCATGTGAAAGTAATCCATCTGCGTCCAGTCATCGAAGGGATGGTTGTGGCACTGAGCGCACTCCAGGCGAGTCCCGAGGAAAACTCGAACCGTGTTGGACATGTTGTCGAGCGGCATCCCGCGATCTCTCACGTAGTAGCCGACCGCACCATTCTCCCAAATCTGCCCGCGTGCCGCAACTAACTCGCGAACAAACTCATCGTAGGGAGTGTTTTTTGAAATCGCATCTTTCACCCAAAGCTGATAGGCCGCCTCCGCCTGGCGGGCATTGTTTCCCAGGCCCGAATTTATCCGCAAAACATCGGCCCAGAAATTGTAAGCATGGCTGACATGCCCATCGCTTTCGAGAAGATCACGAATCAGTTGCTCCCGCTTTCGCTCGTAAGTCGATCCGTGAAAATTTTCCGCTTCTTCAATCGTTGGAATCCGCCCCGCAATGTCGAGATAAACCCGGCGAACAAAAGTCTCATCATTGATCGCCGGATTCGGGAGGGCTCCATTCTCTTTAAGCACGGCATTAACAAGGCCGTCGATCTTTGATGCCGCCGCACTGAGATCAACGGAACCTTCTTTGTTCTCTTCTCCGGGCTTGGCAGTAGCCACCGAAAGGGTGAAAACAGGAATCAGGCAGAAAACGAAACGGGGGATGCGCATAATCACAGCAGAGTTACTAAGAGAATACCCCGAATCCGGGAATTCGTTGCAGTTCTTACTGAGGCACAATGACGCCAAACGCATGACCTGAAAGGGCTAATCTGACAAAGACTGTTTCGCCATTCGTGTCAACGCGTCACTTCATCTGATTACTTTTTGACCAGTTGCAATGATCATTGATTCTGCGGAATTGAGATAGACTAAAAATTTGCAGTGAGCGTTTGCCCGAGTCCATTCTAGATTCCGCTCAAAGCGCGATCTCGAAAAAAGCCCCGCAAACACAAGGTTTACGGGGCTTTTCAAAAAAGTTGCGGGAGCAGGATTTGAACCTACGACCTTCAGGTTATGAGCCTGACGAGCTACCAGACTGCTCCATCCCGCGGTCTAAAGGGTCCTTTCGGACGGGCGGCTAGTATCGTCGAGCAAATGCAGATCGCAACCGCTTTTTAAGCCAATTCCCCCGCACGGATCCGATGCTCGCACTCACTTAATCCGGGCAAGAATCACGCTGCGATCCCCGCCCGTCTCGCGGTGATCGATCATTTCCATGCCGGCCTCGATCAAGAAAGCCTCTATCTCAGCGACCGAATAACATCTCCCCTGCGTCGAATGCGCGAGGATGCAGGAATACTCAGCGACCGGCAGAGGGCCGGTCTTCTCCGCGTTGAGGAATGTTTCATGAATAAGGACGAGGCCTCCTTCCGGAAGAGCCTCCCGGGAACGTTGCAGAAGCTGGACCACTTCATCACTCGCCCAATCATGCATGACATTGGAAAAGAGATGAATATCACAGTCTGCCGGCAGTGAGTCGGTGAACATATTCCCCACTTCGACCGTGACACGATCCGCGAGCCCACGCTCATTGACCTTTTTCCGGGCGAGCGCATCGACCGGTTTTTGCTCGAAAACGATCGCGGTAAGGTGATCAAAATTGGCCGCCAGAGCACAGGAATAAACTCCGGACCCTCCGCCAAGATCGAGGATCTTCCGCCCCTGCTTCAATTCGGCAGAAACTGCATCGGCGAGCTTTTTCCCGAGAAACACGCCCCGGCAATCCATCGCCTCGGTGAAGGTCGCCGCAAAGTCTTCGTTGAGCATCGCGCCGTGCCAGTCGTCGTCGGCCTCGTCGAGTCCGCTCCAGTGGGCCGGACGCCCCGTTTTGAGAACGCGAATGTAATCTTCAACGACGGGGCGGTCCCGCAGCGAGGCGTAGTATCCGGATAGATTCCAGGGGGAATCAGCGACGAGATGCTCCCCGGCACTCGAGGTGATCCGAAGGACGCCCTCGTCATCTTCTGCGACAAGACCATTGCATTTGCAAAGCGTGACGAGAACATCGGCGGGGCGCTCATCCCATCCGTAATGGGCACAAACTTCGTCAAGGTTACCCGGATTTTCCTTTAGATAATCAAAGAATCGAAACTCGGTGATCGCCGCCGTGAGAAGATCGACGGCATAGATGCCATCGCGGTATCGCAAGATCGCAGTCGGATCAGTTGAGGGAAGCTGGTCGAGACCGGTTTGAGCCATAGAATAAGTGACCGGCGGCCCTTAAAGATGAAGAAGGGCCCGGGCCGCGTCAGCAATGCTCTGCGCGGTCGGACGGTGTGCCTTCCAGAGATTCGGATGATAGGGAATCGGCGTGTCGCGACAGTTGTGGCGCTGAGGCGGTGCATCGAGGAGATGGAAGCCTTCGGAGACGACGCGGGAGATCACTTCTGCGGCGACCCCACCCCAGGGGAAGCCTTCCCCGACGCAGAGCATCCTGCCGGTTCTTGCGACCGAGGCAAGGATCGTGTCCGTGTCGATCGGTTTGACCGAACGAAGATCAACCACCTCGAGATCCCATCCCTCTTTGGTGAGATCATTGGCGACCCGGAGGCACTCATGCAGCATCGCGCTGTAAGTCACGATCGTGGCGTGGCGACCCGGGCGGGCGATCATCGCCTTCCCGATGGGGAGAGATTCCCGGGGAAGACCCTCCGCCTTGAGATGGTAATACAGAAACTTGTGTTCGCAGAAAATCACCGGGTCATCAATTTTCACCGCTTCGATGAACATGCTGTAAGCGTCTTCAACCGTCGCCGGAGTCATGACGACAAGCCCGGGATAGTGGGCGTAAATGGACTCCAAGTTCTGACTGTGAAAGGGACCGCTGCCTTCGGTGCCACCAGAGGGCAGCCTTACCACGATCGGGCACGGGACCCCGGTTCGGTAGTAATGAGTCGCGGCCTGATTCACAATCTGGTTGAACGCGATACTCGAAAAATCGGCAAACTGCATTTCGATGATCGGACGCATCCCCTCGATTGCCGCTCCGATCGCCGAACCGATCATGGCGTCTTCGCTGATAGGCGAGTCGAGGACCCGACCGGGAAACTGCTCGGCAAGATTCTTCGTCGCTTTGAAGGCACCGCCGAATCCGGCAACATCCTGACCATAAATGTAGACCGAGTCGTCCTCAGCCAGCACTTTTGCCTGAGCTTCGCGAATTGCCTCCAGATAGGTGATTGCCATAGAATGAGTTGGCGGCAACCCTTGCCTCAAGTTCCGTGATTCGCAACCGAGAGGCGTGCTTTCCTGTTCAGGAAATTTCGCTCACTTTGACAGATCGCCCCTCTCTCGCGGAGAGATCACAGGCAAAGAGAACCCGAAACGTTTCCAGCGCCTCGCCAATGCTGGTTCGCGGCATGTCTTTGCCTTCATCAAGCGCATTGAAAAATGCCTGAAACTGATCCGCGTAGGGATGGTCCGCGACATCGCCGGAATCCGCCATCGCCATGGGCAATTCCGCCCACTTTTTGTCGCGGAGGCCGAACTTGGTTGAGTAGAGCTTGTTGTCGAGCATGCTGCCTTCGCTCCCGACGAGATGCGTGTGAAAATAGTAGGGCTGAAGGCAGTCGATCACCGAAGCCACTTTGCCGACGGCTCCGTTTTTGAATTTCAGAATCGATGCCGTCGTCGTCGCATACTCATACTTTTGAAAAATCTCGTTCTTCGAAGTGGTTTCGTAGGCGGTGACCTCCTCGACTTCGTTCCCCATGCAAAGGAGCAGGGCATCGAGCGCGTGGCAACCGGCGGAGAGGAGGCTGCTGCCCCCCTTTTCCTTCGTCGTGTTCCAGCGATACTGCCCATACCAGGGGCCGATCCCGTGGTAATAATCGACCTCGCCGTAGTGAACATCACCGATGAATCCCTCGTCGAGTAACTGTGTCGTCGTCAGGAACTGGCTGATAAATCGAAGCTCAAAACAGACGCAGGCCTTCACCCCGTTCGCGACAACCGCGTCGTGGATCGCTTTGCAATCTTCCCACGAAAGAGCCATCGGCTTTTCCAGAATGATGTGTTTCCCGGCATTCGCAGCCGCAACCGCCTGCTCCCGGTGCTGATCGGGATAGCTCGTGATCGAAACCACATCGATATCATCCGAAGTCAGCATCGCATTGAGATCCGTGTAGGTCTTGATCTCGCTGCCGTGAGCCGCCGAAACCTCCGCCTCATCGAGGCTGCGCGAGGAAAAGACCGCCCGCACCGTCCCCTGCTCCGTTGAATTGATTGCGTCAGCGTGAGCCGTTGCCGCCCAGCCGTATCCGATGATTCCTACACGATATCCCATGGCGAAGACTGAAGCGAATCAGGCCTCGCACGGCAACGGAAAAATCATCTCGATTGCGCTCTCTCACGCCGCGCAAAGTGGTTTTCGGGCACCGCTCATGCCGGCATCGCCCCCCATGCCGCTGCGATTTCGCTAGTCCACGAAATTCGAGCCTTCGCGAATATCGAATGACATGCTCACGAAACCTCCGCCGGAGTATTCCCCCCCGAGCCGTGGAATCACCTGATAACTGGGGAAAATCAGCGGGGAGCCGGCAAAGCGATCCTGCGCCCGCCACCACATCACGAGCCAACCGATGCCCGCCATACCCAGAATCACGCCAACGACAATCAAGGTCGTGAAAAGAAACGAAACCAGTTTCAGCCCTGACTGTTCGATAAAGATACCCGGCGCGTATTCACGCAGGAGTTCAGGCGCGTCCTCCGAAGCCGCCAGCTCATGAATCGGGGTCGCCGCGATCCGCTCCTGGTCCTCTTTGCTCTCATGCTCCATGAGGCGGCTCAGCCAGTAGAGTTGGATACTCAGCTCAATCGCCATTTTCTCGACCTGATCCGGAGCGAGGTCAGTCGCGCCACCTTCGCGAAGGGTGTTCTGCTCGATGCGGTCGAAGACCGATTTCGGAAGCGCGGAACGAACCTTGTCATTGTAAACGAACTGCGTCTGCGCTGGAACCTCGCGGTAATAAAGCATCATCACCGTGGAGGAATCCTCGAACCATTCACGGTGGAGTTCCCTCAGATCAATCTCCTCGGGGATCGTCTGCGTTTCACCAATGACAAGCACGTAGATGTGAAAATCTGACTCGTCGGAGTGAAATTCGAGGAAACGCTTGATGTCGTTCGACTTCTGCTCGGTTAGGAGACGCTGAGGATCGACCAGAAAATCCACCGGAGCGTGGGCGAAATAGAGATCTTTTAAATCTCCTTCGATCGGCGGGAGCGCTTCAATCGCGGGAGCTTCGACAATTAGCTCAGGAACCCCGTCGGGAGATCCCTCAGGCACTTCCCCCTCTGTGATCTCAGCGCGGATCGGCTCATCGCCCGTGACCCCTCCGGGCCCATAAAACTGAAGGGCTTGCTCCGGAGATGGCGCGTCCGCCGAATCAGCAACAGGCGAAGTGGGGGAAGCCTGATCCGTTTCATTTCCACTGACTATCCCTGTCGGCCAGAGTCCTCCGCCCAACTCATAGGCAGCAGCAGCCGAGGCTTCCTCCCACTCAGGCATTTCAACTTTCGCCGCCATCAACGAGGCAGGGAAAGCCGAAAGAATGAGAAGAGAAAGAATTCGTTTCATAAAAAAGCGGAGTTAAGCGCTTTGGCTCACCGTTTCCGGTTCCTCGACTTTCGCCTCCGCACGCACCGCGAGGTGAGGCATCAGGTCGAGACTGTTTTCATTGAGCGCCCGGCTCTGGGCCTGCAGCTCTTCATGCGAAATCTTGCGAAGTTTCCGACCTTTGCGGCGGAGCACACGAGCGAGCCGGAGAAAAATTTTCTCAAGAGCCTCGCCATACTCAGCATTCAGGAGATGGGGACGGCCATGCAGGAGCGCACGGTAGGCCTCCTCCTCCGTGATCAAAGACTCGGTGAAATATCCCAGCGAAATCCCCACCTGCCGCGTCGACATGTCGAGAATGAGAAGGATCGCATTCTCATTCGGGCGCACATATTCCGCGCCCTTGACCTGTCCATGATTGAGAAGCCAGAACCCCAGCTCGCTCATGCTGAGGTCATCAGGCAGATTCCCGAGGTAGGCACTGAAAAGGATCTGGGGGAAATTAATCTCCAAATAATCAATCGCCGTCGCAAGCTCATCGCGCTCCTGCTTTCTAAGGCAGGCCGCCGCGTCGTGCACGCGATTCAGCATCACGCGGTTGGTTCCGTAACGGACGGAAGCCTCCATTTCGCTGTAGCCGCATGAATAGCAACTTTCCGCCTCATGATCGACCGGACGCTGGCAACTGGGACACTTCATCTTTTCAAGAACAACAACACCTCTCAGTCTTATCTAAATTATCAATTTTACAATATTATAAAGAAAACTTAATTAAGTCAAGTGTTTCGGCTTGATTCTGGCAATCCAATCAAATTAAGCGGTTTTCGCTCAATTAGGACGCGCCGCAGCGGCATCACCGCAGGCCAAGAGAGAGTTCCAGGTCGCAAACCGAGCCTGGTCCGCTTTCGTGCCATAACAGGGTATCGTCATCGACCTGACCCTGTTGCGTTCGCAACACAGGCATTCAGGTCACGCCCCATCCTTCGCCGAACCGGCTGAAAGCACCGGCCAGCTGTCTCAAATCGACATCGCCGAAAAACCACCATCGACGATTAACTCGATGCCAGTCACGAAAGACCCAGCCTTCTCCGAAGCGAGCAGTAGAGTTGCGCCGATCAATTCCTCCGCATTACCGAAGCGATTTGCCGGGGTGTGCCCCATGATCGCCGCCACACGATCTTCCGTGAGAACCTTGCGATTCTGTTCCGCCGGAAAAAATCCGGGCACGAGCGTGTTAACCCTGACCCCTTGCTCCGCCCATTCACGGGCGAGATTCTTCGAGAGATTATGCACCGCCGCCTTGCTTGCTGAGTAAGTGAAGACCTTGCTGAGCGGTCCGAGACCTGAGATAGACCCGATGTTAATGATCGAGCCGCCCCCGTTTTCGAGCATGTGTTTGCCAAAAATCTGAGAGCTCCTTAGAATCGCCCCGAGATTGATATCGAGAATCCGAGCGAATTCTTCGTCTTCAATCTCAAAGAGCGGAGTCGGCGAGTTTACTCCCGCCCCGTTCACGAGGATATCGACCTTCCCTGTTTGCGACACGACCGTTTCCAAAAGTGCGGAAAGCGATTCGCGCGACGCCACGTCCGCAGAGATAAACATGGCTCGACCGCCTGCCGCATCGATCTCACGGAGACGCTCCGCCCCTTTCTCCTCGCTCCGACCCACAACGACCACTTCGGCCCCGGCTTTCGCCAATCCGAGGGCCATTTCTCCGCAGAGAACTCCGGTTCCACCAATAACAACGGCGGTCTTTCCTTCGAGCGAAAACAGATCTTCAACAAAACTCATGCGACACGGATACGATAAGCCGCGCCCCGGTCAAACGCGCATCATCCCTCAGGCAACACTTTCGTCATCTTCATCATGAACGATTTCAGGCTCGAAGTCCTCATCGAGGCCTTCCTCAATTTCCTTGCGCCAGCGCCTCGAAATCCAGGGACGAATCAGCCCGTAAATAAAGTAGGAGAGAAAGATGCCAAGAGGCACGAACTCCACAAAATTCACCGCACAAACGAGAACGAGAACCGCCACAAAGAACCAAACCATGGAACGGCGAGTCTTCCAGTTCATCGCCTTGAAGCTGGGATAGCGGAACTCACTGAGCATCATGAACGCCAGCAGAATCATGAGCGCTAACAAAACATATCGCCACCCTCCGATCTCAGTATCTCCCTCATTCAGCCAGAGGATAAAGATCGTCAGCGAAGCAATCAAACCGGCCGCCGCTGGAATCGGAAAGCCGACAAATTCGCGGCTCACTTCCCTCTCAGGATGATCAGCGGCCTCTTGAGCAAGACAGTTAAAGCGCGCCAATCGCATCCCTCCGCAAAGCAGATAAACAAAAGCAATCGTCCACCCGAGGCGGTTGTCGAAAGAACTCAACACAATATCCATGACCAGCAGAGCCGGTGCGATCCCGAAGGAAACGATGTCCGCGAGCGAATCGAATTCCCGCCCGAACATTGATTCCTGCCCTTTGATCCGCGCGAGACGGCCATCGAGAGCGTCAAAAAAACAAGCGCCGAGAATGAGAAAAATCGCGAGGTAAAAATCCTTCGCCCCGCCGTCCACATCTCCCATCCCTTCGAAGATCGTAACCACAGCACTGAACCCGCAGGCAAGGTTTCCTGCCGTCATCAGATTCGGTAAAAGATAGACCTGAGGATTACTCCACGGTCCGGGGACGTGTCTTTTCATGAGCCTACGGTCATTCCAGTTGTCCAAAACTCAAATTTCAAATTTCAAAGCGGGCTTTCCGGTCCATATTCATTTCTTATGTCAACCACGGCGGAACTACCCCAAATCGACGGCACCATCACGATGGGAGAAGTCCTCGAACGCTTCCCGGGTGCAAAGCGCTCCCTCTTTGCCCGGTATCACATCGGCGGTTGCCAAAGCTGCAGCTACGACAACGAGGAAACCCTCGCTGAAGTTTGTGAACGAAACGAAGACCTCCCCGTCGAGGAAGTGATCAGCCACATTCTCTCCGCCCAGGAGAATGATGTGAAGATCTTTATTGAGCCCCTCGATTTAAAAGAAGCCTTCGGGGCCGATCCCGCCCCTCGCCTCCTCGACCTGCGCACCCGGGAGGAGCACGAAGCCGTTGCCCTTCCCCATTCAGAAATGTTCAGCAATGATCTCCTCCAGGAGATTTTCGGCCACGAGAACAAAGAGCGTCTCATCGTTCTCTACGACCACACCGGGGATAAATGCCTCGACGCCGCCGCTTACCTCATCGGACACGGTTTCAAGAACACCCGCGCGCTCCGTGGCGGCATCGACGCCTATGCGCAGGAAGCCGATTCGGAGATTCCACGCTATCAGTTGGAGTTTGAGGAATAGGAACCGAATTTCAAAATCTAAGATCCAACGACGCGAGAGAATCGAGCCATGAGCGACTTCGAAGACAAACTCCAAAACGCCATCGCCAACCCTCAGAATCAGGGGGAAATGAGCGATGCTGATTCCGTTGGCACCGTGGGAAATCCTGAATGCGGCGACATGGTCCGGATGTGGCTTAAATTTGGAGAAAAGGACGGAAAAAAAATCATCGATAAAGCCTCATTCCAGAGTTTCGGATGTCAGACCGCCATCGCCGTGGCTTCGATGGCGACCGAAATGCTCAAAGGCAAAACCATTGACGAAGCGCAGGCGCTCAGTTCGACCGACCTTTCCGCTCCGCTCGGTCCCCTCCCCCCTATGAAGATCCACTGCGGCGAAATGGTCGAAGGTGCCCTCCGCGATGCGCTGAATGGAGATCAGTCAGAACCCACCGTCGCCCCGGCCACTGGAATCCCCAACACTCTCCTCGGCGACATGAACCAGCCGAAAATGAAAAGCGGCAAGCTTAGAGTTGTCCTGGAAGGACAACGAAGCGAAGAAGTAAAGTAGGAGAGAAGCAAAGAATTTCCGATCTCTACACTTTCAGTCAATCCGTCGACAACACCGCCCGGGCGGGTCAAATCCTACTCTACTTCTCTACTCCTAAACTTCTCCCCTACTCAAAGAACCATGCACGAAGAAATCGAACTCTCACGCGAAGTTGAAGCGATCCAGATCCCGAGTGGTGATCTCATCAGGCTCCCCATCGGAACCAAGGTCATGATCACTCAGGCCCTCGGCGGCACTTACACCGTCGCGACACAGTCTGGTCTTGCCCGTATCAAATCAGAAAACGCCGACGCTCTTGGAATCGATCTTGAGGCAGAAAAAGCACAACAGTCTGTCGCGAAGCAGGCGATCGCCAGCGGCGACTTCCAGGGCGCGATCTGGGAACAGCTCAAGCTCGTCTTTGACCCCGAAATTCCTGTCAACATCGTCGATCTCGGTCTCGTCTACGATTGCGCGATCAAAGAGGAGGAAGGCCAGAAAAACGTCGAGGTGAAAATGACCCTCACCGCCCCCGGTTGCGGCATGGGACCAACCATCGCCGCCGATGCCCAATCCAAAATCCTCATGCTCGAAGGCATCGATAACGCTCAAGTCGATATCGTCTGGGATCCCGTCTGGAATCAGGAAATGATCTCCGAAGAAGGGAAGATGAAGTTGGGAATGATTTGATTTTGTTCAGACAAATTCAAATCGGTGGAAGGTGAGTAGCATGGGCATCCTGCCCATGACCCGGGGGCGGGATCTCACTGCCACCGGAATCCGACATCTTCCCCGCAGCGCAACCGCTCCCCCGACCATGGGCAGGATGCCCATGCCACTTTTATAAGCGGCTAAGCCACTACGCCACGCGATCCACATAAAGGAACGCGCAATAGCCGGCGTAGCCCGCGAGGAGCAATCCACCTTCCCATCGGCTGATTTTTCTCCGCGATGCCATGATCGGGATCAACAAGGCGGTAAAACCACCCATCACGATCAGGTCAGCCATTTCGATCTGCGTCGTTGCAATCGGTTTGATCATTGCCGTCACACCAATGACGCAGAGCAGGTTAAAAATGCAGGACCCGATCACGTTGCCGACAATGATGTCCCCTTCCCGCTTCAGCGAAGCAATGACCGAGGTCGCCAACTCCGGCACCGAGGTGCTGAAGGCGATCAGCGTCAGTGAGATCACCGCCTCCGGAACCCCCATGCGCACCGCGATACTGACCCCGCCCCGCTCCAGCCATTGCGCACCGAAGTAAAGACCGACAAGCCCCACGAGAATGAGTGCCGACAGCTTCCAGACCGGCTCTTTCTGCGCCGCTTCCGGATTGATCTCCTGCTCAAACTCGGCCATCACCGCAGGCGCGTCCCCTTTTTTCGCCAACACCAGTTGGAAAAACGTGTAGGCCAGCACCGCGACAAACAAAATGATGCCCTCAACACGGCTGATCATGCCATTCATCAGCATCCAGCCAAACACCAGCGTCGCGATCATCAGGATCGGTAAGTCGCGAATCAAAAGCTGACTCTTGATCGAAAGGTGACAGATAAAAGCGCTCACCCCGAGGACGAGGCCGATATTGCAGATATTCGACCCGATCACATTCCCCAGAGCCATGTCCGGATACCCTCCCTGGTTGAAGCCGATACTGACAAAAAGCTCTGGTGCGCTCGTGCCGAAAGCAACCACGGTGAGTCCCACAACGAGAGGTGAAATCCCGAACTTCACCGCAAGGCTCGACGCCCCTCCCACCAACCAGTCCGCCCCGAAATACAGAGCAGTAAGACCGGCGAGGAGCCAAAGAAGATCGATGAGGACAGGCATGGCGCACTGTGACAGGACGACCGCTGACTTCCACTGAAAATTCTTTCACAATTTCGACTTGCGAACCGCTCAGAAGTCCGCATATTTCCGCCCCGCTACCCGAGGCTTCGTGCTTCAGGATTCAGCGCGAACGTGACCCGTTCGTCTAGTGGTTAGGACACCGCCCTTTCACGGCGGTAACACGGGTTCAAGTCCCGTACGGGTCGCCATTTTGATTTAAATTCGAACTTTCTTCATAGTTCGTGTAGCTGCCTGAAGAGCCTCTCAAGATCGGCAAAGAAGCTCTCCCCCATGGAGGCAGGAACGGTTGGAATACCTGTAAAGTGCGAATCATCTCGCAAGGACAAGTTTTCTATTTGAGAGCGTTGAGTAACCGCCGGGTGCAGCCCTTAATTGATGAAAACGGAAACGCCGCCCCGGATATGGCAATCACCGAAATCAGTGTGCGAGCGACCTAAGTTTCTGCACCCCCTCAATCCCGGTAGGGCCGACGCACTGATAAGAACTCCTTGAAAAAGCAAATCCTGTCAGTCCCCCCTTCGCAGCCAGTTAGATCAGGCCAACTTATCAAGCATTAGAGAAGCGAGATTCAAAACGAGGAAGAATCCACACATGTCAGTGCAGGTCGTGAGGATCGGCCCCGAAGCAAGTGCCGGATCTACTTTTAAACGCTTCAAGAACAAAGGAACACACCCACCAAGTAACACGGAGAGCATCGTATTTAGAAAAAGAGCTCCGCCCACGACCAGACCGAGATAGACGTTGTCCTGCCAAATCGCGGCAATCGTTCCGAGCAGACAGCCGAGGACAAAGCCGTTGAACATCCCCAAAAAACCCTCTTTCCAGACGATGCGCATGAACTCAGTCGGGCGGATCAAGCCGAGCGTGAGTTCGCGGATACTCACGGCCACCGCCTGATTTCCCGAGCAACCACTCATGTCCGAGACGATGGGCAGGAAAACTGCGAGCGCAATGACCGCCTGGAGCGTGTCCTCGTACATCGCGATGACACTCGCGGCGATGAGGTTGAGGACGATATTCGGTCCGAGCCAGGCAAGTCGCCGCCCGCAGCGGGCTAACATTGGCATGCTCCGCAACTCTTCACCACCGAGGATACCAGCGGAGTGCAGGTAGTCTTCAGTCTGATGCTCCGCCGTCGCTTCACGTACCGCCTGCCTCGTCACCACTCCAACGATAATTTCCTGATCATCAATGACGGGTAATCCAATGTAACTCCGGTCATCAAAGACCTGGGTCAGGGTTTCAAAATCATCACTCACATTCACCGAAACAGGCTCACCCAGCATGATCTCCTCGACGGGGCGACTTCTTGGCGTGAGCACCAGATCCCGCAGGCGCAGGACGCCACGAAGCTGTCCCTCGGTGTTCGTGACGTAGACATACTGGACGTCCATGTCCCCGTAGCGTTCCGCCTCACCGCTCAACTCAGAAAGCACGTCCCCCACTTTTGCGTCGTCCGCAAACGCAGCATACGATTGCGTCATCAACCCGCCCGCGGTATCCCATTCATAGGAGGTGAGCTCTCTGAGGTGATCCGCTTCGTCCGCATCATCGAGCTCTGCCAGCAGCGCCTCGGATTCCGGTTGGTTCATTTCGCGCAAGAGGTCGGCACTCACCTCCTCCGGCATCTCTTCAATAATGTCCGCCGCACTCTCCGGGGGGATTTCCTCAAGAATATCTGCCGCTTGCGCCTCGGGTAGATGCCCCAGCAACTGCGCCGCTTCACTCGCCGTGATCAGCTCGATGATACCCGCTTGCTCCCCTCCGGTGAGGTGAGCCATCGCATGTCGTTGTTCCTCGTGAGATAAGTTTTTCAGCCCCTCGCTCACCGCAGCCTCATCCCCGTCGCGAAACGCTTCCCCGAGCGCTATCCAGGGGCGGTCGGATTCTTCGTTCGTCAGGACTTTTTCTTCGGTCGACATTCCCCACTCTTGAAGCCGCATCGCAGGGAATCAACCGATCATTACAACCTGATTGGCAAAGGCCGGATTTCCCGGGCCTAACCAAAGGAGACAAACCGTCGAACGCCTGATGACGCGACGAACCGCCGGGGGAGCAATTTTCACAATTCTGTTAGAGATGGGCACTGCCAGTTCACATGAAAAACAGGATCCGGAGAAGGTTTTTGGACGAATTCAGGTCGTGAACAGCTTTCCAGACTTCAAAATCAAACTTGTCGATTCCTTCGCCGATCTTCATGTGAAGCAGGTCACCTCATTCCCTGATCGTCCCGGTAAGTGGCAGTTCGTGAATAGTTTCCCCGATTTCAAAATTCAGATTGTAGAGAGCTTTCCCGATTTTACAGTGAAGTATGTGGAAAACTTCCCCGGTCTTCAGAAATAGAATTTGGCTTCTTTTTCTAGTCCTCAACGTCACACCTGCGCTCTATGCCCAGAAGCCGTTCCAGGTTTTTGAAGATTGCACCATCGTCCCTCAGGAATGGGCCGACGGGGATTCCTTCATGGTTAAACTGCCCGACGGACGAGAGGAGGTGTTCCGGCTCTACTACGTGGACTGTATCGAAACGACTGTCTCAACCGACAGCGATAAGCAGCGACTGCGCGATCAGGGTCGATATTTCGGGGTCGGGAACTTCCGAAAAGTGATCGAATTCGGTCGCCTCGGCACCCAGTTCCGAAAGGATGCCCTTTCAAAACCCTTCACTGTCACGACTTCGTTCGCGAAAGCGATGGGCCGATCCGGAAAACCGCGCTATTTCGCCTTCATCACCACCTCTGAAAGTCAGGATTTAGCGAGACTCCTCGTTGAAAACGGTCTCGCGAGAAACTTCGGCGTTCGCCGCGAAACGCCATCCGGCACTCACCGTGATGACTACGAGGACTTCCTTTCCGACATCGAATTCGTCGCCGCGATTCGCAAACGGGGAATCTGGGCCGAGAGCAACCCGGAGGCATTCATTGAGATGCGAGAACGACATCGCGCTGAAAGACGCGAATTGGAAGATCTCGAAAACTCGCTGCTCCCGATTCCCCTCTCTGAACCAGTCAGTGTGAATGAAGGCTCACTCGAAGATCTCATGAGGGCAGGACTGAGCGAGAACCAGGCCGTCAACGTCCTTGAGCAGCGCGAAATCAGCCCAATTCAAAGCCTTGATGATCTCGACGACGTCGATCAAATTGGACCGGAGACGATTAAAAAGGTGAAGGAAAATATCTCTTTCGAGATCGAAGGCCCTCCCAATCAGTAAATCCGGAAAGCGCGGCCCCGCCCCTTGCTTCCCACTCCAATCCGTTGTCCATTCCCAGCTTATGGATCGTGATCAAAACCTCTCCCGCTTTCTCCAGTCCGACGGCCGCACTGTCATTCTTCCGATTGACCATGGCACCATCATTCCTGTGCCCACCCTGAAGCCGGTTGAACTCATCGAAGAACTGAACCCTGTCGTCGATGGCTACGTCGTCAATCTCGGCGTCGCCCTCGCGGCCGCCGATGTCCTCGAAGGAAAAGGAATCTGTCTCCGCACCGATTGCTACAAACCCGCCTACGGAGACAACCTCGACGAAGGCAGCTACCGCCTTTATGGCGCTGATGATGCCCTCACCGTCGGCGCTCATGCGATGATGAACATGCTCTACTCGCACCATGGGAATGAAGCGAGTATCACCCGCGAGGTCGCCGAACTGATCACCGAGAGCCACGAGACCGACGTGCCGGTCATTCTAGAGGCACTGCCTTTCTCGATCGGGCGACCCGATGATTACACCGTGGCAAATATCGGTTTCACCGTTCGCGCCGCTGCTGAGTTGGGCGCAGACATCGTGAAAACAGCCTACCCGACCAACGGTTCGATGGAAGACTTCCGTGAAATCGTTGATTCCTGCTTTGTCCCCGTGATCGTTCTCGGCGGTTCGGCGATGGGAGACGACGCAGCCCTTCTCACGATGGTGAAAAATGCGATCACCGCCGGAGCGGCCGGCATCGCGATCGGTCGGAATGTCTTTGAGCATCCCAAACCCGCCGGCATCGCCGCCGCGCTCCACGCGATTGTCCACGATGACGCGAGTGTCGAATCGGCGCTGAAGCTCGTTTAATACGTGAGTTTGTCATTTTCACTCCCCTCATGATCGTCCCCTCCCTCCAATACGCCGGCCGCATCCTCAAAACGGCTGACAAGCGTCACCTCGGGAAGTTCATGTGGAACTTCGGCGTCAAGGGGATCCGCTCCGTCAACCTTTTCAAAAAGCGGATGAAGGAAGGGATTTACTTCCCCCCCTTCATTTACATTTCCATCCTCAACAGCTGCAACCTTCGCTGCCAGGGCTGCTGGGTCGATGTCGATAAACCTCAGGTCAAACTCGACCTCGAAGATCTCAACAAAATCGTGAACGACGCCAAGGCGCACGGCAATTCCTTCTTCGGCATCCTCGGAGGAGAGCCATTCATGCACCCCGACCTGCTCGACTTCCTTGCCGAACATCAGGACTGCTTTTTTCAGGTCTTCACCAACGGCCAAATGATCACGGAGAAAAAGGCGAAGCAGCTTCGCCAACTCGGCAATGCCACCCCTCTGATCTCGATCGAAGGCACCGAAGTCGTCGCGAACGAGCGGCGCGGCGGCAAAGACGTCTTAAATCGCACTCTCCGCGGACTCGACAACTGCCTCGACAACAAAATCCTCACCGGGGTCGCGACAAGCCTATGCCGGACGAACATTGACGACCTGCTTACCGAGAAGTGGTTACGCACCTTAATTAAACGAGGAGTGCACTATGCCTGGTATCACACGTATCGCCCCGTCGGCCCCCAGCCGAACGAGGATTTGGCCCTCACCCCGGAACAGGCCCGGCGCGTTCGGGAGTTCGTCGTGAACATGAGGACAAAGCTCCCTCTCGGCATTATTGACGCTTACTACGACGGCGAAGGAAAAGCACTCTGCCCGATGTCGAACGGGATCTCCCACCACATCGGCCCTTCCGGTGGGATCGAACCCTGCCCGATCATTCAATTCGCGACCGAGAACGTCCGCGACGGCTCGATTTACGAATCCCTGACAAAATCGGAATTCCTCAAGGATTTTCGGGAAACCTCCGCGAAACACACCCGCGGCTGCGTCGTCCTTGAACGTCCCGATGTCGTCAAAGCCCTCGTTGAAAAACACAGCGCGACTGATACGACGATTCGAAAGACTGCCATCGCCGAACTCGAAGCAATGACTCCGCGGAACAGCCAGTGGCTCCCCACCGGAGACGAAATCCCGGAAAAACACCCCGTCTACCGGTGGGCAAAACGCGTCTGGTTCAACGATTTCGGAGCTTACGACGCCATGGAAGAGAAGCGCTGATTGTTCAGACAGGGCGGTATTTCCTCCCCGCCTCGGTGAAACCCTCTACTTACCCAACCACTTAGACAGTCGGATCCCCCGCCCTAAGCGCCCTCCTGTCCTCTGCTTGCCGCTCCGGCAGACTTCGACTACGCTCCCGTCGAAATGCTCCCCTGGTTCCAAAACGATCAATTCCCGCTCTACCTCGCGCCGATGGCGGGAGTGACTGATCTGGTTTTCCGTCGTCTCTGCAAAGAACTCGGGGCCGACGTCATGGTGACCGAATTCGTCTCCGCCGAGGGCATCATGCAAGCGGATGAACGGACCCGGATTTACACTGAATTCGACGAGGAACAGCGTCCCGTCGGGGTGCAGCTCTTCGGCGCCGACGGCCCCCGCATGGCGGAAGCAGCGAAGAAGATCATCGACTGGAAGTGCCCCGATTTCATTGACATCAACTTCGGATGCCCCGTGAAGAAAGTCGTCTCGAAAAATGGTGGCTCATCCCTCCTCCGTGACTGCCCTGTCTTGGCGAAAGTGGCCGAATCTATCGCCAAAGGCGTTGGCGACCAAGTCCCCGTCACCGCGAAAATCAGGATTGGCTGGGATCAGGACCTCATCAATGCCCCCGAAGTCTGCCATATCCTGGAGGATTGCGGCATGCAGACGATCGCGATCCACGGGCGCACAAGGGCACAGGGGTACACCGGCGAAGCCGACTGGGAAGTGATCGATCAATGCAGCCGCGAAGTGAGCATCCCCGTTGTCGGAAACGGTGACATCTCAACCGGTGTCGATGTGGAGCGGAGGAGAAATACCACCGGCGTAAAAGGAGTCATGATTGGCCGCGCCGCGATGCAATACCCCTGGATATTCCGGGACGCGAAACGCTATCTCGAAACCGGCGAACATCCTGAACCTGTCTCCCTTGAAGAACGCTGGATATTCATCCTCAGGCATGCCCGAATGCTCATCGAATGGGGGAAGTTCTCCCACGAAAAATTCGCAATGCAATCGCTACGATCACGTCTCATGGCCTACTCAAAAGGCCTCCCCGGCGGCAAATTACTGCGCGCACGCTTTGCGACGATTAATTCGATTTCCGAGCTGGAAGACCTTGCCGCCGAATACCTTGCCCACGCTCAGGCAGCATCGGAAATGAATTTGCTGACCTCTTCAGCATCCTAATCGGCAGTAGGGTTGCCATCCTTATCCCCGAAAAAGGTCATCCCAACGAGGGTTTCACCCGCTTCGTCCAGAAGCTCGCGGTTCGCCAGCATTCTGACAGTCCGACTGCGGCGGGCGCGGATGAGGCGAATCGCATGAATCAACTTTCTGAACGCCACCGGCAGCCCTGAAAGCAGAATTAAAGCAAGGATCAGAAACGAAACAACGAAGAACGCGAGGTAATACCCAGCGACCGGAAAAGACGTCCGTTCAATAAAATCCATAACTTTAGTTAAATATTAACAATTTTTATTAAATTTAAAACCATTATTTTCATTAATTTAAAATTTACTTAATCGCCGTTTCTTTTGCTGATCGCTTGAGTCGGTGCTTTCTCCATCTAATATTCTGCGGCTCCCTCGCCCTTCACTCATGCTTGCTGTCATCTCTCCCGCCAAGACCCTCGACTTCGAGTGTTCCCTCCCCTCTCATCGTTCGACAAAGCCTGTCTATGAAGAAGGCGCGGCGGAACTCATCGCCACGCTGCGGAAAAAGACGCGCCCCCAACTCCGTGAGCTCATGAGCTTGAGTGAAAAGCTCGCCGATCTGAATTTTGAACGCTACCGGTCATGGCAACAGGCCGCTCCTGACGACTCTTCCCGTGCTGCGCTCTTTGCTTTTCGTGGCGATGTTTATACCGGGTTTGAACTCGACACCTACGAGAGCGGAGATCTGACCTACGCACAGCAGCACCTCCGCATCCTTTCCGGCCTCTATGGCATCCTGAGGCCGCTCGACTTGATCCAGCCCTACCGGCTGGAAATGGGAACCTCGCTGAAGACATCCAAGGGGGCCAACCTTTACGATTACTGGGGGTGCCAAATCACCAAGTCGCTAAACACGGCGGTGAAAAAGTCGGGGAGTGAAATCCTCGTGAACCTCGCTTCACAGGAGTATTTCTCTGTGATTCAACCAGACCAGGTGAAAGCTGAAGTGATCACCCCGCAGTTCAAGCAACTCAAAAACGGAACCTACAAGTTCCTCAGTTTTTACGGCAAGAAGGCACGGGGCATGATGTCTGACTTCATCATTCGCGAGCGTGTCGAAACTCCGGAGAAACTGAAGAAATTCTCCCGCGAGGGCTACCGCTTCAATGCCGAATTCTCTGAAGGCAACAACTGGGTGTTTACGAGGGACGAAGTTCCTGCTAAATCCTGAATCGTTCCATGCGTCCACTTTTCATCATCACGGCACTGTTTTTTCTCCTCCCTGGAATTTGGGGAAAGGCTCAAGACGCGCCGATCATCTCCGACGCAGTCTCTACCGAAGCGGCGGACCCGCTCCCCCTCGGACTTTCCGTGAAACTGGACATCTCAAAGCGTTCCCTCAAAAACTTTCTGACTGATGAGACCGCACAACGTCCCTTTCAGAATGCAGACGGATCTCTGAGGGACTTCACGGGAGCCTTTACTCTGGGATCACCGGAGGCGCGCTTTGTCCCGATCTGGGATCCATCCAGTTGTCGCCTCGTGGCAGTCCTGGATCTTGAGCAGTCACATGAGTCCTCACCGGAAGACCCGGACGCTCCAGACGCAGGAGCCCCATACCGTCTTCTCGCCGAGGGCCTTACGCCCACTTCGGCACTGAGCGGTGCGAACGGAGAGCCCGCCTACTTCGGCGTTCGTCTCGTCAGTGGCCGACCTGAATTTCTCTACACTCACGGATCCCACGCCGTCGCGGAGATGGTCTGGCTGGAGGATGAGGGCGCGATCATGAAGCAACGTTTCTCTTTCCGCAAAGGGCTGAAAGAACTAAAGCTGAGCTTTCCTGAGAGCTGGGTCTCTCTCATCACTCCGAGTCTCGGGGAATGGGATGGGAATATTCTGAAAGCCTCCGGAGATTCGATCACCGAAGTGACCCTTCTCTACCGCCTTGATATGCCTGTCGCCGCCAAAGAAGAACCGGAGGGAGAAGAATGAAAATCCAGCTCTCTATTCTCGTGGTCGCTTCCCTTTTCGGGACTGGAATCGCCGCACAGGCTCAAGATGAGGCCGGACAGCCAAGCCGATCCTTTATTAAAATCACGCCTCAAACAGCAAAGCCCTCCGCCGTAGCGATCATTCCGATTGATGAAACCAATGCCTTTTTTCTGAACAAACGCGGGCAGATAGGCGTGGCCAAATTCACGCCCGGGCTCAGTCTTATCGGGTGGGAGTTTTACTCGGAAATCAAATGGAACGCGCTCCCTTCACTTGCTCCGGGACCAAACTACTCGCTGATCCTTTCTTCTCCCGATGAGATTACTCAGGCCTTTGAGACGGATGATGATCTCGAACTCGATTTCTTCCAGTCACTGATCACGGATTGGCCCGGTAAAGATCGGGGGGCGCTCATCACAGCCGGTCCTGTTTCCGGGCCTTTCGGGCGTCTCCTTTTTGCGATCTCAGCACCTGCGCCCGTTCCGGTGGAAGAGGGCACCGAGCCAACTCTTGAAAAGTCACGCATTGTTGCGTGGCATCCAGACTCCGGAGAACTCACCACGGTTACCGAAAGCACCCTTCCTGTCGCCGCCTTCGCGGTTGATCGCCGTGGTCTCCTTGCCGCCCGCCTTGTGATGCCGGAATACAAAGGGGGATTTTTTGTTTCCCTCACCCGCTTACCCGCCTTTGATCCTGCGGCCCCCGGCAGCATTCCCGACCCGATGCCTTTCACTTTACCGTCGCTTGTCATTCCGTCGGAGTTGACGAAAAATCAGAGCCCGACACAGCTCACCTTTTTCAACGAATCCGGCGATGAAAAGCTGGCCGTCGTTTGCCCGGGATCGAAGCAGATCATCGAAATTTTCCCGGCTGAGGTGTCCGGGGTTTGGGGTGGCTCGATCCTTCTTCGGCAAATTGTCAGTGACCCGATCGAGACCGTCGTGGAGATGAATGCCGGGGAACTCCTTGCCGGAGGCGAAAACGGTTTCGTTCCTCTCAACGGCGTTGATGACAAATTCAGAATCACTCAGGTCGACGTCATCCCTGAAGGTATCGAACTCGGACTGAATGGTGAAGTGGATCGGTTCGAGGCCGTGAAGCCGGAAAACTATCTCGTCCAGGCGGTCTCGCTAAACGGGGGCGAGCGGGATCTCACGGTGATCCCGACGATTGTCTCCGACGGTCGCACTGTCATTCTGAAAACTGAATCGCTCCCTGACGATACCGTGATCCGCATCCTCTGTCATCGTCTCCCCTCTGCGGCGGGCGATTCCCTCCTCAGCAACGTGGTTTTTTACACGATCCACCGGAAGCCGGGTTTCGGGGCGGACAAAGAAAAAGCCGACCCTCGCTAGTAGAGTCGGCTCATTCGTAAAGTTTGGTGAGTGGCGAAATCAACGCCACACAGATCAGTCGAGGTATTCCGCAGGAACCTTGCCGCCGTTTTCAGCGAGAGCCTGCATGACACGCTTGTGAAGCCAGATGTTCATCTCGGCACTCCCCTTGCTGTCGATGTCTGCCTGGCTGTAACCCAGCTCAAGCGCAAGCTCTTTGCGGGAGCCATAGCTGCTGTCCATATCAACGAGCTTCATGAGATCAACGATAGAGCGTCTCCAGTCGAGATCTTCCGGGTGAGCGGCTTCCATCTCAACGAGCTGTGCTTCCACATCGACTGGGTCGATTGGAGCAGGTGCTGCTTCTGTTCCCACCTCTGCACCCGGCTCAGGAGCCGGTGTCGGTGCTTCCTCTTCCTTCTTACCGAAGATCTTATCTTTTAATTTGGAGAATAAACTCATAGGGATAGAGGCTATCAATCCCCGACCGTTAGGCAAGTTGCAAAAACGCCTAAATGTTCTTTTTCCCTTCTCCTCGCGGCTCAGCGCGTTGCGCACCACCGGTTACAGAGTAAGATTTAAAAAGCTATGAAGCTCTCCCCTCTCGTCACCGCTATTTTTTTTGCGACCCTGCTCTGTCTCCCTCTCATGACCGGAGCTCAGGGTGGCGGGTTTAATTTCTTCAAGAAAAATACTGAAACCGCCATCCTGCGAAAGGCCAAGCGCTACAATCTCGTTTCCATCGCAGAAACCGCTCCGGGCGTCTTCATCGACATGCTCTACAAAGTGAACTCAGCTTCGGGGAAGCCGCTCTATCGCGACGAAATGCCGTGCCTCGCCCATCGCTCCACCGCAGAAAAGCTCGCGAAGGTCAATCGCGTCATGAATACTCAGGGCTACGCCTTGAAAGTCTGGGATGCCTGGCGACCTTCCGAAGCGCAACAAGCCCTTTGGGACGCCGTGAAGGATCCCAACTTTGTCGTCCCGCCGAGCCGCGAGCTTTCCTGGCACTGCTACGGCATTTCGATCGACCTGACCCTCGTGAAACTCGACGGGACTCCCGTCAAGATGCCGTCGGCGTTTGACGAGTTTTCTCCGAGCGCCGCTTCGAACTATCAGGGAGGAGATCCCGAGATTGCCAGCCGCGTCGCCCTTCTTCAGAACACGATGAAAGACGCTGGATTTCGCACCATCAAATCCGAGTGGTGGCATTTCGATGACATGAAAGCAACCGGGGGAATTCGCCACGCGACCGCCGCTGATCTCGGCATCCCAATGCCCTAAACGTGAATTCGAGCATGGAAAAAAGCGCGATCCAGCTTGTCCGCCGTCTACAGGAGGCAGGACACGAGGCACTCTTCGCCGGCGGCTGCGTTCGGGACCGGCTTTCCGGAACACCTCCGAAAGACTTCGATATCGCGACCTCGGCAACACCGGATCAGATCTTGAACCTCTTTGGAAAAGGCGAGCAGGTCGGCGCGCATTTCGGCGTCATTCTCGTCCGCGAAAAAGGCGCCCATTTTGAAATCGCGACCTTCCGAAAGGACGGAGCATACACCGATGGTCGACGCCCCGCCTCCGTCGTTTTCACCGATGCGAAAGAGGACGCCCAACGCCGCGATTTCACCGTGAACGGAATGTTCTTCGACCCCGTCGCCGTTCAACTGATCGACTACGTAGCCGGACAGGAAGACCTCGCCGCCCGGAAAATTCGCGCGATCGGGAATCCCCTTGATCGGTTTCGCGAAGATCACCTGCGACTCCTCCGTGCCGTCCGCTTCGCGACCGTTCTCGATTTTTCAATCGAGGAGGCAACCTGGAAAGCGCTCCAGTCACAAGCGAAGAATATCTCCACGCTGCCACCTGAAAGAGTCCGTGAAGAACTCGACAAAATCTGGCGTCACCCTAACCGCGTCGTCGGCTTTGACCTCCTCGTCGACTCCGGCCTGATGAGCTTCCTTCTCCCGGAGTTGCTCTTACTTAAGGGCTGTGAGCAACCACCGCAGTGGCATCCCGAAGGCGACGTTTTTGTGCACACAAGACTCATGCTCAGCCTCCTGCCGCCCGACGCGAGCCTTCCCCTCGTTCTCTCGACGCTTTTTCACGACATCGCAAAACCCGCCACCTACACCTTTGACGAAGAAGCGCAGCGGATTCGTTTTAATGGTCACGACAAGCTCGGTGCGGAGATGACCGCAGTGATTCTGAAACGGCTGAAGTATTCCAATCAGGTCATCGATGCAGCGGTCGCCGCCGTCGCGGTTCATATGGCCTTCAAAGATGTCCCGAAAATGCGAAAGGCGAAATTGAAACGCTTCATGGCGCGGGGGAATTTCGCTGACGAGCTTGAACTTCACCGCGTCGATTGCCTCGGGAGCAACGGGATTCTCGACCACTATCATTTCCTAAAAGAGAAAGCCGAAGAATTCGCTGCCGAACCGCTCATTCCCCCGCCCTTTCTCACCGGCCGCGATCTCATCGATCACGGAATGCAGCCCGGCCCCGGGTTCAAAGCGATCCTAACCGGAGCACAGGACTTACAATTGGAGGGCACTCTGCAGTCCCGCGAGGCAGCGCTCGCGTGGTTACGAGAGCAAACTCGTAACCGCTAGGGTAATCGGCACGCTTGCGGCACAAGATGCCAACGCCTTCCGGCATGTCTTTTGCTATCCACGAATGGTAAATGCACACACCTCCCGGGTCGCCTGACCTTTCCGGATTTCTTGAGATTCTTCAGCAACTGGTTCGCGAACCCTCGGTGGTCGGGACTGAGGATTCATTCTTCCGCGTTTTACGAAGGGAGCTGGAGGAATTCGATCTCCAGGTCGACCGCCATCTCGGCGTCCTTGTCGCGAGGGGGAATGAACCGGAGATCATGACGCTCTCGGCTCACATTGACCGCCACGGACTTGTTTGCTCGGGCCCGAATGAGTTTCAATACGCCGCCTTCATTGCCGGTAACCGCGGGGAACTCGACGGGGATTCGGTTTCTGAGCAAACCATGGCGGCGATCGCGGATCGTTTCACCGGACAGAGAGTTCAGGCTCATCTTCCTTTCACCGGAACTTATCTCGGGCAGGGTTCGATTTCCTCCGGGCAAATGTGCCCGGAGCGACGAAACCTCATTTTCGAGATCGAGGGACTTGACTACCTGCACCCCGGAACGCCGGTATCATTTCTCGACCGCCTCCGTGTCACCGATTCCCACCTCTCCGCTCAGTTGGACAATGTTCTCTCCGTCGCCATCATCGTCTATCTTTTCCGTCTTGGATTTCAGGGGACCGCGCTGTTTACCGCTCAGGAAGAAGCGGGTCGAAGTTGGCGTTACGCGCTCTCCTGGTTCCAACGGGAACGGGCGACGACGAAGCGCCTCCTTGTTCTCGACACAAGCCCCTACCCCGATGCCGCCGCTGCCGAGGCGCAGGATCTCGTGCTGCGGAATCGGGATGCGACCGGTCATTTCGACGAACATTTCACCGCTGAGATTCGACAGCTCTGCGAACGACTCGGGATCACCTACTCCTTCAAAGACACCTGGATCAATGAACAAAACGCCAGCCGCGAAAAGCCGCTCTCTCTCGGACGCACCGAGTTAGGCCGACTCGTCGCGGCGACCGGCGGACACATCAGCGGAACGACCCTGCAGATTCCGACGACCGGTTACCACACGGCAAGTGAAACTGCTTCGCTAAAATCAGTCAGTTCCGCGATCCGCCTCCTCTCCAGTTATTTGTGAGGATCGCATCCCCGCAGAGAATTGGTTCCCTTCCGGAATCACTCGTTGAAGGCATCATTGGTAGTTGACGAGCCTCTCCGCTGCCAGTCTTTTTCAAGGAGTCTATTCGCGATGAGATTTCCCCGCATTTCCCTTCCTCTGCTTTTCCTTTCAGGATTTTTTGCCTCTCCGCTTTCCGCTGATGAGGTAAAGGAAAAAGCGACCACCTGGCACGAGGTCGATTCATGGGGCGTCGAAGGACAGGGCTGGGATCCGGCTGACCTCAAAGCCCGCTATGACAGACTTCCGGCCAAGGCAGAAGGGATCGTTCGCGAAGCGGTCTGGAATCTGGGACGACACAGCGCGGGTATCTCCTTTCGCTTCAACACCGACGCCACTGAGATCACCATCAATTACGAAGTCGGGAGCCCCAGCCTCGGGATGACGAATATGCCGCCAACGGGTAAAAGCGGCATCGATCTCTATGCCTTCGATGAAGGGAAGTGGAAATGGGTCGATGTGACGCGGCCCACGGAGGCAGTGACTGAGCACACCATCAGCGGGCTCGACCCGGGGATGCGCAGCTACATGGCTTATTTGCCACTCTACAACACCACTAAATCCGTCAAGATAGGCGTCTCCCCTGCTTCTAAATTTGAACCTGTCGCGCCCCGCGAAGAGAAGCCAATCGTTTTCTACGGCACCTCCATCACTCATGGCGCGTCGGCCTCCCGCCCCGGGATGACGCACCCGGCGATTCTCGGGCGCCGCCTCGATATACCAGTCGTGAATCTCGGCTTCTCCGGCAACGGCCGAATGGAGCCCGAAGTCGGAGCACTCATCGCCGAGATCGACGCCGCCCTTTACGTCATCGATTGCCTCCCGAATATGGACGGCACGACCGTCGCGGAGCGGGCCGAACCGCTCGTGCGCCAGATTCGGGAAATCCGCCCTGACACACCCATCCTACTTGTTGAGGACCGGACCTTCACGAATGCCTGGATCTTCAAATCAAGGAGAGATCGTCACGAAGGAAATCGCGCCTCCCTCATCCGCGCCTTCGACAATCTCGTATCATCCGGAGTGAATTCACTTTATTACCTGGAAGGCGACGGTCTCCTCGGTGATGATACCGAGGGCGCGACAGATGGCTCTCATCCCAACGACCTCGGGTTCATGCGCCAGGCTGACGCCTTTGAACCTGCCATAAAAGAAGCCTTAGAGCTGGACTAACCTTTCAAGAAAACTCACCCTCACCTCACTATGGAACTCATCATCATTGGAATCGTCGTGCTTGTCGCGATCATCATTTTTCTGGTCCTTGCCAAGTTCATCGGCCTCTGGATCCGGGCCCGTGTATCTAACGCCCCGATTGGCCTTTTCAACCTTGTCGCAATGTGGATTCGGAAAGTGCCGCCCTCCCTCATCGTCGACAGCCGCATCAGCGCGGCGAAGGCCGGTCTCGATTTTTCTTCCGATCAACTCGAAGCCCACTACCTCGCCGGCGGTCACGTTTCCGATGTCGTTCTCTCCATGATTGCAGCCGACAAAGCGGCGATCCCTCTCGCCTTCGACCGCGCCTGCGCTATCGACCTCGCCGTGAAAGGCACGAGCAAGACGGTCCTTGAAGCGGTGCGAACTTCGATCAACCCAGCCGTGATTGACTGCCCCGGTGATGGCAAAAAGATCGACGCGGTTGCCCGCGACGGGATCCAACTCCAGGCGCGCGCCCGGGTCACGGTGCGAACGAATCTGGATCGTTTCGTCGGCGGAGCGACCGAAGAGACGATCATCGCCAGGGTTAACGAAGGTATCGTGACCTCGATCGGTTCAGCCCAGTCGCACAAAGACGTTCTTGAGAATCCCGATCACATCTCCCGTCGTGTCCTCGAGCGTGGCCTCGATGCCAACACGCAGTTTGAGATTCTATCCATCGATATCGCAGATGTGGATGTCGGCAAGAACATCGGTGCGACCCTTCAGGCAAGTCAGGCGGAAGCCGACAAGCAAGTCGCCCAGGCGAAGGCCGAGGTTCGCCGTGCTGCTGCGGTTGCGACCGAGCAGGAGATGGTTGCCCGGACTCAGGAGATGCGCGCGAAACTCGTCGAAGCAGAGGCTCAAATTCCGATGGCGATTGCTGATGCCCTCCGAAACGGCAATTTCGGTGTCATGGACTACATCAACTATAAGAATGTCGTTGCCGACACCGAGATGCGTCAGAGCATCGCAGATGAGGTCAGTGGCGAGGAAGAGGGTAACGATTTAGATCCTCACAAAGGGCATTAATCAGCACCGCAACTGTCCCGCTTTTTCTAATTTTTTACGATGGACGATATTCCGTGGCTCTACGTGGCGATGATTTTCATCGCCTTCGCCAGCTGGGTGCATGGCCGCATTCAGGAGGCGAAGGAGTATCGTCGCGCGAAAAAGATCGAAAAAGAGAAAGCGGCAAGGTCACGCCGGACCACTCAGCCCGGGGAATACGAATCGCCCTATCGTCAGGCAACCGTGCCGGAGAGTGTTGAAGAGGTCGCGACCCCGAAGTCTTTTCGCGAGGTTTTTGCAGATCTTGAGCGGCAGTTTACCGAAGCGGAGCCTGCTCCGGAAAGAACGCCCACTCCTCCTCCGCTTCCGGAAAACGAACCTGCCTTTGAGATGCCGGTGAGCGCAATAGATCCCGTCAAAGTAGCGCCGCCCCTTCGATCCACCGTGAGACGGTCGGGGAACCGCGACACCGGAGCGCGCCTCGTGAAGACCCTCCGCCACGGTGGAAGTTTGAAAACTGCTTTGATCCTCAAGGAAGTGCTCGATAAGCCGAAAGCCTATCGGTCCCGGTAGTGATCGATCCGCGATAAGCGTCAATCCAAGCGAACCTTCACGGATGTGATTCCTGTCAGCGGCTCTGGAAGGACAATTTCACACGCAAGTCCACACCCACAAGCGTCAGTAGAAAAACTGAAATCGTCCGGGTGACAAAACCTTCACTTTCCGTAAAGCGGTTGGCAGATAAAATGCGTCGCTGGAAGGTGAATCAGAAAAGAAACTTGATTGTGAAATGCGGGACCATAGCAAAATTTGGATCCAAGATCCAAGATCCAAGATCTCCGGATAACACGGACTAGTCTTGCTATTCTTCTCGTCGCGGGGTCGATCTCCCTCCTCCGGGCGGATGAACCTACCTCGTCTCCCCCCAGCCTTGTGCGGCTGAATCTGCTTGCCGCAGTCGATAAACCGGTCGCTGGTCTCGAAATCGCCGAGCTGATTTACGACACCTCTCTCCCAATGGAAGGCCTCCTTGGCACCGTGCTCGTTTGCCCGGGTCAGAATGGAGACGGGGCGCATCTTCTTCTGGATCAGGTCTGGCTGGACTGGGCAAAGAGAGAACAGCTCGCTCTTGTCGCAACCCGGTTTGTCTCACCCGATTATTTGCTCCTTCAGGGCCAGGGATACTTTGCTCCTTCCCCTGACCTGAATCGACTCCTCCTCCATGGCCTTCGTTCTCTCGGGTATCCGGATACCTCGCTTTATCTGCACGGGTTCTCCGGGGGGGCGCGATTCATTTCCGCTTTTCTCGAGTCTGATCCGGAGCGAGTCGCGGCCTTCAGTGTCCTCGGAGCGAGAGAGTGGCCGAACCTGCCCGAACTCGCCACCGCTTCCTTCCCGCCCGGAGTGATTGCCTGTGGTGAACTGGACGGGAACCGCCTCGCGCCGACCTTGGCTTTTTTCCAACAGGGACGTCGCGCTGGTCTCCCGTGGATCTGGGTGATGCTGCCCGATCACCCTCACCGATCCAGCGCCCCGCTCGACGAGTTTGTCCGCGCAACCTTTTCCTGTATCTCCCGACAGAGTGGGACCGCCCTCCCGGTCGATCACACCCGCTACGAGCCGGTTTCTGATTTCTCCGATGTTTCTCCACTCCTCACCAGTATCCTGCCATGTTCCGAACTGCTGCCCTCCTGGCTTGCTTTGCAGCAACGCTGACTCTCTCGCGTGCCGAGATCCCTGTTGCCGAAATCGATGCGGCCCTGAAAAAGAAGGTCAAAGAGAAAGTGGCCGACGTCGAGCTGTTTTCGGACACCCTGCGCACTGGTGTCGCTGCTCATCCGGAAATCGAATTGCTTCTTCGTCTTCCTCAATCCCTCGAGACCATCGCGGCGAAGCTTCCCCTCGGCGCGCCTTTGGCCGGGGCTGGCACAAAGGGAGTCCTCGTCTATTGCACCTGGGAAGATGACGTCGCGGATCTCCGGAAATTTCTGCAGAGTAGGAAACACCCCGTCGTGAAGTGGGCCGATGAGAGAGGGCTCGCCATCATTACATTCGACACCGCAACGATGTGGAAGAAGAGGACAAGTACACGCGCACTCAGTCCTAAGGAAAGAAGCAGACAGGACTACGATTTCGACCGCATTGCCTCCGTATGGGAGCGGGGCGCTCGTGGTCTCTGTTCCCGTCACGGGCTTTCTGATGAGGGATTCCTTCTCTATGGGATGTCTCGCGGGGCCCATTATGCGCACCGTCTCGTCGTGCGTGCGCCAGAGCGGTTCGACGCCGTTCATCTTCATGTCGGAAACAGCTATGACCTTCCGGAAAAACACGCCGACCGTATTTGCTGGCTGATTACGACCGGCAATCACGATGCCGGGTTCGATGAGGCGTGGCGCTACTACCAGTCGAGTCGGGAGGCGGGCCATCCCATTCTATTCCGCTCCTTCTTCGGGATGGGTCATGGTTCGGACGGTAGGGTCACCGAGATCCGAAATGCGTTTTTTGATTACGTTCTCGATCTTCGGGAAAACAACAATCGCCCCCTCGGGATTTCTTCCGCCTTTGCTGCCGGGCAATTGTTGGCGCAAATCAAAGAGTCGCCCTGGGTCGCCGACTCGATCAATGGACTGGTTTACCCGAAGAAGCGTTCCGGAGAAATCCCGATTTCACAACAGATCCCGATCCCCAATCGAGAACTGGCGGAGCAGTGGGGGCGTGTTCTTGCCTCCGACGATGATAAGAAAGGAGTGCCCGGGCTATGATCGTTCTCGCCATGAGAGCCACCTGGGGATTTTCGAATCCCAACGATGCCGCTGCGTGCTTCCTTCTCGCCGGGATCGTTTTACTCACCATCGTCCTGCAAGTGTTTTCAGGATCATTACGGGTCGCTGCCTCGCTGATCCTCGCCGGAGCCGTCACTATCGTTATCCTCACGACTGAATCACGAGGTGCTCTCGTGGCAACGATCGCTGCACTTCTCGGCGCTGGAATCTCCTCCCGTTTCCGCTCCAAAACTGATCGCAAAGCGCGGGACAACACCTTCGTCAGCAAACGACGCTTGGAAAATAGTGTCTTTCCCGGAAAACGATCCCTGGTTACGCTTGCCGTCGCTCTATTCTTCGTCGCGGGCGCTCTTGTCCTCGCGCTTTCTCCGATGGGGGAGCGAGTCCTTTTTGCTCTCAGTGGTGAGGATCGCTCCGTCACCGGACGCCTCCCGGTCTATGCCAGCATTCCGCTCATGATCGCCTCTGCCCCTGGCGGTTGGGGAACTGGAAATGCGGCGGTGGCCTGGCACAATTGGTTCGAACCCATTGGAGGAACTGAAAATTACCGGCATCTGCTCAGTTCACATGCAACATGGCTCGTTGAATTTTCGTTCATCGGCCGAATCCTCTACCTTGCGGGTTGGGCCTTTCTCTTTCAGGCTGCGCTTTCGAGTCCAGGCTGCGTTTCCTTTGTCGTCGCAGCGGTTACTCTTGCTGCATTCAATCATGTTTTTGCGAATCCTACTGTATTTGCTGTCCTTCTCGTTGGTGCCGGACTGATCATTTTCCGCTCCACCAGGTCCACTCTCGCCGCGAAAGAGAACTGGAGGAAAGAAGTGACGAGAGATGCCGGACTCGCACTCATCGCAGGGATTTGTCTCTCTCTCGGTCTAACGACAGCAGGATTTGCTGCTCAACGCGAAGTGACCGTCTCAAAGCAGGGAAACTGGATTCGAATCGGAGACCCCGACGATCCCGCCATCCTTGTTCCATCCATTGATGAAGCAGTCGTCGGGAATAGGTTTGGGCACACGATGCGTGATGCGGCGGGAGGTGGAGTGTCTGTGCTCGTGTGGGTGGGGGTGGGACCGTCTCTGCAAGCACTACCCCCTGACCTCGAAGTAGAGCATTGCCTCCTTTTTGGAGACTACCGCCTTTCCGATCTCCCACCAGAGCTCGGAAACATCTCGTGGCTGAATCCTCCGGCGATGACCGGCCCCGGAGCTCTCACCGCAATGGAGTCACTGCGAAAGTCTTCGCCAAAAAGCGAGATTGAAATTCAGTGGGGCGCGTGGCGGCGGGATGCGCCCGCTAAGCCTTGGCGGGAGGCAGCCGCAGCCGTCTCGCCACCTGCCACTTTCCGTCTCCTTGAGGCGACCGGTCTCTTTGTCGCCGAACCTTTTTCCAACTATCTCCACCCTAACCTGCCATGAATACCCATCAAAATATCCTGATCATTCTCTTCGCCTTGCTTGCCACCTTTTCCCTCGCCTCGGGAAATCCCTGCCCCCCGGAAAGTGATACCGAAGACCCGCCTTCCAATGGAGGATCGGAGGGATCCGCGATCCTCGAGCCAGTCGATTTGCCCGTGATTCCGGCTCCCCCGCTTCCTTTGAACGATTCCGAACCGGATCGCGAAACACACTGAATCTCCCCAACCTGTCGAAACCAGACCAGACGAACCCATGACACTCCGTAATCCCGTGCGTTTTCTTCTTTTTCCCATCCTCCTTCTCGGAGGCACTCTCGCCCCGGCAGCCCCGGTCTCGCTCGACCCTCCCTCTGCGGTGTTGGGCAATGCAGGTCGCGACGGCGAACTAATCTACAATATCGATCTTCGAAGTGCCGATTTCGGCGATTCAGTTCGGATTCCGGTTCGGTTTACCTTTCGCTCCAACGATCTTTCCACTTCTCTCAACGGCTGGGACGGATGGGTCTGCGGTGCTCTCCAATCTCGGGTCGAGCAGGAAAACCCTCATCGCTGGGTTGTCTACCTGCTCTGCAATAAAAAGCTCTTTTTCACGGAGAAACCACCCTCGGAAGAAGAAGAGGAGGACGATCTCAAGTATTTGCAGAGCAGCTCCGGAGAGTGGGAAGCGACCTACGACGAGGAAGACAGTGTCTTCACGATCAGTCGCTGGGATGGATGGGAACTCGAATACCGTGATGGCATCCTTCGCGAATTGACCACCGATGGAGGAAAGCGCATCACCTGGGGCTACAATGGGTCGCAAAAATTGACTTCCGTTTCGACGACCGGACTCGGCGACATCATTACCGTTTCCTGGAATCAAGACTCCGTTGACACGATCACAATCAATGGCTCCGTTTACGGTGTGACGACGACAAACGGTATCCTCGAGGAGATTGCCTATCCGGATGGCAGTGACTACGACTTTGCCCTGACGAACGATGATTTGCTCGCCACAGCCGACGCCGGAGAAGAATACAAAGGATCCGGAGTCGGTTTCGGAACGAGGACTCTCACGGTAACCGACCGGATCAATGTTTCACGAGACTTCACCTGGTACAATCCCGACGGCTATCTCTTCACCGATTCGGTTTATCATTATTGGTTTGTGGGTGACCCCGAGAAACCGGATCTGCGTCCCGACATGACCCGCGCCTGGTATGATGACCCGAATCAGGGAGCACCCCTCGCCCAGGGCGGGGCGGCTCCCACCCTTCCCCTCGACAGCGACGGTGAGGCCCCTGAAATCGAGACGATTGTCGCGACGGGGGATAATTCACTGAAGACCTACACAGCTTTCAATGGGCTCATCCAGAGGACGTATACGTTTCAAGGCGTTGGGCCTCTCAATGGACAGGTGCAGCGCATTGAGAAAGAATGGGAGGGCGATGTCGTCGAGGTCTATCGTGCCGCTTATGATGCGGAGAATGGGAGATTGATTCGTAGCTTTGATGCCGAGGGGAATGAAACGAATTATGCTTACGTTGATCGGGATGATGTTTCGAAATTTGCACCGATGGCGGAGACGAGTGTTACGGATCCACTGGGGGAGACCACAGAAATGCAACGGGACATTCACGGAAATCTCACTCGCATCACCGACGCCACGGGTGTCATCACCGAACTCGTCTACGATGCTCACAATCGTCTCGTTGAGATGAAAAGTGGGGCCGATGAAGACCTCACCACTACCGCTACCATGGGCTACAGTGGAAATGATGATCTCATCACGATGACTGATGCCAACGGGGAGATTTGGACCTTCACTTGGCAGGATTTCCATGGCGACAGCCTTCACCTGAGGACTGCGTCACCCACCGGACTCGTTTCCACTCGGACCTACGATGCGGCAGGGCAACTCATAGCCAGCACCCGACCCGATGGACACGGCGAGTCTTACGCTTGGAATCCCGATGGGCTTCTCGATTCAGTCACGGATGCGCTCGGGGCCTCGACCGCATTTACCTATGACGATCAGGCAAATCTCGTCACCACTATCTTTGCCGATGCCACTTTCAGCAGCACGACCCACGATCGACGCGGTATTGTCGAAACTGAAACCGATCCCAATGGCGATACGGTCACCTACGAAATCCAGCCCGATGGTTGGCTTGGCAAACTGATTGATGCCAAAAACCAAGTCACGACCTGGACGCCGCATGGAAACGATGGTTCCGACAAAAAAACCTACGCCGACGGCACCCAGGATCTGTCCACCTACGATGACCGCGGATTGCTTACCCAGTTTCAGCATCGCAGCGGCACAGCGGCGATTGAATACGAGCGTGACGAGGCCGGGCAACTTATCAGGAAGAATTGGAGCCATGAAACCCTTGGCGGATTTTCGTCTTACTCCTACGATGGTGCCGGACGCCTCCTCGAGAGTCAGGCCAGTTCAACAAGCTGGCCTGGAGGTCTTGCCCTCGCCCAGAGCTTCGGCTACGATGATCGGGGAGACCTCGCCAGTGTCACCCAAAATGGACGCATTCTAGAAGTGGCCCGTGAGGACACCGGCCGCATCAGAACCCTGACCTATCCCGGAGGAATGGAAATTGACTATCAATACGATGCCGATGGCAAGATTACCGGCATCGAAAAGGACGGCACTCTTCTTGCTGCTTACACCTACGATGCGGCGGGACGTCGAGCGACCCGCTCGCTGGTCAGCGGACTCACCACCACTTACACTTATGATGCTGTTGGGCAATTGCTAGACATTTCCGTGATCGGTGCCGGATCAATCGGAATTTCACAGCACTCCTACGCTTTCGATAACGTGGGTCAGCGCAGCACCCGGACCGAGACTCTGCCCGGCTTCGGCATCTCGCAGGAGACTTACGCTTATGATTCCGCCGGACAACTCATCGCGGCAAGCTACCAGCAACCTCAACCCCACGCCGGTGTTGCCGGTGGAAACCTGACCAACGCCACCTACACCTTCGACCCCGCAGGAAACCGCACCCAGATATCCCGAGATGGTGCACCCCTGGCCTACGTGAGCAATACCGTCAACCAGTACACTCAGGTGGGTGGGGATCTGGCGAGCTACAACACCCGCGGAGACCTGATCGAATACAACGGCTGGACTCTTGCTTGGGATGCAGAAGGGCATTTAGTCACTGCAAGCGAGTCGGGAGCCGGTAGTCAAGTCATCCACTACTTCTACGACGGTCTTGGTCGACGGGTTGGACGAAGCGAGAACAGTGGGACAGGCTTCGACACGAAGTGGTATCTGCAACTCGGAGCGCAGGTCATGGAAGCACGAAACCCTGCGACGGGGGCGACAAAGCATTTTATCTATGAGCCGGGTCTCGATCAGCCGCTGTGTGTCGTCGATGGAGTCAGCGGAGCAATCGAGCATTATTACCATCAAGACGCTCTCGGAAGTGTCGTGGCTGTGACGAGTCCTGGCGGAAGTGTAATCGAGAGCTACCGCTATACCGCCTGGGGTCAGCCGAGTGTATTGGATGCGAGCGGAAACGTGCGGCCACCCAGAACGAACGCTCAGAGCGCGTTTCTGTTCACGGCTCGAGAATTCGAGGCTGTTACTGGATTGGCGCATCACCGGAATCGGCAATATGTGCCGGGATTAGGACGATGGTCTGGTCCTGATCCAATTGGTGAGGCTGGAGGAATAGAGTTGTATGCCTACGCTTACAACGATTCCCCTAACTGGTTCGACTTAGATGGCCACGAGCCGTCAAATGGGAGCAGTGGTGGCGGCGGAAGGCATGAAAGTGGCGTCGGCACTTCTCATGGAGGTACTATCGCCGACGGGAAGAAGGCTCAAGAAAGGAACAAGCAGAAACAGCGTCAATCTAGGGCTCCGAAAACGCCACCGGCACCTCAACCTGCGCCTAAGTCTCACCCGAGACCTGAACCTCAGTCGCAGGCTGAGCAGTGGAATAAAGATAATCCGGGTACAACTGGTCAAATGCCCTCACTCCCAAGCGGCTGTAACTCGGAGATGATTGATAGAATTTCAGAAATTACAGGACTGACGGGCACTGCGTTAGTTATTTATCTGATCGTTTCAGAGGGCTCAAGGTTGTTTCCGCCGAGGAATCTTCTACCGATCCCTTAAAGAAAAGACTCAAAAATATAATCATGGATAATTGGTATTCCGTAAGATGCGCTTTTCATTTTCATATGGAAAAAGGAGAATCCGGTAATCTCTACGAAGAGCGTATAACATTGTGGCAAGCAGGATCCTTCGAGGAAGCAATTACTAAAGCTGAGAAAGAGGCCATTGACTATGCAAGATTCAATGGGTGCCAATACCTAGAATACGCAGCAGCGTATATTTTAGATTTAGAGTTCATTACAGAAGGAAGTGAAGTGTACTCACTGATGAGGGGCAGTATGTTCAAGCCTGACGCTTATATATCCACATTTATGGATACAGGCAGAGAGCGTCAGACCGACTGTGAGACCTGATCCGACTTGCGAGAGACGCGAGGGAACCGGGGGAACCGGGGGAACCGGGGGAACCGGGGACCAGGGTCAGGGAACGAATCCCGAATTTGACAAACTCTTAGCGCTCGCCATCTTTTCCTTATGCCGCGCCAGGTCCGCATTGAATACGAGGGAGCCTTTTACCACGTCATGGCTCGCGGCAACCGGCGCAACCAAATCTTCGCCTCGCCTGACGGAGCTGACGAGGAACTCTTTCTCAGAACTCTCGGGGAAGGCTGCGCGAGAACCGGTTTTCGGATCTGTCCTGACTGGCCCCGCCTGGATGCCGGCGGGCAATCTCACTAACGCCTGCTCATCGAGACGCATATTTTTCACTAGAACGATGGAACAAACAACTGTCAAATTCGTCATCCCCAGAACAGTCACTTTGCTTTGCGTAGTCGCGGTCCTCCTACTTACGCAATATTCATCAGCCCAAGAACATTTCTACCCTAGTTTGGGAGGCCCCAATATCTTCAACCCCGAATTCCGATTCGAAGGCGATTTAGGAATTTTGATAATTCAAAACCATCTGTCTAATGAGGTTCTCTCGAATTTTTTCTTCCGTACAGTTTCAGGCGAACATTGGATTGTGTTTACAAGCGGCGGCTTCCAGGATAGGAACTATTACATACACGTGTATAGAATAACCTCTTCCAAGGATGGAAAGATTTCCGGCGAATTTAGTTTTTCTAAAATCTCTCAAGAGGTTGCCGTTAGAATAAATCAATTGACACTCAGGCATGCGTGGAATGCAAGATTTCCCGAACTGGATGAGTTTGAGTACGGTCATCTACAGTCAGGCGAAGAATTACATGTCGCTGCATCGGTAAGAGACTGGGGACGAGTTTCTGCTTGGATGCCCAACGCTAGAAATGGCTCTGAATACTACGATGCAATTTTGTCCGGCTTCGAATCAATTAGGGATCTAGTTGTTAGTGCTGGTTATAATGGAGAATTGGAGTCCGAATCTGAAACACGTATTCTTGAAATACTCGACGGCATTCCGAATCCGCAGTAACAGCCGTGCTAAGGAACATGCGGCACACGCCTTTGCGACACCTTCAAGTAGTGCTAGCTGACGCTTCCAACCGCCAGTTTACAAATAATGCGCGATGATGGTCGGGGCGATCCGCTCGATTAAGACCAGCAGCCCCGCGCTCAGCAGCAAGCTCACCACGAGAACAAAAGCACCCTCGAAAACGATGAGCCCTCTGAGAATTCCCGGCGAGGCGCCGAGGTGACGCAGCGAGACAAACTCACGATGTCTCAAGCGATAAGAGAGCGTGAAGGTCAGGGCACCCAGCGCAAGGGTCGCCACTCCCACAAGGATCAGCATCCAGACCACGGCTAGTTGCACACTGAAGACCGTCGCGAAAAGTTCGTCCATCTCTTCAGCCGGAGTCACCAGTTGCCGGGTTTTTGATGAAGCGTAGCGCCCCTTCAAAAGAGCCTGCTCCTTCGCTCCGTTTGGAATCACAATCGCCGTGGTGATCGGGTTATCCCCCAGTTCACCGTGAAAGTGAAAACTGTCCATCGTCTCCGGAGTGACCTCATTGTATTCGAGGATGGACGCATTGAGCCGAACGACGTCTCCTTCATCAGCAGCGAGCCGTTCCTCCTCCGTCGCTTCGCCGGCATCCTTGTGCCCGTGACCAAGCCCCTCGATGATCCACGTCGTTTTCAGATCGACAAAAACGGCATCATCATCAGGAGAACCGGTCGGCTTCAGAATCCCCGTCACCGTCATCCGCAGCGGATAAACCCCGGCAAGATCAAAGAGGGTTTCAGGCGAGGAAACAATGGCATCCCCTGCCCGAATTCCATTCTTTTTCGCCACCGCCGAGCCGACGACACATTCCCCCATGCGGAGAAAGGCCCGACCTTCTTCAAAGCTGAACTCACGAAATCGGAAATAGTCAAAAGTCGTCCCGACGATGCGGCTCTCACCTGCCGTGAAACGGGCATAAAGCGGAATCGACTGCCCGAGACCGGTCTCCGAAACATCAAGAGCCTCACCATAGGTGAGCGTCGCAATTTCCGGTTTCGTGAAATGAAGCGCGTTGAAGGTCAGCTCAAGAGCACTCCCCGCACTTCCGAGGACCAGGGGGGTGGCCGCCGCCCGTGAGCGCAGGTGGGTTTCCACTTTTCCAACCAGGATCGCGATGGCAGACGGAAGGAGCCAGACAAGGGTAAAGGCGAAGACGAGAAGCACTGTCTTCGCGCGGTTCCCCGCGAGGTGGCGCAGCCCGAGATGAAAGAGGCCGCCGAGGTTCATGCCTCTACTCCTTTCCGCAAGGCGATGAGATCAAGGACCCGATCAAAGCGGCTCAGCAGCCCCGGCTCATGCGTGATCATGATGACGGAAGCCTCCAGCCGCCTCGCCTCTTCGAGCAACAAACTTACGATGCGATCCTGATTTTCCGGATCGAGATTACCCGTCGGCTCGTCTGCAAGGATCAGGGCCGGTCTGCCAATCAATCCACGACACAAAGCCGCGCGCTGACGCTCCCCCTGGGACAACTCGGTGGGGAATTTTTCCAGCAAATCTGTCATCCCCGTTCTCTCCGCCAATTCCGCAACCCGCGCGAGAGGTTCGCAACCGACCTTTCCATTTCCCGAAAGTCGGATCGGCGTGAGAATATTGTCAGAGACGGTGAGGTAATCGAGCAACTCAAAATTCTGAGGAACCATCCCCATTTTCCGAAGTCTGAAAGCCTGGCGCTGCGCGAGACATTGATGACTCACCTCGACTCCATCGACCGAAATTGAACCGGCGTTCGGCACGAGGATTCCGGCGATGAGATTAAGGAGAGTTGTTTTCCCGCAGCCGCTCGGACCCACGAGGGCGATCGATTCCCCTTTCGCGACCGCGAGCGAGCCCACCGCGAGATCAAAGGATTCCCCGGGGTAGCTGAACCTGACTTCCTGACACTGAATCATGGCGCCGCTGGTAGTGAGGTTTCCTCAAGCGTGATCGCTTCACGGCGGGAGACTTTCTGGACCCGCTCTTCGTTCAAAAGCTCCAGCACAGAGACCTTCCACCGTTGCTTGATGACCGTGAACGTGATTTCTGCCTCGTAGCGGTTCGTGCGCTCATGAGTATGTCCCCAATGCGTCACTTCCCCGATCGTCGCCCAGTTTGCAAGAACCCGAAGGGATTCATCCACGAGCTCTTCGGGTGATGATGAGTTCGCGATCTCCCACTCACGAAGCGCGATCTCGTAGACCTTCACCCGAGGCCCGCCTAGGCTTTCAAGCTCCAATGATTGCCTGATCTCCAAATAAACCTCTTCGAGAAGCGGTCCCGTCACGGTCTCGGCAAGCGTGTCGTAAATCGACGATTCTTCCCTGAAATCAAAGGCATGATAGATATTCCGCAGCGACGCATAGACCAATTCTTCGATTTCGGGATCAGCCGGGGTCTCGACACGATCAATCCTAATCTGAAATGACGCCACCGCGCAGGCGATCCCACCCACCGTGAGCCACCCGACCCAGGAGGGAGATTTTTGCTTTAGACGAATCACCACAACTGCCGCCGCGACCAACATTAAGAGTCCGAGAAAAATAAGATGACGAGCGGGACGACTCTGAAAACGCTCGACCCCGGGGACGTCGAGCATCGCGGGCATCGCGATCTCTTCCTCCAACTCCCAGGCAAACTTCCGGTTTTGAGGACTTAGAAGACGGGCTGACGGCTTGCCCCGGCTCGCGATCTCAAGCACCAGAGCACTCTGTCCCGGAGCAAACCAGAGCCACTCGCCCGACAGTTCACGAACCTCGCGCACATCGGCAGACAAAGTAATACCCACGAGCGCCTCTGTGATCGGGATATTCTCCCGCTCGTCGCTGACGTAGCCAACTTCGGGATCCGGGACGATAAAACGCACGGATCGCCCCGTGAAATTGATCGCTTTGCCCGGCGAACTGAGATTTACCCCCGACTCGAAAAGTGTCGCGATGTTGTCGAGCACGGCCTGCCGTCCCGATAAATCGATCTCCTCCCCCTGCAATCGCCACGCCTCACGAAACGGAGCCACCTCAACGATCGCCTCGAGGCGGAGCTCAAACGGCTCCACACTGACGAATCCACGAATCGGCTCCGCCCCTCCGGCGACGAAAGGGAAAAGAATCAGGAAAACTGCAGCGACTCGTTGAAACACAGCGGAACAAACGCAGAAGAGACTGCAACGTCAACCGAATCGAACGGAGCTTGCACGATTCCTGTCTAACTTCGAGGGGTGCATTTAAAGGATTCGGGCTTGAATGCGGCGCTTGATTCGACCCATTTTCTCTGCTTTGCTGAGGGCTTAGCCGATATTGACCATGCGAAGAAATTCCCTCTCCATCCTGACCCTTGCCTCATTCAGCGCCCTCTCTGCGACGGCCGCTGAAGTGGATTTCATGACTCAGATCAAGCCGCTATTCGAAGGGGCCTGTATTCAATGTCACAATCCTGAAGACGCGAAATCCGAAGGAGCCGAATATGACATGACGACGATGGAAGCCACCTTCATCGGCGGAGAAAGTTACGGCGACGAAGTCATCAAGCGGGGCGACGGCAACGACAGCCCCGTCTACTGGATGACCACGATTCACCTCGACGACCCGGATGATTCCGAGGCGATGCCTCCCAAAAAGCCGCTCAACGAATATCAGCAGCAGATTATCAAAGACTGGATCGATCAGGGAGCCGAGTGGCCTGAGGGCGTCGTTCTCGGAGAGAAGCCGCGCGTGACTTTTCAAAATGTCCGCCAACTCCTCATGAAAGGCGGCCCCTTCAACGCCAAGCAGATCGAGATGCTCAACCTCTGGGCAGAGCAGGGCGCTGACTGGCCCGAGGGCGTCACGCTCGGCGGCGCGACGGTGGATGAAGATGCGCTCGGCGACAATCTCAGCCTCGTGAAAACGATCCGTGAAAAAATCCTTGAGACTTCCAAGGAAAAAACCGTCGAGGAGATGATGGAATACACCGGAGCGATCCCGAAAACCGGCGTGAAGTATGACATGATTCCAATTCCCGGCGGTGAATTCCTCATGGGAAGTCCCGACGACGAGTCCGGCCGCTTCGATGACGAAGGACCTCAGCACAAAGTCAAAGTCGAGCCATTCTGGATGGGTAAATTTGAAGTGACCTGGAACATGTATGAGCCCTTCATGATCACCGGCGTGGCCCGGAACAAAGACGGCTCGCCTGAAAACATCCCCGCTGACGCCGAGGCTCTCGACGTCGTCTCCAGCCCTACGACCCCCTACACTGAAATGAGCTTCGGCATGGGAACCGATGGCTACCCCGCGATCTGCATGACGCAGCACGCGGCCAACAAATTCTGCCAGTGGCTCAGCGCGCAGACCGGGCACTACTACCGACTCCCCACCGAAGCAGAGTGGGAGTTCGCCTGCCGCGCCGGCACGACTGGTCCATTCTCCGTCGCCGAAGCCGACCTCGCTGATTACGCGGTCATGGACCCCGAGCAGATTCGGGTTGGCTACGAGAAAGTGGGAACGAAGAAGCCCAATCCCTTCGGTCTTTACGACATGCACGGAAACGTCATGGAGTGGGTCCTCGACCAATATATCGAGGACGCTTACAGCAAGCGCACCGGGGTGAGCGAGAGTCCGCTTGAGATTCCGACCACTCTCTATCCCCGCATCGCCCGCGGTGGTTCCTGGTATGACCCACCGGAGGAACTCCGCTCCGCACGCCGCATTTTCTCCGATGAGAACTGGAAAGTGCAGGATCCCCAGCTGCCCAAGTCGATCTGGTATCACACTGATGCCCACTGGCTCGGCTTCCGCATCATCCGCCCGCTCAATGTTCCTGAAGCCGAAGCGATGGACGTGATGTGGAATTCCGGTCGCAACGGAGCGGATTGATTTTCGCTCCGACTTCATCTCATGAAAGACACGAAAGGCGGGCCCGAGGGTTCGCCTTTTTTGTCTGAAACAGTCATGAACTTCAGAGTCTGCATCCTCCTCCTTTCGCTCATCACAGCCAATGCTGTGCGCGGCGATGAGGACAAACTCTACACTTTTAAGCAGCCTCACATGGGCACGGAATTCACCTTCCGCGTCTGGGCCAAACAGGGTCAGGTCGATGACCTAACCCTGTTGAGTGATGAGGCCTTTGCCCGCGTCGCCGCGTTGAATCAAGTCGCCTCGGACTATCTCCCCGAGTCCGAAATCAATGATTTTGCGCGGGCCCCGGTAGGCGAACCCATCGAAGTGAGCGATGACCTTTTTCGGCTCCTCGATCTTTCCGCTCAACTCACGAAGAAAACCGATGGAGCCTTCGATGTCACCGCCGGGCCTCTCATCCGGCTTTGGCGAATGACGAAGAAGAACCGTCGCCTCCCCACGCCGGAACAACTCGCGAGCGCCCGGGCCAGAACCGGAGCTGACTTCCTGCGCTTTGATCCCCTGACCCGAAGGATCACGAAACTCAGCGAAGGAATGCTCTTTGACCTTGGCGGAATTGCCAAAGGCTACGCCGCCGACGCCGCGCTGAAGATCTTTCGCGAAGGTGGCTTCCCGCGCGCGCTCGTCGCCGCGAGCGGCGACATCGTTGTCGGAGATCCCCCTCCCGGCGCCAGTGGTTGGCGGATCGGAATCGAGACGCTACACCTCGGCGATGCACCGAAGGATCTTCAAGCCGTCGTCCTAGCGAATCAGGCAATCTCGACGTCGGCCGACACGAGGCGCTACCTCGAACTCGACGGGGTGCGCTATTCACACATCGTTTCCACGAAAACCGGGCTTGGTCTCACCGAAAGAATTGGAGCCAGCGTTATCGCGCCTAATGCCACGACCTCTGACAGTTACGCCACGGCGGTCACCCTTCTCGGGGAAAAGGATGGCTTGCAATTCATCAGGAATAAACGAGAAATCGAATGCCAAATCGTCGCCCTCCGGAATGGACAGGAGGTGACAATCCGAACCGATGGATTCTCCCGATTCGAAGAAAAAAAAGCCGAAGAAGAAAGCCCCGTCTCCGCGCCGTGATGGTCGGGAGGCTGCGGTTCAGTACCTTTACGGAAACGACATTCAAGGGGAAGTCGATTTCTCCGACGACAATCTCGAAGCCTTCTGGCAGCTACGACTCGCGAGGCCGGCGGCGCAGGATTTTGCGACCGTGATCATTGGCGGCGTCCGCGATCACCTCAGCGAAATCGATGATTTAGTTCGGGAAAAGCTGGAAAACTTCGCCTTTCAACGGCTCACCCCGGTTGACCGGAACATTCTTCGCGTCGGCGCTTTCGAAGTGCTCTTTGCCACTGATATCCCCTGGCAGGTCGCGATCAACGAAGCGGTCGAAATTGCGAAACGCTTTGGCAGTGAGGAATCCCCCGGCTTCATCAACGGCATCCTCGACAGCCTTCGGAAATCGCAGGAGAAAAACTGATCCATGGCGCTTTTTAAATCCATTATCGACCGGTTTCGTGGCTCCGATGTCGACTGGGACGATCTTGAGGAAACACTCATCGCCGGTGATCTCGGGATCCATCTCACGACCGAATTGGTGGACCGGCTTCGGGACCGGAAAGGCAAGCTCGATGCCAACTCAGTGGCGCAAGCCTGTCGCGATGAAATCATCAACATTCTCGGCACAGATCCCCACGCCCTTCCCGAATCTGAGGGTGGAAAACCGGTCGTGATTCTCGTCGCCGGAGTCAATGGCGTCGGAAAGACAACCTCGGTGGCGAAGCTGGCTTCCTACCTCAAAGCTCAGGGCAAATCCGTCGTTCTCGCTGCCGCCGACACTTTCCGTGCCGCCGCGATTGAGCAACTCAAAATCTGGGCTGAGCGCATCGATGTCCCCATCGTGACGACGCAGTATCAGGGCGATCCGTCCGCCGTTTGCTACGACGCCCACGCCAAAGCGATCGCGATAGGGGCTGACTACCTCATTTGCGACACCGCCGGACGATTGCACACCCGCCATAACCTGATGGAGGAGCTGAAAAAAATCCGCCGGACGATTGCAAAGCAGGACGAATCAGCCCCCCACGAGCGCTGGATCGTCGTCGATGCGACAACAGGCTCCAACGCCCTCAATCAGGCGCGCGAATTTCAAACCTCCCTCGATCTCAACGGCGTCATCGTCACCAAGCTCGACGGCTCCGGCAAAGGCGGCAGCGTTGTCGCGATCCAACATGAGCTCGGCGTCCCGACACGCTTTATCGGAACCGGTGAGAAAGAGGAGGATCTGGAGCGCTTCGATCCCAATACCTTTGTTGAGACGCTGCTGTAGATTTCACCTGGTTTCCCACGAAACCGACTCAAAGGCTGCTCAATTCGATATTGACCCTTTCGCCCTTCACCAGCAAAGTCTGATCATCCTACAAAACCCGGATTAACTATGGCAGATCTAGACGACATCAGAGACGGAGACAATTTTGGTCTCAACACTCCCGCAGACACCAGTTCCTTTTACCTGAAGGGACTCAACAGCACGGATTGGGGCATTAAGAACCGCATGTCCCGCATTTTCAATCGCAAGTCCGGTCGCACCGTGATGCTTGCTTTCGACCACGGCTTCCTCATGGGGCCGACTTCCGGTCTTGAGCGCATCGACTTGAACATCGCCCCCCTCGCCGAGCACGCTGACTGCCTCATGGGCACCCGGGGCATGATCCGGTCCAGCATCCCCGCTGACAACACGAAACCGATTTGTCTCCGGACCGATACGGGAACGACGATCCTCACGGAGATGAACCACAACGTCCTCATCAGCGAAGCCGAGGCAATCTCAATGAACGCCGCCGCCATGGCTGCGATGCTCGCAATCGGTGATGCGGATACCGAAGCATCCACCCTCGCTAATTTCAGCCGCCTCGTCGATATCGGCAACAAATACAGCATCCCCGTCATGGGCGTGACTGCGGTTGGAAAAGACATGGCCCGCGACGCGCGCTACTTCGGACTCGCTTCCCGCGTCTGTGCTGAAAACGGTGCCAGCATCGTGAAGACTTATTACTGCGAAGGATTCGAGAACGTCGTCGCCGCCTGCCCCGTGCCGGTCGTGATTGCAGGTGGCAAAAAGCTCCCTGAACTCGAAGCACTCGAACTCGCCTACAACGCGATCCAGTGCGGTGCTTCCGGTGTCGACATGGGTCGGAACGTTTTCCAGTCAGATGCGCCTCTCGCGATGATCAAAGCGGTCGGCGGCGTTGTCCACGACAACCTGAAGCCTCAGGAAGCATTTGACCTCTTCGAGACGCACAAGGCAGAGAACGCCTGATCGTTTCGGTAAGCGATTAACTTTCAAAGCCTCTTCTGCTTCGCGCAGGAGGGGCTTTTTTATTGGGCAGTGATATTCGTGTCCCGGAGCTGACGACTGCTGAAGTCGCGGACCTGACGGATCATTTCGACCCTTTCTTTTCCCGGAGGCACGAGAGGAAGGCACACTTCGATCGCGTTTCTTTGATCCTTGCTACGATAGGCGCGAATCGTTCCACCGTGACTGAAAGCGGTCAGGTAGCAGGCGAGGAAATTTGAGCCGAGATCTTCCGGCCGCTGCGCCCTCACGTAAAAAGGTTCAAAGAGATGTTTCAAATCCTCCTCGGGGATCAGCACACCACTGTCCAGAATCGTCAGTTTGATCCCGGCAAGATCATCCCGTCGGACGACTCTAATTTCGACCTTGCCGCTCTCGGGCATCGCAATCTTCGCTTCCTGCAGAAGAATTCGGACCATTTGGCTGATGCGTCTTGGGTCCCCTTTCACAATCGGAAGTTCTTCGGAGGCCTTGATTGTAGCCTCATATTGCCCGGAATTGCCAAAGACCATCTCAGTGGCTGATTCGACGACCCCTTTCAGACAAAAGTCTTCCGAGTCCGGGACCAACGCGAGGTCGCTTCCATCGGATAGACTCGAAAGCATTGAAGTGATCCGATTGATCTGCCCACCGACCTCTTCATAGAACTCCGTCCAAAACGATTCATCGCGCGGTCGGCCACCCAGCTCCTCTTCCAACTGAAAGGGCAGCATGTCGTAGAAAGTCCTGAAGACGGTCAGCGCATTCCTGACATGGTGATTCAGGCCCGTGGAAAGAATTCCAATACTGGCCACTTTGTCAGCCATCAAAAGTTGCTCGATCACTTCCGTTTTCTCTTCGAGAATCTTTTCCCGTTCGCGTTCCAGACAGAAATGGCGAAGCGCTTTTACGATGTGATGCTCAAGATCGGTCGGGTCCCACGGCTTCGAAAAGTAGGAATAGAGAAGCCCGTCATTAAAAGCATCGACCGCGAGGGTAAGATCAGAGAACGCGGTGACGAGGACCCGCAGGGGACGCGAGTCGACTTCACGAATCCTCCCCAGTAACTCGATCCCCGACTCGTCGGGCATCTTCTTGTCACTGAGAACGAGCCCAATCCGCTCATGATTCTCGGAGAAAATCCTGAATCCTTCCGCGGGGGACCGGGCCACGAAGATCGGAGCAAGGTCCGCAAAGATCGCCTCGAAATACTTCAACGACTTTTCCTCATCGTCGATGTAGAGAATTCCATAATCAGGAAATTGCATGTTCATAGGTATCGCTTGCTTCGGTTTGGTTCTCTGACCGCCCGTGATGTTTTCTCCGGACCGTTGGAAGTTTCAAAGTAAATTTCGTGAAGACCTCGGGCTCTGATTTCACCGTTATTTCACCCCCGTGAGATTCAATGATTCGGAAGCAGATGCTTAGCCCGAGACCGGTGCCCTCACCTGCTTTTTTGGTGGTGAAAAAGGGATCGAAAAGTTTCTTAATGATCTCCTGTGGAATCCCCGGGCCGCTGTCAATGACGCTCACCTCAAGAAATCCCCCGCTTTCGCGACCGATGATCCTAATCGCGGCCTCCCTCCCGACCGGCGGATTTGAGGCAAGAGCTTGTAAAGCATTGTGGATGAGGTTCACAAATACCTGAGTGATTTGATTCTTCACTGCCTCAATCCTTAAATCCTGATCGAGTTCCACCTCCACAGTCACCCCTGAATCGGAGATCTCCTTCCCTAACATTCTCATCGCAACCTTGACCGAGTCGACCACTGAGAACTCCATCATCGTTTCGCGACTCTTGTGGGAAAATTCCCGAAGATCAGTCACAATGGTCTTCATGCGATCAAAGCTGTCCTGGATGTCACCGATCGCCTCTTTCACATTCCCATTATCCTCATGATCTTTCAGCAGCTTGCGGAGGAGGAAGAGCGCCTGATTCGAATAGTTCAGGGGATTCCCTATTTCGTGAATAACCCCCGCACTGAGCTGTCCCATTGAAGCCATCTTCTCCGACTGAATCAATTCGCCTTCTGTCTGATGAAGCTCTCTCATCGTCTTCGCAAGCTGCGTATTCTTAGCCGCGAGGTCAATCTTCTGCCTTCTGACCTTCTCACGAGACAGGAATTCATCTCGGCAAATACGCTGCTGAATCAGAGCGCCTAGAGTGACGGTGAGTCCGAAGGCGAATGCAAAGAAGCAATTACTGAGCAGAACCACCTTCCCCCGCGTATCGAGGCCATTGAAGAGGGGAGGCGTGATCGCGAGAAAATACAAGAGTAGCACCATCGACGAACTGATCAGTGCCTCGGAGAAACTCCATTGGCAAATGAACCCGATGACATTGAGGCAAAGGATCATGCCGATGTAATAAGTCGTGTGCGGATCCCCGGAGATGTAGATCATGATCGCGACAAAAAATGCCGGAATAAGCGGGAAGATAATCGTGAAAGCCCGAAAGGAACGCCGCCCGAATCTCGTTTTCAGGCAGACGAAAAGTGTTATCAACATGAAGCCCACGCAAATGAACCGGAGGTTGAGAAACCGCCGGAAAAACTCCGGATACTCAAAGTAATCAAGGACACCGAAGAGCGGGAAAACGAGGCACGAGAAGAGGGCGAGAACTTTGAAAGAGCTCAAAACTCTCCGTCGCCCCTCCGCAAGGAATCGCATGCGCGACTGCTCGCTGAAGCTCGGATCATCGACGGGGTCAAAGACTCCCGGCAAAGACATGATGGTGGAAAATAGCATTTTTCTTCCGAAAAATACCATTGATTATACAAAAAATCTAATATTTATGAAAATTATTACAATCCTTGTAAGGCGCTCACCTCGTAGGGTTTAGCGAAGATAATGACAAACGCAACGAAACGGATGATCTCCCGCTTTGATCGTCAGAGTAATTCGTTGAAGGGCGCGTCCAAATCGAGCGTGTCGCCAGTCTCTTTCTGAAGGCCCTTCAGGGTCTCATACATCTGCTGCACCTTTTCGGCATGAGCGCCTGAAATGTCATTCATTTCGAGAGGGTCTTCTTCCAAATCGAAAAGCAGGACTTTCGGTACCCTCGGATAAAGAAGAAGCTTGAAGCCATTCTGAATCACGCCCCTTTGGCTTTTCAAATATCCACCATAAACCGCCTCGTAACCGGTCGATGCTCCGCTGATGACAGGGAGCAGAGATTGAAACTGGACATGCGCCGGCTTTTCAATGCCTCCGAGTTCAAGCGCAGTTGGCATCACATCCTGAAGGTAGATCAAAGAGTCGTTCTTTGAACCGGCGGGGATACCGGGACCGGCAACGATGAAAGGAACTTTCATGCTGTGCTCAAACAGATTCTGCTTTCCAATCAAGCCATGATGCCCCACTGAAAGCCCGTGATCAGCCGAGAAGACAATGTAAGTGTTTTCCGTTTTTCCACTCACATCGAGCTGATCAAGAATGCGCCCGATCTGTTCATCCATGTGCGTGATGATCGCATAGTATTCCTGGCGATGGACCTGGACTGCGTATTTTGTCCGGGGAAACGGAGCAAGTCGCTCATCGCGAAGGCCGGCCGGATTGTCGATCTCATCCTTGTAGGGATACTCGGGAAGAAAGTTAGCAGGCACTTCAATTCGATCGAGAGGATATCGATCAATGAACTCCTTCGGTGCTTGTCGCGGATCATGCGGAGCATTGAAGGCGATATACATGAAGAACGGATTCTCACTCTTTGCCGCCAATCCGAAGAATTTCTCAGCATCGTCGGCGACCACTTCGCTCCAGTGTTTGCCACCTTCCCAGAACCCACCGAACTGCGGATCAAAGGGACTCCACGGGTCGGGAACTCCCTGGGTGGGACGATCGTAGCCGGCTTTGGTCTGGCTGGGCATCCCCCCTCTCACATTGGTTGCGACGTCAAAAATGGACTCCGGTTTTGCTTTCACGTGCCATTTTCCGGTGAAGTAGGTGTCGTAGCCTCCCGACTTCATGAGCTGGGACCACATTAGATTCTCCTTCTGAAAGTCGGGCCAATCCTCGTTCCCCGGCTTATTCGAATTCAAATTTTCGGAAATCTTTTCGGCATGCCACACGAAAGCCCCCGTATTTAACATGTGCCGACTCGCGACACAGACCGCTCCGCTCCAACTTCCCATGTTGTAAGCGTGGGAAAAATTCATGCCCCTCTCAACAAGACGATCAAGGTGAGGCGTCTCGATATCGGTCAGCCCAAGCGAACCGATCGTGTCGAAGCACTGATCATCCGCGAAGATAAAGAGGATATTCGGCTTTTCCGCTGCAGAAACTAACAAACTGGCAAGACACGCAGTAAGAAACAAACTGGAAAGAAACTTCATCCGAGGAGAATGCCTCCTCCACTGAATCTTGTAAAGCATGCCTCTTTGCCCGATGACGGACTTTATCAATTAAAATCTTGCCGAATTCTCGTTCACAGTGATAATTAACGTGACTTAGGAATATCCTTTGACTCCCAACCACCACTACTATGAGCAAACTCGACGATCTCCTCGTAAAATACACTGCGGACCTTGAAGGTGCCGGTGAAAAAGTTGACGCAGCCTTCCTCCGCGCTGTCGCCAAGTCATGCGGTCCTGCAATCTACCGCGCTGACGCCTCCCTCGTTGCCCTCTCCGACAAGAAAGAAGTCGAGCGGGTTCGCACTAATTTCCTCATCGGCAAACTCGGCCTCAAGGACACGCCAAAGCTTGACGAAGGAATCGCCGCTGCAAAAGCAAAGTATTCCAAGCGCAGCAAGTATCGCGTTGTTTTCTACTACCTCCTCGCAAAGCACTTCAAAAAGCGCGCGGCAATCATGAGCTAATTTTCGGAAACCTGTTTTCGTTTCTAATCCAGCCCGTCTTGAGTAATCCTCAAGGCGGGCTTTTTTTCGGGCCGGAAGGTAGCGGGACTCGGGAGAGTTCCGACCCGCAATGCCCAGGTCCGGCGCGGTCTGAACTTTTCCAAGTTCAGCTACGCATTCTCATCAACGAACACGGTCACGGGAATCGACTTCGAGGTCGGCGTATTAGAAATGTCCGCTGTCGAATCAATCGGCACGAGAGGATTGAGTTCCGGAAAGTAACCGGCTACCGCATCGCGCGGCAACTCATAGGGAATCGCGAGAAATCCATCGACCCGACGCACGCGGCCACCGCTTGTATTTTGAATCGAAACCGGCTGAAGCGGTTTGATCTCACGATCCTTCATGTCGTCCGGATTCATGAAGAGAATGCGCCTCTCGTTACTGATCCCGCGGTAGCGATCATGCAACCCATAGACGGTTGTATTGAACTGATCATGACTCCGCACCGTCATGAGCATCAACTCCCCTTCCTCCAAATCGGCGGAAGTCAGTCGCTCCGCTGAGAACTCTGCCTTACCGGATTTCGTCTTAAAGATTCGCTCTTTCACGTCGTTCTGCAGATAAAAGCCACCCGGCTCACGCACACGCTCATTAAAATTTTCGAAACCCGGGATCGCTTCTTCAATCAAGTCACGCACGCGGTCGTAGTCCTCTGCGAGCATTTCGAAATCAATCGTCGCTTTTTCGCCCAGTGTCGCCGCTGCAACCTTTGCCGCGATCTTGATTTCACTCAGTAAATTGTCAGAGGCCGGCACAAGCGTACCTTTACTCTGGTGAACGACCCCCATCGAATTCTCGACCGTGGAAAACTGGGACTCCCCTTCGGCGTTCAGATCCAGTTCGCTTCGTCCGAGGCAGGGAAGAATCAGCCCTGTCTTTCCGGTGACGACATGACTTCGATTCAACTTCGTCGAGACCTGCACCGTCAATGAACATTTTCGCAGCGCTTCAGCGGTAAACTCGGTGTCCGGTGTCGCCTGCAGGAAATTCCCGCCCATCGCAAAGAAGACGGAAGCCTTTTCCGCATGCATCGCCAGAATGGAATTCACCACGTCGTAACCGACTTCACGCGGCGACTCGAAATTGAAGACCCGGTCGATCGCATCGTGAAACTCCGCCGGCATTTTTTCGAAGATCCCCATCGTGCGATCGCCTTGAACATTACTGTGACCGCGCACCGGACAAAGACCGGCTCCGGGCTTACCGATCGCGCCAAGCATGAGATGCAAATTCGTGACGTCACGGATTGTTGAAACCGCGTTACGGTGTTGGGTCAGGCCCATCGCCCAGCAGGTGATGAGTTTCCTGTCCTTTCGGATCAAGAGCTTCGC